>Ga0187866_1001375_pt1 | contig 23295 bp, 14 predicted proteins | sample June2016WEW_11_1_3_FD_133013 | JGI IMG/M metagenome (GOLD analysis project Ga0187866, IMG submission 133013) | Peatland microbial communities from SPRUCE experiment site at the Marcell Experimental Forest, Minnesota, USA - June2016WEW_11_150 | ecosystem: Environmental > Terrestrial > Soil >...
CATGAACGCGCACCGCGTCATCCACCTCCGCGACGGCAAGGTGGAGCGGGACGAGCGGATCAAGTAGCTTTGCCGCGCATCTGCGTTTTCTGCGGATCCAGCTTCGGCAGGCTGCCCGTGTATCGCGAGGCGGCCGTCGAGGTGGGCCGGCAACTGGGCAGGCGGGGCATCGGGCTGGTTTACGGCGGCGGCAACGTGGGCCTGATGGGCGCGGTGGCGGACGCGGCTCTGGCAGCAGGCGGCCAAGTGATTGGCGTGATCCCGCGCGCTCTGGTGGATCGGGAAATCGACCATCGCGGCCTCACCCAGTTGCGCGTGGTCGACTCGATGCACGAGCGCAAGGCGCTGATGGCCGAACTTTCCGATGCGTTTCTGGCACTGCCCGGCGGCATCGGCACCTTCGAGGAACTCTGCGAGGCGCTGGCCTGGTCCAAGCTGGGCATCCACGGCAAGGCCTGCGGCGTACTGAACGTCGAGGGCTATTACGATCCGCTACTCGCGATGATGGACCTCGCGGTCTCGGAGCGCTTCCTTGCTCCCGAGGATCGGGCGCTGCTGATCGCGGACACGGACGCGGCGCGGCTGATCGAGCGGCTGCTGGCCTAAGTGGTCGCTGCCTGATCCTTGTCCTTGGGCGGCTGCGCGGGGGCAAGGATGGGCCGCAGGCTGCTGAGGGTCTTCAGGGCGTTGAACCAGAAGGGAGCGCCCAAGCTCAGCAGGACCCAGCTAAAGAGAATTCCCAGCACGTTCCGTTTCCCCGCGAAGGTGAAGAGTCCTGGGTAGGGTGCGGGGATCAACCGGAAGCCGGAGCTTTCCAACTGGCTGCGGATCTTCTGGGCCCGATCCATCAACTCGGCCGAGACCAGCTTGGTGTACTCCGCGATCAAGACCTTCTTGCCGTTCTCATCCGCGATGAGCTTCGGTTCGAGCCACTTCACCGCGGCATCCAGGCTGCCGAAAGCCGGGATCACATCACCGAGGCCCTTGGTCGCGGCGGGATCCTTCTGCTTGAGGGCGTCCACAGCCGCCGTATAGGCCAGCGGCTCGGCGCTGGCAGCGGCACTGCCGGGGGCCAACGCGACGACTGAGGCGGCCTCTCTCATCATGGCGTCCTGGCTGTTCACCAGGCTGGCGCGCATCTGGGGGTTGGACCACAACTGCTCCAGGAGCTTCAAGGAATCCAGATGCAGGACCAAGGCGAGCAGGCCCGCAAACAGGACGGTCCACAGGCGCATTTGCAGGGCGAACCGCGCGGACACGCGACCCATCGCGCTGTTGAACAGAGTCTCGAGCTTGCCCACCGATTGCTCCGTTTTTTCCGCTATCTGCCGGGCAATTTCGGCCACCTGCGCGGCGGAGGCCGGAGCCACCGCAGTGACCGCGCCCGTGATCAGTTTCACCTTCCGCTCCGTTTCAGGATCGAGTTCGCTCAGGGCGTTGTCGATCACCTGTGCGGTGGTCGGATCGCTGGTTTTCAGCTCGGCGGAGATGTACCTCAACTCACGAGCCAGTTCGTCGGGCCGGATTGCCGTAGCGAGCGTCCACCGGCTGAGCAGCTTGCCGATCACCGGGACGTCCTTGTATTTCGAAAAGGCCGAATCGGAGATCAACGGGCGGCGCAAGACCACTTCGGCTTGATCCACGAGTCGCTGGTCGACGGTCGCAAAGAGCGTTCTCAGGCCCCACAGCAGATTGGTGCCGCGCAGTCCGAACAGCCCGGAGACCATCTGGGTGAAGACGGTAATCAGGAGGCTCACTCCGAGCATTACTACGGCGAAGGCGATCAACGTTTCCAGGTGTTCGAGGGTCATGAGGCACCTTCCTTGGACAGAGTTTATTCCAGGGGCGGGTGGAATTCAATAGGAATGCTGGGTTTTTTACGGGGTTGGGCGTGAGATATGGGAAACTCAAGCGGGCCGCCCGCCGCCCGCCCTACACTGAGAAACATGGATTCTCTCAATCGGCGGGAGTTTCTGGCGCAGGCGGGGATGGCGTTTTCGCTGGGCGCCGTCAGCGTGGATTCCAACGACCCGATTGCCTCGGCCGCGCCGGCGCGGTGGGCGGCGTCCGAACTCGCCGGCGCGCTGGCCGAGCGGAAGATGCAAGTCCGCGTGGTGGCCGCGGGCCGCAGGGCGGCGCCGGACGTGCCGGAGTCGTTGGCGATCGTTCCGGGCAAGGAGATACTGGCCTGCGGAAGCGACGTGCGCGGGCTGGTGTATGCGCTACTGGAGCTGGCCGGCCGCGTCCGCCGCGGGCAGACTCTCGAATTCGAGAAGCCCGTAGTGGAAAGCCCTGCGAACCGGATCCGCAGCATTAAGAAGTGCTTCGTGAGTGAGGTCGAAGACAAGCCCTGGTTTTACGACCGGGAGGCCTGGCGGCAGTACCTCACCATGCTCGCCAGCGAGCGCTTCAACCGGTTCAACCTGGCGTTCGGGATTGGTTACGACTTCACCTGGGACGTCCGGGACTCGTATCTCCATTTCCCGTACCCGTTCCTGGTGGCGGTCGAGGGCTACAACGTCCGGGTCGCCGGGCTGGCCGAGGCCGAGCGGGAGAAGAACCTCGAGACGCTGCGGTTCATCAGCGACGAAACCGCTGGACGGGGCCTCGATTTTCAGCTCGGGATATGGACGCACGCCTACGACTTCTCGAAGAGCGCGAAGATCAGCCACACGGTGGAGGGCCTCACGCCGGAGACGCAGGCAGCTTATTGCCGCGATGCGTTGCGCATGGTGCTGGAGAAGTGCCCGGCGATCCGGGGCGTGACGTTCCGCATCCACGGGGAAAGCGGCGTGGCCGAAGGCAGCTACGGGTTCTGGCGAACCATCTTCGAGGGGGTCGCCGGGTGCGGGCGGCGGGTGGGGATCGATCTGCACGCCAAGGGCATCGACCAGGGCATGATCGACACGGCGCTCGCGACCGGCCTCGCTGTAACCATCTCCCCGAAGTACTGGGCCGAGCACCTGGGCCTGCCATATCACCAGGCGGCGATCCGGCCGCTAGAGCGCGACCCGCGCCAGCTCTCGACCGGCGACCGGCGCCACCAATGGCCGGCTCCGAGCGAGGGCCTCTTTTCCCTGAGTTCCGGTTCCCGGAGCTTCATGCGCTATGGTTATGGGGACCTGCTGCGCGAGGACCGGCGATACAGCATCCTGCACCGCATCTGGCCGGGCACCCAGCGGCTGCTGCTGTGGGCCGACCCGGGGTTTGCCGCCACGTGCTCGAGGGCGTCGAGTTTCTGCGGCAGCGACGGGGTTGAGGTCTTCGAGCCGCTCTCGATGAAGGGGCGCAAAGGCTCGGGGCTGGCGGGAGGACGGTGCGGATACGCCGACGCCTCGCTCGCTCCCCGGCACGATTGGGAGAAGTACCTGGACACGTATCGGGTCTGGGGCCGGTTGCTGTACAACCCGGCGGCTTCGGTTTCGGTTCATCCCGCGCTCGCCGAGGCCAGCCGGCTGCTGCCCCTGGTCACGATGGCGCACTGCCCGTCGGCGGCCAACAACAACTACTGGCCAGAAGTTTACACCAACATGTCCATCGTGGACGCGGAGAAGAAGCATCCCTACGGGGACACTCCCAGCCCGAAGCGGTTCGGAACGGTCAGCCCGCTCGATCCGGAGCTGTTCGCGCGCGTGGACGATTTCGCGGAGGAGCTGCTCAAAGGGGAGCGCGGCGCGGAGGTTACGCCGGCGGAAGTGGCGGCGTGGCTGGAGCGGACGGCGACGGCCTCGGCGAAGCACCTGGCGCAGGCGGAAACCAGCGCGCGTCCCGAGTTCCGCCGGATGGCGATTGACGTCGCGATCGAGATCGGGCTGGGGCGGTTCTTCGCGTGGAAACTGCGCAGCGGCGTGCTGTGGGCGCTCTACGACCGGACGGGCGAGCGGGCGGCGCTCGAGGAGGCGCTTAAGGCCTACCGCGCCGCGCGCGGCGCATGGGCGGAGCTGGCCAACCGGGCCAGCAGCGTCTACGCGAGCGACGTGACCTTCGGCTGGGACAAACACCTGAGAGGCCACTGGCGGGACCGCCTGCCGGCCATCGACGAGGATATCGCCGAGATGGCCAAGCGCCCGGCCGCCGGGAGTCAGGCGAGCGAGCGGGTAGCGGGCGCAATCCGCGAAGTGCTGAGCCCGCCGCCGCGGCCGGTCTTCGAATGTCATCACGCGCAACCGGCACGGTTCCAGCCGGGGGAGCCGCTCGAGGTCGAACTGGCATCCAAGGAGCGGCCCGCGGCGGTGCGGCTGCACTACCGGCGCGTCAACCAGGCGGAGTTGTGGCGCGTGGTGGAAATGGCGGTGCGCGGCGACCGCTATGCGGCGGCGGTCCCTGGCGACTACACGGCGTCGCCGTTCCCGCTCCAGTATTACTTCGAGCTGCGCGACCGAGCCGGCGCGGCCGCGCTATTCCCCGGCCTGGCGCGCGATTTCTCGAACCAGCCCTATTTCGTCGTGCGGCAGGGCCGGCGCGAGGGATGATAGGCGCTTCCGCGCGCTCAAGGAGAGAACGGCTTCCAGCAGCGGGAGGAAACCCGACACCCGCCTGGCCCGTATGACCCAGTTCCACAACGGTTCGAACTTCTTCCAGCCGCCGGCGTAGGCGATGTGGCGCAGCTTGCCGGCCAGGCTTTCCTTGGTGAATGCTCCCGCGAAGATGGAGCCCCAGCGATAGAATTCGCGGGAGGCGCGCCGGTGGCCGGCTTCCAGCGTTTCCGGCGTCATCCTGGCCGGGCGGAACACCGCGTGGCGGGTGTCGTACAGATCCCAGTTGACGGTCTTCATGCGGCCTTCCGCGGTCATGCGCCGATGCAGCTCGGTCCCGGGGTAGGGCGTCAGGATGTGGAACGTGGCGGTTTCGATCCCCTGCTCGATGGACCAGGCGACCGTGCGCTCGAAGACCGTGGCATCGTCGTCGTCCATGCCAAAGACGAAACTGGCGTTCACCATGACGCCCAGGTCGTGCAGGCGGCGGATGGCGGCGCTGTAATCGCGCTCGAGATTTTGAACCTTGTGTTGCGCTTCGAGGTTCCTGGCGCTCAGGGTCTCGAAGCCGATAAACAGGCTGCGCAGGCCGCTTTCCGCCGCTTTCTCCGCGAGGCCGGGACGCAGCACCGACGGCACGGTGGCGGCTGCCTGCCACAGCCTGTTCATCCCTTTCATCCCGTCGAAGAGCGCGGCTGCGAAACGCGGGTTGCCGAAGAGATGGTCGTCCAGGAAGTAGAGATGCCGGCCGGGGAGGTCCTGGATCTCGGCGAGCGCGCCGTCGACGCGCTGGGTGTAGAACGACTTGCCGCCGCGAAAGAAGGCTTCCTTGTAGCAGAAGTCGCAATGGTGAGGACAGCCCCGCGAAACCACGAGCGAGTTCGGCACCAGGTAGAGATGGCGTTGGATCAGGTCGCGGCGGGGTTTGGGCAGGCCCACGAGTGTTCGCCGCTGGGAACGGTACACCCTGCCGGGGCGGCCGGCGCGGAAGTCCGCGAGAAAGGCAGGCCAGGTGTCGTCACCCGGCCCGAGGAAGACGGTGTCGGCGTGCGCGAGGGCTTCCACGGGCAGGGACGTGACGTGCAGCCCGCCCAGGGCGACGTGCGCGCCCCTTCGCCGGTAGTGATCGGCCAGCCGGTAGGCCCGATACGCCGAGGTGACGTAGACCTGAATCGCCACCAGGTCGGGCTGGTCGTCGAGATCCAGGGATTCGACGTGTTCATCCTGGATGGTGACCTGGTCGTCGGCGGACAAGTGGCCCGCCAGGGTGGCCAACCCGAGCGGCGGGAACAGGGAGTACTTGATGGGGCGCCAGAAGGGGCTGGCGGACTCGATCAGGGCCGGGAGGATCAATTTGACTCTCATCTGGGACCCCCAGTATACGAAACTACAAAGTACTTTTCAATATAAAGTTGAGAGCACTTCGCCTCTCCCGCGCCGGGACAATGCTAAGATTCCTCGCGGAGGCTTCCCATGAAGCAGGTCTTTCCCATCATTCCCGCTTCCACGGCGCCATGGGCTGTCCTGATTCCCACGTTGGCTCTCTTGGTTGGCCTGGTTGTGCTATTCGCCTGGTTCGCGTACTCGACGCGGCACGTCCGCGTTGAGGTCAGCAGCGACGGGCTGAAGATCGCCGGAGACATGTACGGCCGGATGATTCCCGGGCGCGTCTTGATCGCGGGACAGGCACGCGTCTTGGATCTGACCAAGGACACGGATTACGCGCTCGCCAGGCGGACCAATGGCACCGGGCTTCCCGGATACAAGGCGGGGTGGTTCCGGTTGAGGAACGGCGAGAAGGCGCTGGCCTTTGTGACGGATACCAAGAGCGTTGCCTACGTTCCCACCCGAGCCGGATACTCGGTCTTGCTGAGCGTGGCGGAGCCGGGGCGGTTCCTGGAAGCCATCAGAGCGATCCGCTAACGGGCGTTGCGGCTGCGCAAAGGATGCCGTACGCTGAGGGAGAGGACAAAGGGGGCCGGTGACATGGATTATCGGGAGATCATCACAATCGAGCCCGGCAAGCGAAGCGGGAAACCCTGCATCCGCGGATTGCGCATTACCGTCTACGATGTCCTCGGCTATCTCGCGGCCGGAATGACGCATGAGGAGCTCTTGAGAGACTTCCCCGACCTCACGGAGGAAGACATCCGCGCCTGCCTGGCATTCGCCGCCGACCGCGAGAAGAACATCGAGATCCTGGTCGAATGAAGTTGCTGCTGGACGAGAACCTATCTCCGAGGCTGGCAGCCGCATTGGCCGACTTGTTTCCGGGAACGATGCATGTTTGCGATTGTCGTTTGAAAGGGACGCCGGACAGCGCGGTCTGGGAGTTTGCCGCAGCGCAGGGGTTCACCATCGTTTCGGAGGATTCCGATTTCAACGAGCTCAGCGCGTTACACGGAACGCCTCCCAAGGTGGTCTGGCTTCATGTTGGCAACTGCGCGACCATGGAAATTGAAACCATCCCGCGGAGGTTCGCGCTGGCAATCGCGGACTTCATCAACCACCCCGAGGATCGCTGTCTGGTGTTGAAACGCCGGTCATTCCGGCGGGTCCGCAAGGGCTGAACTGCACTTTCGCTTCTGGGCCGGCAGACAAAAAGCCGGCGGGACACTCGATCCGTCCGGGTATATGATTACCGTTGGCCGAACTCCCGGACTGGAAATCGGAGACAGATCCATGCTGGTCGAGTGCTCGCAATGTAAGGCCCGTGTCGATGCCCGTGTCAAGGACTCCGCCCCGCTTCATTATTTGTGACGAAGCCGGGACCGTCACAGGCGGTCATAGGCTAAGTCTGCTCGTATGTCCATCGTGCGGGTGGCCCCTGATCGGCTGGCAGCAACTCGAGGAATATCAGGAGGATGTTCTCACGGGTCCGGAGGAGACATGGTCTACCGCAAAGCGGGTGTGGCCCGATCCCGAGTTGGGCCTCCAAAGCTGCATCCCGCAGGACATTCGGGAGTGTGTGGAAGAGGCACACCGCTGCCTTTTTGCCGGCTCCAGCACTGCCAGTGTGGCGATGACTGGTCGTGCCACGGAAGCGATTGCCAGGCACTTCCTCACGAAAGACAACCCGGGGAATCTCATGCTGGCGGCCGGTTTGAGGAAGCTTTACGAAGAGGAGGTCATCGACCAGCGTCTTTATACTTGGGGCAAGGAATTGCACGAGCACCGCAATCTAGCGGCCCACGCCAGCGGCGCCACCTTCAGCCATGTGGATGCGCAGGACCTTTTTGACTTCGCGATGGCCATCTGCGATTACGTATTTGTCTTGCAGGACAAGTACGAACGGTTCATGGAACGCTAGACGCATAAGGGCTAGTACGCGTCCGCATCGCCCTGCGTGCCTTCTGGGGGAATCACTACAATAGATGTTGCATGCGGATTGCCCTGGGACAGATCAACACCACCGTCGGGGACCTGGGCGGAAACGCGGACCTCATCGTCCGGGCAGCTCGGGCCGCGGCGGAGGGCGGGGCGCGGCTGGTGGTGTTTCCGGAGCTGTCGCTGACAGGGTATCCGCCGCGCGATCTGGTGGAAAAGCCGAGTTTCCTCGAGCGCACCCAGCAGCATCTGGCGCGGCTGGCGGCGGAAACCGCGGATCTCGATCTCACGCTGATCTGCGGGTACGTGGGCCGGAGCGAGGCCTCGGCGGGCAAGCGGGCCACCAACAGCGCCGCGGTGGTCGAGCGCGGGCGCGTCGTGTTCCAGCAGAACAAGGCGCTGCTGCCCACTTACGACGTGTTTGACGAGATGCGCTACTTCCAGCCGGCCGAGCGCCAATCGCTGTGCCAGATCGAGGGCCGGCGGGTGGCGCTGACCATCTGCGAGGACGCCTGGAACGACAAGCAGTTCTGGGAGCGGCGCCTGTACCGGCGCGACCCGGTCGAGGAGCTGGCGCAGTCCGGGGCTGAGATCCTGGTGAGTATCAACGCCTCGCCGTATCACATGGGGAAGCGCGAGCTGCGGCGCGAGATCTTCGCCAACACGGCGCGGCGCTACAAGATCCCGGTCATCTACGTGAACCAGGTGGGCGGCAACGATTCCCTGATCTTCGACGGCAGCAGTTTCGCCCTGGACGCCGAGGCGCACGTGATCGCTTCGGGCGCGTCGTTTCGGGAGGACCTGGTGTTCCTGGACACGGAGGCGGGCGCTGGAGACCGGCGCGAGAGCCTGCCGGAGGAGTGTGAGGCGGTGTACGAAGCGCTGGCGCTCGGCACGCGCGACTACATCCGCAAGTGCGGGTTTGAGCGCGTGCTGATTGGCCTGAGCGGCGGCATCGACTCCTCGCTGACGGCAGCGATCGCGGTGGACGCGGTGGGCCGGGAGAACGTGGTCGGGGTGGGGATGCCCGGGCCGTATTCATCGGAGGGCAGCCTGACGGACGCGCGGACGCTGGCGGCGAATCTGGGCATCCGCTTCGAGGTGGTGAAGATCACGGGGATGTATGCGAGCTATCTCGCGGCGCTGGATCCGCTGTTCGCGGGGCTGGAGCGCGACGTCACCGAGGAGAACATCCAGGCGCGCATCCGCGGCGCAATCCTGATGGCGCTCTCGAACAAATGGCGGGCGCTGGCGCTGACCACCGGCAACAAGAGCGAGCTGGCCATGGGCTATTGCACGCTGTACGGCGATATGTGCGGCGGGCTGGCGGTGATCAGCGACGTTCCCAAGACGCTAGTGTACGAACTGGCGCGGGTGGCGAATCGGCGGCAAGCGAGCGCCATCCCGGAGAGCGTGTTCACCAAGCCGCCCTCGGCCGAGCTGCGTCCGAACCAGACGGACCAGGATACGTTGCCGCCCTACGATCTGTTGGACCGCATCCTGAACGCCTACGTCGAGGACTACCAGACGCCGCGGCAGATCGCCGAGGCGCTGGACCTGGAAGTTGACTACGTCAGCGAGATCATCAACAAGGTCGACCGCAACGAATACAAGCGCCAGCAGGCCGCGCCCGGCCTGAAAGTAACCAGCAAGGCGTTCGGTATCGGCCGGCGGTTTCCCATCGCGCAAAGGTTCTCCGAATGAAAACTGCGGTAGTGGTTCTGCCGATTGCCTTGACCCTCGCGTTGTCCGCTCAGCCCGCGGGCTGGCGTCTGCGGCCCGCGGGCCGCCAGGTTGCTCTGGGAGCGCTGCCGATGTCGTCGGCGGTTTCGCCGGACGGCAGGTACTTGCTGGTGCTGAACGGCGGCGCCGCGGCGCCCTCGATCAGCGTGATCGAGACCGCGACCGAGCGCGTGGCGGGAAGCATCTCTGTGCCCGACGCGTGGCTGGGGCTTACGTTCTCGCGCCAGGGCGACCGGGTCTATGCCGGCGGCGGCTCGCGGGCAGCGGTGCTGGAGTTCGGGTTCGCGGAGGGCAGGCTGATCGCGCGCCGGACATTCCCGGTGACGCCTCCCGAGAAACGAACCGGCAACGATTTCACCGGCGACGTAACGTTCGACCCGGCCGGCCGCCTGCTCTATGCGGCCGACCTATTCAACAACTCCATCGTGGTGATCAACCCGCAATCCGGAGTGGTGATCGAGCGGTTCCCGACGGGCCGGCGGCCGTACCGCATCTTGTTCCCGCCGGACGGCAAGACGTTCCTGGTCTCGAGTTGGGCGGACGGCTCGGTTTACCACCACGAAACCGCCACGGGCGCCGTACTGGAGAAGCTGCGGCTGGGCGCCCACCCGACCGACATGCTCTGGGCGCCCGGCAAGCCGGTGGTGGAGGAGGAAAGCCAGCTCGAGTGGGTGGCCGCGCGGCTGTTCGTGGCTGCCGCGAATACGAACAACGTGTACGTGCTAGGGGCCTCGGAGAGCGGCGAGCTGCGTCAGATCGACACCATCAACGTCTCGCTGACCCCCTGGCAGCCCGCGGGGATGACGCCCAGCGCACTGGCGCTCAGCCCCGACCGCAAGCGGCTGTTCGTGGTTTGCTCGGACGCGAACGCGGTGGCGGTGGAGGGGATTACGGGCGCGCGCGCGGAGCAACTCGGGTTCCTTCCGACGGGTGGGTATCCGACGGCCATCCAGGCGCTCCGCGACAACCGCGTGGTGGTGTTGAACGGGCGCGGGCTGGGCAGCCTCCAAACCGGGACGGCATCGTTCATCGATCCGCCATCGGATGAGGCGCTGGCGGATTACTCGAAGACCGTGCTCGACAATACGCCCTATCGCGACGCCTTGCTGGAGGACGCCGGAACCGGCAAGGACAGCCCCATTCCCGCGCAGCCGGGCCAAGCCTCGCCCATCCGGCACATGATTTACATTGTCGGAGAGAACCACCAGGACGGGGCGAACCGTCGCAAGCTGGCGCGCGAGTTCGTGCGGCTGGAGAACTTCCGCGCGGATGGCGAACAGTGGGCCACCGCGGGGATCGCCTCGGATTTCGTCGAGAAGATGCGGCCTCGCCCCTTCGACTACGAGGGTGGCGAGCCGGCCGCCACGCCCGCCTCCGGCTATCTGTGGACGAACGCCGCGGCGGCGGGCATTTCGATGCGGAATTACGGCCACTTCGTCGTCAACCGCCCGCTCCAGGAGGTGGCCGGCGGCATCCAGGTGCAACTGGTGAAGGACCCGGTTCTCAACCGCGTGACCAACCTGCGCTACCGCGGCGCCGATCCGGACTACCCGGACATGGAGCGGGCCAAGGTCTTCCTCGAGGACCTGGCCGATTTTGAGAAGACGGGGCAAATGCCCGCCCTGATCCTGATGCGGCTGGAGGAGGATATCGCGCTGGGACGAATTGTGGAAGCGGTGTCGAAGAGCCGCTTCTGGACCAGCACCGCAATCTTCGTATCGCCGGCCCTGGCGATATCGCCATACGTGAAGCGTGGCGCCGTGGACGGCACGCTGTACAATACGGCTTCCATGCTGCGCACCGTGGAACTGCTCCTCGGCCTGCGCCCGATGACAGTTTTCGATGCCGGCGCCCGGCCCCTGTCCAGTTGCTTCCAGACGACGGCGGACCCGCGGCCCTACACCGCCGAAGGCCCGCACAGGTAGCGCCACTATGCCCCACATCTATCTCTGCGTTCTGTGGCACATGCACCAGCCGTTCTACAAGGACCTGATCTCCGGGGAATACCGGATGCCCTGGACCCGGCTGCATGCCCTCAAGGATTACTACGGGATGGTGGAAATCCTGGAGGAATTCCCGGAGGTCCATCAGACCTTCAATCTGGTGCCGTCGCTGATGATGCAGGTGGAAGAATACGCGACGGGCAACGCAGTGGATCCCTTTCTGCGGGTGACGCTCAAGCCCGCCGAGAGCCTGACGCAGGCCGAGCAGGAGTTCATGCTGCGCAACTTCGTGCCGCTCTCTCCGACGCGCATCGTGGCGCGGTTCCCGCGCTACCTGGAGTTGTGCCAGGCGTGGCGGGCGGCCGACCGGAACATCGGGCGCGCGCTGCGGCTGTTCAGCGCGCAGGCGTTCCGCGACTTGCAGGTGCTCTCGCAACTGGCCTGGTTCGACGAAGAGTTTCTGACCAAGGACCCGGACATCCGCGAGCTGGTGTTGCGGGGCCGCAACTTCACGCCGGACGACCAGGCGCTGGCCGGCAGGAAGCAGACCGAGATTCTGCGGGCCATCCTGCCGGCGTATCGGAAGTTTGCGGCGCGAGGGCAGATCGAGATCTCGACCACGCCGTTCTACCATCCCATCCTGCCGTTAATCTGCGATTCCAACATCGCTGAGGTGGCGCATCCGTACGTGTCGCTGCCGGCGCGGTTCCGCTTTCCAGAGGACGCTCGGGCCCAGCTCGAGCGGGCGCGGCAGTTCTGCCGGGACCGGCTTGGGGCCGCGCCGGCGGGGCTGTGGCCTTCCGAGGGATCGGTGTCCGACGAAGCGCTCGGCATCGCGGCCGAGGTGGGGTTCCGCTGGGCGGCCTCGGACAACGGGGTGTTGGGCCGCGTCCTGGGCCGGACCGCCGGCGTCGAGGAAACCTGCCGGCCGTATGTCTGGCGGCAGGGAGGCCGGGAAATTTCGCTGATCTTCCGCGATCACTATCTAAGCGACCTGATCGGGTTCGTGTACGCACGGCTGGGGGCGGCGGAGGCCGCGGCGGATTTCTTGAACCGCATCCGCGACAACTGCCGGGGGATCCTGGCCAGCGGCCGCGACGCGTTCGTTCCCATCATCCTGGACGGCGAGAACGCCTGGGAGTTCTACGAGCAGAACGGCCGGCCGTTCTTGAGGGAGCTGTACCGCGGGATCACGGCGGACGCCTCGATCCGGGCCCTGACGGTCGGGGAGGCGCTCCAGCGTCTGGAGCCCCAGCCGCTGGACCACGTTTTTCCGGGATCGTGGATCGGCGCGAATTTCGACGTCTGGATCGGGGCGGAAGAGGACAACCGCGCCTGGGAGTACCTGCTGCGGGCGCGGCAGACCTACGCGCGGGTGGCGTCCGGGGTTCCCGAACCGGACCGGCAACTGGCCTACGAAGAACTGCTGATCTCCGAAGGGAGCGACTGGTGCTGGTGGTACGGACCGGAGCACCAGTCGGACTTCCGCGCCGAGTTCGACGCGTTGTATCGCGAGCACCTGGCGAACGTCTACCGGGCGCTCCACCTCACGCCGCCCGAGGAACTCTCCCGCCCGATTCTGAGGATGGCGCTGGCCGAGGTGCATACGCCGCCCACCGGACCCGTGCGCCCGAAGATCGATGGCGTGGTCACCTCGTACTTCGAGTGGCTGGGCGCGGGCGTCTGCCGTGTGGATGCGCGCTCCGGTGCCATGCACGGCAAGCGGTTCCTGATCCAGGAGCTGTGCTACGGCAGCGACGGGCAGAATCTGTACGTGCGGGTGGATTTCGAGCCGGGGGCGGTCTCGGGGCTCTCCGGCATGGACGCGCACCTGACCATCCAGCCTTGCGCCGATCCTTCTCTGGAGAGTTTCATCGTGCTGGGCTTCCGCGACGGGCTGGTGAGCGCCGGGGAAGTGCGGCTGGCGAAGCCCGAGGCCGCGACGGCGGTCGAGTTCGCGTTCCACAAAGTACTGGAGGCGCGACTCTCGCTCGCGGCGCTCGGCGTGGGGTCCGGTCAATCGCTGCGTTTGCAGTTATCCCTGTGGAAACAAGGACTTCCGGTCGACGCGATTCCGCAGGAGGGGTGGCTGGAGATCTCCACAGCCGAGCCGACCGACTGGCCGCTGTAGAGGGGCGGTCCGATTCGCCTGCCACGCCTGTAAGCTGATGTTTTTTCTATGGGATTGTACCGTTTCCTCTTGTGCAATCCCAGGCAGGGTGCTAAGGTGCTAGAGGATCAGTCGGTTTGAAGCGAGGAGGATTGTTGTATTGGGAGCGGTTTTGGCGTTCCCCGGGGCAGGCGGCACCCCGTGCTAGTCCGGTCGACGGCAGCCGTGCTTGCCAGACCGCGCGTCGCTGGAGCGGCCCGCGGCGAGTGGTCAAGTGCGTGTATTGGTGGCGTCCCTGCCGACGGAGGTGGATTGTTGATCAAGTTCCCGCGTGAACTTCCACGGCGCGGCGCAACTGACAAACCACGTCCGCGAACTACGGTTTCCAGAATCCGCGGCCCTGTTTGGCTACGGAACATGGAATCGGAACATCTGCCTGTCTTTTGCAAATCCTTGCTAACAGAAGACGAAGTTGCCCGTTGGGAAATGGCCCGTCAACTGCTAGCTGTTCGTTTTAACGCAGGAGGGGGGTTTGTGTGCGCAACCGCGCATCTACCAGAAAGGAAAAGATGAATATGAACAGAAGGTGGATACCTACGTTTGTGTTGATCGTGGCGATCACCGCGCTCTGCACACCAGTCTTCGCACAGTCTCTGATGTCGGGCGACCTCGCCGGTACTTTGACAGACCCGAGCGGTGCGGTCGTCCCGAACGCAACTATCACCCTCAAGAGTCTCGATACAGGGAGCACCCAGGCCACCAAGACCAATGAGACCGGTTACTATCGCTTCAATCTGTTGAAGCCTGGCCGGTACCAGGTTTCGGTGAGCCAGGCCGGCTTCCAGGGGATAGAGCGCCCGGTAACCGTCGCCATCGGTCAGATCGTCAACGCCAACCTGGCGCTCGAAGTCGGCCAGAACACGCAGGTCGTCGAGGTCACGGCGGCCGAGCCGCTGGTGAGCCTCGAACCGAGCATGAACACGCCCTTCACGCAGGCTGAGATGGCGCAATTGCCGAGCGCCGGCGGTGACATCACCAACATCGCCTTCACCGCTCCGGGCGTGGTCGTCAACGTGACGGCCGGGTACGGCAACTTCACCGTCAACGGTCTGCCGGCTACCTCGAACCTGTTCACGGTCAACGGCGAGAACGACATGGACCCGTACTTCAACATCAACAACACGGGCGCCACCAACCTCACCCTCGGCCAGAATGAGATCCAGGAGGCCACCGTCATCACCAACCCGTATGCCGGCCAGTACGGCCAGCTTTCGGGTGCGCAGGTCAACTATGTCACGCGGTCCGGAAGCAACGCGTTCCATGGCAACACCCAGTATTGGTGGAACGGGCGGGCGATGAACGCCAACAACTGGTTCAACAATGCCAGCGACACCCCGCGGGCGTTCTCGAACGCAAACCAGTGGGCAGGCGCCGTTGGCGGTCCTATCCGCAAGAACAAGACCTTCTTCTTCGTGAACACTGAAGGTATGCGCTTCGTTCTGCCCAACGTTATTACGACGTACATTCCGACCTCGGCGTTCGCCAATGCGGTTCTGGCCAACGTTCAGGCCAAACAGCCGAACGAAGCCGCGACCTACAAGAAGATGTTCGACCTGTATGCGGGCGCTCCGGGCGCGGGCGCCGCGACGCCCATGGCCAACAGCAGTTACTGCAAGTCGCTGGTCCTGCCCGGCTTCAATCCGACGACGCAGGCCTGCGAGGCCAAGTTCCAGGCGACGCCGACCTCGCTTGCTTCCGAGTGGATCCTGAGCGCCAGGGTGGACCAGAAGATCACTGACAAGGACGAGTTCTTCTTCCGCTACAAGGGGGACCACGGCCTGCAGCCGTCGTACATCGACCCGATCAGCCCCAACTTCAACGCCAACTCGGTCCAGCCGGCGTGGGACACCCAGGCTCACGAGACGCACGTCTTCGGTCCGAAGTCGACCAACGAGTTTATGGCCACATTAAGTCACTACGTGGCCCAGTTCCAGCAGGATCACGCGGCGGCGTACAGCACCTTCCCGTACGATGTGATCAACTCCGGAGCGGTGCCGTTTACGGGAATCAACTTGATGCGCTCCTTCCCGCAGGGCCGCAACATCACGCAGTACCAGTTCATCGACGACGTCACGCTGAATCACGGCGCGCACAATTTGAAGTTTGGAGCCAATTTCCGCCGCTACGACGTCAGCGACCACAACTTCTTCTTCAACTACCCCGCTGTCTATTTTGGCTACACCTCCGATGGCTTGCAGAAGTTCGCCAACGGCCTCGGTTACCAGTTCCGGCAGAGAAAGAACCTGGCGAGCGATGTTCCGATCGCGATGTGGGGCTTGGGCCTTTATGCGCACGACGATTGGCACGTCACCCCGAAGTTTAAGGTGACTCTCGCACTGCGCGCCGAGCGCAACTCCAACCCCGTGTGCCAGTTCAACTGCTTCGCGAACCTCACTGGCGCCTGGTCGAGCCTGGCCAGCGTGAACAGCGCGAACCCCGGCAGCGTCCCCTATTCGAGTGACATCACTGCCGGCCAGCACCGGGCATACCCGGGTGTGGACAAGATCGATTGGTCGCCCCGTGTCGGCTTCAGTTGGTCTCCCAGCAGCAATAACAAGACGGTCGTCAGTGGCGGCTTCGGCATCTTCTACGACGGTCCCCCTGCCAGTCTGGTGGACAACCTGCTCACCAACCCGCCGGTGGTCATCGACATCCGCGTCCGGCCCACGGCCGGCGTGTTGGGCTTCGACCCGGCCGGTGGGTTGGCGACCTGGACCGCCTCGGCGAATGCTTTCAACCTCCAGCAGAACTTCACCCAGATATCCGCGGCAGTCAAAGCGGCGGGTGGTATCTTTGCCGTTCCGGCCATCACGTCCATCTCTGGCATCATCAAAGCTCCGCAGTGGAAAGAGTGGAACGTGCAAATCCAGAGGGAGCTGGCCCCCTCGCTGGTTGCGGCGGTGAACTACGTCGGCAACCGCGGCGCCAACATCCCGTACAACAACACTCTCCTGAACGTCTATGACGCGTACGGAATCTTCCCCAACTCCTTGCCATCGGCTCCCAAGGTGCCGAACTATGGGCAGGTGAACCAGTGGCAAACCGGCGCCATCTCGGCCTACGACGGTCTGACCGTTAGCTTTCGCAAGCAGTTCTCGCACTGGGTTTCGGCCCACTTCAGCTACACGTGGTCCCACAACCTCGATGAGGCCTCTAACGGCGGCGTCTCTACTTATGGCGACTCTCTGTTTGGACAGTTCAATCCCGCCAGCCTCCGCTCGAGCAACTACGGGAGTTCGGATTACGACTTCCGTCACAGCTTCGTCGCCGACTGGGTGGTCAATCCGAGCTTCCAGGCCAGCAGTCCGGTCGTGAAGCACCTGATCAACGGGTGGCAGTGGTCGGGCAAGTGGTTCTGGCGCAGCGGACTCCCGTTCTCCATCATCGACGGGAACTGGAACGGCGGCCTGGGCAACAGCAACGCGACGCTTCTGGCTACGCCCATCGGTGGCAATGCGGAGGGCAATTGCGGCAGAGCGGCCGTCGACACACCTTGTCTGAACCCCGCCGCATTCCTCGACAGCGCATCCGACAGCTTCAATGGGTTCAACGCGTTCTCCTCGCAGACGCGCAATCAGTACCGCGGACCGAGCTTCTTCGACATTGACATGAGCCTGTTCAAGAACTTCAAGTTCAAAGAGCGGGTGTCGCTGGGCGTGGGCGTGCAGGCGTTCAACGTGTTCAACACCCCGCACTTCGATAACCCAGACCACAATCTGGGCAGCTCGACGTTCGGTATGATCACGGGGGTAGTAGGTAACCCGACGACGCCCTACGGCAACTTCCTCGGCTTCGACTCTTCGCCGCGTGTGGTTCAGCTCACGGCTAAGCTGCAGTTCTAGGCTGCCGGAAAGCTTCTGTGAGACCCGGCCCGCGTTCGCTGGAACGCGCGGCCGGGTCTTTTTTTCTTGTCACGGGCTCGAAGTCCGCCAGGCCATCCGCGGCCCCGGCGCCAGGCGCCATTGCGCGCCCTTCACGAACAACCTGCCGGCACCGGGGATTCCCGACGCGACGCCGATCTGTGTCCCGGAGTGCTCCGGCAGTGGAATCTCCGTTGAGGGTATCGAACCCGAGAGACCGACAATATTGCTGTTGCCGGCTTGCAGGCCCCCTGTCCGTTTAATCTGGGCGCCGGTACGTGCCTCCAGCAGCTCAGCACGAAACTCCGCCCGGCTGTTTCCCCATCGCATCCCGGTCAATTCGATGCCGAGGAGAAAGCCTCCTGCTCGCGCTTGACGCTCCATACTACGGATGCGCCCAGTGGCGATCGCTCCCTCGGGAAGAATCGGTTTGCCGCTCCGGCGAACAACCTCGACCACGCGCGCCCGCACCGGATCTCCGATCGTGGCTGTCGCCGAATGGAAGCTGCTTTCGAGTTCCATTCCGATAGTGAGAGCGGCTGGTAAATCCACGTGCGCGGGCTCAGCTTGGGACGCTTCCGCGGTAAGCCCCGGCGAGCCAAAACTGAGGATTCCGCGCGGTACTCCCGGCAGTGCGCAAACTGGATTTTGTTTCGCCGAACCTCGCCCGCCGAGCCGACCGACTGGCCGCTGTAGGGGGCGGTCCGGTTCGCATGTCACACCTGTAAACCGAGGTTTTTCTACGGGTTCGCACTGTTTCCTCTTGTGCAATCCCAGGCAGGGTGCTAAGGTGAGGGGCTAGGGGACCCGCCCCGCTTCAGGCGAGGCGTGCTATCGCGCCGGAGGGGTCTTGGTTTTCCAGGGCAACCGGCGCCTCGCGTGTGCCGTTGCTGCGGCAGGGAGGTTCGTCTGTCGGACCTGCCGATAATTTCGAGGTTCGGGTTTGGACAGCTTGGTGTATAATTATCCGACGGTGGGGTGCGCTATCGCTGGAAAGGCGCCCCCAGAGAATGTGTTTCGCGCCAAACTTAAGGGAAAGGATTGCAAGGGGGGTTATGAAACGAAGCAGCAGGGTAGTACTGTTCCTCATGGTAGTTCTGGCGCTGGCGTCACTGGCGCTGGCGCAATCCATCAGCGGCGACCTCGTCGGGACGATCTACGACCCGACCGGGGCCGGAATACCAGGTGCGACCATCACGGCCACCAACATTGCGACGGGAATCACCGCGACTACGACATCGACGAGTACCGGGCAGTACCGCCTTGGCAACCTTGCCGTCGGCGCGTATAAGCTGACGGTTAGCGCCACGGGATTCGCCAAGGCCGAGGTGAACAACGTACCGGTCGAACTCAACAAGGCCGGGACCGCCAATGTGACTTTGCAGGTCGGCGAGACCAGCACGGTGGTCGAGGTGGCGGGCACGGCCGTAACCATCGACACGACCACCGCCCAGGTGCAGACGACCTTCGAAACCCGGCAGTTGGCCGACCTTCCGATAGCCAGCGTCGGGTCGGGTGTGATCAACCTAGCGCTGCTCTCGGCCGGCGTCGGCTCCAGCGGGGCGGTGGGCGTCGGGACCGGCCCGTCGGTGGGCGGGCAGCGGCCGCGCAACAACAACTTCACGATCGAGGGCATCGACAACAACAGCAAGAGCGTCACCGGCCCGCTGGTGTACCTTCCAAACGATGCGGTCGCGGAGTTCACCATGCTCTCCAACCAGTTCTCGCCCGAGTACGGACACTCGACCGGCGGGCAGTTCAACCAGATTCTGAAGAGCGGCGGGAACGAGTTCCACGGGGTGGGCTACGAGTACTTGCAGAACCGGAATCTGAACGCCGCGGACCAGTTGTCGATTGTGGACGCGGTGGATCCGCATCCCCGCTATGACAACAATCGTTTCGGGGGCAATATCGGCGGCCCGATCAAGAGGAACAAGCTGTTCTTCCTGTTCGGCTACGAGTACGAACCGATCGGCAAGTCCGGATCGCCCGGGCAGATCTTCGCGCCGACCCAGGCAGGCTACACGGCGCTGGCCAGCATTTCCGGAGTCTCCTCGAATAACCTGGCGGTATTGAAGCAGTATCTGCCTCCTGTTGCGACGGCGGTCGATCCCTCGGCGACGCCGAATGGAGCATACCCGGTGGTGGCTGGCAAGACGATCGAGGTGGGACAGATGTCGGTCCTGTCGCCGAGCTTCACGAACTACTCAACCTACTACGGTTCGGTGGACTACAACATCAGCGAGAAGGACAGCCTGCGGGGCCGGATTATTGTCGTCAAGGCCAGCTTCATCGACACCGCTGCTAGCTTGCCGGTGTTCTTCACCATGACGCCGAACAACAACTACCTGGCGACGTTCTCGGAGTTCCACAACTTCTCGCCCAGGGTTACGAACGAATTCCGGCTGGGCTACAACCGCAACTACAATGTCTATACGGTTGGATCGCAGACGTTTCCCGGTCTGGACGCCTTCCCGAACATTACCGTCGACGAACTGGGGGTCAATATCGGGCCCGACCCCAACTCGCCGCAAGGCGGAGTCCAGAACACCTACCAGGCTACGGATAACATTTCCTGGAGCAAGGGGAGGCACTCGCTCAAGTTCGGGATCGACTTTCACAAACTGATCGCTCCGCAGTTCTTCACCCAGCGGGCTCGCGGCGACTACGAGTGGGACACGCTGGAGAACTACCTGACGGACCAGATCCCCTACTTCGGCGAGCGGACAACCGGGAACTTCGAGTATTACGGCGACCAGACGCTGACCGGGTTGTACGCCAACGACGACATCAAGGTCCGGCCCGACCTCACCATCAACATCGGGCTGCGGTACGAACGGACGACGGTGCCGTATGCCGAGCGCCTGCAAACCGTAAACAGCATTTCTAGTGTTCCGGGGCTGATCACCTTCGGGGAGCCCAAAGTGTTCAACAAGGGCTTCATGCCGCGCATCGGATTTGCGTGGGCGCCCGGAACCCGCGGCAACACTTCCATCCGCGGTGGCTTCGGGATGGGTTACGACCAGTTGTTTGACAACCTCGGGTTGCTGTCGATGGCGCCGCAGTTCCAGCAAACGGTCGACGTGGGCGGCTCGGCGGGTGGCAACTTCCTGGCGAACGGCGGCATCAAGCCGAACGTTTCGTCGGGAACCTTGAGCCAGGCGGACGCCCGTCGGCTTACCGGCGGTTTCGTCCCCGACCAAAAGCCGCCCAAAGCCATCCAGTGGAATCTCGGCGTTCAGCACGTATTTAAGGAGAATTACTCCGTCGAAGTGCGCTACCTGGGCACCCGCGGTCTGGACCTGCCGGTTCAGGACCGGCTCAACGTGCAGGCGGTGGTGACGCCACAGAACGCGCTGCCGTTGTATCTCCAGGCGCCGAGCCAGTCCACTCTGAACGGGTTGACCAGCACACTCGCCCAACTCACCGCCGCTTACAATGCCCATGGGTACTATCTTCCGCAGTACTGGAATGCGGGGTTCCAGAGCAACATCGTGGGGTTCATGCCGATGGGCAGCTCGACCTATCACGGCCTCGCGCTGCAGGTGACGCGCCGGTTCGCGAACGGCCTGCAATTCGTGGGAGCGTACACCTGGAGCCACAACATCGACGACTCGACCGCCGAGGTCTTCAGCACATATACGACTCCCCGCCGGCCCTACGATTTCCAGAACCTGCGGCTTGACCGTTCCGATTCCGCCCTGGATCACCGGCAGCGTTTCACGTTCACCACGATTTACGACCTGCCGTTCTTCAAACACCATTCCAGTTGGTTCATGAAGAACCTGGTCGGCAACTGGGAGTTCGCGCCGATCTTCACGTATCAGACCGGCACCTGGGCCACCGTCCAGAGCTCGATCGACTCGAATCTGAACGGCGACAGCGCGGGAGACCGCACCTATATCAATCCGGCCGGGACGGTGAATGTGGGTTCCGGAGTCACCGCCTTGACGAACAGCTCGGGCGCTACGGTGGCCTACCTCGTGAAGAACCCCAATGCGCGCTATATCCAGACCCCCAAGGGAGTGCTGCCCAACGCGGCTCGCAACACTGAGCACCTCATGCCGATCGATGACCTCGACCTGTCGGTCGTGAAGCGGTTCAACATCACCGAGCACAAGAGTTTCGAGTTCGGCGCACAGTTCACGAACTTCTTGAACCACCCGCAGTACACCGGGGGGTACCTCAACGACGTGGCTCCCATCGGCTTTACGGGCGCCAACGTGCACAACTTCCTCAACCCGACGACGACCACCTTCTATCAGCCCGCCATGGTGTTCTCGAGCAATCCACGTACGCTGCAGGTCTCGGCGAAGTTCAAGTTCTGAGCGGATCGGACTAGAGATCCTAGGGGAGCCTTCGGGCTCCCCTTTTTCGTTTCTGGTGCGTTCCATCCAGCCACCCGGTTCAGTTTCCAAACCGACCGGGGCAGCCCCTATCTTATTTTGCGGCTCGAGTACTTGTTCAGCAGCGAGATGAACTCGGCGGCCGCGGCGGGCGGCTTGACGTCGCCCTGGATGATCTGCTTGTTGAGCAGGGGCTTGCCGTACAGGTTCTGGTTGGTGTCCAGATCCTGGCGCAAGGTGGCCCCGGAGAGCGATAAGCCCGCGAAGACTCCGCGCGAGCGCGACCAGGTCAGGATCTCGGCGCTCATGTAGGCATCGGTCTCGGCGGTGGCGCTACGGCCCACCGGGCCGGCGGCCACCGAAGCGTCTCCGCCGAGGGTGAACTTGCTCGATAGCAGCCGGTCGGCGCCGCGCTTGTTCATCACCAGCATGAGCACGTCGGTCTCCGAGCCGCCGATCTGAAAGCCGACGCTGCCGCCCTCGACGCGCACGCCGCCCGGAGCACTCCAACCCGCACCGGCCTTGCGGCACGTGAAGAAGCCGCGACCGTACTTGGCGCCGACGATAAACGCGCCTTTCTTCACGCCGGGCACCACCACCACGCACTCCGCCTTGTCCAACAGCGGCTGCGGTACGGCATTATCGGGCGCCTGCATGATCTCCTGCAACACTTCGGCAGTCCGGCTCAATCGTTCGACGTCGCCTTTTTCGTCGGCGTAGACCAAGGCAACGCTCGCCGCTAGAACCAGGGGAATCGTTCGCATCATAGTCGCCTCCTATCACTCCAGGTTTACCACAGGCACAGGTGGCTCGGTACAATGCGAGCGATGGCAGCCCAACGCGCCGCGGAGTCCGAAGCAGTCGCCGTGCTGGCTGAGAAGCCGTCGGTAGCGCGCGATGTGGCGCGCGTGCTGGGCGCTGGCCAACAGGGGAAGGGCTATCTGCACGGCAACGGGTATATCGTCACATGGGCCGTTGGCCACCTGGTCAGCCTGGCGCAGCCGCACGAGATCCAGCCCGAGTGGCGGCAGTGGCGCCGCGACCTGCTGCCCATGCTCCCCCGAGAATGGCCGCTGGTGGTCTACGAGCAGACGCAGGATCAGTTCGAGGTGGTGAAGAAGATCCTGAACTCACCGCGCGTGAGCCGGGTGGTCTGCGCTACCGACGCGGGGCGCGAGGGCGAGCTGATCTTCCGCTACATCTACGAAGCGGCCGGATGCGAGAAGCCGTTCAGCCGCCTGTGGATCTCGTCGCTCACGCCGGAGGCCATCCGGAAGGGTTTCCAGAACCTGCGCGAAGGCCGCGAGTACGACGCGCTGGCGGATGCGGCGCGGGGCCGCAGCCGGGCGGACTGGCTGGTGGGGATGAACCTCTCCCGCGCCTACACGCTGGCGCTGGGGGACGAATTGTCGGTGGGCCGGGTGCAGACGC
>Ga0187866_1001376_pt1 | contig 23273 bp, 12 predicted proteins | sample June2016WEW_11_1_3_FD_133013 | JGI IMG/M metagenome (GOLD analysis project Ga0187866, IMG submission 133013) | Peatland microbial communities from SPRUCE experiment site at the Marcell Experimental Forest, Minnesota, USA - June2016WEW_11_150 | ecosystem: Environmental > Terrestrial > Soil >...
CTCTCGGTGGCGGAACTCGCCGTTCCCGACGCGCACGCACAGGATGCCGCCGGCTTCGGCCTGTACCCACCCGTGCTGGATGTCGCATTGAATTTCGCCGCCGGCCGCGGAGCGCAACTGCCGTTGTGGTTCTCCGGCGTCCGCATCTTCGGGCGGATGCCGCGCGAAGCGTTCGTTTGCGCACGTGCGCTGGAATCCTCCGGCGATCTGGCGCAGTTTGAGGTTATCCTCGCCGATCCGGCCGGCAAGGTCGTGGTCGCGGCGGCGGAGTATGCGACCCAGGCGGGACGTCCGGAAAAGCGCTTGCGCGGGTTCTTCCATCGGACGGCTTGGACGGTCGCGCCGGCGTCCGTGGCCGGGAACGCCGAGGCCGGCGCCCTTCTGATTGCGCCCGGCTGCCACTGCGAACGGGACGCGCGTCTGGCCTCCGCGGCGGGCGCGGCCGCCATCGCCCGATCCGAGCGGGAATGGAGAAGCTGGATCGGCGCGCGGGACCCCGGCGCCGAGTTGAAGATCGCGCTGCTGCTGCCGTCGTGCCGTGGTGTGGGCGCGGTCGCCAGCGGCGAAATCGATGCCGAAATCGAGGCGACGCTAGGCAGCCTCTTCGCCCTCACGAAAGCGCTGGCGGACCGGCGCGCCGGGGCGAAGATCCTGGTGGTGGGTCACCTGGCCCACGAGGTGACCGGCACGGAAGCGTCCCTCAATCCTCTCCACGCGGCGGCTGCAGGTTTCGCACGCGTGCCGCCGCTCGAAACCGCGGCGTGCCAGTGCCGCTTCCTCGACCTCGATGGCGCGCCGGCGGGCGATCTCATCGGGCGCGAGCTTCGCGATGCGTTCGCCTCCACCGGGCACCTGGTTGCCTGGCGCGACGGCGTCCGCTATCTGCCGCATATCGAGCCGCTCGATTTGGACTCCACGGCCGACCGCGGGTTCCAAGTTCGCGAAGGAGCGACCTACCTCATCACCGGCGGAACCGGCGGCATGGGCCTGGAGATCGCGCGCTACCTGGCCGGCCGCGCGCGTGTGACGCTGGTGCTCGCCAAACGCACCATGTTCCCTCCGCGCACTTTGTGGGACCGGCTGGAGAGCGCTGGCGGCGATCCGTGGCTGCAAGGCCGGATTCGCGCTCTGAAAAGCATCGAGTCTCTGGGCGCTGCCCTCCACCTGGTGACCGCCGATGCGGCCGACCGCAACCAGATGGAAGCGCTCCGGCGCCAGTTTCCTGGGATTCGCGGCATTTTTCACTGCGCGGGCGTCGGCAACGACGTCTTTCTGAAGGCGCACGATTGGGCGCGCCTCTCCAGCGTCCTCCGGCCGAAAATCCATGGCACCGCAGTGCTGCGCGACGTCTTCGCGGGAGAGCCGCTCGATGCCTTCGTTCTCGCCGGATCCCTCACCGCGTTCACCGGAGCGCCGGGGCAAGCCGGCTACACGGCGGCCAACGCATTTCAGGACGCCGAGGCCTGCCGCCTGCGACGCAAGGGGCGGCCCGCGCTGTCGGTGGCCTGGACCGCGTGGCGGGAGACCGGCATGGCGGCCGCGTCGGGCAAGGTTTCCGACGACGACTTCCGTGCCATCGGCGCCACGGAGGCGCTGCTGTGCCTGGACTGCGCGCTGCGCAAAGACCTGGCGCACGTCATGGTCGGGGAGGCGGCTCCCGCCCCTTCCGCGATGCCGCTGGCGCCCTCCAGAACGCACGCGGCCGCCAGTCCGGCCGCGGAGACCCGCGCCGTGCTTCTGGGCCGGCCCGCTGGCGGCTACACTTCCACCGAACGCCTGCTCGGCCGCTTCTGGGCCGAGGCGCTCGGACACACCGAGATCGACATCTTCGCCAATTTCGATTCGCTCGGCGGCGATTCGATCACCGCCATCGGCATCCTCGAACGCCTGGTGGCCGAGACCACGTCCCGCCCCAGTCTGCCGGACCTGCTGCGGCACGACACCGTCGAATCGCTCGCGGCGTTTCTCGACCGCCAGCAATTCCTGCAAGAGCGCTCCCGAGCGGATCACCGCGACCACCTGGTCGACCTCGGCGGATCGGGTCCCCGAACCCTGTTCTGCTTCCCTCCCGGATCGGGGTCCTGCTACCGTTACTACGACTTGGCGCGCCGTCTTTCCGGCTGGAAGGTTTACGGCCTGAATTTCTTCGAGGCAGCGCGCCCGGCTTCCGCGATGGCGGACCTTCTCATGGAGACGCAGCCGGACGGGGAGTTCACGCTGCTGGGCTACTCGATCGGCGGCAACCTGGCCTACGACGTGGCGCTCGAATTGGAAGCTCGGGGCCGCACGGTGCAGGGCCTCGTGTTCATCGACAACTGGCGCCGGCTCGAGCTCTTTCATTTCACCGGCGACGAGTACCGCAAGAATGCCGAAGAGTTCCTCGGCGCCGCCGACCCGCGCTACCTGGCCATGACCGACCGCGAGGCGCTGCTCGGCCGGGTGTTGGCGTACGACCGCTACATGGATTCGCGCCTGGAAAACCAGCCGCTAAGGTGCCCGATCCGGTTGATCCAGGCGGAGTCGGGCGAGATAGAGAGCCCGTTCCGCATCACCCAGGAAGGGTGGGCGGACCTCACAGCGGACTTCCGGAAACTGCGTGGCCGCGGTCGTCACCTGGAAATGCTGGAAGAGCCGCACCTGGCGCACAACGCCGTTCTCGTCGCCGAACTCCTGGAATTCACGCGTGTGACCGTCTAGTTCTCCCCCTCGATATTGCGAAACCAAAGCTCCAGCATCAGCAGCATCCACAGCCAGGAGTGGTTGTCGCGCCGCCGTCGTGTTGGAGTAATTGGTCTCCCCTCAGGTGCAATCAGGTGCAAGGATGCAGAGGATCTGGAGGATTGGGAGGATTCAGAGGAACGCAGGTTGAACAACTTGCGTGTTTTCAATGCCGCTTCAGGGTTCGAATCCCTCTCTCTCCGCCACTTTGTTTTCAATAAGTTACCGACAATTCAAACAACTGCGCGGGGAATGGTGGGTAATGATGTTAGGATAGCCCCAGGCGGATACTGCGCCGCTTGAAAGGGCGAGCCATGTCACTGAGCCTCTACCGCAGGCATTCCCGAGTCCCCGGAAAGTGCGCGGGCGGCCACCAGCCCGATGCGCAAACCTACGAAAGCGACGAACGTCGCAGGGCCTGGAAGAGGTGTTCCTGTCCCATCTATGCGAGCGGAACCATCGGCGGGCACTTCCGGCGCGTGAATACCAAGCAAGTGGTTTGGGATGAGGCGAAGGTCGTGGCGGCGAGTTGGGAGGCGGCAGGAGCTTGGCCAGAAGTCCCGCCAGCCCGACCGGGTGGGCGAGTGATCAGCGAATTGATCGGAACGGACTTTCCGAACACGTGGTGGCTCAGAGTCGAGTACACGAATTTCGGCGATCCTCTTCGGAAGACCGTTGCTGTCGCGGAGGTGGAGGTTCGGGATTCCGAGATCTGCAAGGTGCGCTATAGCCATCATGAGGATCATGTCCGCGCCACACCGCACGGGATTTGGCAACCGCCAGTTCAGATTGCCCACAAGGAATTGGATCGGCTGAGAAACGACCTTGAGCGGGCCGCCACTCTCGTCTGGGGGATCGCAGGCCAGGAAGGCGAGGATGGATGAGGAACGGCGGAGTGGACCCTGTTGAGCGCCAGATCGAACTGGCATTCCAGCCCGGGGTGTACATCCACGACCGCATGTGTTTCTCATTCGTGAGCGGCCTTGAGGCGATCGCGGCCGACATCGCGAAGCTCGTCATAGCGGAGCCGGCCCGCGCCGTCGCCTTGTACGACACCCTTCTGGCAGGCTGTCATGAGAAGGCAGGTGAACTCGACGACTCGAGCGGCAGCTTCGGGCAGTACGTCGGTGGACTCATCTGCGGATGGATACTGGCCAGGCAAGCGGCGGGGGCCGACGCGGACAAGACGGCGGGCAGGCTGGTGGCATGGATGGACGACGACTCCTACGCGTTCTGTTACCGGATCGAAGCGGACGTCGCGAGAGCGTTTGACCAGACCGGACTGGCTGCGTTCGAGAAGCAGGTCAGATCGCGATTCGAGGCAGCGTCGTCAGGGCAAACAGCCGACTATCCGCGCCGGCAGTGGAGCGGCGTCCTGCGGGCGATCTATCTGGAGCAGAAGAACCCAGCGGCCTACGTGGCTCTCGCGGAACAGACTAAGCTCACAGCGCAGGACTGCCACGCCGTAGCCACGCTGCTCGCGGCGGATGACAAACCGGAGGACGCGCTGGACTGGGTTGAACGCGGGCTCGTCCTCGCGGGGACACTTCCGGGAGCCGGCTACGATCTCACAAGGCTGCAACGCGAGCTGTGGGTCAGGCTCGGCCGCGGAGAGGAGGCGCTGGCCGCCGCCTGGGCCGACTTCCAGGACCGGCCGAGTAAGTATGCGTACGAGGAGCTCGCGAAGTACGTGCGCGAGAGCGAACGCCCGGCATGGCACGCGAAGGCCATGGACGTGGCGAAGGGCGCCGACCTCGGCTGCCTCATCGAGTTGTTCGTCGAGACCGACGAACTCGAACGCCTCACGGAATTGGTGAGCGGCACGACCGATGAGACCCTCGAACAACTGAGCCACTACTATTCTGAGCCAGCCGCCGAGCAACTCCAGGAAATCCAGCCGGGGCTCGCCGCTCGCCTGTGGCGTGCTCAAGGGATGCGCATCGTCAACGCGGGCAAGAGCAGGCACTACGATGCCGCCATTTCGGATTTCGAGCGCGCCAAAAGCTGCTACGAGCGGGCTGGGCTCGGCGCCGAGTGGGAGGAGACTGTGCGCCAGGTGCGCGCCCGCCACTCCCGGAAGACCGGGTTCAGGCCCGGCTTCGAAGCGTTGGTGGCGGGCTCGCGCCGAACCCGCCAGGCGTCCTTTCTCGAGCGCGCCAAGACGCGCTGGGCCGGCCGTCAGGGGAGAGACGATTCATGACGAAGGGAAGCCGCGACAGCCTGGACGGGACCTCTCTGGAGCGACTCATCGCCGAGATCACAGCCGAAACAGGCGGCGACGGTGAGCGGCTCCGCAGATTTCAGCAGGCCTGCGAGGAGAACATTGCCCTGCCCTGCGAAGCCTCAGTCATCGGGGAGCCGGTAACAGTGATGGAGTTCGGCTTCGATGGAAACCAGAGGCGCGGGCTGACCGCGACCTGCCGGCGCGCGGATGGCTCCGTCTACGTCGTGGCGGCTTCCGAGGTGGTGATCTCTCCGCACGCGAAGGGTGTGCGCTACCTCGCCGCGTACCGCCAATGGATGGGACCTGCGCCCTTTTCAGCCGAGGCGGCGGCTCCTCGCCGTGACGGACCGCGACCCGGGAAGGCCGCAGCCACTCTCGACCTGCCCGACCGCGCCGAGTTGATCGTCCTGTCGGTGAAGCAGACGGCCGCTCGCTGCCGGCAAGTCGGAAGCGATCAGATCGTTACCCTTCGCGCCGGCCGCCTGTGGCAAGTAGTTCCAGGCGAAATCGCCGTGGTCAGGCCGCACAAACAGTGGCGCTACGCCGGCCACGTGTACCTCTCGGGCGAAATCCAATCCACTCGGCTGGATGCGGCGGCGCTGGGTCTGATCCCGCTGAAGCTCGAGGAACACGGTCTTTGGCAACCGGGCGAACACTACTGGGGCGAGGAGGGCGAACCGATCGAAGAATGGGCCAAGCCGATCATCGCTTGGGGCGCGCGGCCGGAAATCGAGATGGAACAGGTGCTGCCCGGCGCGGACTTGGATGATCCATTTTCCGATCCGATCGGAGAATCCAATGACCGCAAGGACTCCGGCGATGCCAAGGGAGCGTACAAGATCCTGATGGATCTTTGCCAGACCGATCTCCGCTGCCTCGACGCCCACGCCCATCTGGGCAACTTCGTGTTCGACCACCGGCCCGGGGACGCCATTCGTAACTATGAGGCAGGCTTCCGAATCGGAGAATTGTCGCTGCCAAGCAGTTTCGACGGCCTGCTTCCGTGGGGCTGGATCGACAACCGGCCGTTCTTGCGCTGCATGCACGGATATGGGTTGTGCCTCTGGCGCCTGGGCCGGTTCGAGGAGGCCGGGCGCATCTTCGACCGCATGCTGTGGCTGAACCCTTCCGACAACCAGGGCGTTCGCGGTCTGATCGGTGAGGTTCGCGCGAGGGTGGCTTGGGAGGTTGGGAACGACTGAAGCGCGGCACTGCCTAATCGCCAATTCCGAGTACATCACCGAGTCCTGCTACCAAGGCGGAGCGTTTCGCCGCATCCAGTTTCGCCAGATTCTCAAGCCGCCAACGGACAGCCGGCAGCGCTTCGGCGCCGGGCAGGTCCAGCAGGTTCCATTCGGGCTCGCCGCGCTTGACGGTCATCAGGAACCGGCGGTGATCCTGAGGCATGCCGCCGACGATAGCGCCAATCAGGTCTTCGCGCGTATGCTGGAGTGCATCCAAAGACACCGGCGTGCCGGTCAGGCCGGCGAAGCCCCTGCCGAACTCCGCCGTGATGTCGAGCCGCACCGGCGCGAGCACTTCCGCGAATGGCCGGTTATGGCTGAGCAGGTAGACTATGAACGCCTTGCGCAACTCGTTGCTGATGCCCTCGTTCGCCAGCAATTCCCGAACGTCGAACAGATCGCGGGGATGCTGGCGATCCAGCGCAGCCACGATCTTGCCCGCGTAGAGGTCTGGGAAACTGACAACCTGAATCTCGGCGAATCCGAAGCGATCTTCCACGCGGGGCGAGACGGACATCAATAGCGGCTCGTAGACGCACCCCCGCAAGACGGGGGTAACTTCGACCTTTATCTGCACGGCATCAGCGCGCACGAAGAGCTTGGTGATGCAGTTTTCGCCCTGTGGCGCGCTCCGACTCACAGTGGCGCCACGGATTCCCACCTCAATACTGCCTGCAATCCGGCGCATAGCGGCGTCGATCTCTTGGAGCGACGCGTTCCGGTCAGTCACGGGCACATAGGTCAAGTCGATATCCACAGACAAGCGAGGCATGTTCCGAACGAAGAGGTTGATCGCCGTGCCGCCTTTGAGAGCAAAGCAGGTTTCGACCGCGACGAGCGGAAGCGTGCGCATCACCAACGCGACCTGACGGCGATACAGGTCAGGCTCGGGCATCGAGATCCCCCGGCACGGTAATGTTGTACTTCGTATCGAGCCTGCCGCCGCGGACGAGCATGCGCTTTCCGCACCCCAGGTCGATACCGCTGCGATCCAGCTTTTTCAGCCAAGCGTGGCCGTGCCGCTCAGCGAACCACAGGAACAAGCGCTTGACCTTGATGCTGCGGCAATCCGCGAGCAGCCTCTGAAGCGACCGTGGTCTTAGGTTTCGTAGTCCCTCCACCAACATGTCGGCTTGGTGGAAAGTCTCGCGCTGCGGAAGCTCGTTGAGCAGTTCGAGAATAGCGCGCTCCGGCGCCGACATTACCAACGGCCACTCCTGCTGTCCCCAGGGTTGCCGGATGAAGCCGCGCTGAGCCAGTTCCCTATCGGGGACAGCGGGAAGACTCCCACATGCCATTCCCTCCTTGAAGAGTGTTCTCGAGCTGTGAAACACTAATCTCGCGTCGAGTTTCAGCTTGGGCGCCCAGCCCGGCAGGGCCTCATTGCCGTAGAGGTGGAGTTCCCTCGGACCCGAGAGCGCAAGATAGTGCGCGAATCCCTGCTGCTCCAGTGCCGACCGGCCGCCCACAACGACGGGGCGATCGAGCAGCATCTGGAGAGAAATGACGACGCTCTGCCAGAGGAGGTGTTTCTCATCCCCGGGCTTTTGGAGCCAAGCGGGCGGACGGCGGTACACCGCGCGCGCGAGCTGTTCCAGCCAACCGTGCCTGAGGTACTTGCTGCGGAGGGCAGTAGAGAAGCCCTGTTCTTCTAGCCATGCCGCGTCGACCAGCAGTCCCTCCGGAAGGTGGTGTTGTAGCCAGTTTAGTTTTGCCGCTCTTTGCGTACCCACAGCTAGCAAAATAGCGCATCTATAAACCAGTGTGCAAGTTTAAGGGAACTTTCAAGAGCCTAGCCTGTGGTTCGTATATGGCCGCATTCATAAACCCGGCGTACCTGAGGAGGGCGTCTGCTGCTGGCCGCCGCGAAGACCGGAGGCGTACAGCGACTGGATGTCGAGGGTGATGGTGCCCTGACGAAGGGTGGCCGTCCAGTTGAAGACTCCGATCACACGGGGGAACCGCCACCAGCCTGCCTCCCCACAGTCTTGCCGGGACCCTCAGGGTTTGGGACGGGAATACAGAGCCATTGCTCTCCCCCAGGTGCAGCCAGGTGCAACGATGTAGAGGATCTGGAGGATTGGGAGGATTCAGAGGATCGCAGGCTGAATAACTTGCGTGTTTTCAACGTGGCTTCAGGGTTCGAATCTCTCTCTCCGCCACTTTGTTTTCAATAAGTTACAGACAATTCAAACGAATTCGTGGGGAATGGTGGGTAATGATGTTAGGATATAGAGCATGTCGCTGAGTCTCTACCGCAGGCATTCGCGAGTTCCAGGCAGGTGCGCGGGCGGCCACCAGCCCGATGCGCAGACCTACGAAAGCGACGAACGTCGCAGGGCCTGGAAGGGGTGTTCCTGTCCCATCTATGCGAGTGGGACGATCGGGGGCCAGTTCCGGCGTGTCAACACGAAGCGGGTGGTTTGGGACGAGGCTAAGGCGGTGGCAGCAGGATGGGAATCCGCCGGCGCTTGGCCGACGGCGGCGCCCAAGCGACCGGGCGGCCGAATTATCACCGAACTGGTCGAAACAGAATTCCCGAACCGTTGGCGGCTAAGCGTCGAATGCACAGACTTCGCTGAGCCTCTTCGCAGGACTATCGCTGTCGCCAACGTGGAGATTCAGGACTCGAAGATCTCCGATCTTCGCTACAGCCATCATGAGGAGTACACGCGTACCACCCCGTACGGCATCTGGCAATCGCCATTTCGTGTTGTCCACGGTGGATCGGAGCAACTGAAGGACGAGCTGATGCGAGCCGCCGTGTTGGTGTTGGGCATGGCGATTCAGGTCCCTCGCGTGGCCGGCAATCGAGAGTGAGTGCAACCGAATCCGTCCGCGCATTCCTCCCTGTTTACTGCGAAACCAGGCGCGAAGAGAGCTGCTGGTGGGTTCAGGTACGGCCGAAGCAGGCGGATTGCGGGGTTGGCGCTCCGCCAGCCCGGAGCGCGCCGCCTGCGATACTGTAGAAGTCCCGTATGCTCCAGGACAAGATTCGGCAACTCCTTTCCGAAAAGCCGGGGCTGAGAGCGCAGCAGATTGCCGAAGCACTGGGAATCGACAGGACGCAAGTGGTTACCACGCTGCACGGGGCTCTGGCTGGCGAGGTCGCTCAGGACAACGCCTATCGTTGGTGGCTCAAAGTGGGGGGACCGCAGGCGCCGGGAGGCGCGCCGGCGCCGCGGACTTTCCTTGCGAATCTCTGCCGGTACTACCTCGAGTGCCTGGCGCACGAAAGCGGCTCGGGCATCAGTATTGTCACGGCGAATGCGGCCGACTACGTTCCTCTGAGTGCACTTCCGTTCGCCTGTTCCGCCGGGAAACCGCCGGCCGCCGATCGTGCCGCGAAGAGAATGGTGCAGAAGGTCCGGCGGGAAAAAGGCCAGCTCACGTTGTATGTCGGCTACGCGATCCGGCTTCGAACCATCCGGCTGAGAAACGAGGAGGAGACGCGGATCGAGCCGGTCCTGCTGTATCCGATCGAGGAAACACCCGAGGGGAACCTGGACTCGATCCGGCCGGCTAGTGGCGTTCCGCTTTTCAATCTCGAAGTCCTTAAGAGCCTGCCTGCGGCCGATAGCGGCAATATCATCGACGAAGCCATCCATCTGACCGAAGAGCTCGGCCTCGCCAATACGGACGACGACCTGCCGCAATGGGACGAAATCGTTTTGCGGCTACAGCGGTGCCGGCCGGAGTGGGAATGGCAGGAGGACCTCAATCCCTACGCTCTCTCCACCGGCCTCTCGTTCTCGGAATTGAGGGCGCCGGGGATCTATAACCGCGCGGTGCTTTTCGCCGGCGCGCGCTCGCCGTTTACCTACGGGCTCGAGATCGAACTGCGCAAGCTGGCGCAGCTCGGGGAGGAAGCGATCCGCGACACCGCACTGGGACTGTGGTTGCGCGACGCGGACATCGAGGCCGCGCCGCTCGAAGACCGGCCCATTCTCGAAGTCCTGCCGCTGAACACCGAGCAGCGGCAATCCGTCGTTCAGGGCCTGAGCGCACCGCTCACGGTGGTGACCGGGCCTCCGGGCACGGGAAAATCGCAAGTGGTCGTTTCGCTGCTGGCCAATATGGCCTGGCAGGGCGCGAGCGTCTTGTTCTCGAGCAAGAACAACCACGCGGTGGATGTGGTCGAGTCGCGCGTAAACGATTTGGGACCGTATCCCCTGCTGCTGCGCCTCGGCAAGGAGGAACACCACGCGCGCATCGCGCAGCATCTCACGGCTGCGCTCGCCGAGTCGTCCGGCGCGGACGATTCCGCCAGGTATGCCCGGCTGGCTCAGGCGCACGACGAAGACCGCGCCCGGTTCCAGCGCGTTCAGCGGGACATCGCCGATGTGGTAGGTATACGTAACATGGTGGACGAGTTGGAGCGGGCGGCGGAGCCGGCCCGGGCCGCGTTCGGCGAAAAGCGATTCGGCGGGCTCCGGCTGCCTCATGCGGATGCCATCGGCCGGCGACTGGACGGGCTTGCAGCCGCGCTCGACGGGGTTCGGGAATCGGGCCGGCCGGCGATGGTCCGATTGGTCTGGGACTCCGTGAAGGGCCGTCGTTTCGCGCGTCTCGCCGAAACCACGGCAGCGCTCCTGCCGGATGCGGAGCTGCTCGGCGTCGCACCTCCCGCCGGCCGGCCCGGAGAGGACAATCTGGCGGTCTGGGAGAGTTTTCATAGGACGCTTTCGGACCGGCTGGAGTGGGGCGCGCGCATCGAAGCCTACAAGCAGAGCCTGGAGCGGTTGCGCTCCGCCACGCCGATCGAGAACCTGGCGGCGGACCTCACCCGGATCGCCGGAGAATCGGCTCACGATTCGCTGGAGCTGTGGCAGTCCTGGCTCCGCCTGTGGCCCAGCCGGTGGAACCCGCAGCAGCGGAAACTGCTGAGCGAGTACGTATCCTTGTTGCAGATGATCTCGAGCGGCGGCGACTACGACGAAGGCGCGGGCAGAAAGGTGTTCCGCCGCTATTACAGTCTGTTCCCCAAGGTCGCGAAACTCCTCCCGTGCTGGGCCGTGACTTCACTTTCCGCGCGGGGGCGCCTGCCGTTCGAACCTGGCTTCTTCGACCTGGTGGTAATCGACGAAGCGAGCCAGTGCGACATCGCGTCGGCGCTGCCGCTTCTGTTTCGGGCCCGCCGCGCCGTGATCATCGGCGATCCGCTGCAATTGAAGCACGTCAGCTCGATGGCTCCTCAACAGGACCGCCTGCTGCTCGCGGCGCACGGATTGGCGGAGGGACGCGCGGCCTGGGCGTATTCGGTGAACTCGCTGTTCGATCTCGCCCGCAGCCTTTCCCGCCACGAGGACATTGTGAACCTCAGGGATCACCACCGTTCGCACCGCGACATCATCGCCTTCTCAAACCGGCATTTCTATCGCGGAAAGCTTCGCATTGCAACGGATCACGACGCCCTGAACCGTCCCCAACTCGCCGGACCTGCGGTGCGGTGGATCGACGTCCGAGGCAAAGTCGTGCGCCCCGCGGGCGGAGGCGCGCTGAATGCGATAGAAGCGGAGGCGGTGGTCGCGGAGCTGCGGAAGCTGATCGTCGCGCGGGGATACAACGGAGCGGCCGGCGTGGTCACGCCATTCCGGGCTCAAGCCAACCGGATCCGGATCCTGGTGCACCGGGACCAGGAACTCTCGCGGCGGTTGGCATCGCTCCAATTCGTGGTGGACACGGTGCACGGATTCCAGGGCGACGAGCGCGACGTGATCTTCTTCTCTCCCGTAGTGTCCGCGGGCGTGGGAGAGAGCACGCTGCGGTTCCTGAAGAGTCACGGCAACCTATTCAACGTGGCGGTCACGCGGGCCCGCTCGGAGCTGCTGGTGGTGGGCGACCGCCAGGCCGCGCTGGACTCCGGGGTCGATTACCTCGCCAGTTTTGCGCAGTATTCGAGCCAACTTGAACCGCACGAGCCGCGCATCGTTCCGGCCGAAGATCTGGGACCGGAGTATCCCATGGTTGCGCATCCGGAGCTTGTCTCCGATTGGGAGCGGGTGTTTTACCAAGCCCTGTACAGGGCTGGCCTGAGGCCCGTACCGCAGTACGAGGAAGCGCCTTATTCGCTCGATTTCGCTCTGTTCGACGGCGAGCGCAAGCTGGATATCGAGGTCGACGGCGAGTATTACCATCGCAATTGGGACGGCGAGCTGTGCAGGCGGGACCAAATCCGCTCGCAACGGCTGAGCGACTTAGGCTGGGACATCATGCGGTTTTGGGTTTATGAGGTCCGTGACGATATGGACGGCTCCGTCCGCCGCGCACAGGCGTGGATGGCTGCGGGAGCCTGCGGATAATGGCCGCCACCCTGCGGCGATGCCGGCGCGCGTGGCATAATCTCAGGTTCTTCCATCGTGTCGAAACCGAGCAAGCAGGAGCGGCGCCAGCAGCAGTTAAAGCTGCGGCGCGACGCGGAGCGGCGTGAGTACGACCGTGAGGATTCCGCGCACCTGGTGCGCGAGGCTCGCTTTCTGTACGCGCGGGGCGACGCGCCGGCCGCCCACCGCCTGGGCCGCAGGGCGCTGGCGCTGACGCCCGACTACGTGCCGGCGCTCGAGCTGCTCGGCCAGATTCACTTCGAAGCGGCCCAGTACGCGGACGCCGCCTACTACTACGGGCTGCTGCGGAAGCGCGTCGACGATCCGGGTGTGATCTACAACTTGGGGCTGGCGCACCAGTGCATGGGCCGGAACGAACAAGCGCTCGCCGAACTTCGCGAATTCCTCGACCGGACCCGGTCGTTTCCCGCAAAGAAGTGGCTCCCACTCCGCCAGACCGCGGTCCGGCTGGCCAAAGACCTGGAAGCGGCGCCGCCCGCGGTCCCCGAGACCGATGAACCAGCGAGAGCGAATCCCGATCCGGCGCCAGCGGCGGCGGAGCCCGAAACGGCGCCGGCGAGGACGGTGACCGTGGAGTTCCTGCCCACGGTCGTGCCGGACTTCTCCTCAGCCGCGTCAGGCCGGCTGGCCGACTACTTCCTGAAGCGGAAACTGCTCGAACTGCGTTTGGCGCAGAATTTCGACGACCTGGTCTGCCTGCCGCTCCTGCACGGCGTGGACAGCTACGCCTACCAGCACGAGACGGCGCGCAAGGTGCTGCGTCTATTCAAAGGCAGGGCGATTCTGGCCGACGAAGTAGGGCTTGGGAAAACCATCGAGGCCTGCCTGGTGCTCAAGGAATACTGGACGCGAGGGATGGCGCGCAGGGCGCTGATCCTGGTTCCGCCCTCCCTGGTTCCACAGTGGAAGGAAGAGCTGGCCGAGAAATTCGGCTTCGCGCCGGTCTCGCCGGATGGGGCCGAGTTCCGAAAAGACCCCACGCAGTTCTGGAGCCAGCAGCCCCTGATCGTGGCTTCCATCGCCACGGCCCGCCTGGAACCTCACGCTTCGGCGCTGGCGGTGCAGTTCTGGGACGTGCTGATCGTCGACGAGGCGCACTGTCTGAAGAACCAATCCAGCGCAAACTGGAAACTGGTCAACTCACTGCAAAAGAAGTTCCTGTTGTTGCTGACCGCCACGCCGGTAGAGAACAGCTTGACCGAACTGTACAACCTGGTCACTTTGTTGAAGCCGGGGCTGCTGGCCACCGAATCGGAATTCCGCAAGGTGCACGTGGCAGCGGGAAGGCCCAAGGCGCCGAAGAACCCGGAGCGGTTGCGAGCGCTGCTGGCCGAGGTCATGGTGCGGAACACGCGCTCGGTGGCGGATGTGCGGCTGCCCAACCGCGTAGCCGCCAGCCTGGTGGTTCCGCCGTCGCCCGAGGAGGCGCGACTCTACGAAATGGTCACGGCGTTTGTGGCGGAACGGTACGAGGCGGGCGGGCAGCCGGCGTTTCTGCTGGGATCGCTGCAACGGCAGGCAGGCTCGAGCCCGCAGGCTCTGTGCCGCTCGGCTGGACGGGCCCTGGCCGCCGAGAACCGCTGGAGCGCGACGGACCGCCAGGAGCTGACGCGCATCCAGGAGGCGGCGGCCGAGATTCTCGAGGGCGGCAAGGGAGTGCAGTTGGGCCAGATGCTGGCCGCGCGGCAGGGCAAGGTGGTGGTATTCACCGAGTTCATCCCGACGCTGGAGCATCTGGGACAGATCTGTCGGCGGCACGGCGTTGCCTGCGTGCAATTCAGCGGCGAATTGTCGCGGGCGGAGAAAGACGCCGCCATCGCGCGGTTCCGGGACGACGTGGACGTACTGCTCTCGACCGGGGTGGGCGGCGAGGGCCGCAACCTGCAGTTCGCCAATACGGTGATCAATTTCGACCTGCCCTGGAACCCGATGCGGCTCGAACAGCGCATTGGCCGCGTCCATCGGATCGGCCAGACCGCGGACGTGTTCGTCTTCAATTTCTGCCAGCGCGGCACGATCGAGGAACAGTTGCTGCGCGTGCTGCACGACAAGGTGAACATGTTCGAGCTGGTGGTGGGTGAAATGGGCGCGATCCTGGGGAGCCTGGACGACAGCCGCGACTTCGGCGAACTGGTGCTGGAGCTGTGGGTCTCGGCCCGGCGCGACAACCGCATCGAGCCCGCGTTCGACGAGCTGGCGGAACAGTTGCTGGCCGCGCGCCATCATTACGCGCAGAGCAGCAAGCTGGACGAGGCGCTCTTCCGCCGGGACTACGAGGTGTAGGCGTGCTTGGAATCGCAGAATGGGCGCGCGACCTGCTGCTCAGCCGCGGCGCGTTGGCGGACACCGAGGACGGCGACGCGGTCCGGGCGTTGCTACCCGAGGAGGTCGCGCGCACGCTGGGCGCCCAGGAGTGGTTGTCCCTCCGTTTCGGCGCAGGACCCGGCGCGGACGACGCGGGCGAATGGGTCGAGCGCTTGGGCGCCTTGCTGCCGGCCGGCCACATCGTTGCCGGCGCCCGGCCGCGGAACCCCGCTCCGGCATTCGCGCTCGACGCAGAGGCGGTGCTGTCGCACGGGCTGGTGATCCAGAACGGAATCTACCGCCGTCTCGAAGACTACGCCGCCCTGGCGAGCTACTGCGTGTTCGCGTTTGAGTACGCCGTCGAGTCCGACGATCGCAGCCTGGGGCTGGCCACCGTCTGCCTGAATGCGACCGCGCAGTCGGAGGTTCCCCAGCCGGAGAGTTTTGTGCAGGCTATTCGCGACAGCCTGGAGGAAGACCCTTCGGCGAGCGTCGCCGCGCAGGACCTGGTCCGGCTGTTCGCGGCGGCGGAGCGTGCCGCGCGGCGCCAAATCGGGAAGCACGCCGCGGGCCTGGAGGAGAGTGCGAACCGCCGGCTGGCGCGCGACATAGCGCGGGTGGAATCCTACTACGCGGGTCTCGCGGCGCAGATCGGCAAGCGGCTTGCCAGACGGTCAGCCGACCCCGAAGCCGCCGAGAAGGAACGGAACAGGGCGTTGGCGACGGCAGCCGACCGCGCCACCAAGATCGAGGACTTGGTCCGGAAATATTCGCTGAGGGTGCGGATCGGCCTGGCCGGCTGCCTTCTGCTGGCCCTGCCAGTCCGCGAGTTCCCGGTGCTCCTGATCCGGAAGAAAGAAGAGCGGCGGCGGGTAGTGCACTGGAATCCGGTCCTGCGGCTTCTCGAGCCCCTGCTGTGCGAGGCTTGTTCCGGCCGCGCGCATCCCTTGTATCTCTGCGAGAGGGTACACTGCCTGTGCAAGGAGTGCTGGGCGCCCTGCCCTGCGTGCGGCAAGTCGTTCTGTCGGGTGTGCCAGACCCGCTGTCGGTGTGGCGGGAGCACGGCAAGTGGACCGCGGACGTGAGAAGCTGGAGGCGCCCGCCGATCTATCGCAGGCTCTGCTCGCGGAGCATCTCGATCCAAAGCCCGAGCGTCAGGTCGTGGTGCTCGACGTTCATGAGATAAGGACGCAGTTCCTGTTTATACCGCTGCTCCAGCGCGTCCGCATCGAGCGGCACGGCCCGGTCGAGATGCTTGATGTCCTCCCGATCGCGCCCCAGATTCCGCTCCAGCTTCGACAGCGCGAGATCGTATGCCTCGGCGCCCAGGAGGCGCAAGTTCGTATACGCGCCCGGGAACATGGGGATCAGCCTTGCTTCGTACGCTTCCGGGAGACTGGCAACGCCAACATGTTGCAGATGGAGCCCAGTCCTTTTGTGAAGCGCGGAGCCTAGGCCGGCGAGCTCGAGCAGGTGTCTCATTTCCGTTTGAGGTACGACTGTCAGGAAGTCTACATCGGCGGTTGGGCGAGGCATGCTGTAAAGCAGGGAGATCACGAATCCGCCGATGCAGTGGAGTTCGACGGGCTCGGTCAGTCGCTCGTCTATTTCAGACAGAAACCTCTGCCAGGGCGCGGGAGGGAGGCTACGCTGCATAGGGCAGAGCCTCCGGCCTCAGGTCGCTCAGGAGATTCCAGTGGGCAGCCGCTTGGGGCCGCGTCTTCCGTAGCCACTCCCTTTCAGCGGCCGAGAGGTTCTCCTGGCATAGGGTGTCCTCTCTTGCCAGCCTGGCACGCTGCAGCCGGGCGGCGACCCGGCTCAATACGGCCCCTGTCTCCCCGGCATTTCTCCTAGTTACCGCAAGCTCGTGAGCTAAGCCCACGACAAAACCAAGGCGGTTCTGCAGATCACGGAGTTTCACCTCAGCGAGCACCCACTCCCAATCGAGATCGGGGTACTGAAGCACGAGCCATGGCAGCGCCTCTACGACGCGGGTCTCGAGGTCGTCGGAAAGGAGCGCCGACACCAGCACCGCGGCGGGGTTTCGCTTCCTTCGATGTCGCACATAGGCGAAGCCAGGATAACCGAGCGCCCCTAGCTGCCGAACAAGGGACGGGGAGCTGCCTGCTGACACAGCGTCCCTATCGACAGGCAGCCCTGTTGGAGAAAGCCCCAGTAGAATGACAACTCTCTCGGCCAATGGAGCGGTCAGTTCTCGCTTGCCGCTCTCCAAGAGAGCCCAGTAGGCCTGGGACACGCCCAGCGTGTCCGCAACCTGCTGCTGCGTCTGGCCGCGAGCTTCTCGAGCGCGTCTCAGTTCGACCGGGGCCATGATCTGAATCTCAAAGTGATTATAACATGATCTGTAATAACCGGGGAAGGAGAGCGAACTCACGGCCTCACAGTCGCCATCGCCAGCGCCCGTCCCTCAGGTGCAACCAGGTGCAACGATGCAGAGGATCTGGAGGATTGGGAGGATTCAGAGGAACGCAGGTTGAATAACTTGCGTGTTTTCAATGCAGCTTCAGGGTTCGAATCCCTCTCTCTCCGCCATCCTATTGAAAATACATAGCTTATTCTCATTCTTGTGTCAGGATCACGCCCTAGAGAGGGCGGGATTTGACTCCTCTCCACAGACCCCCAACGCCTGCTGGCCGAAATGATTGAAGATTTGGAGCTCCCATAATCCCAAACAGTTCGGGACTTGCCGACCGTCCATTTCTATGTCGCGCACCCGAACGCAGCTTTCATCAGCTTTCAGGGTGCGGCCAACTGAATCTTGTGATAAACTGGTATCATTCTGGTTTAGAGGGGCGAGTCAACTGGACAAACCCTCGTGCGTTGCGCTGGGATTTCCGCCCGCGACGCTGCAATAACCGGCAGTCAAGAACGGTTTGACCTCTGGCGGAGAGCGATGAGCAACAGGATCTTCGGTCGTATCATTAGCGACCAGCTCGACTCGAGCGGCCGCAACGCACCTCTCGAGGGCTTCAGAGTCTCGATCTACTGGGGTAGCTTCAAGTTGAAATCCGACGAGTCGAAAGCCGGCGGGATTTTAGACTTCGAATATCGCCGGGACACGTCTGAACAGGGCCACCATCGCACGCTGGAACTCGTGGTTCAGGATAATGTCGGCCGTGAGGTGGCACGGAAGTCTATCGAGGACACTTCCAGCGAGACGCTCAGTATCTCCGACTTCGTCATTAAGGAAGTGGAAGCGAGAGGTTTCCTGGTCACGCTCGGAACGGGCGAGACGGGGCCCTCGGGCGGCGGCTGGGGGCTCACCCAGGGCGCGACCGTGAAATTCCTCATCGATAACGAGGCGTTCCAGAAAGCCGCCCAGTTGTTTTTGGGGGCGAGGGATTCGATCTACTTTTCGCAGTTGTTCTTCCCCGTGCCGGACGTCTTCCACGCCGACGCGACCCAGGAAACGACCAACCTGATCTTCGATTTCCACCAGCGCGTGCCGGACGCCGATCATCTGCGCGCGGCGGGTGTCGGCGACTCCCGGCCGGAGCGGCTTCTGCTGGAAGCAGCCGACAGAGACGTCGAGGTTCGAATCCTCCTGCACTCGTTCAAAGTTCCGTTATTCGTCAAGATCCTTGCGGGCCTCCTGATCTTTCCGTTCGCCGGCACGGACGGAATTTCGGCGATAGAGGAACTTCTGAGCAACGAGTTTACCGACACCGACGAGGATAAGCAGTACTTCGCCCTGGCCGAGCGACCCGGCGTGAAGGTGCGCGCCTTCGAGCAGTCCGTCCTTTCGGCAGGCGTAATGCACCCCAAATTGATGATCGTCGATGGCGCTCGCGCCCTGAGCATCGGATCGCCGTTCGGCCAGAGTTACATCGATTCGCACAGCCACTTCATCGATGCGCCGGTGCGCGGCGCCGCTCACGATTTCCCGAAGCACGACGCGGGTTTTATTGCCAAAGGGCCGGTGATCGGCACGATGTACAACGCGCTGAAGCAGCTCTGGGATACGGCGGCGCCGGATGACAAGCTTCAGGACTACCCTCCGACACCTCCGGACTCTCATCACGGTGCTTCTACGCTGCCCGACGACGACTGGGACGCGGTCTGCTCCATTCAGATTGTGCGAACGCTGAGTGCCAGGAAGTTCCCCGACCAGCCCGACGGCGAGAAGGGGATTCTGGAGGCCTATCTCCGCGCGTTCAACATGGCCAAGGAATTCATTTACCTCGAGAACCAGTACTTCACGGACAACGCGATCGGGGACGCGCTGGTGGAGGCGATGAAGCACAACGATAAGCTCCAGACCATCATGCTTCTCAACATCCGGCCGGATGTCCCCTTCTATCCGTGGAAGCAGCGGCGGCTCATCCATTGCATTCGCAAAGGTCTCAGCAACGCACCCAACGGCGGAGCCGCGCGCTTTGGAGTCTTCACGCGCTGGAGCCACCAGGTGGGCACGCCGCGGCCGCAGTTATTGCCGATCTATATTCATGCCAAAGTGGGCATCGTCGACGATACCTGGTGCACGGTGGGTTCCGCGAATCTCGACGGGCTGTCGCTCGACTATTTCCTCCTGAATCCTTTTGTCGAACAACGGGCGATTGAACTCAACGCGATCATGCTGAACGGCGTAGAGGGCGCGCCTGCGAGCGAGGCCCCCGACATCCTGCGACGCAAGCTCTGGGCCGAGCACCTGGGCTATCGCGACAGTTCCGGCGCGCCCGATATAAACTCCGCCGACCTGAAATCCCCGCCGCAAGGCGGCTGGCTCCAACATTGGATCAACCGCGCCAAGGGAACTTTGAGTCAGCTCATCAACGACCCTACACAGCCGCTGACCGGGTCGGCTCAGGTGCTCCCCTGGCCGACCGACAACACCACCCACAAAACGCCGCGGGACTATCTCGAGACTCTCGGCATTCATTCCTATGCCGTCGTGCCCCTGAAAGGGACGCAGGCATTCGACTTCAAAACCGGAGAGTGGAATCCGAAGTACAAAGCAGCCATGGACTACGACTAGATGCCGGGCACCGTCGATCGAGCTGGCGAACTGCTATCGCGCGCCGTCAGACCGCTGGGCGCGGTCAGTGGAGACATCCGTGCCGCCGGGCAGCTTCTCGCGCTTCTCGGCTGGAGCCTGCCGCCCGGCGTCAACGATATAGGGCTTTCGCTACTCGACGTCTCCACGCTGACGGCGAAGCTCGACGCGCTCACCGATGTCCGCAGCCGCCAGGATGCCTCCGATGACGAAATCGCGGCCGCCGTCGCCGCGGTGGTGCTGGCGCTCAAGGACACGCTGCAGCATCTGGAGAACCTGACCGCGTCCCTCCAGGCCACGCCCGAGTATCTGAGCGCGACGCACATCGTCGACGAGTTCTTCCCGCGCCTCGCGGACCTCCTGGTCATTCAACTGGTGGGTTCCGCGGCGCCGGGCGTGGTACCGCTCGGTGTGCTGCTGGGCCTGTTCGAGTTCAACATGATGCCCGCGGACCCCACGATCTTTCAGGTGGCGCACATGCGCCAGGTGGTGCGCTGGGATCGTTTTGGGCCCCTGTTCACCGATCCGGCCGGCCTGGTGCGCGATGTCTACGGCTGGGGCACGCCGCACTTCGATGGGGCAGCGTTCGTCACGAATCTCGGACGGCTGGTGGAGCATTTCTCCGATAGCGTCGCGTTCCAGGTGTTGATGCGAGAGGTGGAGGAGCGGATCGTGGGGCACGCGGCGCCGGAAGCGGATACCGATCCCGCGCCGCAGCTCATGATCAGTCTGGTCAGGGAACTCGGCTTCGACGCGCCCGAAGTCGGCGTTGCGCTTTTCCCGCTGCGTCCTACGACGGCGGGCGGAAGCGACGGCGGGCTGGGCGTTTCGCCATACGCTTTCAGCACCACCGACACAACGTTCGAGCTTTCCGACACTGTGTCGCTCGAACTCGCCACGTCCGCCGATCTCGAGGGCCTCGTGGCGCTGGTTCTCCGCCCGGGCGCGAAGCCCCAACTCCTGACTGCGCTCTTGACCGAGCCGGACAGCGGCCCCTCTTCGGCGCCCGCATCATTCACGCTCACGGTAAAGAATTCGGCGCCGTCCGGCCAACGCCACGTGTTCTTTTCGGCGTTCGGCGTTACGGCGGACGCGGCGTCGGTCAGCGCGGGTATTCGAGTGGATGTGAGCGAGGACCTGAACCCCGCCCTCTTCGCGAGCGTCGAGGATGGCCGCATCCTCCTGGTCCCCGATTCCTCCGATGGCTTCCTGGCCTCGGTCCTGCCGAAGGACGGCGTCACGGCCACGGTGAATCTGAAGATCGGCTACTCGCACCGGAATGGATTGACCATCGAGGGCGGCGCGGGCCTAAGCACGCAGCTCGTGCTCAATCGCCAGTTGGGGCCGCTCATCGTGAACACGATCCAGATCGCGCTGGCGGCATCGCCCGCGGGGTTGACGGGATCGGCCGCGGTAACGGCGTCGGTTGTGCTCGGCCCGGTCACGGCCACCATCGCCTCTACCGGCGCGTCCGTGGCGATGGCGTTCGAGCGGGGGAACCTCGGACCTGTCGATCTGGGAGCCGCCTTCAAACCGCCCGACGGAGTAGGCCTCGCCGTCGACGCCGCCTCCGTCAGCGGCGGCGGCTTTCTAAAGCGCGATCCCGCGACGCACGAGTACAGCGGCATGCTGCAACTCGAGTTCACGGACCTCGCGTTGCAGGCGTTCGCGTTGATCACCACGCAGCCCTCGGGCGGCGCCGCGTATTCGCTGTTCGCGCTCATCGATGCGGATTTTCCGCCGGTGCAGCTCGGCTGGGGATTCACGCTGGACGGGGTCGGCGGAATCTTCGCCGTGAATCGCACGGCCTCGACCGATGCGCTGCGCGCCGCTGTCAAAACCGGCGCTCTCTCCTCGATTCTGTTTCCGAAAGCCGCGATCGCCAACGCGCCGCAGGTGCTCAGCCAACTGGACGCATACTTCCCGCCGGCCGCGGGCCGATTCCTGTTCGGGCCGATGGCGCTGATCGGGTGGGGCACTCCCACGCTGCTCACCGCCGCGATTGCCGTGGTGCTGGAACTGCCCGAACCCGTGCGGATCATCCTGCTGGCGCGGCTGGCCGCGCGGCTTCCCTCGGAATCGAGCGCCCTGGTGCGCATCAACATGGATGCCCTCGGCGTTCTCGATCTGAGCCGGAGCGAGTTGGCGCTCGATGCGGCCCTGTTCGACTCGCGTCTGCTCTCGTTCACCCTCACCGGCAGCATGGCCCTGCGCGCCGCCTGGGCCACCCAGCGCGAATTTCTGCTCGCCATCGGCGGCTTCCATCCGCAGTTCACCCCACCCGCCGGATTCCCCGCACTCGACCGCATCACCATCGACATGCCCTCCGGACCCGTCAGCAAACTCCGGCTTGCGGCGTATCTGGCGATTACGTCCAACACGGTTCAATTCGGCGCGACTCTGGACGTGTTCATCGGCGTGTCCGGGTTCGGTCTTGCGGGCCACCTGGGGTTCGATGCGCTGCTACAGCTCGAGCCGTTCCATTTCGAGGCGGACATCTCGGGCAGAGTCGCGCTGACAGCCGGCGGCGACGATCTGATGTCGGTGGGCCTGGACGCGACCCTCTCGGGTCCGGCCCCGTGGAACATCGCCGGCAAATTCAAGGTTCATCTGTTGTTCTTCGACGTGGACAAGTCGTTCTCGCACACCTGGGGCGAGGATGCGCCGGCGCAGCAGATCGCCCCGGTGGATGTGCTTTCGCTCGTGACCGCCGCGCTCGCCGACGCGCGTAACTGGGGCGCGCAGCTCGCGCCAGGAACGCCTGCGCTGGTCGCGCTGAGATCCGCGGCCCAGGGCGCCGTCGTCGCGCATCCGCTCGCGCGGCTCGAGGTGCACGAGAGCGTTGTGCCGCTCGGTCTCGCCATCACTCGATTCGGCGCCGCTGCCCCGGCCGGCGCAACCAGCTTCACGATCACCGGCTATCGCATCAACGGAAGCGACGTAGCGAACGAACCGATCCAGGACGATTTCGCTCCCGCGCAGTTCTTCGATCTCTCAGACGACGAGAAACTTGCCCGGCCGTCTTTTGAGCGGCACGATGCCGGAGTGCGGACCATCGGCGGACTCGTCTCGAGCGGCCCCTCCGTCACGAAGACGATCTCGTACGAAACGTTCTATGTGGACGAACCCGGCGGCGCGCTCAGAACGGACCCCGCAACGCCGCCCAAGCCTTCGGTGCTCGGCGATCTTCAATTCATCCTGGCCGCCGGTTCGGCCGGACGCGCACAAATCCGGCAAGCCGGCAACCGGCGCTACACCGCCCCGGGGAAACCGGTCATGGTGGCGCAGGCGGCTTTCGTGGTGGTGGACACATCGACCCTTGCCGCGGCGGGCGTTGGCCCCGTTGGGGGCGGGTCCTACAGCGACGTGAGCGCGTCGATCGCGGCGGAGCTCGGAACGATGAAGGTCACCGAGCAGATCGACGC
>Ga0187866_1001377_pt1 | contig 23264 bp, 21 predicted proteins | sample June2016WEW_11_1_3_FD_133013 | JGI IMG/M metagenome (GOLD analysis project Ga0187866, IMG submission 133013) | Peatland microbial communities from SPRUCE experiment site at the Marcell Experimental Forest, Minnesota, USA - June2016WEW_11_150 | ecosystem: Environmental > Terrestrial > Soil >...
CGGCTGGCTTGGCTGAATGGCACACACCAGAGCAACCCAAAGGCGGACGGCCAACCAGCTACTTTCGACTAAAGCCTGTCATCCCGAACCGCGAAACTGACGAAACCCCGCCCAAAGTTTGAAAAGGCTCAATTTCGCTTCGGGTTTGTTTATGTTATGACTTTGCGCGAAACCCTGACAAAACCATGCGAAACTCACGAGGGTTCGACGCCTGATCTTTACCAGTTCACCGGCACGGTCATTTTTTTGCCAAAGCGGTTGTGGTAATGGATTTGTTTGTGGCGCTGGCCATATTCGTAGACGAGTTTCGTCAGCTTCACGTCGTAACAGCAATACTCGGCGATTTCCGCGAGCCGGCCGTCCTTGAACCAGCGGATGGCCTGCATGCCTTCGGCCGTCTTTTCCACGCCGAACGTCGCCGTGGCGATGGCATCCAGCGAGAGCCGGTGCTGCAATTTGTTGTGCAGGTCCACCATCAGGTCCAGCGTCGGCAGTTGGCGCAGGTCAAACGGCGTGTAACCGTGCAACACCTCGTAGTCGAACCGCAAAATGTTGAAACCCACCACGAGGTCGGCGCGCTGCAAATCCGCCAGCAAATCGGCGATTTGTTTCTCGCCGTAAATTTTGTAATCACCGCGCGCGGTGCTGAACGTCACCCCCACGCTCATGCCCATGCGGGCGATGTGGTTCCAGCCGCCCACCTCATCGGCGGATTTCTGGGTTTCCAGATCGAAATAGACGATGTTTTTCACGCGTCGAATCATAATGAAAACCGGACTTTCGCCCGGAAACAAATCCAAAGTTGGAGTTCAAGCTTCAGCTGGTTCCACGGGCGCAGGCTGAAGCCTGAACTCCAACATTTCGCCGCTTGCGAAATTCCCCGCGCCGTTCCACATTTCGCGCATGGCATTGACACCATCCACCATGCTGCCGCTCGGCACGACAGCGCCCGATTTCAAATTGCCGGACACGAACGGAAAGACCGTCGCGCTCGCGGATTTCAAGGACCAGCCCGCGTTGCTGGTTTTGTTCATCTGCAATCATTGTCCTTACGTGAAGCACATCCGCGCCGGACTCGCCCAACTGGCGCGCGATTACCTGCCGCGCGGCGTTGCCATTGTCGGCATCAACTCGAACGACGTGGCGAATTATCCCGATGACAGCCCGGCCCGGATGAAGGAAGAGATCAAAGCCGCCGGATATTTGTTCCCGTATCTTTACGACGAATCGCAGGCCGCGGCCAAGGCCTACCGCGCCGCCTGCACGCCGGACATTTATCTCTTCGACAAAAACCGCAAGCTCGTCTATCGCGGCCAGTTCGACGACAGCCGTCCCGGCACTGGCGTTCCAGTGACCGGAAAGGATTTACGCGCCGCGCTGGACGCCGTGCTGGCCGGCAAACCCGTTTCGCCAAACCAAAAGGCCAGCATGGGCTGCAATATCAAATGGAAAGCCGGCAACGAGCCCGATTATTTTTAATCCGCCAATTTCGCGAACGGGCGCGCATGAAAACCTTTTTTTGATCCAATTCGTAAAAATTCGCGCAATTCACGGATTTTATTTTTTTGGCAACTTTTCTTCGACCATTTCGCACAGCACGTGGAAGAGCAATTTTTGCCCTTCTTGAATGCGCGTCGTCACGGTTCCCGGCACGAGTAAATCGAGCGTGGCCGCGCCCCTGGTGAACCCGCCGTCGCGGCCCAAAAAGCAAATGCTTTCCAGACCACGGCGTCTGGCTTCTTCGAGAGCGCGCAGGACGTTTTTCGATTTGCCGCTGGTCGTGAACGCAATGAGCACGTCGCCCTTTTCGCCCAGGCCCCACACCTGCCGGGCGAAAACCTCGTCGAAGGTGTAATCATTGCAGATGGCGGTCATGAGTTCGCCGTTGGCCGTGAGCGAAATGGCCGGGTAAGGCCGGCGGTCGTGGACATAGCGGCAGAGAAATTCCGTGGCCAGATGCGTGGCGTCCGACGCGCTGCCGCCATTACCGCAGACCAGCAGCTTGTGGCCGGAAGCCAGGCAGCTCAGGACCATCTGCGCCGCCCGATTCAATGGCGCTTCGAATAACGCCAGTGCGCGCAGGGTTGCGACGGAATCTTCAATTGCCTGTTGCAGGAGAGTCATGCGGGAAAGATTAATTGTTGGCCATTGAAAGAAAAGACGAAATCGGGTATTGCTTTAATGTGTTGCCGCAGTGCCGAAACGAATACTCAGCATTCACCTTGGTTGAACTTCTGACGCTTATTGCCATTGTCGGAATTTTGGCCGGGCTTTTGCTGGCGGCGGTTGTTCGCGGCAAAGGGCCGGCACAACGAATCCAATGTGCCAACAACTTGCGCCAGCTCGAAATCGGATTGCAGTCATTCCTGACCGAAAACCATTCGTATCCTTTGCTCATAGACCCGCCACATGGTGACTGGATGGCCCTGCTGCAACGCAGTGAACTTTCGGTGCCGGGCAATCCCACAAATCATATCCCGTTTTACAAATGGTCGGGCCAGGGTGTTTGGAGATGTCCTGCCGCCGACAGGCCATTCAACTGGCCGACCAACAGAGGTTATTTGTGTTACGGCTACAACTGGTATGGCATGAGCGCACAAACCGACATAAAGTCACTCGGCCTCGGAGGGCATTATGTTTACAGCGCGTCGTGTCTGCCCCTTCCGGCCGTGCAGGAATCGGAAGTTGCCAGTCCGGTCGAGATGATGGCGATTGGCGATGGATTTGTCGGAGGGAAAGGCGTGATTGTGGATGGCACGGAAGTGCTATGGCGAACTTACGGGCTGGCCGATTATTTGGGCAGCACTCGAAGGGCTTATGCGCGGCATCAAGGGGAAGCCAACGTGGTCTTTTGCGACGGCCACGTCGAAGCGCCGACGTTGAAATTCCTTTTTGCAGACACCAACGACGAGGCCCTGGTCCGCTGGAACCGCGATCATCTGCCACATCGCGAAAAACTCGCGCCTTGAGATTCAAGCCGCGCCGGTTATTTTATCCTCATGCCGATTTACGAATTCCATTGCGAGAAATGCGGGCGCGACAGCGAAATCCTGGTTCGCTCGACCGATTGGAAGGGCACCACCTGTCCGCATTGCGGCTCGGCGAAACTGGCCAAGAAACTTTCCGTTTTCGCCTCCGCCAACGCCGGCGGCAACCCTGCGCCGTCAGGAAACAGCGGCGGCGGTCATTGTTGCCGCGGCGGTTGTCACTGCCATCGATCACGCCGCTGAATCGTTACCTCGTTGAACCGTTGAATCGGGAAGCACAGCGCCAGAACTGAAACCGGTACAACGATTCAACAATTCACGATTCAACGATTTCCCTAGCGCTGACCTGCGTCAAATCTTTCACCGCCCAATCAGGGCGTTGCCGTTTTAATTCGTCCAGGGTCGCGCCGCCGGTGGCGACGGCCAGGGTTTTGGCGCCGATGAATTTGCCGCAGCGGATGTCATGCGGCGTGTCGCCCACCACGACGATTTCCTCCGGCTGCAAATCTTTTCCGAGCACACGGCGGCCGCGTTCGAGCGCGGCCACGGCGATCTGGTTGCGATCCTCGCTGTCGTCGGCAAACGCGCCGGTCTCAAAAACGTCCCAGAGATGGAAGCGGCGCAGCTTGATTTCCGCGCAGAGGCGGATATTGCCGGTGAGGACGCCGAGCAACGGCCGCCGGGGCAACGCCCGCAGACCGTCGAGAAATTCCAGCGCGCCTTCACACGGTCCGCCGTGGCTTTGCGCGATGATCTGGTCAAGCCAGAAGACATAACGCTCGAAGAACCGCTCGAAATTTTCCCGTGTGGCCGGGATGCCGTGAAGACTGAAAAGTTCGCGGACGAGATTTTTGTCAGTGCGGCCGGGGAAATGGATTTTTTCGACACCATTGGGGGCGTTGAACTCAGTGGCGAAGGTTTTGGCAAAGGCCTGCGTTCCGGCATGACCCGTGTGAACGAGCGTGCCGTCAACGTCGAACAGAACCAGTCGCACCATGCGGGAAAAATATCAGAAACGTAGGCTCCGGCGAGCAAAAGTAACGCGACACTCGCCCGTTTAAAAAAACTTTGCCAATCACCCGGCCAGGGTGTTAACTCGTCCGGGCTTCAGAAATGACGGGCCTCTGGGCTTCAGAAACGGTGGGTTAAATGAAAGCGGCGCGGGGACTTACCTTGTTGGAACTACTGGTGGTGATGGCGGTCATCGCCATCCTGGCCGCGGTGTTGTTGTCTGCGCTTCATCGCGCCAAAGCATCGGCGCAGGCGATGGCGTGCCGGAACAATCTCCGGCAATGGGGAACCGCCACGCTGTTGTTTGCGGCGGACAACAATGATCGCCTGCCTAAAGATGGATCGGCCAGCGGTACAGGCACCAACGATGGCTGGTATATTGATTTGCCCCGCATCTTGGGGTTGCCTCCCTACTGTGAAATGCCGTGGCGCACCAACGCCAGCATCGATCCGGGACGATCCATCTGGATTTGTCCGGCCAACCCCCGGCGCAGCAACGGCAAACTTCTTTTTCATTACTGCCTCAATAGACACGTAAACAGCACCGGCGTCGGCAACCAAGCCAGGCTTGGTTCCATTCCCAACCCCACAGCCACCATCTGGCTCTTTGATAACGGCGGGAGTCTTCCGGTCGCGCAGTGGAACAATGTTCACACCAATCTGCACAACAATGGCGCGCAGTTCGTCTTTCTTGATGGTCATGTTGCACTCTTTAGGAACACGAAGTATTGGAATTTCACCGCCAACGAGGGAATCACCAACAACCCGGAACTGGTTTGGCTTCCTTGAGACCGCGCTCACGGTGTGCGATAGACGCGGAAGAATTCCACGTTGCCCGGCACGTTTGTCGCGAACGTAAAATCGGCACCTCTCGCAGCGAGGTTGGTGACCAGCGGCGTCCACGTGGCCAGATTCGATGAAACCTCCACATTGTATTGCTGGTTGCTGGCGGTTTCCCACGTCAACGAGAGGATTTGATTCGTCAGACCGATGGACAGCAGGTGAAACGGCGTGTTGAACGGGTTGGCAAATACCATGAATACGGGCAGATGGTCGGACGCGATTTTGTCGTCGTTGCTGTATACGTTGGGTGGGACCGGAGTCAGCAGGTCCGTCCGGAAAATCTGGCTGTTGACGATGTTGGAGGACAACATCGCGCAGGGCAGAATGTAATCGTAGCGCCTGGTCGGGCCGTCGTTGGTGTCCTGAATGGACCAGGTCAGTTCGCTGTTGGTGAACGGATTGACGGCGGTGGTCAGGTGCAATCCGGTCGGCGTGCCGACCAGGCGCTGGATGGACTGCGGGTTGCTCGCTGGCGGCCGGAGGATGTCTTCGTTCATGTCGCCGCTCAACACATAAGGTTGCCCGCCGTGGGCCGGCAGATAGACCGTGACGAAAAAATTGGAAACCGCGCCGGCCTCCGCCGACCGTTTTGCCGATGAATCGGCGTCCTGTCCCGATTTCAAATGCATCGTGAACACGTGCAACGGCTGGGGAAAGCCGGGCACGGAAATTTGCGCTTCGAACAAATCACGGGTGAAGCCCGACCCGGTGTAGCCATAAGGTGTGAGATCAGTGCCGTGCAGCCGGCTGGTCGAGGCGATGATGGGATAGCGGCTGAGGATGACATTTCGGATGAACCCGTCGTCCATGGAGTTGGTGACGAGGTAATAGCCCGGGCGGAAGGCGGTGACAAAATCCGCCATTTGCGCCGTGCAATTGTTGGTGACCGGGATTTCGTTGAAAGTGATGATATCGGGATCGAGGTATAGCATTTGCCGGCCAAGGGCCTGCACATGCCACATATTCGTGCTCCAGTTGGTCAGGCCGTTGCCATGCACATTGTAAGTGAGGAATGAAAATGACGGGGTTGAAGTGCACCAGACACTCAAGGCAACCGGGTCACTGATAGTCGAACCGGCAGCGTTGGTCACCACGGCCGTGTAGAAGCCGGCCTGGGCGAAGGTTACGCCCGTCAACATGAGGTTGGAACTTGTCGCTCCCGGCAGATTCGTTCCGGAAACCTCGGCACCCGATGTCGGGGTGAACTGCCATTGATAGGCCAGCGGCGGCGTGCCGCTGGCGCTCACGCTGAAAGTGACACTGGCGCCGTTCGTCACAGTCTGGTTTTGCGGCTGGGATGTGATGGCCGGCGGTTGTCCCGACCCACCGGAGACCACATCGGCAAACGACGTGCCGACACGCAAATTGTCAATGCTCAACGCTCCCTCGCCGCCGCTCTCGCGGAACGCATAGCTGACCACGGTGAAGGTGGAAGCATTTTCACTCGTCGAAACGCTGGCATCACTTTCCGAAACCGGATTGATCCAAAGTGTGCTGACCGAGTTGGTGTTCACCAGGCGGGTTACGACGGTGTAATCCGTGTTGAGGCTCAAATCCATGGAGTTCGTGGCACTGGCAACCGGGTTGTTGGTCGAAGAAATTCCCAGCCGAAATTTGCCCGGCACGGCACCGCCGGTCAGCGCCCAAACACGCGCCCGGTACCCGGTGGACGCATTTTTGAAATGGGCGAAGTAAGTGCCGCCGCTGCTCGGAAACGAGGTGAATTTGACCGTGAAACTCGCGTAGAACACGTTGGTTGTGTCGGAAGGATCGTAGGGCTGGCCGGTCAGAAGTGAATTGACGTCCTCGGAGTTGGTTTCGTTCAGCAGAACCCGGCCGGACACCACCGCCACTTGGCCGGTGACCGAACCGCTGTGATGCACCCACATGTTGCTGCTCACGGTTACCAGGGGACCGTCGGGATAATCGAAAGCATCGTTCAAAAACAGGGCCGCTCCGGCCAGAGTGGCGGAAAGCAGAAGTGCCGCGCCGCAAAGTGCGATTTTTTTCACAGTGATTGCGGTGCCGCCGGCACAACCCATTCCGCCCGCCCGCTCGCGTCCAGAATCTCATCCCGGTCAAAATTGTAAATGCCTAACGTTTCTGATTATGGGCCGGCTGCGAATATTTCTGTCCGGCCAGAAATTCCGCCCGCTGCCGCAGCATCTCATCCTGCTCAAATCCCGACCACTCAATCTCCAACTCCAGGCGCCCCACGTCGCATATGGCCTTTTGCCAATCGGCTCGGGCGATTGAAACCGGCGGGGGCTGTACTGAGCCTTGAATCAGCAGGCCCAGTTTGTTGCGCCGTTGTGCCGCGCCGGCGATTTTTTTTCCGTTCCAAAGCACGTCATATTTTTCATGGCCGATGAAACATTGGCCTATTTCGGAGTTCGGAGTTCGGAGTTCGGAGTTCGGAGTTCGTGCGAGTTCGGTGACAACGTTTAATTTTTTAAATGCAGATTGAATCCATTCATGGACGCGGCGGTAACTTGCTTCGGCCTTGAGCGAATGCCATGCGTGGCCCGGCGGAAACGCGAGGCTGTAGGTCCAGTCTGTGTCGTGCGGCACGATGCCGCCGCCGGTGGGCCGGCGGATAAGCGGTCGCAGTGCCGTTGCTCGTTCAACGTCCGCATATTTCTGGAAATAGCCGAATGTGGCCGCCGGTTCCGTCCAGCCGTAGAACCGCAGCACCGGCCTGCCCAGACGCGCCATTGCTTCCAGCAGCGCCTCGTCCAGCGCCATGTTGAAGGCCGGGTTGCCGGGACCGGAGTTGAGCAGTAGCCAAGTCTGCGGAGCCAAGGAACATCGAACACGCAACTTCGAACGCTGAACACCGAATGGGTTCTCGCGCTTGCCTGGCAAATTCGATGTTCGATTTTCAGTGTTCAATGTTCGATGTTTTTTCCGCACTTTTCACCCCGATTTGCGGGCACAGCTTTTTGATTTCGCAATGGTCACAATCCGGCTTGCGCGCATCGCAACGGCGGCGTCCGTGCCAGATGAGCCAATGGCTGAACAGCGTCCATTGCTTTTGCCGCACCAGCGCCATCAAATCCTGTTCGATTTTCTCCGGGTCGGTCTGCTTCGTCAGACCGAGCCGTTGCGACAGCCGCGCGACGTGCGTGTCCACCACGACGCCCGCATTGATGCCAAAGGCGTTGCCGAGAATGACGTTGGCGGTCTTGCGCCCGACGCCGTCGAGGTGCGTCAATTCCTCCATCGTGTGGGGCACCTGGCCATCGTGGCGTTCGACGAGTTTGCGGCAACACGCTTGAATGTTCTTCGCCTTGTTGCGGAAGAAACCGGTCGTCTTGATGGCTTGTTCAAGCTCCGCGAGCGGGGTGTTCGCGTAATCCGCCGCCGAACGGTATTTTTTGAACAATTCCTTCGTGACGATGTTGACGCGCTTGTCGGTGCATTGCGCCGAGAGTATGGTGGCGATGAGCAATTCCAGCGGGGCGGAATGATTCAGTTCACAATGCGCTTCGGGATAAGTCTTCCGCAAATCGGCGAGAATTTTTTTGACCCGGCTGGTTTTGACGGCTGTGCTTTCGCGTGGCATCAGTTGCATCTTGTCAGCCTCGTGGGAAAATAAAAAGCCCGGACTCCGGTCCGGGCTGGGAGTGTTCGGGAAATTTATTTTGCCGGTGCATTGGTTGGTGCTGCTACTGCACTTGCGTCAGGCGCTGTTTTGCCCTTAACTTCGGCACCCTTTTTTTCAGCAGCTTTCGCATCAAGAGCTTTCTGCACCTCGACCGGTGTCTTGCCATATTTTCCATCCGTCCAACGGTAGAGCCGGCCTTGGCTGTCATTGAGAAACGCCCAGACGAACCAGACCACAAACGCGACGAGCAGCAGTTTGGGCCAGATGGCAGGTTTCTCGGCATATTCATCCGCCGCCCCAAACGTTGCTCCCGGTGGCAACGCGGCCACGCCCGTCAAGGCGCCACCGAACGGCACGTTCATTTTGGCCTTGGCATTCACCGCCCAGCCGTTGGCGTCGAGGATCGGGCCGAGGTTGCGCTTGCGCAATTTCAACCAGGCGATGGCCATGGACGGAGCGGAAATGACCAGCATGATGCCGATGATGACCAGCGGCACCTGCCACGCTTCAAATTTACCGAGGAAACCTAAAAGACCCGCAAACGCAGCCGCCAAAGTACCCAGAGCCAAACTGATCAAGGCGATGACGCTGGGATCAAACGCCAGCTTTTGTGGCGCCGCCGGAGCGGATGGAGTGCCGGTAGTTTGAGCAGTGGCAGTCAGCTGGGCATTGACATCTGCATCAGCCGCCGCAGCCTGTTTGGCGGCGCGTTCCTCAATCATCCTGACCAGCTTTTTGTACGGCGACCAGAACGCCTGCCGGACACTGATCGGATTGTCCAGGAGCTTGGTGATGGTGGCGTCGTAATCGAGTCCCTTGCGGTCGTAGAAAATACCGTTGCGGCCCACCATGAGGTTGTCCGAGTCGCCACCGGTGAACGCGGCGACGATGGACAATTTTTCTCCACTGCCTTTGCGCACGCAATCGCAGTAGGCGAGATAGGTGCCGGCCATGCCCGCCATGGCGGCGTGCTTGCCGGCGTCATCTACCGTGAGGCACAGGTCGCAGCTCCGCTGATCCAGATACAGTGTGCCGGCCTGGAAGATGGCCTTGTCCTTGCGCCCGTAAAAATCGCGGAACGAAACGAAGTTGTTGCACAACTTGAACAGGTCGCGGTGATAACGCACCAGGCGCTCAACGTTGGCAATCGCGTTGGCCTCCGGTTCGAGCGCCTTGTCCTTCGCAATCAGCGCCATGATGGCTTCCCGGCTTTTGCCGGTCAGGATTTCCCGGACCCGTTTCAGGCCGAGCTTCTCGACCGCTACGCCCGCCTTGCCGGCGGTCCAACATTCATACGGCCCCAGCCTGGCGGTGAGCGCGGCCCAGTCGCTTTCCGACAGCGATGACCGGTCTCCTAACAGAGGTTTAACCGCGTCAGACTGCAAGGTGGCGAGCAAGGCGGCCCAGGCGGGATTGACTCCTTCCTTCAGAGGCAACGGTTTGTTTGCTTCGATGCGTGCCAGCGGCAGACCGGCGATTTCCGCAGCCGTGATGGTGAGGTCCTTGGCGGCAAACGCCACATATTCCTTCTCTTCCCGATTTAATGCCCCGGTGGCGCGGGGGTCAAAAGCAGCAAGGCGGCACCGCGCAAAATAGTCGTCCACCTTGGCTTTGACCGCTTTAACGGCGGCGGTCGCGGCCGGGGTTTTTTCGCCCAGCGGCAAAATTTTCGTGTTGCCTTCAGCGTTCTTCCACCAATCGGAATAGGCCTGTGCTTCGGCAAAGAACTGGTCCACCTTGGCCTGGCTGACGCCCGGTTTGCCGCTCCGGTCGGTTTCGGGGCCGAGGCAGGCGATGATGTCGGCGATGACGGCCCTGGTGGCGGCGTCGCCCGCGGCATCGGCAGGCACGATGCCGTCGCCGTTGAAATTCGTCTGGGCAAAAATCTTTGTGGTGTCGGCGGTGTCTTCGACAGTGATGGCGGTAGCGTCCTGTTTGCCAAGGTTGGTGAGGATCTGTCGGGCGGAGGACAAAAGCTGTTTGCCGAACGGCGTGGCGTCGTTGATTGCGCTCAACGATAGTGCCGGCGATGGCTTCAACAGGTCATCAGGATTTTTCAGGCAACTGCAGGCCCATTGGGCGGCGGCAATCAACTCCGGCGCGCGGATGCGACCGTCCTTGTCCGTGTCAATCAGCTCGAGGGTCTTGGCGTCGAACTCCAGCCCGGTGGTGGGGCAGGCCAGCGCGACCCACAACTTCTGGTCGAGTTGGTCGAGGTTCGCAAGGTCGCTGCCGGATTGGAGTTTGACCTGGTCAAATCCACCGGCGCGGAAGAATTTCCATTGATGATTCATATTGGTCCAATGTCCGAATTTGCGGGAAGGTTAATCACGAAGGCGCAGAGATACCAAGGAAACTTTGCACTCGGGAAACCAGCGATGTGACAAGCTCACTGAAGCGCGGCGATGATTTTCTTCAGGCGCGCGGATTTGACTTGGGCAGTTTCACGTGGCATTCCTCTGAAAATTTAACCACGAAGACACAAAGACACGAAGAGAAATTTTCCGACTTGTAGTCAGTTTGATGAAGCGGCTGATTTTGAGTTTTTGTAAAAAACGAACCACGCAATGTAAAGAATGTTGACAATCAACATTGAAATCAACGCTGGAACAGAAGTGAAAACAAATTTGACGCAAGCCAAGATAAAAGAAGTATTGCACCTAAATCACTATCTGTGTTTTGTGGCGAAGCTCCCGCTGCTTGACTACCGACACCAGTAATAATCCCAATCAAAATTTCAGTGGGCATATATTTAACTACAATTGCCAACATCAATAGCACATATTCCACCATCAGCCAAACGTTGCATGAAATCTCGGACACGATCAAAGGCGTTTATCGCCTGTGGCCCGGTGTAATCACTGCGACCGTGCATTACGTCATTCCTTAATTCTTTGAAGAACTTAAATTCGGCCAATAAACCATTGTAGAACTTGCGTGCCTCTGCCTGTTGTTTTTTATCTCCGGGCGGTCTGACCGTTTTCTGTTTCAGTTTCTTTTCAAGTTTATCAATCATCGTTTGCCACTCTGCATATTCCAGCGGTGTTTTTTTGATTATCACCCGCAAGTGACGCGCGAGCGAAATCAGCCCCAAATTAACGACGCACATAAGGTAATAAATTGCTGCGGCGTGTAAATCCGTTGCCAGACAATTGCCCGCATTTTCAATGTCGGGTGCCGCTGACGGAAAACTTGCCCAAACCGCCTGTCCAAACAACATGTCCCGGCAAAAATACTTCGCTTTGCCGGGCGGTATAAAGGCATATACACGGGAATGAAGTTCCTGCCTGAAAGTTTCCAGCACGGTTTCCAATTGTGACACCTTTTCTGAATAATTTTGAGGCCATCGGAATGCTGGCTTTTGTTTGAGGATGTTGATTTGGCGAAGGGACTCATGTAGTTCCAGCTTGTGACAGAACTTTTCCAGAGGCGGAAGCCGATTTAACAATTCAACATTTTCATCGTCTTTGACAATTCCCGCAGCGTCTTTTCCCTTCAACATTTTAAAGCCCAAAAGGGCAATATCAAGCGAAGATAAAACCGTTTCTTCTTGCCTTACGAATTGAATCATATCCCAAAGGCTGATAAGCTTTCGGGGACAAAGAAAGCCGGAAATGCTTACTTTGTCAAAGGGCTAAACGCCAAAATATTTTAGCATTTTTTTCGATAAAAAGCGTACCATCTCCCGCCTAATAATTGCATACTTTTCCCCTGTAGCGGGCCAGAGAAACACGGAACCGTCTTTGTTCCACCAAGCCGTGTAAAAACATTCGGGTTCACCACCGATATTTTTGGCCCAATCTGCTATTCGGATGAGGGCCGCGAGTTTTTTGTCGTGATGTAAACTGGTTTTCATGCTACTAAGAACAAAATGAGTGGATTGCTTCAAACCGAAATCAAACTTGAGTTTGTCCGCGTTCGTACGCCATGAAAACATTCACCTTTGCCATTAGTCGTTCCCTGACAGAGGACGAAAACCAAAGTGTTTTTGATTGGTTGGTTGAGCACGGCCAGTTCGTTAAAATTTTTCCGACTTTTTGGATGTTCCAATCGCCACTGCCGACTGAGCAATTGCACGCCCATTTTTTGCAGCTTTTGCCACCGGACGTGAAAGCCGTAGTCTGCAACGCAGGCGAGTATCCAGAGTTTGTCGGGATTGAGCCACGCGATGTCCTGTGGCTCTGGAGGCGTCCATGATTTGCCAGCCAATGATTGTCAGCAACACTGCGACATGAGATGCTAAGGCCAAGGGATAAAGATGAAGCCAGAGATCAGTTACAAATTTACGCATTTTCTCGCCAGCATTCTTATCAACGGCAGCTTGATTCTTTTCGCTCTGTGGTTGGGCAAAGGCCAGATTGCATTCCTTCTATTCTCGGCAGTTTTCATGTATTTCGGCAGGAAGTTAGGTTGGTTGCTTTCCAAAGCTTCCCTTTATACAGCCCCGCTGCCGGTAGTTTTGGTTGAGTGCATCATTTGGGGCGGCTTGGTCGCCTATTTGATACACGCTCTGATTACTTGGCAGCAGCCGCACTGGATTCTAAAGTGGGTTTTTGGTTTTGGTGCAGGCTCTTACGTTTCTAGTCCGAACATTGGCCTGCTGGCAGAGTCTTCGATTCCCGACCATGCCTACGCTCGGCACTTCACGATTACTAATCTGCCATTTTTGGCTTTTGTTCTTTGCTCACTTTTATTTGCATACGTGTTATGACCGTGCCGCCTAATCCATTATCTGCGTCCGTTGCCGATTAGCTGCCGGTAGGTCAACCGTCAACCGGCCACTCCGTTCACCGCCTTTAAGAATCGGCTGCCGTCATCTTTTTCCCGGTTGTTGAACCGGAACGCTTCTTCATCCAGATACCGAAACAGGTGGAACGGTTCGACGCTGACGTAGGTGCCCTTGAAGTAGCGTTTGAGCAGGCACCAGAAGTTTTCCAGCCCGTTCGTGTGACCGATCAAGCCGTGGCATTAGGGAGCAGGTGGTTCAGCAACAATCTGTTCACACACGACCGATTTTTTCAGTCGTGAGGTTTTTCCCTTTTGGGTGATTTCCCTACTAATATGAACAGCACCAATAACGGCCCAAAACTACAGAAATCTGCACGAAAGTGCGGAAACATTGGGAAAACACGAGAAAAAACATCTGATTAAAAATCAGTTGGTCTGGAAATTATTCAGAAAATTTGAGCTTAATGGGTTGACTCGTAAAATTTCTCGGCTGTAAATCGAGTTGGCGGGAGAGAAAGGGACAACGTGGATGCAGCATGAGCACACGTTTGCTCGGAGCATTACCTTTCTCTCCCTACCAATGCTTCATTAAATTCTTTTGCTGGAAAGAACGTCAAGCGTTAAACCAACTGCGGCTCTTCAATTTCTTTTGGCGGCGTGCAAGATGGTGTGCCGTCGAGCGCTTCGGGGTATTCAAAAATTTTACCCTCGTAATTGCGCAGCACCACCCGGTCGGGGTTGTGGCTCAAAACGTAGTCGGGATTGATGGGCACTTTGCCGCCGCCACCGGGCGCGTCAATGACGTATTGCGGCGCGGCGTAACCGGTCGTGTGGCCGCGCAGTTGCGTCATGATTTCAATGCCCTGCCGGACGCTGGCGCGCAGGTGCGCCGAGCCGGAAATCAAATCGCACTGGTAAAGGTAATACGGCTTCACCCGGCACATGAGCAGTTTCTGGACATGCGCCTTCATGATTTCCGCGTCGTCGTTGACGTGTTTGAGGAGGACGGACTGGTTGCCGAGCGGAATGCCGGCGTCAGCGAGGCGGCCCAGCGCGTCACGGACTTCCGTGGTCAACTCGCGCGGGTGGTTCGAGTGGATGCTCATGAAGAGCGGATGAAACTTTTTCAGCATCGCACAAAGTTCGGGCGTGATGCGTTGGGGCAAAAAAGTGGGGATGCGCGAACCAATCCGCAAAAATTCAACGTGCGGAATCGCCCGCAGCCGGCCCAGGAGATTTTCCAGTTTTTCATCGCTCAACAACAACGGGTCACCGCCGCTCAACAACACATCGCGCACTTCGGTGTGTTTTTCGATGTAGGCGATTTGCCGGTCGAATTCGGGGTGAAAATCGTAGCCGCTGGCGTTGCTGACGAGCCGCGAGCGCGTGCAGTAACGGCAATACGCGGCGCAGCGGTCGGTGACGAGGAACAGCACCCGGTCGGGATACCGATGCACGAGGCCGGGCACGGGCGAGTGCGAATCCTCGCCACAGGGGTCGCTCATCTCCCATGGCGCAGTGCGCGTCTCCTCAATGCGCGGAACGACCTGGAGGCGGATCGGGCAATGCTCATCCGCCGGGTCAATCAGGTTGAAAAAATATGGCGTGATGGCAAGCGCCAGCTTGTGGTTCGCCAGTTTTGCGCCGGCGAATTCCTCCGGGGTGAGCGTGGGCATCAGCCGCTGCAATTGTTCCGGCGTGGTGATGCGATGTTTGAGCTGCCAGCGCCAGTCGTTCCAATCGGCATCGGAGACGTTGCGCCAGAAACCGCGACCGGCGGAAAGAAATTTCTTCAGCGCCTGGAAACGGTGGCCTGATGGCGGTTCCTCGCCGCTGGTCTGTGAACTGTCATCCTTCATTTTAAATGGAAACTATAAGTTTGAATTGCGTTCTGTCAAGTTGACCACTGCCGGCGCCGCCGCGTTCAAGCTTCAGGGCTTCCAATTGTCTGGTTTAATGGCTGATTCAATGGTCCGCCGCCGGGCGTCGAGCGCGTCCAGTTTTTTCAACGTGGCTTTCGCGCTCGTTTTTTGCGGCAGGGGATGTTTGCTCCAGGGCGGCTGGCGGCTTTCCTTGTTTTGGCCGAGGTACCCGGCCAGGGCCTGGCGGTATTCGGCGGTCAAGGCGGCCAGGGGCGCGGCCATGCGGAGTTGTGCCAATTCGAGGTCGCGCAATTTGGTTTGGAGGATCGCCGTCTGGCGTGGCGGCTCAAAATTGCGGATGAAGGCCTGCAAGGACACTTCCGTGCGCACGGGCAGGGCATTTGATGCCGTCCAAACTTCCACCGGCACGCTCAAAATCCCGTCCAGTCTTTCGCGGCTGACGGCGGGTGTCCACCATGGACCGGGATCGTACGCGGCAAAGCTCACGACTTGCAGCGCCCACCATTTTTCCACGTCGAGCGGCTGCGGAAAATTTTCGCGGAACGCGGTTTGGAACGCGGTTTGCCAGTTGTAACAGCCCGGCAGAGCCGCCAGCATCGCGCGCAAATGCACCGGGCCGTTTTTTAAGTCGAGCAGTTCGCTTACGAACAATTGCGCGCTGGCAAGATAAGTACCGCCGTCTGTGCCCCTCAATTGGGCATCGGTCGGCCAGCTCAACTGCGCGAACGTCAGCGCGGCATGGTCGCGCAATACACGGCGCGCGCCAGCGAGCGGGTCCAATCCGCGCCGGGTGGCGACCGTCCGGCTCTGCGGCAGGCCGTTCACAAGTTTGCGGGGGGCGGACAGAACCACTTCCGGCAAACCGGCGTCGGAGAGCTGTTGTGACAAGCCATCGGCGAGCCAGGCGGGGATTTCCGCCGCGCGTGCGGCGGTGGCATTGCGGTTGGCCAGTTCCAGCAGCAGGACACCGGTCATCGCGCGCAGGAAACGGGCTTGCGGCAGAACATCCGGGAGTTCCACCCGGTAATTCCAGCCGCCTAGAAGCGGTTGAGAGACAATGGTGACGTCTTCATCGGGCGATTGCGCCGGATGGAGCGCCAGGAAAATTTTTCCCTGCCATGGGGCGTTGGGTTCGATGCCGAGTTCGCGCCGCAACGATTGTTTGATGCGCTCGGCGGAAACCGACAGCAATGCCGGTTCGAGCCGGACCAGATTGGCATTGGTCGTCCCCACCGGCAAATAAGTTGGCGGGGAAGACGGCGCGGGGCCGGTGGCGATGAACTGGCCGGAAACGCTGCGCACCGAGTTCATATCCGGCGGAAGCAGTTGTCCGTGGGCGAATGCCGGCAGGAACAGCGCGCCTCCGGCGAGCAGGCTTTGAACCGTCGAACGGTTGAACCGTTGAATCGCCAATGGGCCGGACCGACGCAACGATGCAGCAAGGCAACGTTGGAGCGTTTGAATCATTTCTTGACCGCCCCGGTTGTGGCCTGGGTGGGTGCGGATTTGGCATCACCGCCGGAAGTTTTCGGGGGGGCGGAATCTTTTTTCGCCGCCTGTTTGTAGCCTTCGCTGCGGTAATCGGTGGTGTAGAAGCCGCTGCCTTTGAAAAGCAGGCCGGCCCCGGCGCCGATTTTGCGTTTTACGCGCCCGCGCCCCCATTCCTTCCGGGCGCATTGTCTTTCCGGGCAAATGCGCAGCGGTTTGGCGGAGATGGGTTGAAAGGCTTCAAACTCGTGCCCGCACTTTTCGCAAAGGTATTCGTAGGTCGGCATCGGCAATTTGCGAATAAATCCTCGCGGCGCGCCGGCCGGTTAACGCGCCGGCGTAATCATCGCCGCATTGGTCAGCGGTGGAATGATGTGGACAGAGCCGTCGGAACCGACTTCGACGTTCAAATCGTAATGCGGCGGCAGCGTGGCGGAGGCGACGTTGGTGGCCGCCGTGCGCGGCGCAATCAGCAGTTGGGCGCCTTTTTGTTCGGTGGCGCCGGCGCGCATTAACCGCAAACGGCGGGAAACGAACAGCTCGTCGCGCAATTTTTTGATCTGGGCGCGGATCTCATTGACATCATCGAACTTGCGTTGCAATTCGGCTCTTTGCGCAATTTGCTGCTGCAATTCCTTTTCCAGGAATACATTGTTGGTTTCGGAGTTGGCGAGTTTTTGTTCGGTGTCGGCGATTTGCGCGTTGAGCGCGGCGATGGTGTCGGTCAACGTGGTGGCGCGGTCATCCAGCACCTTGTTTTGTGCTTCCAGGTCGGTGATGCGGCCGTTCAGGTTGACGATTTGTTCCTGGGCGCCCTGGAGCGTCGCTTTGGCCGTGGCCAGCACGCCGGAGGCTTCGTTCAGATTGTTGGAAAGCCGGGACGCCTGCTGTTGAACGACGGCGAGGTCGTTGGTCAACCGGAGATTGACTTGGCGCAATTCGTCAAGATTTTCACTGGCGGTCACCAACTGGTTGGAAAAGTCGAGAATGGCGGCGGAGTTGTTTTTCAACTGGTCGCTGGTTGCGTATTTTGACGCAACCAAGGCGACTGCCAGTCCCGCGCAAATCACGGCGAGCGCGACAATGACAATTTTCATTTTCATAACGTCTCCGAACATGGCTGGACGTGGCGCTTTTGGCAAGCCCGCGTCATTTCTCCGGGGTTATTGCGGGCGAGTTGGAGGCGGCTGCTTCCACCGCCGTTTCCAAGGCCTTCAGCTTCGGATCCAGGATTTCCACGCCAGATGCCTTTCTCATTTTTTCCAGATAATCCGGGGCAAGCCGCCCGACTTTCTGCTGGATCAACGCTTCCTTGAGATCGTCGGCCACAGTTGCGTAATCCAGTTTTTTGGCCGGAATTTTCTCCAGGAGCCTGACGATATAATAGCCGAAAGGCATTTCGATGACGTCACTGATCTGGTTATTGGTCAGTGAAAATATCGGTCCGGCCAACGCCGGACTCATCTGGTCGCGTGAGAGGGGCGGCAGTTCACCGCCGTTGTCCTTCGAGTTGGGATCCTCGGAATATTGCACCGCCAGATTTGAGAAACTCTCGCCGCTGCGGGCGCGCTTGAGTAATTCATCCATCCGCTTGCGTTTGGCCTGTTGCTGGTCTGCGGATAGGGGCGTATGGGTGGTCGGAGTGACGGTCAGAAGCAGAATGTCACAAAAACGGACTTTTTCCGGTTCTTCAAAATCCGCCGGATGGTTGGTATAGTATTCTTTGGCTTTAGCGTCGGTCACACTGACATTTAATTCCCGCTGCAACGCCGCAATGGCCGTCGCCTCCCGGAAGGCTTTGGCGTGCAATTCGTCCGCCGTCATACCCGCGGCTTGCAATTGCCGTTCCAGCGCCTCCGGCGAACCCATGCGCTTCACCGCGTTGGTGAATTGCAGGTCGGATTCCCTTTTGCCCTTGATCCGGTCCGCGTCGGTAACCTTTGGCTGCATGAGTTGGACGAAAATCAACTGATTGAGAATCTGCAATTCAAAAACCGGCGGAAGCGCCTGGCCGGACGCGGCCGCGTTGCCCCGGGCCCAGGTCATCAATTCATCCAACTGACTGCGCTTGATTTCAAAGCCCTTGCCTTTGGCAATCACCGGGTCGCCGAACAACTTGGTCATCGAGGTTTCAAGATTGAAATTGGTGCTGGTTGCCGACAGGGCGGCGTTTGTGGACGCCGTGTCCGCTGCCGCTGGCGCGGCGAAGACTCCCAAAGCCAGCGCGGCCAGCGCCACGGGGAAAAGCATTTTCATTTTATTCTTCATTTTATTCTTCATTTTTCCAATTGGTTCATGGTTCACGCGCGTCACAATTTTACCACTTTCACATTGCTGATGTCAGGGTCTTTTTGAAGCTCCAGCAGCACCGCCGGCGGCGGGGCACTGTCGAGGTTCAACACCGTCAGTGCCCGTCCTCCCGCAGTGTCGCGCGTCAGGCTCATGTTGGCAATGTTCACCTTGTGTTTGCCCAGCAACGTGCCGAGGTGGCCGACGATGCCCGGCCGGTCGTTGTTGTTCAACAGCAGCAACGTGCCGCTGATGGGAATCTCCACCGGCGTGCTGAACAGCCGCACGATGCGTGGATTGTTTGGCGACCCAAAAAAGGTCCCGCCGGCCGAAATCAATTTTTTCCCGTTGCCGAACACCTGCACGTGCAGCCATTCGTTGAAAGTCACCGGCTCATCAGACTTCTTTTCCTCGACGGTCAGGCCGATGCTCGCGGCGGCGGAACGGACGTTCACGTCGTTGACGTCCTTCAAATTGCTGCCCGACAAAAAGCCGCGCAAGATTGCCCGCGTCACCGGGTCAATGTTCGGCAACTGCCGCGCGTGGCCGCCGTAAGTGACGTAGATGCGGTCCGCGTTGGCGGGCGAGAGTTGTGCCAGCAATTTGCCCAGCGCCTCGCCCAGCGGCAAATAGGGCTTCACCTGCTCGTAGGTCTTGGCGTCGAGATACGGCAGATTCACCGCGTTGCGAACCTCGCCGGTCAGCAGATAAGCGGTAATGACTTCGGCGACTTCAATGCCGCATTTTTCCTGCGCTTCCCCCGTGCTCGCGCCGAGGTGCGGGGTCAAAATCAAGTTCGGCTGCTTGCGGAATGGATGGTCGGCAGGCAACGGTTCAACGGAATAGACATCCAAGGCGGCCCCCGCCACTTTACCGGATTCGAGCGCCGCAACCAGATCGGCCTCGACGATAATTTCGCCCCGGGCGCAATTTACGAGGCGCACGCCGGGTTTCATCTTGGCGAACGCAGCGGCGTTGACCATGTGTTTGGTTTCCGGCGTCACCGGCATGTGAATGGTGATAAAATCCGCCGCGCGATAAAGATCGTCCACGCTGTCGGCAAATTCCGCGCCGATGGCCTTGACCCGGTCTTCCGTGAGATAAGGATCGTAAGCCACGACGCGCATGCCGAAGACCAGCGCGCGTTTGGCGACTTCCGTCCCGATGCGGCCCATGCCGAGGACGCCCAGCGTTTTGCCGGCGAGTTCCGAGCCTTGAAACAGTTTCCGGTCCCACTTGCCGGCGACCATGGTGGCGTGCGCCTGGGGCACCTTGCGCGCGAGCGACATCATCATGGCAAAGCTCAATTCCGCGGTCGTCACGGTGTTGCCGCCGGGCGTGTTCATCACCACGACGCCTTGCTGCGTGGCGGCTTGCACGTCCACGTTGTCCACGCCGACGCCGGCACGCCCGACCACGCGCAGCTTCTTCGCCGCCTCGATGACTTTGCGCGTGACTTTTGTTTCCGAGCGCACCACCAGCGCCGTGGCATCAGCCACCACCGGCAGCAGTTCCGCCTCGGTCAACCGTTTCGGCAGCACCACGACTTGAAATTCAGGCCGCTGCTGCAGGAGCGCAATGCCCTTGGGCGAAACCGGATCGCACACGATGATTTTCATGTTAAAATGGACGCCGAGTGTAGGCGTTGGCCGACGCAAGGTCAAACAGCGAAATCCCATTTTTTACCGCACAAAATTCGCTGTCCGCCCGGCAAAAATCGGTTATGTTCACCTTCGCCAAAATGAGCAAACTGCTGCTGATTGATGACGAGGAAGACGTGCGGTATTCGTTCCAGCGGATCTTTGATTCGCCGGAAATCGAACTGGCCACCGCCTCGTCCGGCGAAGAGGGGCTGAAGGTCATTCCTAAATTCAAACCCGACCTCGTGCTGATGGACGTGCGCATGGGCGGCATGAGCGGCCTCGAAACGCTCCGACGCATCCGCCAGAACGACCCCAAGCTGCTGGTCATTTTGATGACCGCTTACGGCACCACGCAGACGGCCATCGAGGCGATGAAACTGGGCGCCTACGATTATCTGCTCAAACCGTTTGACGCGCCGAAGCTCAAGGAAATCGTCGCCAACGCCCTCAAAGCCGCCCGCGACATGAAGCAGGTTGTCTCATACGAGCCGCTGCTGGAATCCGAGGATTACGAACTGGGCATTGTCGGCCGCAGCGAGGCGATGCAGCAGGTCTTCAAACTCATCGGCCAGGTTGCCGTCAGCGACGCCACTGCGCTCATCACCGGTGAAAGCGGCACGGGCAAGGAACTGGTTGTGCGCGCGATTTACCATCACAGCAATCGCAGCCGGCAGCCGTTCCTCGCTGTCAATTGCGCCGCCATTCCCGAACAATTGCTTGAAAGCGAACTTTTTGGCCATGAACGCGGCGCCTTTACCGGCGCGACCCTGCAGCGCATCGGCAAATTCGAGCAATGCAACAAAGGCACGATCTTCCTCGACGAAATTGGCGATATGACGCCGGCCACGCAGACAAAAATCCTACGCGTGCTGCAATCCGGCACATTCGAGCGCGTGGGCGGCAATCAGCCGATCCAGGTGGACGTACGCGTCATCGCCGCGACGAACAAGCCGCTGGAAGCCGCTGTGGCGGCGCGGCAGTTCCGCGAGGACCTTTTCTACCGGCTCAATGTCGTCCGCATCCACATTCCGCCATTGCGCGAGCGGCGCAACGACATCCCGCTGCTCGTGAATTATTTTCTGGAAAAAATCGCGCGTGAACAGCAGCGCCCGCCGAAATCCATCGCCGCCAGTGTCATCAAGACACTCGAAAAATATCATTGGCCGGGCAACGTGCGCGAATTGGAGAACGCTCTACGCCGCGCGCATGTCATGGCCAAAAGCGACGCGATTCTGCAAAGCGATTTGCCGCCGGAAATTTCAGGACCGAGGACGGGGAGCGAAGCGATTCCGCCCATTGCCGGCGTCGCCGGTGAAGCGGCGGCAACCGATGCTGCCGTGCTCGCGCGGCAGTTGTTTCAGTGGGCCAGGCGCGATCCGAAATTGAAGGTCATTCCCGCCGTTGAGCGCGAGCTGGTCATCCAGGCGCTCAAGGAAACCAACAACAATCAGGTTCACGCCGCCAAACTGCTCGGCATCACGCGCGCGACGCTGCGCAAACGCATCGAAAAATTCGGCATTCAGCGCGAGTTGAACGTGAAATAATGGAACCGGTTGAAGAAAAAACGACTATGGTCGGGCGGCCAAACCTGATGCGCGTGGCTTGTATTATCTTCGCCGTGTGGACCGGAGCGGCCATTTTTTCGAGCCGTTGTCTTTATGCGGACGGTGCGCACGAATTTGTCAAGGTTCTGCAAACGCAGGATTTTTTCAGCACAATGTGGTCGCGGCATTTCGCCTTTTACATCTATGAGTTTCCCCTGGTGCTGGCCATCAAACTGGGCGTAACCAACCTGGCCTGGCTGCGGCTGGCGTTTGGTTTGGGACGTTTTCTGCCCTGGCCGCTGGTGTTGCTCGGTTGCCGCTGGCTGTCGCCAAAACATTTCTGGCTGGCGGTGGTCGGCTGTGCGGCGGGTTATTTGAACGCCGCGTTCACGGCCGATGGCGCGCACAACCTGGCCCACGCTTTTTTCTGGCCATCGCTTTTTGCCATCTTGTTCGCCCGCCCACTGAAACCTCTGGCTGCGGTCATGCTGCTGGTATCGGCAGCGGCGATGCTGTACAGCTACGAATCTCAACTCTTCTTGTGCTTGCCGCTGGCGCTGCTCGCCAGCTGGCGCTCGGGGCGTGAAAAACAGGAAGGCCACCGGATTTGGGTGGTGTTCCTGACGGCTGCTGTATTTTTTTTTGCCGGGGCGACAATCGGATTACGCGGCATACTAATGCCGGAAATTTACTCATGCTTTGCCAGTTTTAAGGCCAGCACCTGGGGAATGTTGGGGCATATGGGTTGGACTTTGACCTGGACAACTGTTTGGGCTTGCCTGGCACTGGCAGTTTGGTTCTCGAAAACTGTTGGGCGGATTATTTCCCACCAGGCTGCGATTGGCCTCCTGTTGGCCGGATTGGTTGTTTGGGGAATCTGGCCGTTGCTCAGGCCGGACCGATTGGACACCGCCAGACAATACGATAACCGGGCTTTGGACATGTTTGTCCCGCTGGCGCTTTTGCCGGTGGCTTTGATCTTGCGTTTGCGGCCGCAATGGATTGAGCCTCGACGCGCACAACTTGTGCAACTGGCGGCAGGGTTGCTGATGGCGCAATCCCTGTGGCAGCTCAACGCAACCTGGCAGTGGCAGGCGGACGTTGGCAAGTTGCAAGGTGTATTAAGCTCACGCCGGGGAATTGTCCCGCTCCATGCCAGCATTCTGGGCACAAGTTCCATGGAAAGCCGGGCGTTGGATTTCGATTGGACCTGGCCTTGTCTCAGCATTGCGCTCAACCCC
>Ga0187866_1001379_pt1 | contig 23260 bp, 36 predicted proteins | sample June2016WEW_11_1_3_FD_133013 | JGI IMG/M metagenome (GOLD analysis project Ga0187866, IMG submission 133013) | Peatland microbial communities from SPRUCE experiment site at the Marcell Experimental Forest, Minnesota, USA - June2016WEW_11_150 | ecosystem: Environmental > Terrestrial > Soil >...
CTCAGTAAAATAAGTAGAAACAACTGCGTTGTCTTTCTTAAAAGCAGTTTGTGAAGTATCATAATCCATTTCAGAAAGTTGGAGATATTCATTAACTTGGTTTAGCGTTTTTGTAGTTACATGAAGTTTTGGTCCAACAGCAGATGGATTCACATAATTAATATCCATTGCAGGCTGCTTATCAGACGCTTTCCACATAGTTTGAAGTGTAGGTGTCTTAAATTCAGGATTAAAGGTAAGAGTACCAACGGCATTAACCAAATAATCATCATAATAAGTGCCATCTGAAAGATCAATTACTGGAATGATCATTCGTACTACTTCTTGCTTAACTGCCAACTTAGGTTGAGAAGCAACAACAACCTGAGCCAAATTAATATTTCCAATCGGACCCTTAATTGACTGACATCTTATTGTCGTTCCATCTGGATATTTATATGAAATTGCTTGATTTGTGATAGATGCATCAAAAATTGATGCATTTTTCATATAAAGTTTCCTGACTTCCCGAATCCACTTTCCCTTATCTTCAGGAGGACCATCATAATTTATATTGAAAATCTTTGATTCGTTACTCATTATTCACTATAATTATAATTGAAATTTTCATCAACACTAAAAGAAGCCGAATTCGAGTTGTTTAATGATTCAGATATATGATCAGCTATTCCTGCACTTGCATTTAATCCAGCCAACGCTGAAGCAGCAAGTTGTCCAGAAACTTGTGCAGCAGATTCAGAAAGTTTTGCACGAGCCAACATAGCTTCATTATAAGCAGTTAATTCAACCTTAGCCCGCTCAACATTAAGGTTTGCTATAGCAATTGCTTGCTGAATCAAACTTGCAAATTCTTTAAGTCGAGCATCAGTAACTGCAACTTGAGTTGTTGAATCGGTTTTATACTCCTCAACTTCTATCTCAAATAACTTAAGTAATGCATTAACCTGCACAGCTGATGCATCAACTTGAGTTTTAAACGCCTCAATTTGAGTAGCATAAATATCAATCATATTCTTATTATTTGCTATCTCAGTTCGAGCAATTTCCGTAACTGCATCAACATCTACTTTAGCCGCCTCAACCTGAGTTTTATAGGCTTCAACTTGTGTTGCATAAATTTGTGTCAATCCAAGTTGTCCACGAATTGCAGATTCATACATATTAAATTGAGCAACTTGTAAGTCAACTTGAATTTTATACGCCGTAACCTGAGCAACAAATGCTTCAATCTTAACTTTATCAATACCAAGAATGATATTTGCTGCTTCCAACTCTGTTTTATAAAGATCGATTTGTTGCTGAATTGCTCCCAATAAAGCTGAATAAAGTGCAACCTTATTTTTATCCACTTCAGTGATTATACGAATTCCTTCCAACTGAGCTTTATACAACTCAACAATGACTAAGTTAGCTTTAACTTCCTCAGAGTAAACATACGCCTGCGCCTTAAAAAGTTCAGTATCTGCATTGAACTTTGCAACTGCTGAATTGAATAAGTCAATTGATGCACGCATAACTGCAACTTGTGCATCTAATGAACGTTGTGCCATTTGACTTGCATATTTCATCAATTCTGCTTCAAGACCAATCGCTTGCTGAATAACAAACTTTGCTCGATCATACATCAATTCATATTGCTTCACTGCAACGTCTCGAGATGTTGTCAAACGACCATCTTGAAACTTTGTATCAACTTCAAGAAGCATTGTTGTAAGTACACCATCTGGCAAAGAGAATCCCGCTTTCGCCCACTCTGTTGTTAAGCGAAGTTTAACATCTGCATTATCAAGCAATGTCCGTTCAAGTTCACGATTCCAAAGCAATGCTTCTGCTGCTGGATTTAATCCATCTGAATTTCCTGTTGAAATTTCTGTCAATAAACTACTTGCTAAAGCAGTAAGTGTTGCGTCTGTATACATACTCTCAAAAAACGAGATTGTATTCTGTGGAACTGTTAAATTATCTACTGGAGTTACACCAGCAAAATTTGGTATGTTTAATGCTGGTGGAGTTGGAAATGTATACGTCTCCAGTGTCGGTACTATTGGTAATGTATAAGTTGGAATTGATGGCAAAGTTGGATTGTCAATCGACGGTACTGCCCCAACCACTGGAGGAGGAGTAGGTGTTGGTTCGACTGGTAAATTTAGCACTAAAGGAGGAACCGTAAATGTAGGAATTGTATTAATTACTCCCATTACAACATCTGGAATTGTTGGAGTAACTGGAGCAGTTGGAGCTACAACAACTGCAGATGGAGAAGTAGGTTTAGCAACAGCAGCAATTGTTGGATCAATGGCTTGTGTGTTAAATGGAAAGGTTAAGACCATATTTGGATCTTCAACAGCAATTGCCTGAAATTGTTGAATCAAGTTTAATGCAATATTTCTTGCCGCCTCAGCATATGCTTGAGCATTATTGAAATACTGAGCAACAAGATCTTCGGCTTCTGCTGACGCTGACGTATTTAAATATACAGGTGGTGCTGCATCAGACATTATGCTATCCTCCTCGTTAATATCTCAACATTGAGATCAATAGCATCAACCTCAAAATCACTTCCATCTTCATTCTTAAAGAAGATTCCCCATGAACTACTTTTCCGTCTTCGACTTAATTTTACACGTCTATTCTCAATTCCATCTCCATTGCTTGGCATAACTAAGCCATCAAACTCTTCTCCATTATCTGTCCTTATTTTAACTGAAAAATCACCATCTGTCTTCAATGTTAAATACACGTTCCAAGGACGCTTTTGAAATCCATTTTCCATGAAATTTCTTGGAACGTAAAAATATGCTTCAATAGCCGAGCCGTTGTCGTCATCACCATCTAAATCAAACAATCCAGATCCGTTTGCCCCAATATATCTTCCATTAAAGTAAGCAAACGAATTAAAATTGTAATTTTCATATTCACTTAATGCTTCATTCTCTGTATTGAAAACTAAGCATGTTGCGTTATTTACCTTAATTATTGGTAAGATTGGAATAATTGGCTTAACATCAAGGATAAATATTGGTTCTCCACCAATAACGATTCCAAGTAAAGTCGGTTGCTTACATGAAATTATTAAAGTTGGAATCCCACCAATGACATCTCCGCCACTTATCAACTCTTTGTAAGTATGATGTTGCGATTCAGTAGATGATCCACCAGTCACTAAACCATAAATTGCATAAATTTTTGATCCAATCTTTAATATGGACAAACCACCAAGAACCAATCCACCACTAACTGCACAAGCAAACTTAGTAGTATTAAGAATTGCTCCACCTAAGATCATTCCTCCGTTGACAATGTTGTGACATTTACTTAACGGAATAACATTTCCGCCAAGATCGACTCCACCATTTATCAACTGAACATACGATTTAATGCCAGCAGAAGTTACCGTTCCACCGAGCACAATACCTTTGCTTGGATTAAAAATACATTCTCTTATCCAGCCAACCTTACCTCCTGAAATAAAACCACCTAAAACAGGATTAATACACTTCCATTTTTGGACGGCTGAACCACCAATAACAATTCCAGTAATAGCAAGTATGGCATTACCGAAGCGTACTATTACGTTTCCTCCAAAAATTGATCCTCCATTTATTGTTTGAGTATATGATTCCGCAGTAGTCACATGTCCATTTGCACTTGCACTTCCACCTGAAACAAATCCTCCAATTACTGTTTGAGTATATATTTTATTATGCTCTGTTATTGCTGCATTTCCACCAATAATTGCTCCAGCGACAACTGTTTGAGTATACGATGATGGTCCTGCCTCATATGTCTGAGTCTGACCCACAGTAAATGTCTGACCTGTATACGTTGCAACAGTCGTCCATATAGAACCATCATCTGAGTAATCAAGGGTAAAATTACCAGGAGCATAAGCTGTTGAGTATAATGAACATGTAATAAGAAATTCTACTACATTTGCTGCAGTTGGAAGTTCATAACCAATGTAACTGGGAAAACCAGTGGCTCCCCAACAATCAGCAGGATTTCCATCAAAAGCATTTGCTACTGCACCAAGATCAGATGCATTACATAAAGGTGTTCCTCCTGAACAAAGAGTTGATCCTCCTCTAACTGAATTAAATTGAAGCTCTGCGACTTCAGTACCATAAGCCGAAGGAGTCGAAGTTATGTTTATTCTCCAATAAAGATGGGTTGCCATTAACTCACCATTGTCGTAATGTATTGCTTACTTTCATTATTCTTTCTCAAAAGTGCTGTACCAGATGTGCAATTTGGCATAGCATATTTCATTTCTGTCCGATTCAAAATCTGACCATTCAAATCTCCTGTAATTATTCCATGTGTACTTAACCATATTGCAGCAATTCCCTGACCTTCCTTAGTCAAATTAAATGTCAGTTTATCAGGAATCTTAACCAAGGATGCTGCATCAATTGCTAAGCCCGTACCCGCTACAGCGGGATATGGTAATAAATGAATAAGCTGAAATTCCTCCGGTCTCAAGCCCAACATGAAATATGTGTTTTCCTTATCTGAAATGTAAATTCCATTATTTACTGGAAGCATCATTATGATATCTGTTGGCAATTGCTTAAATCCACGTCTTGCATCAACAATACCAAAGTTTAATGGATCAGTAATCCAAAGAACATTACCGCTTGCGACGTAAAGTCGCGCATTAAAATAAGCTAAAAGTTGTCCAGGAGGAGTTGTTCTCTTAAACAAGGGGTATTGTGGGGGTGAACCGAATACGCTTGCCACTCCATCCTGGACAAAGCCGATAACCGAACCATTTGTAAAGTAAACAATGTCATTTACGTAGTCATAGGACACGGGACTTGAGCCCATTCCAGACATGAGGATATTGTATGACCAGTCTGAGTTGAAGAAGATGAGATCTCCGTTAAGTACGGACAAACAGACCACTCCGTTGCTCCACAAACTTTGTATTTCTCCTGCAATAATTTGTGTTGATCCTCTTCTTCTCTTAACATTCCCAATCCTCGTAATGTCCACGTTTCTCCCCATTTTAAGCATTCCAATAGGAAGATCAACTTCATCATTAATCGTATTGATTCCTTCAAACTTATCAATACGCAAACCAAGCATTGTTCCACCTACTTGAAAGGGAGGTTTGTATACGCCATTAGCCATATTAATAATCCCATACCGAATGAGATCGATTATCGCGTCTCTTAACGAGCCAATGATTAAGCTTCATTAATCCTTCTTGATAATATTTTTCGTAACGAATTGTATTGATTTTATCTCCCTCAATTCCATCTTCAATATCTTTAAACAGCAAGGTCGCTGTTTTATAGACAAGTAAATCTCTGTGCAAATATTCTGGCAATGAAACTGGAATATCGGTTGGCTCAACCAATTTCACCGGCTTCTTTGCATAGAGGATAATTAAGACACGTGGAATCTCTGGAATCCCTTGATACCAAAGCACGTTGTCTTCAAGTGCAACAAATTCAATATCTCCACGATGATCAAGTTTTGGGTAAAAACTCATCAATTGTTCAAGTCCATCACAAACCTTAATCCCACGTTCATCTGCCCAAGGGTAAACATTAAGTACCCAAGGGCCAAAGTATGTATTATACATCGAAGCGCCCGGATGTGGATTACTAATGAAAAGTAAGCGTGAAAATTGAGGAGGAAGCGTCACGTAGGCTTTTGTAAGATCGATGTCAACCGTAAAAGGCACCTTTAACGATGGTATCGTTATGCAAGCCTCTTCGGTGATTTCAGTGTACGCCTTGTTGACGTACTCTTTCAAGTCCAGTGGGCGTTCTGTTCCAAGCTCCGTATCTTGGACAGCCTTAAGTGACGCTCCCATTATCTCCTCAAATGTCAACTTAACCTCCTCAGACCGCATCAAATTTTGATGCAATCTTAATATTAACTCTGCCTGTTAGCAATTGGCTCACCCGGAAATTCAGAGATAAGCATATGAACCCGCACACGTCCTGATGTTATTATCGATGATCCAGTTGCATCAATCAAGAACAAAGCTACACAGAATACTGGTCCAGTATCTCCATCAACTCCAAGAATGAACTGAGAAGCTGCAGCGCTCACTGTGCCACCGTAAGCGGACGTCAGCCATGCACTTGTATGATTGCTGGTTGGAGTGTAATAACCAACCGTGCCCATTGTAACATCTGCAGCAAGCACATATGCATTATCGGTTGACGTAAAAGTCAACGTGCCATTTATTCCAGGAGCAATTGAAGTTGCAAGTGGAATCGTTCCCCACCCCACTGTCAAGGTTGCAGCACCTCCAGAAGCTGCAAACAACTGAGTAATTTGCACCACCACCTGATGCACCTGCGTCACCCTTCCCGCATAAGGGAAATCAAACAAAACTGCCGCATTTCCATGGTAAGTATCAATAGGAACCGTCTGAGAAGTCCCATACATGATTCCACCAAGTTCGGCAGAAGTTATCCAGTATGGGTTGTATAGACCGATCTGTTTACGCTGATCGGTCCGTCTTGCGTCAATCGCTGTAATCGTTGCAGACATTTCTTCCTCCTTTAAGATATCTGAGCAAAGGTAACAAAAACAACAAATGTTCCCTGTGTTCCGGAATCCGCATTAGTCGTTACCGTAATTGCTCCTTTATCAGCACTGAACCAGTACGGTACATTCTCTGCTGTATATCCAGCTGCACCTGTTGTAGTGAGAAAGTATGCAGCCGAATCTACTACTTGATTTCCCGAGTACCCAACTGTAATTGATGCACCTGCACCAGCTCCAAAAGCCGTAGTTACAAGCACCCAAGTCCCTATAACGAACGCCGTCCTGGGAACTCTTATAATTGAGAAATAACCGTCGGCTGCAGGAGTAATCACCTTTGACCTTGCAAACCAAATATGGTCTGATTGGTTAAGGCTTGCATTCATGTCAGTCAATGTAGCCATTTAAGCCTCCTTTTATGCTAACGGCGCTCCCCACGCTGAACCAATTACTATACCGAAATCGGTGTAAGATGTTGCACCAATTGCTGAATTTCCAAACTTCGTCTTGGTCATACCGAAAATCCCTCCTCCACGGATCATAACGAAGCGTTTTGCATCCTTTTCGTAAGGCACAAATGCAAGCGTTGTAGAATGAGATTCTCCGGCACCGCCCCAAGCCCAGCATGCAGCCTGAGCACCGACCAAGAAGTTCCTATACACATTACCTGTAGTATTGTAAGATGATGCACGCACACGCTGAGATTTGCTAACGATCAAGCCGTTGTACTCAAACTCAACATTCGGTATCTGTAACTTCTGCCCAGATCTTACAATGTCTCCCCATTGCCCTGCGTTCATGTTCGTTCTTAACGCATCAAAGCAATAATTATGCAAGAACACACGGTAGTAATTCTTACCGTTGTGCCGGATTGGTCTGACCTTGTAATAAGGAGGAAGGTTCAGGTCCATCAATTCGGCCCTCTGCTTCATCTTATCCAAGAATGACAAATCTATGTAATTTGCTGCAGTCATGGCTGCTTCTGCACCCGATGAACCATCTGTTCCTGTAGCTAAACCAGAGCACATCCAATGCTTAGCATCCGGGTCGGTTATTGCTGTAGCAAACGACTGCCCAGCAATGAGGAACGACGTGTCACCGCAGAGATTGGCAAACATATAATCTGAAAGCTTTGCAGCCCACCAATCATTGAGAGCCATTTTGCCCTCTTCCATAAGAGCATATGGAATTCTCTGCTCATCCATTTTGCTCCCTGTATCGACAGCATGATTAAGCTCTTCAATTGTTACTTTGAAGTTCCTAAAAGCCAAACGCTCTTCGTTTCCCTCAACAGGCATCTGGCCAACAACACCTTCTCCGGTTAACGGAAGACGAATACCGAAGGTGATTGTATCTCCCACTCCCTTAGCAAGATCATTCTTCATCTGAACAATTGCATCTGCTGAAGTACCAACAAGATCGTTGAATTCTACAGCAGGAAGCAAAATCCTGAATAGATCCCTTGCCCACTTCTTTCTCGTGAGTGGATCGTTGGTTAGAAAAATCAACGGTTCTGTAGCCATCTTTCACTCCTTATTTTAACTCATTCCTAAGATACTTGTCGTAAATATCATTAGGAACCTTACTTAATTCAATTTCCGGAAGAGCATCAATTTTTGCTGCAGTCCAACCAGAGGTTGCTCCTGCTCCTCCACCTGGAAGATCTTGAATACTTGTTGCTGTCTTAATGGGCTCTTTACCTTTGACGACTTCACCGGGCTTAACCTCTGGAGCCTTAGCATATGCTGGATGATATTGCTTAATCATTCCATACATATATTTATAAGGATTGCGAAGGGACCAAATTTCAGCCTCAAGTCCGCGACGAACTTCATCAACATTCCCACCATTCTTAGCAACAAGTGCGTTAGCCATCGACTCAACCACATCATCAAAATGTGCTTGATTTACGACTTCGCTAACATCTTCGTACTTCGGATTCATCTCCATAACGTCCAACAATGTTTGGAGTTGTTCCGCACGTACCTGCTGACCGTATTGAAGAGCAGCTTGCTTTTCCTTATCTTCATCGGAGACCAAATTCGTCTGTTCCAACAACTTGTTGGTCTTAGCTAATTCAGCCTCCAATGTCTCTAAGGTGCGTTTCTGCTCTCTCGCAATTTGCCTGAGATTGACCAACTCATCCTCTTTCTCAGACTCATTGTCTACTGTAAGTTTGGCAAGCTCTGCGGCTTTTAATACGGCTGCTTGCTCTTCCTCAGCAATCTGCTCAGCAGTCTTCTCGACTTCACCGTCCGTTCCCACGTCTGTCTTAGTCAAATCCAATCTTTCAACTGCCTCAACAGGCTCTTTAACCTCTTGCACAGTAAGTACATCTGCCATAATTACTTTCCTCCCTTTTTACCTTCTTTTGGTTTAGCCACTTCTTGAGATTTTTGATGTCCCTTTAACCCCGTATCAACAATCTTTCCATGAATCTTATGGTCAGCAATTGCCTCCTTCGACTGATTCTGTGCATCAATCTTTCTCAATTCCAACTGCAATTGTTGTTCTCTAAACTGAGCAACTTGTCTCCGCGCTGAGAGTGGCATATCCATATACTCCATAATCATTTCTGGAGGTATTGTGCCTGGATTATTTTGTGAGAAATCATTAAGCATTGCTGCAATCGTCATTCTCATCGTAACATTATCAACCGCTTCATCAACTGCCAAATCATACTCTCCCGCTGAAAGATCATTGATTTTTGGTGCAGCAGGGTGTATTTGTTGATTAACTGCAATGTTCATCGCCCCCTCTTGTCCTTCAATTCGTATCATGGTTTCTTCTGTAACAAACTGCTGAATCATGCCTAAGAGAAACTTTCCTCCCTGAATTCTTGATTCCCTAAAATTGTCATATAAGGTGTAGAGGACTGCAATATTGGTATCTTGTCTCATCTTTGCAGTCACGCCCGGCTCCCGAGACGATGTTTGAATTCCAAGCATCGTATCTTGAATACCGGAGACGTCTTTCATATCTTGATCAGCCATTTGTTCAAGTTGATTATAAGTCTGAGGAATCTGTGGCTGATCCGTAAACTTCCACTTATCCCAAAATGGCGGATTGATTTCAAGACGGAAATTTGGTTCAGATGAATGTTCCTTATATTTCTCTTCATCAGCCAAAGCACCAACTGCATGAACTAAAATGTTCTTTTGTGCAACATTAAGCAAATGGGCAAGTTGCCTCTTAACGGTATTCTGCAAACGTTGAGGATCTTTCATACCTCGAATTACGCTCAACCACCTATTTTCATCTTCAAGTTTATAAGCTCCATACAAAATAATTGGAAAGTAATCATTGTCATTTCCTCTGAATTTATATGGTGATGGTCCTTGCTCCATGATCATTGTACTTGAAAAAACTGCGTAAAATACGGTCTTGCGTAAACGCTCAGCTGACTGAATTTGCTTAGGGTCAATCTTAATAGACTTACCATCAGGCCCCGGAACTCCTTGAACAAAAGCTTCCTGAACTTTCTTAAATTCAGCTGGTGAGCATGATTCAATCTTTCCACTCAACGGATTTCTGAACCAAGTCACTTTATCCCAGACACGATACCAACATTCACTTACCCGATATTTGTTGCGAATTTCATCATAATAAAAGGGAATTGGATGAGGAGGACTGGTATTGCTTAATGATCTCACTTGATTGAGATCCAGTTGAGGCCAGTATGCCAGAATGTCTTCAGCAAAAAGCCACTTATCAACTACGATATATCTTGCATCAGACATATCATATTCTTGAGATAACGGATCTACCAAGACATCACGACCAGCAAGACGCTTACTTTTCAATTCAGGCTTGAATGGATTTGATCCACTTACCCAATAATACTGATATGATCGACCTGACTTAATTGCGTGTTCAAAACACTCATTCTCAATACGCTTAATGCGCATATTTCTACGATAATGTTTCATTGCTCCATTCATAATTTCGCTCATTGCTTCATCTTCCTGAGCAACGGAAAAGATGTATGGTGCTCTATTTGATTGAGCAGCTAAACCAACAAGCATATTGATCTTAGGCATGATCTTATTAAATGTTGAATTGGGCCGTCTTTGATCTCTTAATTTATCTGCAACCTCTTTTGTATCTTGAAAGCCAGCATACATACGATAATCTTCTTCACTCTCAATACGCCAATTATACTCCGGTGTAGAACATTCTGCTTCATTCACCCAATAAAGTAATTTGTTACGTAAGGTGATTTCATCCTTAACATCCGTCGCAAGGTTGATGTCAGGAACGTCACCGACACCAGACATTGGTTGATTATGTACTAAGGTATCGGGAATATCGACTATGTTTGCCATTAACTTACTCCATTTTCATTTGCATCAAAAATTGATGCATCTGGTTGCTTTTTCAAGCCCATTTGTTGAGACAATGGAATCGTCGATGCCCCTGCAATTCCAGCCGTCTTAAGATAACGATTTTTTACTTTTTGTGGAATCTTCCTCCATACATTAACTAAGTCAGGGTCTTTAAACAATTCTGGAGTTACGTTAGCTTTAAATACAGTAGCTACTCCACTAAGAGATGCATCAACTTCTGCAGAATTATGTTTTTCACCGTAAGCTCTTTTCCAATCTTCATAACTTCCAACATTTTCATTTATGCCTAACTCATCAATAAGTCCTTCATTTCTAAGTCTGTTTACATTATCAAGAGATAATCCCTGTGTATGTGCTGCAGTATAAGGTCTTTCAATATACGTATATTGATCAGAACCAAGGTTAAAAACATTTTTTGTAAATTCCTTATTCCCGAACTGTTCAATATGTCTGAGTTCATGTGGCAATGTAGATGGATACGTCCATCCAATTCTTGGAAGAGCTATTCTATTTGTATCTGGATTAGCAAACGATGAGTGACGTAAAGAAGGATATTTATTAATAATGTTAGAATACTCTTCTTTACCCATAAGGTCTGCTAATCCCAACTTTTCCGGATTTATTGCTGAAGCAATTTCGTGCTGTAATAATAACGCCGAAGCGTATTTCTTACCAATATGCCTTACTGACTCTCCAGTAAGCTCAGCGCTGTGTTCAATCAATTTCTTAATAAAAGTGTCTGCTGCTTCAGATAATAATCCCATTATTCCCTCGGTTTTGCAACCTTCTTACCCTTCTTTCCTTTATGATAAGGTAAGCCTTTCTCGCCAGTTGCTGCAAATTCATGAAGCATTTTATGCCCCATCTTCAACAAACCCTTATTCCTTTTATAAAGTTTCTCGGGTTCATGTTCTGCAATAGCCATTGCTGTTCGTTGAGCGACTGATTCAGCTGGCATCTTATTTCATCCAAGTTGGCTTAGCAACTTTTGATCTCTTTAATTTGTTCTTCCCTTCATTCTTCAAAATATCATCAAGCCTTATATCTTCCAATTTACGCTTAGATGGCGATAAGGATTGATAGGAAGCAATTGCCTTATCTTCTCGTTGATTATATTCATAAATCTTCTTACGATATTCAGGCGATGTCTCACCCCAATTTCCCTTCATCCAAGGATTTGATGGATCATCAATCTTCGTAGCCATTTTTATTCACTCCCTGGAGTAAAAATGTTCCCTTTCCTTAACTTTTTAAGATTATCCCAAACTGTCCTTCCCTTTGTCGGCACTGGCTTAGCAACGTCAACCCTTTTCTCTTTCTGTTTCGTATCTTGAAATTCATTCATTTGCTTAGCAAATAAAGCATCTCGATCTGTAATTTCCTTTTCTCTTTTCGTTCCACTACCTCCTTTGACTCGTAACGGAGTGACATCAGAAGTAGTCATTCTTGCAATCGGTATAAATGGTCCTCGTCTTGCCATTTCATTTCTCCTTAAACTATTACGCGGTCATCCAGGCGTAATTATCTCCTGTTCCCTTTCCAAACTGCTTTTCTCTCCACCTGAAATTTGGATCTTTTTTAACTTGCGATTTATTTGCAAACACTTTTGTTGAGATATTGTTAAAATACTCAGATAGACATAATGCATCAGCGATATTTGGTGAAGCAATTCCTCGTGCTCTCATTTGCTTCTTGCTCTCAACCTTAATTCCACCATTGACATTAAAATCATATGTTGGACTTGACAATTCATTAGCCAATTGTCGACCAAGTGACAATGTATCTCCAGCTCGCATGATGTCTGGAAAGGAATACTTTGCTGCCAAACACTTTTCCTTAACCATGACCCAAAGTTCATCACGTAAGCGATCGTATCGCGTAATGTCACTTGACATATTTGCTACATTAATACCAAATAATCCCCTTAAATTGTGTTTCATCAGCCAATCCGTAACGCCAGCGCCAACGCCTATCTCATCAATTGCTATACCTTGAGCTTCCATTTCCTGAAAACTTTGGAGTATAAATCCACCAAGACTTATTGTATTAAGTCCGTGGAACTCTTCCCAGGGGGAGATGACATTTCCTCTTCTTGGAAGGATAATAGAAGCATCTTCGCCGTACCTCGCAACATCAACTCCAAGATATATTGGTTCATCTTCAGATGCCACGATATCATTTCCGATACACTGCTCAGCCCAAGATAAAGAGATAAGTGTTCGTTCATCCTCCAACGGAGGTTCTCCCATGACTCTGATTCGAAAGACATTTGACGCCTCCCCATACTTAGTTTTCATATCCTGCCACATTGATTCCTTAACCAATGATGATTTCCGTGAGTCAAAATGGAATTTCGTCCACTTCTTATTTATTTCTGGATGAAAATGCGTATCATAAAAATAGCCCGAATTTCTGGTCATGTTTCCAATAAGAATGCATTTGTTATCTTCCTGAGTCAATGCACCTTCAAGAGGTATGAAAATTGGATCTACGACGCCCGAAGCTTCGTCCACCACCACCATAAGATGTTTCTCATGTAAGCCTGCAAGCGTTTCAGCTTGCTCTTCTTTCGTAGCTTTAGCCGAAGCGGTAATTGCTCTACACCACCATGTTTTTGGAAAATCCTTATGAAAGATTTTATCTTTCTGAATAACGAACTCATTTTTTATCTCCGAGCCAAGCATCCACTTCGCAATTTCGCTCCACAAAATATCAGATAATTGATGCCCTGTAGGCGCTGTGCATGCTACCTTACATACCATGACATCAGATCCATCATCAGATGTCCCAGCATGAGTCACCATAAACCAGCAAATTGCAACAGCAATACATGCATCCTTACCAACTCCATGCCCACTTCTGACGGTAATGTGAGTTGAATTGGGAAGGGTGGAGAGTATCTGTGCTTGCTGATCGCTTGGAGTGAAATGCATACATTCCTTAGCGAAAAGTAACGGAGATACTCTCCACTCATTAATCTTCCTTAAGACAACCGGGTTAAGACTTCCCAATTCGACCTCTTACGATGTCTTTGTCTGCGATGTCGAAGCCGCAGCTGCTATTGCTGCGTTTGCTGCCGCAGCTTGTAATGCACTTTCAAGTATAGGTTGTGCGACTGTTACCCCTTGAGATAACAAACCCTTCGCTAAGCTTTCTACCGCTGCAACAAGGCCCTCGCCAGTCAGTGTGCCGAGTGCCGCTTCCCCAAGGTCTTCAACAACTTCCTCCGCAACCTTGATAATAACGGGACCGATTGCCGTCTTGAACTGTGCTATAAGCGGCACAAAAAATGCCTCGGTCTTACCAAAAACGCTGTCAAAATCTGTTTCTACTGCACTCCAGAAAGACATATGCTACCTCCTTGTTCGTTTGCCCATACGAGCCTACGACTACCCTCTCTGCTTCTCTTCCTCGAACTTAGCTTCGATACCTACATCTCCTGCCACAGAGCCAAATGCCCCTGCTTTCATTAATTCTTCCATCTGACTCTCCAAGACCTCAACGCGAGCCTCCAACTTTGTCACTCTCTCTTCATCCCAGGCCATAACTTACCTCCTTTTATTATTCGTTCGGCTCTGACTGCAAGGCTTTTGAGTGTGATAATGACCCCTCTTATTTCATCACACACTTTGATTTTTGGGTCCTGATAGCTTGGATGGACATAGTAGCTGTCAGAAATCTGTTTATGCAGGGATTCCAACTTCTCCGCATTTTCCCACACTTCGTTAATAAACTGTTTCGAGATCATGGGTCTATTCCTCCTCTTAAATATTAAATTCCCATGTATGTGAGACGCTCATACTAAGTACCTTTGGATGTTCACTTTCCTGAAGGGCCTCCAAGTCCACCTGTTCCTTTAATCCAATCAGGAATGTACTCGTTGAGTTTTCCCTCTGCGCTTCCTGAATTTTCGATAGTAGTTCCCCCTCCAGTGACTTTGGGTCCACGTTCCTGTTCGGGTCGTATGGTCTGAGTAGGTTGTTCGGATCCGCTTCCTCTTTCAATGGTTCCTCTTCCCCCCACAGCGTGGGGGCTGACACGACAGCTTTCGTCAGAATATTTCGTGTTGCAAGATATTGGAGTATCCGTTTCTTGGCCGCCAAATCGTCCGAGATTTGATGCTCCTCCCCCTGTTTGTAATTCGGGTCGCGGGACAATGCTGCCATCTGGTAGGAGTTTCTGAGTTGTCGGATCAAATTTGAACTCTGAGAAAACCTTTGATTCATAGTCATTCCCTTTTTCCTTCCCAATGAAATACTGCACAAAGCCCATAATCAACTGAAGAGTTGAGTTGGCGCGGATTCTCTTTGTCGCAGCCAAATATTGCTCAAAGGCCAGAAATGCCGACAAGATGACCAAGAGCGGGGCCATGTACCCCTGCGGGATGTAGTGATTTAATACTTGAAACAATAACCAGTCCATTTATGCCTCCCTGTTGAAATAAGCATCACTTCCTGTCTGATGCCTATTCCCCCAAAATTCCACCAATTTCTGATGCTCTTCCCATGAAATAGCTTTAGTCCCATAATCTTTCTCGGTCAATTCAAAAGCGCATCTAAGGCACATGACCCCAACGCCGGGCCTGTAACTGACTTCATCTGAGTCATCAAAATGGTCTTCTGAACATGCAAATTTCCACACGTCACGCCTCCCACTTTTCAAGTTCATCCGCAGCCTGCGCCTGCCGTTCTGCCTGTTTGTCCCTTATTTCCCACCCAATTCCAACGCCCACGAGAACACCGGTAGCAAGACTGATTAAAATGATAAATGCGGTTTCCCACACGTCACGCCTCCTTCAAAATCATTGCTCTTAATGCTTCACACCTATTAAGCAATCCCTTCAAGAACTCTGGTTTTGCACTTGCATGATAATGTTCTTCTCGTTGTCGTAAATACTCATTCCAATCTTGCGTTAAAATCAATGTTGTTCTTGCCCAAGATGGACCAAGATTTACGCTTGAATCAAAGACCACTATATCTAAAGGATATGATAAGTCATCACAATCAAGTGGAGTCCAAAAATGGATCTTGTAAAATGCTTCCGCATAAGCTTGACGTGATGTTGGTAGAAGATCTTTTATTGCTTTATATTCTTTTGGCCAGTAATGAGATGAGATTCCCATAATGGTAGACCCACCTGGATCATCTCTCAAATCAGATAGATTCCCTTCTGCCCTTAAAGTAAACGAGATTCCAATAGGCCAACTTGTTTTCATTATTGCATCTTGATATCCAATTTTTCAAATACCTTATCAAATTTCTTGGTCATACTATCCTCGATCCTCTCTTGTCCTTCTTTGAGATTCCTCAATTCAGTAACAAGCCCTGTATGCTCCATACAAGTCATTGGTGTTTCATGCCTATCTTCTGGTCTAATGGCACTTTGAGATAATCCTCTTGTCTTAATGACCGTTATAACAATTGCCGCTGCTGGAATAGCTACTGCTGCTAAGTTTGCCGCCATTTCATAAGGCATTGAATCCCTCCAACATCAAAATTGAAAAACTTCATCTTCATCATTTCCATTTGTCAATTTCGGAGTTACATCAATTATTGATGTCTCTGATCCAATTACGTAATTTCTCTTTTCTAACTCAATTAAATAAGCAACCAGGCCCGTTATCTTACCTTTTACTGGATTTTCAATCTCCGTCTCACTTTCACTTAAGACTTTATATGAAAGAACTAAATCTTTCAATGAAGCCTCTTCAATCTTTTCAGGAGTGATTCGATCAAGAATTGCGGCCTGTAACTCAGTTAATTTTAACGACTTAATTGCTCTCCAATTAAGGAGGATTCCCTCTTTTTGTCTGAGATCGTTGATCTTCTTATTCAATGTATTAATCGAGCAGCCCAACTCTCCTGCAATTTCACTCTTAGGAACACCATCCTCAAGCATGTTTATCATTGCTTCAGTATCCATTTCAAAAGGCGGACGACCAACTCCGTTACCCATTTTTCAAGTTTCCATCAATTTTTGATCCAATCTGATAATCCATCGTCACACAAGCCAATAAACCACCTTCCATAGACAATTGTCTGCAGTCAATAAAGACAATGGAATACTTTGGATATAAAAACTTAAGCATCTTTCTTACTTCAGCATCCTTTGCAAGCCCCATTGCCGGAGCCAAAATAAGTTTATCAACCTTTAAGAAATTGATATAATATCCAAAACCTGGATTGAAATCATCTGCTTCCGGAAACGCTTTTCTGAAATTCTCTTCTGTCATGTTCCAGTCCCAAGCATCAAACGCAAAGGGAAGTTTGTAATAATTAAGGCTGTGACTTTCCAAAACCTTAATCAATTTCTTTTCATAAGCAATGTATGCTTTTGCATTCTTTGTGCAAGATGAATATTCGTTGATTAAGACAGTATTTTCATTGATCCACTTACAAATGCCATCAGCATGACCCAAATCATCATCTGGTTCAATAGGAACAATGATTATTTCTGCTTGAAGAATCCACTCAAGTTTCATAACCACATCAGGTCCATTTTGAGCAATCACCTTATCACAAATAATTGCTCTGTCAAAATCCATAATCACATTACCGATGTCAAGAATAATGTCACTATCAATTACTGGTTCAATAAGTCTCCTCCATATTGATTCATCAGGAACCGTTAATTGTTCAAAGTCAGTCCCATAACGGTCATAAACGAACTTGACAAAATGATCTCCAACTTGAATAGGCATCCAATCTCTACTCCAAATATTTCTGGTATTTGGAATAAGATTTACTTTAATTCCATAAGCCTCTAAATTGAGTTTCAGTGCCCAAAACACGTCTGGGTATCTTATTGCCAAATACTCTGTCATAAATACAATATTGCTCTCCATAATGCCTCCTAATTCCTTGAGATTTTTATAATTCTGTCAATTCCCGCTTCCACATGCCACTTTTCAACCACCAAAGGCGAAAATTTAATGGACTTATTAATAAAGGGAATAATCAAATCTACTTGACTTCCCATTCTTACCGTTGAAAACCTTTCACATTGTGTATAAAATGCTCCACTTTCATGAAACGGAGCAATGACTTCAACTTCAAAATCAGCAATCTGAAGCAAATAATACTTTTGCTTGATGTTATTTAAGAAGATTTCGTTTTTCATGGCTTCGTTGAATAGAGAGTAAGACATTTGGGCTTTCGGGACTCCCATCTTCTCCAGAATTCCACTCTCTATTGGCCTCATCGATAAATTCGTGACTTTCAAACTCGGCATCTTTTCGTATTTCACGAAGCCGCTCGTAGGCAAGCGATTCACGTGAACATCCAGGAAGGTCATAAATATGCTTAAGATAAGACATTTTTCTTTTATCTCTTCTCTTAGCAAATTGTTAATTGTGTACTTTCCTCCCTTAACATCAATAATGTCTTTATTCGGATCAACGATCTTGGAATAAAGAACAAATCCATCTGACGGAGCATAAAATGCATCTTTATCGTAGTAAGTTGCCCGAATCGGATCACGAGTCATATGATTAAGCCACTCACTTGTTGGAGTAGTCATCATTTTCTTTACATCACTTCTTGATAAATATGAAGACATTGATTCCATTCAATCTCGATTTCAATCTGGTCTTGGGTCTCGCCTGGAACTTTAATCAGGATAGGCGATACGATTAAGATGAAATACACAACATGACAATGCCGCGCCACTTTTTGAGAATTCAGACAAATTTACGAATACTGGAGACAATGCCACCTTTGAACAAATCTTCTCCAACTCTTCATTCTTATGTTTTTCGAAAGGATAATTTTCGTCCGTCTTCTTCAATTCAGATATGTCAGTCCCGTTATAAACGATCGAGCCAATCCTGACGCTATTTGTAATAGACCACTGTGAATCTTTTTTCGAAACTGAGATAATTTCAGCCACACTCTCAATCTCTTTCTTGATATTAACATCAAGATTGTCTGTAGCCAAGATAACTTTAGATCCTGATATAGGAAAGACGGAACAGTCGAGATGATATCGAAGTTGGTCTGGTTCATGCATCTTAATGATTTTTGCTCCAGAGAAACGTTCAATCCAGGATAATGCGCGAATGTCACTTCTCTCCCCATATCCACCAATATAAATGTTCTCCCTTATCCATTTTAATTCAGCTTCACCTTCGAACTTAAATGGACATCTGGCCACTTTATACTCAGTAAATTCGAGAAATTTTGCAAGTTCTTTCTCTTCACCTGGCCTGCCTGGAGCGGTGAAATTTGATAAGATAATTTCCTTTCCAGCATGAGGAAGCGAAACTCCAGCATTTGTTATATAAACTTGATCTTGTAAACCTTTCTTAGGAGGAAGCAAATAAACCAAGGCATCTTGTGAGAACAAACCATACATGGAGAAAAACTCAGCCATAGCTTTATTCTGATCGATAGGCCCTCCACCTTCTCGATTCATCCATGCATTGTTCTTAATTTTATTTGAGATGTATTTCGGTGGACAAAGAATCAATTCGAGGAAGGACTCTTGAATCGAATCCTTCCCCTTAATGATTGAGGGATTCTTAAAAACCTTACTCGAGTTTTCGGCCATTCAATCGATCTGTTGGATCATTCATTTCTTTCCGCCCGTCGTCTTCCCACCTTTTGTTCCGCCACCAGCGGGCATTCCACCCTTACCTCCACCTTTTCCACCAGCACAACCTTTTGACATCTTAATCACCCTCCTTAATGTGATATGCTACCTTCATTATGTAGATGATAGCATATTTATTCCAGAAAGTCAAGGTTTATTTTTAGGCCATGTTTTATAGGGTGGGTGGGCGGGAACTTGATTTAAATAAGACATTGTTTAACATCCAGATGGATCAAAATTTGATGTCTGCTTGCGGACACTAAGTAGTTTCAATAGGATTTTGGTCTGGGTAGAAAGTGGGCAATCTCTTGCGTGATCGAGGGGTGCCTGGGGCTCGACGGGGGCCTGCTCAAAGGCAGACACACACGTCATGCCATGCATGTCATGGCAAGCCATGACCATAATCATTTGACAACGCCCTGGCATTGTGGTATAATATGTACGTTGGAGGAGTTCATGCTCGCTGTGTGATTGGCCGACCCATGCGTCACCATCATTCCGAATGAACGCCGACGTTACCAGTTGAACGGGAATAAATGGGCGGGAATATAAGCCGACCGTTCGACAATGACAAGACCATTAGTCAAGTCATCATGGAATGTTTCACGTGAAACATCACTGGCGTGGTGAACGCCCACGGGAGATAAACATGAAGGCAAAAAGGAATTACGACCTTTCAGCTATGACGTTCGATATTCTGGGCCACACGTTTAGCGTCATATCAGATCCTGCGATGTTCTCGAACGACGCGATAAAGCGCTGCCTGCTTCGGGGCGCTTATGATACAACTGTCGATAGTTGCAGTACGTTGACTATCAAGGACGGTTACACGGCAGAACAACGTATGACCAAGATGATTGAGACGTGCGCTGCGATAAACGACGGTTCTTATAAAAAGGTAAGAGCCGAACGTGTCGCGTCAGCGGACCAAATAACGAAGGCTGAGGAAAATATCGCCTTAATATTTGTTAAGGTCGCCAAAGCGAAATGCTCAGGCGATTGGTCAGAAATAAACACTGCTGAGGCGGAAGTGATCAAGAAGTATGACATTGACTTATATAATGACTGGTTTGAATGGCCGACGGCAAGTCGTAACGACGACGCTGAATAATTAAGTGAGACACATGATGACTTGATTAATGGAAAAAAACACTTAAAAAGGTGGTGATCTTAATGAAGCCGAATAATTATTGGTTACAGAAAATGGCTAAGGCTGGATGTTTTAAGATGATCTATGGAAGAACTGTAATACTTCTAAGAAGTATGATGTAAGAGGAGGGGAGTGCTTAGAAATAATTGAGCACTCCCCTTTTCTTTAAAAAAGAAACGCTTATTCAATTAAAACGCTTATTTAGTTAAGTGCCTTTGTAACACGGTAATACGGTAATACGGTAATTTGCCCTAATCGGGCGTGGTCCTATGTAAGATGGAAGAGTGTACTTAAATAAACTAAGTAAATTTACGTCCTAAGTCTTATTTGTTATACATATATATAATATATATATATATATATAATAATGTAATATGATGTAAGATATCTTAGTAAGAAGAGAGCTTAGTTAACTAAGATGCATCAAAATTGATGTAACTTGATGAGGGCCGGTCGATGGTCGTAGAGGAAATTACCGTGTTACCATGTTACCGTATCACACATGAACCTGAAAAAAGGTGTTGACAACCTGGGGTAAATGTGGTATGATACTCAATATGATGATGGACCGACGAACGCCGATAAAGGGAGGTGAAATGAAATGAAAGATATAAAAGCGAGTAAAGATGAATTAATCAATTCGATTGAAGGGCTGTGCGAACAGTTATCTGTAATAATCACAGAACGTGATTATATTATGAAGCTACTTAATGACACTAATGGCACGCTTTATAGATATCAGCGTATTATGAAGATACTTCATGACACGAGGATAGACTTAATGGAGATGAAATAAAATGAGAATAAAAAAGGAAGCTTATGAACCAAGGAGAATTGCAAGTCGAATGAACCGTGGTGGAGCATTTATGCCTTCATCATCACGCCCAGATGGAGTTAGTTTTCAGGATATGATAAATAAGTCTGAAGAGCAGATCAAAGAAGATAAGGACAGTATGACCACAGATGCGTTTTATGAAAAGTATAAAATATGGATATACTAAATAAAACGCCCGATAAAGGAGGAAAACGATGACCTGTAAGACGTGGGATGAAAAAACGGCCGAGATAGTCGCCTGGTATGTCAGGCGGGATGCGGGCATAAGGCAGAGCCGCGACCTTCTAGATCTAGCCAGAGACGTGCGGAAGGTATTCCGCGTGAAGCTGGCCTTTAAGTTTCGTGCTTGGCCTACCGCACAGATAGTAAAGCTGGCCTAATCAATCAACCCCTCCCCGCAGCTCGGCCGGGAAGCCGAGCAAAAGGCAGGCAAAGGAGAGAAAAATGATGGTTCAACTGTGGTTTATCTGGCAGCAAAACGCGATGGGGAGACAATTCGCGCCGTGGAGAATGTTTAACAAATACTCTCCAATATGGCCACTGCTTTAAAAGGAAATCAACCATGTATTCTAAAGGACTTTTCGACCAGGCAATATCTCTCCAAAAAGGAGATAAAATGCTCATCCCTTGTGAAAATAAGCGTGAGCAAGAGTCAGTTCGTGTTTCTTTGTATCACTTGCGTAGTTTGCTCTCACGTTCAAATAGAACGCTTGCAAATGAATTGTTTATTTATAGAGCAAACATTGAAGGAAAGTTGTTTGTTACTATTGAGCATTCTAAAGGCTCAAGTGGTGCAATAATTATCCATAAAGATGGGTCGATTTCAGAAGCTAATATCGAAGTAGAAACTTCTGAATTAGCCCGCATTATTGGATTAATGTTAAGTGATGGGTTACGGACAAAAGAGATTTTGGAAAATTTGTCTGAAACGTACTCACCAAAAGACATTTTGGACGAAATTGTAAGACAAAGTGGAAACGGTGACAAAGATGGATCAAATTTTGATGCAACTTAAAAAACTAAACTAAGGAGAGAAAAATGACAAGGGCGAAGAGACTGGCAATAAAAAGGTTAGTGGAGAAAAGTGGAGTAGTAGTAATTGAGAAGACATGGTCGAAATTACGTAAGGCCAATATCATCGATTATGTGTTACATCTAACATTAGACCAAGATCACGAAGTAAATTTCCGCTCAGTTGCTCCCGATCTTCAAACGTGTCTGCGGGAAAAGAATGCGTTTATGGTACAGTTTATTAAATAATAAGCTTTGCTTAAAGGAGAGAAAAATGACAGTAGGAGTGATTCACTGCAAAAACGTCCATGATTACTGGAAAAAGGTTAAGGAAATTCACGATGATTATGCAAAGCGGACGGGATACCGTCTTACCCTTTCCGCGCCGGCAATCTTACCTGTCTGTCCATTCTGTGCTCGTGTAATTAAGGAATGTTATTGTAAAAGGGAGGCGATGAAATGAGCGAACTTCAAACTTTTGGGGTCGGTGAGCATGTAATTATTAAGAATATTCTTCCTACATCAGCACACTTCAACGATCGTAAGTATTATATTGGCAAAGAAGTAATAATCACAGAAGTATGTGATCATAGAGAAGAAGATCTTTGTCCTCAAGTTCTTTGCATATATTTTGTGTTTCCTGAAGAAACAAAAGAAGAAAACGTTCGAAACTGTATTTATGGTGTTGAACTTGAAAAGATAGAAAAGCGTGAGAAGGTAATAGATGAGCTTAAGTTGACTGATGTCTATGATACAATACAAGAACTATCAATTGAGGATATTCAAAATGAGAAGAAAGCGTGAGGAGGTGATATATGAGA
>Ga0187866_1001384_pt1 | contig 23171 bp, 20 predicted proteins | sample June2016WEW_11_1_3_FD_133013 | JGI IMG/M metagenome (GOLD analysis project Ga0187866, IMG submission 133013) | Peatland microbial communities from SPRUCE experiment site at the Marcell Experimental Forest, Minnesota, USA - June2016WEW_11_150 | ecosystem: Environmental > Terrestrial > Soil >...
GCCCACGGTCGTTGCCGGAGTCCCTCCCGATTATTTCAGCGAGACGGGGCAACGCTGGGGCAATCCATTGTATCGATGGGCGAGGATGGAGGAGGATAAGTTTCAGTGGTGGGTGGAACGATTCCGCAGGACATTCCTTCTCGTTGATATTGCCCGCATTGACCACTTCCGGGGTTTTGTTGGTTACTGGGAGATACCTTCGACCGAAAAGACGGCGGTTCGTGGACGATGGGTGGCTGGTCCAAAGGAAAAGCTCTTCAAGGCGGTTCAACGCAAGCTGGGAAATCTTCCCATCATCGCCGAAGACCTGGGTGTCATCACGCCGCATGTCATCGAGCTTCGCAATCAGTTTGAGTTTCCTGGTATGAAGGTGCTTCAGTTTGCGTTTGCCGGCGGCCCCGACAACCCATTCTTGCCGCATCATTACGAGCACAACAGCGTCGTCTATACCGGAACGCACGACAACGATACGACGAAGGGTTGGTATGAAAGCGCAACAGAGCGGGAAAGGGTATTTGTGAAGAAGTATTGTGGAGGGAATGGCCACGAGGTGTCGTGTGACCTTATGAGACTTGCTTCACGCTCAGTGGCTGATATGGCGATTTTCCCCTTTCAGGATGTGCTGAACCTCGGCACGGAAGGGCGGATGAATTTCCCCGGCAAAGCTCTTGGGAACTGGGACTGGCGATTCTCCTGGGATCAGGTTGGACCAGAGCATGCTCTTCGCGTGTACGAGATAGCTGCCCTCTACGGACGTGTGACTCCCGATCGGCTCAACCTGCCGGAATATCCTCAGAACCGTCGGCGACCGTAACGGCCCGACAATACCTGGTTTCAAGGTTTTCAATCGAAGAACTCTTTACAACGACCATGACTGAACCAAACGATCAGAAGAACAAGCCGACGGAGTCGCAGGCTCCCGAGCACGAAGACCTGAATGTCCTGATGCTCCGCCGCCGCGAAGAACTTGACAACCTGAAGAACGCAGGCATCAACCCGTATCCGTATGAATTTGAACGGACAGATTTTTCGAAGGACGTCGTCGACAGCTTTAAAGATGATGCCCCCCAGCGAACGGTGTGCGTTGCAGGAAGAATTTTCTCCATCCGCAGGATGGGGAAGGCGTCCTTCTGCCACATTCAGGATTCGCGCGGAAAAATCCAGCTCTACCTGAAAAAGGAAGAGCTTGGCCCGATGTACGACGCGTTCAAGCTGATGGACATCGGCGACGTGATAGGGGTGAAGGGATTTGTGTTTCGTACCAAGATGGGGGAGGTATCGATCCACGCTCAGGAGTTGACGCTGCTGGCGAAGTCTCTGCGTCCCTTTCCGGTCGTGAAAGAGAAGATCGACGAGCAAGGAAATAAAGTCGTCTACGATCCATTCTCTGATAAGGAGCTTCGATACCGGCAGCGGTATGTCGATTTGATCGTCAATCCGGAGGTCCGCGAGGTCTTCGTGAAGCGGGCGAAGATCATAAGCGCTATCCGGAAGTTTTTTGACGAAAAGGGATACCTGGAAGTCGAGACTCCCGTTCTCCAGCCGATCTATGGCGGTGCGTCCGCACGGCCGTTCAAGTCACACCATAACGCTCTGGATGTCGACCTCTATCTCCGCATCGCGGATGAACTGTATCTCAAGCGTCTGATTGTTGGTGGGTATGACGGCGTGTACGAAATATCGAAGGACTTCCGCAACGAGGGGATGGACCGGTCGCATAACCCTGAATTCACGATGCTCGAGATTTACGTCGCCTACAAAGACTATCGCTGGATGATGGAATTGGTGGAGCAGATGGTGTATCACGTGGCGATGGCAGTCAACGGAACGCCTATCGCAAACATCGGTGGCCACGAGATCAACTTCACACCTCCGTGGAAGCGGATCACAATGTTTGATGCGATTCAGGAATTCACCGGCAAGAGCCTCCGCGGCAAATCTGAAGCGGAGCTTCGGGCGATCGCAAAGGAGCTTCACATCGACGTTGAGCCTTCGATGGGGTCCGGTGCGATCATCGACGAAATCTTCGGCCAGAAGGCCGAGCCGTACCTGATCCAGCCGACATTTATCACCGACTACCCGCTCGAGATGTCGCCTTTGGCGAAGAAACACCGCTCCGAGCCGGGACTGGTAGAGAGATTCGAAGCGATCGTGAACGGTCACGAGATCTGCAACGCATTCTCGGAGCTCAATGACCCCATCGATCAGCGCGCACGGTTCGAGGAACAAATGAAGCTCCGCGCCCGCGGGGATGAAGAAGCCCAGGTGCTTGATGAGGACTACCTTCGGGCGTTGGAGTATGGAATGCCTCCCACAGCCGGACTCGGCATTGGCATCGATCGACTGACGATGCTGTTGACGAACAAGGACTCGATCCGCGACGTCATCTTCTTCCCGCAGATGAAGCCGGAAAAATAGCATTCTCATTTCGGCCGCAGCAAGACACTCAGTGAGCGTGCCAAGGTATCATGGTTCCTGATCAGACGAATCCGATGTCGTCACTCTCTCCTGTGAGGACAGGAATCGACGTTCCATCGAGGGAGTGATCCTGAGATTAGCAAAAGATTGGTCATCCCACCCTGTTTGGCATCTTCAAATCCCCTCTTGACGTTGCTTTTCCTCTTTTGATCACGCATCGAAGGCCAAACACCTTGTTTGTTGCATTTGAGCCAATTTTCGAGCATTTTGTGGTACATAGGCGTTAAGCGGCAATCATTTTGGGGATTGTACAAAGGACCAGAGAATGAAGAGTAAGATTTCACTTTGGACTGTCGTCGCTCTGATGGCGGTAAGTTTATTCGCAGGAATGGAAATCAGACAACTGGTTTCAGGCGATACGGTGTATGATCAGACGAATAAGTTCCGCGAGGTCCTCAACCTGACTGAGAAATACTACGTGAAAGAGGTTGATGCAAAAAAGCTTACCGAATCCGCTGTTGAGGGACTTCTGGAGAAGCTGGATCCTCACTCTGTCTACATTGCGCCACAGGCCTATGAGCAAGTCGCAGAAGAGTTTCGCGGTGAGTTTGAGGGAATAGGAGTCACATTCACTATCCGGAATGACTCAATTCTTGTGGTTGACACATTCGGCGGCGGGCCATCGGCAAAGGTCGGGATTCAAACGAACGACCGCATCGTCCGAATCGGGGATTCATCCTCTGTCGGATGGAACAATGACCAGGTCAAAGCGCACCTCAGAGGTCCAAAAGGCACAAAGGTCAAGGTGGGTGTGCACCGGCCGGGGACCAAAGAACTACTGGATTTCGAGATCATTCGTGACAAAATCGCCATCACCAGCGTCGACATCGGGATGATGGTAAACGACGAAGTCGGATACATCAGCGTTAATAAATTCAGTGAGAAAACAGACGAAGAAATGGAGCAGGCCCTCAAGCGCTTGAAATCTCAAGGGATGAAGAGACTGATACTGGATCTCCGGGCGAATCCCGGAGGGTTGCTCGAGCAGGCGTTTGAAATGGCAGATTTGTTCCTTGATGGCGGAACGAAAGAAACGCCCCACAAGATTGTCTACACCAAAGCCCGCCGGCCTGAGTTTGATGAAGTATACTATGCCAAGACCGGTCAGGCGTACGAGAATCTGCCTTTAATTGTCCTGCTCAGCAATTATTCCGCGAGCGCAAGCGAAATCGTCGCCGGTGCGATTCAGGATTGGGACCGTGGTTTGATTGTCGGCGAGACGAGCTTCGGCAAAGGGCTTGTGCAGCGCCAATGGCGTTTGCAGGACGGCTCCGGACTGAGGCTCACAATCGCCCGCTACTACACTCCGAGCGGACGGTTGATCCAGAGGGATTATGAAGGGAAGGACAAGGAGGAGTACCAGAAAGAGGCCTTCGTGCGGAAAGAGAAAGAAGGAGAGAACATCGATCATAAAGCAGAGGGGGATTCGTCTCGCCCGGTGTTCCATACCCATTCTGGACGTGTCGTATATGGGGGTGGCGGGATCACGCCAGACTACGTCGTGAAGAATGCGCAACTGACTGCCCTGACGGAGGGGATTCTGAGGCGTGGATTGTTTGAGCAGTTCGTCACTGCTCATCTCGATGGCAAAGGGCTTTCGATCCGGTCTGAGTATTCAAAGAACTGGAAGAAATTCCGCGATTCTTTTGTTATCTCGGACGACATACTCGTCGGTTTCCAAGCCTACCTCCAGAACCACGAAACGAAGATCGATGAAAAAGAGTTTGAGAAAGATGCCACATTCATCAAGACCCGTTTGAAGGCCACATTCGCAAGGAATTTCTGGGGGAATGAGGGATGGTATCCATTGATGCTTCAGGTCGATGCTCAATTTCAGAAGGCGCTGAGCCTCTTTCCAGAAGCAGAGAAAATTGCGACGGTGAACTGACCCCGGAATGACAACGAACAATCTCACACTGCCGAGGCAGGCATCAGCTGCATTCGCGTGTATCGCTCTCTGTTCTCTGCTGGTACTGGGGTCGGGGATTCCTTCCGATTCACATCCCCGTCCGGTCGTTGAGCAATCCCCTGTGGTTGAAAGCAAGATGCTTGAAGTTGGTGAGGAGCTCGAGTACAAGGTGAGCTACTCGTTCTTCAACATTGGTACCATTCGTACGCAGGTCCTCAGCAAGGAACAACGGAACGGAAGAACCGTATACAAGACCCGTGCACTGATCGACTCTAATCCAGGTTTGAGCTGGCTGGTCAATCTTCACATCCAATTCTACAGTGAGATGGATGGAGGTGTCTATTCGCATTTCTGGGTGGAGGATGACAGCTCAAAGGCTGAAGTGAATTTCAAGCGATTCCGTTTCGACTATGAGAACAGGAGAGCGTACCTCGAGGTGGGGAAAAAACTCCCTTCTGGTGAGCGAAGGGTTGACTCGACTGATACTGTTATTATCACCGATCAGTGTCAGGATGGCCTCTCGTTGTTCTTCTACGCCCGCGAGCATGTCCACGAGAAAAGTCAGGTTCGCGTTCCGACATTGATCGAGAATAAGCAAGTCTACACGTACATCAATTTCAAGAACAGGCACGAAGATGCAGCTATTGATGCCGTCGATTACCCGGTCGATGTGGTGGCGTTTGACGGCAAAGCTGACTATGTGGGCATCTTCGGGCTGACTGGCGGATTCCGTGGCTGGTTCAGTAACGATCAGGCTCAGATTCCCATCCTGGCCCGGATGAATGTGATTCTCGGGAGCATCAAGATCCAGCTTCAGAAGTGGAACCGCACCGGATGGCAGCCCCCCAAGTACGTCGAGGGGCAGGAACTATGATCATTCCGTATAGGGGAATCACGCCGAAAATTCACCCTTCAGTGTTCATCGCCGAGGGTGCGCAGATCATCGGTGACGTTGAGATCGGCGCAGAGAGCAGTGTGTGGTTCAACACAGTCATTCGCGGTGACGTTCATTATATTCGGATTGGCGAGAGGACGAATATCCAGGACAACTGCGTCCTTCACGTGACGCACAATACGTATCCTCTGGTCATCGGCTCAGATGTTACGGTGGGGCATGGTGCGATCCTGCATGCCGCTATCATCAAGGACCGTTGCCTCATTGGCATGGGGGCGAAAGTGCTTGACGATGCGACAGTAGGACCGTATGCCTTTGTCGCTGCAGGTTCGCTGGTTCTGGAGCATTTTGAAGTGCCAGAGGGGGCGCTTGTTGCAGGTGTACCGGCGCGGGTCAAGAGAATGCTGTCAGAGGAGGAGAAGCAGCAAATCGTTCAGTCGGCACAAAACTACGTCGGCTACGTCAAAACCTATCGAGAATAGTAGTCGGGAGGTTTGTTATGAAGTTGAAGTTCTGGGGAGTCCGAGGCTCGATTCCAACACCCGGTAAGGATACCGTTCGGTATGGAGGCAATACTCCATGTCTCGAACTTCGACTCGACGATAACCAGCTCATTATCTTCGATGCCGGAACCGGCATTCGAGATTTCGGCGATGAGATGATGAAAAATGGTGCATCCCTCGATGCGCATCTCCTCATTACGCATCCCCACTGGGACCATATCCAGGGTTTCCCATTTTTCAAGCCCGCATTCATCTCGGGCAACGAACTGACGATCATGTGTACCGACCGACCGGAAAAAAAGCTGAGTGAGATCATCTCGGAACAAATGGATCGGATCTATTTCCCTGTGCAACTGAACGAGTTGAAGGCGAAGATCAACTTCCGCCCGATCCGGGAAGAAGGGGAGATCAAGTTGCGCGGTTGCACAGTGAGGACCATGTATGTCAATCATCCGGGCTTCACAGTCGGATACCGACTGGAATACAATGGTAAGACCCTCGTGTATATCAGCGATAACGAGCCGTACGATCGGAAGGTTGCCGCCTCGCTCACGAACTTTGAGCCGATGGTGAAGCAGAAGTTCGACTCGCAAAACGGTGATCCGAACCAGCGTGTGTTCGATTTTTGTCGCGGGGCGGATGTCCTCCTGCACGATGCAACCTACACGCCGGAAGAATACATTGACAGAGTGGGCTGGGGACACTCGCACTATCTTTTTGCACTTCGTGTTGCGGCAGAAGCAGAGGTTGGGAAACTGATATTGTTCCATCACGAACCGACGCACAGTGACGAGAAAGTGGACGATATTCTGCGAAAGAGCAAAAACGAAGTGAAGACACGCGGTTATAAGTTTGAGTGCGAAGCGGCTGCTGAGAATATGGTCGTGAGCATCTAAACTTGACAATCACTCATGGCTTGGTTATATTCAGATCGAGAATCAGAGGGACGGCAAGTGACGGTCGTGGTAATCCCCGAGTTCATTCACACGAAGCTGATTTGAAAACAACAAGCGATTTTATTCATGTCGAAGCCCCGCGTCTCATCGCCTGTAGTGATTGCTGAAGAGACTTGCCGGGGTTTTTATTTCTCTGAATGAAATGACAGGACGCTCGCTGATAGAATTTGAGTTCAAAGAATCGGATATCAAGAAGATAGCGCAGGTTCTTGGTGTGCCGGTCAAGCACAGAGGCAGCAACTATCGATTCGAGCTCGAGAACAAGAGCCTCAATCGGAAACTGGCATTGGAGATTTACCCGTCGATTAATATCGGTCCTCGCAGGGGTAATCTCATCTCGGTGTATACGCCGACCGCCCATCTGCAGCTGCATTTCTGCACCGGGTACGTCGTCAGCAAACTCCTGGGTGAGATTACTTTTGTGGCAGAGTCCGACGGGAAACTCTCCGGCCTTACTGTGGAGCGTGAGGGAGGGTGCTCGCTCTACGCGAACGTGGATCGTGGGATTCTCTCCGGGGACTTCACAACGCTAGGTCCGGAAGTGATGCTCTCCGGCATCGCATTGTCGTTAACTGAAAACATCCTTCCTCAGTCTGCATCCACGGGCTCAGAAGCGAAGGGGAGTCGGAAAAGTCAGGAGAAAACGAAACGGAAACAAAAAAACAAGACTGGATGATCGTAGTATCGAACAATCATCCAACTCTTCGATTTCCGAAGCGGGAAACTTTCCGAGCTGTTCAAAGCGTTCTACAATATGAGTCCGTGCGATCGTTCCAGGTGTCGGTTGTTTTTGTCGGGAGTCGGTTCATTCGGCGCATCAATCGACAATATCTCCAACACGACTACGTCACCGATGTCATCGCATTCCCGCTCGGCGAGGGGAACAAAACTCCTCTTGAAGGAGAGATCTACGTGAATCTCGATCGAGCGAGAAGCCAGGCACGTGACTACAAGGTCCGGATCGCAGAAGAAACCCGGAGGCTCCTGATCCATGGGACGCTCCATCTGCTCGGCTATACCGACTCGACGAGCCGAACAAAAGCACAGATGACACAGCGGGAAGATCTCCTCCTTGCCCGTCTATCGGCATCCAACAGGGAGTAGTGCACATGCAGGAACGGATTGTTGAAATCATCCTTTTTCTGGTCAGCGAGCTCAAATCCAACAAACAGCTCAACGATGTTGATGTCTCACTGCTGACGGAGAATGGTTACACGCAGACCGAAATCTCCACCGCGTTTTCATGGCTGTTCGAACGGATGTCCGTCGGACAGGAGCTTGTCGCCAAGGATCAGGATACACGGCTCTCCCATCGGGTTCTGCATGAGGCGGAAAAGATGGTTATTACTCCCGAGGGCTTTGGCTATCTCTTACAGTGCAGGCAGCTCGGTCTCCTGTCAAACGCAGACATTGAGACCATTATAGAGCGGATCATGGGCGCTGGATTCTCAAGCGCCGGTGTCCCCGAAATGAAGAGCTTTGTTGCGGGTATGCTGCTGGACGGCGACAACCAGTCCGGCATGAGCGGCCGCATATCGCTGAATAGTGACGATACGATTCATTAGTAAAGGTTGAATGGAAAAATCACTCATTATAGTAGAGTCTCCTTCAAAAGCGAAGACGATCAACAAGTACCTCGGTAAGGAATATATCGTGCAGGCTTCGGTCGGTCATATCAAGAATCTTCCGAAGAGCAAGCTCGGTGTTGATGTGGAGAATGAATTTGCAGTTGTCTATGAGAACATCCAGGGAAAGGATGAAGTCATAGAAAAGCTGCGCGACCACGCAAGCAAAGCGAAAATGGTCTTTCTGGCGACGGACCCTGACCGCGAGGGGGAAGCGATTGCCGCACATCTCGCCGACGAGATCCGGCCGGTCAACAAGCATATCAAGCGTGTGCTGTTTCACGAGATCACTGCAGAAGGTGTGCGGGAAGGGATGCGGCATCCGAAGAAAGTAGATTCGCACCTGGTCCTTTCTCAGCAGGCCCGGCGCGCAATGGATCGGATAGTGGGATATAAAGTGAGCCCATTCGTGTGGAAGACTGTGTACTATGGTCTATCTGCCGGACGTGTCCAATCAGTGGCGCTGCGTCTCATCTGCGAGAGGGAAGATGCAGTCAAAGCCTTCGTCGCGGAAGAGTACTGGTCCATTACAGGCGAATTCCAGACGTCGCAAAGCGAGCCGTTCCTAGCAAAGCTCATGAAGGTCGCCGGCTCGGATCCCCGCATACCGGACGAGACAACGATGCGCGGGTATTTCGACGATATCCGCAAGCAGACGTACGAAATCAAGGGTGTTGATCGAAAACCCGTTAAACGTAACGCTCCCGCACCGTTTATTACAAGCACGTTACAGCAAGAAGCTGCACGCCGGCTCCGGTTCTCCGCAAAGAGAACGATGATGTTGGCGCAGAAACTGTACGAAGGCGTTGTGGTCGGTGAAGAGGGCCCAACCGGACTTATTACCTATATGCGAACGGACTCGACGCGGCTCAGTGCAGAGGCTGTCGCTCAGGTTCGGGAATACATCTTCAACAATTACGGGAAAGAATATCTCCCCAAGGAGCCGCGGCTCTTCAAAAAGGGGAAGGCATCACAGGATGCGCACGAGGCGATCCGTCCTACCTCCTTGAAATTCAGTCCGAAAGAGGTGAAGAAGCATCTGGACAAAGATCTGTATTTGCTCTACGAGTTGATCTGGAACCGGTTCGTTGCCTGCCAGATGTCACCAGCCGAGTTCGAGCAGATGTCTGTCGATGTGGTGGGTGGGGATTACCTGTTTCGCGCGTCCGACCAGCGTCCGTTGTTTCGTGGCTTTCTGCAGGTGTACGATGACATTGCCGAAGAAAATGGTGGCGAGAAGGATGAGGTTGACCCGGTCTCGAAACTTCCTGAAAACCTGGGGAAGGGTCAGGCAGCGACGCTTCGCGATCTGATCCCCAGGCAGCATTTTACAAAACCACCTCCGCGCTACACGGAGAGTAGCCTCGTGAAGGAGCTTGAGTCGTTGGGCATCGGGCGGCCGAGCACGTACGCGATGATTGTCAGTACGGTCATTGACAGGAAATACGTCGAGCAAAACGAGCGGAAGCTCAACGCCACCGAGCTCGGTATGCAGGTCAACAAGCTCTTGGTGCAGTACTTCCCCGACATCTTCAATGTGAAGTTCACCGCCCAGATGGAGGAGGAACTCGACACGATTGCCTCCGGCAAGCAGCTCTACGTGAAGGTGATGAAGGATTTCTATGATCCGTTCATCCGGGCGCTGGAGAAAGTGGACAAGAACGCTCAAAAGATCAAGAAGTCGTTGCAGGAAGAGACCGATGAACTGTGCGAGGTCTGCCAGCGGAAGATGATCATCAAGTGGGGCCGGAACGGTCGATTCATGGCCTGTTCAGGGTACCCCGAGTGCAAGAACACCAAACCGCTTGCCGAAGACGCAGAGAAGCATCAGCATCTGGCCGGAATGAAGTGCGACCTGTGCGGTGGCGACATGGTCGTAAAAGCAGGACGGTTCGGGACGTTCCTTGGATGCTCGAATTATCCGACCTGTAAGAACACAAAACCGATCTCGATGGGGATTCCGTGTCCGAAATGCAAGCAAGGGGATCTTGTCGAGCGAAAGACGAAGAAGGGAAAGCGCACGTTTTACGGGTGCAATCGATATCCCGAGTGCGATTTCGCATCGTGGGACAAGCCGGTCAACCAGCCATGCTCGAATTGCGGCTCTACCTATCTCGTGCAGAAGTACACGCAAACAAAAGGAGAGTATCTGAAATGTCCTGAGTGTGGAGAAGAATTTGAGAGGGAACAGATGGCCGTTGGAGCCTAGTTCACCCATCGAATAGTATGACCTACTCTGAGGGTTGTGTTGGTATGCACACCAGCGTTCGCAGTTTCCTGGAATATCTCGAGGTCGAACGTAACTATTCCGCCAACACGATCCGTTCGTACGAAGCAGACCTGCACCAGTTTGTCACTTACCTCGATTCAAATCACATTCATTCACTCGACGATGTCCGGAAGCCGCTCCTGCGTTCGTATCTCAGCAGTCTGCTCGAAGCAGGGTTGGCGAAAAAAAGCGTTGCACGGAAGATCGCGTGCCTTCGCTCGTTCTTCCGCTATGCGAGGCGGCACAAAATCACGACCACAAACCCGACGCTCACGCTCATTTCGCCGAAGCTTGACAAGAGGCTCCCGTCGTACCTTGACGAATCTGCAATAAATCGTCTCTTCAACTCCGTCGATACGAAAACTCCCGAAGGAAGAAGGAGTGCTGCAATCCTCGAAGTGTTTTATTCGACAGGTATGCGCTTGAGTGAGCTCATCAACCTTGACGTGGATGACTTAGACTTTGCGCAGGGTGTGGTGAAGGTGACCGGCAAAGGTTCGAAGCAACGGATTCTTCCGGTGGGACGTCGGGCCCTACAGGCTGTGAGGGAGTATCTGCAGGACCGGCAGCGTGTCTTCCTGAAACACGATCCGGCCGGCAGCGAGTCCGCGCTCTTCGTCACCTCAAAAGGGGCAAGGTTCTATCCTGTAGCCGTCATCCGTATGGTGAAAAGCATGATCGGAGAGGTTTCGGAAATCGAGAAACGGTCGCCGCACGTGATCCGCCATTCGTTCGCAACACACTTGTTGAATCGCGGGGCAGACCTGAGGGCCGTGAAGGAGTTGCTGGGACACGAGAGTCTTTCGACAACGCAGGTGTACACGCATGTATCGACCGAACAACTGAAAAAAGTGTACCGTCAATCTCATCCGAAAGCATAGAACAGTGAGTAAGCGAGAGCAGCACCCCCGACCGATAGAAAGGAGCTCAAGATGAACACGATTGTGACATGTAGGCATTTCAAGGCACATGAAGAGCTGGTTGACTATGCAAAGGACGCAGCAGAGAAGCTTGACCACTACTATGACGGCATCATGAAGTGTGAGATCAAACTGAGTTACCACAAGGCGCAAAACAGTGTCAAGGTCGCCGAAGTAATTCTCTCGGTATACAAGCAGAAGATCACCGCAAAAGTAGAGACCGATGACTACCACAAGTCCATCGATGGTGCAATCGTCAAGGCTCTCGCGCAGGTAAAAAAATACAAAGAAAAACTCCACGCGAAAGACCGGATCCAGGTCAGGCGCGTTCGGTCGAAAGCGGATTGAGTATGGAGGGCAACCTTCTATGACACTTGAGAACTTGAAAGAAACCCGGCGCGAGAGCATCACTGTCGGATATTTCTTCGAAGCAAATAAAAAACGGCTGAAAATGGCCGCGGTGAACGGAGAGGTTGGGTTTCAGAAGGTCATCCGAGACAAGAGCATTCACCGTCCGGGGCTCGCACTGGCGGGTTACGTCGAGCTGTTCACGTACGACCGGGTGCAAGTATTCGGCAACACGGAGCTGCGGTATCTCCGGCATCTGAGTCTTGCGGAGCGCATCAAGTCATTCCAGACCATTTTCCAGTTCGATCTCCCGTGCATTGTGGTCAGCGGTGACCATCAGCTTGACAATGAGCTTGTCGAGATTGCGACGCGGCATGGCGTTTCGGTTTTCAAAACCCATCTTGAAACCACGAAGGTGGTTTATTTTGTCAGCGATTTCCTCGATGACCAGTTCTCGCCGCAGACGGTAATTCATGGGTCGTTCATGGATGTCTATGGCATTGGTGTGATTCTGGTGGGCCGGTCAGGCATTGGCAAGAGTGAGATAGCTCTGGATCTGGTTGAACGCGGGCACCGACTAGTGGCAGACGACGTGATAATGGTCACACGCAAAGGAGAAGGAATTCTCATCGGTGCGGGGACGGATGTCGTCAAACATTTTATGGAGATTCGGGGCCTCGGGCTCATCGATATTCGGTCAATTTTCGGAATCAGGTCAATTCGTTTTCAGAAACGTGTAGAACTCGTCGTGGAGTTGCAGGAATGGAGAGACGACCTGGAGTATACCAGGACAGGGCTAGATCACGAAAACATCTCAGTACTGGGAGTTGATATCCCGCACGTGAAGCTTCCGATCTTCCCAGGCAAGAATATCACCGTGATTGTTGAAGTTATCGCCCTTGACTATCTGCTGAAGCACTACGGTTATGACGCCGCACGAGAGTTTGCGAAACGTCTTGATGCGGCAATCGCAGAGAAAACGAAGGGGAAGCGTGCCATCGATTACTTCGAGCACGATTTCGAGTAGCTGGGACAAATTGCTTGACAAAACCCCGAATATTTTCTAACTTCGGGCAGCTTTTTCAAGGTAGTGAATCGAAACACGGGATTCTCCCGTCACTGTAATCAGACACGAAGGAACACGGCCCGGGCATACGATGAGGAGATTCAGACTCTACTATTTTTCATCGAAGTCTCTCAGTTTCATCGAGGCGAGGTGGTTCAAGACGAAAATCACCACGATCTCGATGGTGCTGGGGATGTTTATGCTTGCTGCCGGATTTGTGACGAATCAGATGTTCGATGATTTCCTCGGGTTAGGTCTGCAAAGGAATCAAGTCCTCGTTGCTGAAAATTCCGTGCTGCGCGATCAGCTCCGAACAATTGGTGGAAGGCTGCAAGGATTGCAGAGCAAGCTTGCGGCCCTGAGTGAGCAGGGAAATGAACTGCGGCTGCTGGTTGATCTTCCGAAGCTCGATGATGACACGCGTTCGGCTGGTTTCGGAGGCACAGAGGAGCGGATCGATCTCGGTGTCCCGAGCGGAGTCAACCGGATGTTGAACGACCTCCGGCTTTCGATGTCAAAAGCGGAAAAGGAACTGCAGCTTCAACGGACAAGCTACACTGAAGCGGTCGAGAAATACGACATGAACAAGGCGATGTATCCGTGTCTGCCCGCGATCAAGCCGATGGAAGGGTACTATTCGATTCATGGATTTGGGATGAGATATCATCCTGTGTTCCATGAGATGAGGCTCCACGAAGGTCTCGACATCGCGAACGACATCGGCACGCCGGTCCATGCGACGGGCGATGCTGTCGTGGAAGCTGCCGGGCGTACCGAGGCGGGGCTTGGAGTGATGGTCGTACTGAACCATGGATATGGATACACGACAGTGTACGGCCACTTGAGCAGAGTACTTGTGCGACCTGGAGACCGAGTGAAGCGCGGCGCGACGATAGCGCTTTGCGGCAAGACAGGCATTGCAACCGGCCCGCATCTTCATTACGAAGTCCGCCTGAATGGAGTACTGCAGAACCCTGTTGATTTTTTCTTTGACGACGTCGATTACAAGAAGATTAAAGAGCAACTCGCATCGAGCCAGTAATACTGGAGACTCGGGCGGGATGTTCCCGAGTGGTTGATGAGTTCGGAGGAGTTTTTGAGCAATGATCTGGACACTCGAATTAGCATCATATCTGGATGACGCGCCGTGGCCCGCGACGAAGGAGGAATTGATCGATTATGCCGTGAGGACTGGCGCTCCGTTGGAGGTTCTCCAGAATCTTGAAGAGCTGGAAGATAGCGACGAGCCGTACGAAAGTATGGAGGAGATTTGGCCGGACTACCCGACCGACGAAGATTTCTTTTTCGAAGACGACAAAGAGTATTAGACTTGCACTGTACCTCAGATGAGGTTGCCCTCCTTGAAAACGGAAAGGGCCAGGATTGAACCCAGCGTTTCGCGGCTGGGTTTTTTTTTGAACTCCCGATGAACTACAGATCCCTTCATATTGCTCTTCTCCTCGCATTCGGTTGGTCCCTCGCTCTCTCACAAGATCGATGGCAGGGGCTTGAGGTTTCGAAGATTCGGTTCGAGGGGAATGAGACATTCCATGACGATGCGCTGCTCGAAGTGATGCAGACGAAGGAATCTCCTGCCGGTTTTTGGAAATTCATGTATAAGATCAGCGAAAAGCTGGGGGACAAGCCGGAGTATTTCGACCGACTGCGGTTTGAGCAGGACTACGCACGACTGCAGGCCTTCTACAGGGATCAGGGCTTCTTTTCTGCACGCATCGACACTTTGCTGCGCGCTGATTTCAGTCGGACCTCCATCGCGATTGCCTTTTTTGTCCATGAAGGACGTCGATCGCTCATCGATACGATTCAAAGAATCGGATGTGACAACCTTCCATCCACGTTGACCGAAGAACTCGCGAGCAAGCCGTTCATTGTGCAAGGCGAACCGTTCGTTGTCGACCACGTGGTCAATGAGCGGGCACGAATTGTCAATGCGTTTTTCAATAACGGGTTTGCGGACGTCCATGTTGACAGCATTGTCCCCTACAAGTACACATCGACAGGCAATATCAAAATATTGATCGCCATTACGCGTGGGAAGCGATACCTGTTCGGAGGAATCACCGTGAAACAGGATTCACTTGACCCCCATCAAGTGGATGAAGGCGTGATTCGCCAACACATGGATTTCCAGAGTGGGGATTTCTACAGTGAGGCGAGACGGATCGACAGCGAACGGAACCTCAACAGATTGGGGGTGTTCGAGACTTCACGGGTGGAGCCAATCGTCGGCGTGAGGTCCGATACGAGTTTTGAGATCCCCATGCAGGTGTTCGTCAGGTCCCGTCCATTCCAGGAAGTCGTTCCCGAATTCGGCGTCAGCGACGAGAACAACGCGTTCAACATTCTTCTTGGTCTCAGCTACAACAACCGGAACTTTCTCGGGGGAGCAAGGAATTTCGAGACGAAATTCCAGGTTCAGCTTCAGTCGATTCAGGATGTCGAATTCTCGCGCGTCTTTCACGGAACGGGGTTAAGGGATAGTTCCGTCATAGGAAATGCGGAACTCACATTCCAGATCAACCAGCCGTATTTCCTCAACAACAAGACCTCGTTCACTCCTTCTCTTTCGTTTATTGTGGAGAAGAGGAACAAGTATTATTTTAACCCCATCATCCGCGGTCGTTTTGGGGTGACCTCTCAGACTGCACGCTTTACGACAGCCTTCCTGGAATGGAGTCTGGAACGCGTCGGCTATGAGGCGATCAACCCAACAATCGCAGCCCTCTACTTCGATTCGTTGAGCATCGACCGGCGCCCGCAGCTTAACTCCATTCTTTCGTTCACACTGCAGAGGGACAAACGAAATGATATATTCTATTCGTCCGCGGGGTTCTTTGAATCGATAACTCTTGAGGAAGCCGGCGTTCTCCCATCCGTGTTCGGCGGATTGTTTGGGACAGATCTGCCATACTCGAAATACATCAAGGCTTCAGGTCGCGTACAGTGGTATCTTGACCCATATGGAGACAAGGCTGCGATCTGGGCTTTCAGGCTTTATGGCGGCGCGGCCGAGCTCTATGGTAATTCGCCGGCACCGGTTCCAATCACGAGGAGGTTTTTTGGTGGTGGCAGCGGCAGCGTGCGGGGGTGGGGGGCTCGGGGACTGGCAGCATCCAATCTCCCCGAAGAAGGTGGAAACGCGGTCTTCGAAGGGAGCATCGAGAACAGATGGAATCTCCTTCAGAACGTAGGTCGGCTGGGGTTTATCGAGTTCAATCGGTTCTCACTTGTCTTTTTCTACGATTTCGGAAACGTGTGGCCACAGGTCAAAGAAATGCGCATCAGCGAAATCGCCATGGCTTCGGGCCTGGGGCTGCGGTACGCTACAATAGCCGGACCCATCAGGGTTGACCTTGGATTCAAGGTGTTCGATCCATTAGCTGTTCCTGAGCGGCAGTGGATCACGCAGAAGAAGTTCTACAAAGAGACCCTCGGGGGACTCGTCCTCCATTTCGGCATAGGCCATTCATTCTAAAGACGAACACATGGGTTGGGACAAGATCATAGGCCAGCATCGGGTAAAAGAGCTTCTGCGGCGCGTACTGTCGTCGGGTTCTGTCGCACACGCACACCTGTTCTGGGGAGGTGAGGGGGTGGGGAAAGATGCGATGGCAATCGAGTTCGGCCGCGCGCTGAATTGCCAGGTGAATCAAACCGATCCATGCGGGACGTGTGCCAGTTGCAGGAAGATCGATACGCTCCAACATCCCAACCTCCGGCTCATTGTCGCGCTCCCGGTTGGGAAAAATGAGCAGGCCGGCGATGATCCGGTTGCCGGCTTGTCCGAAGATCAGATCGCCGCAATTCAGGAGCAGTTTAAGCTAAAAGCGGAGAATCCGTACCACAGGATCCTTGTTCCCAAAGCGAATTTCATCAAGATCAACAGCGTGCGCAACCTTCGCAGGGAGGCGTCGCTCTCGTCGTTCGAAGGAGGGAAGCGTGTGTTCATCATCTCCAACGCCGAGGAGATGAATGCTGAGGCCAGCAATTCGCTCCTCAAGACACTCGAAGAGCCTTCCTCCGATTCGGTTTTCATTCTTACGACGGCCCAGAAGGAGCAATTGCTCCCAACAATTCTGTCTCGATGCCAGCTTGTTCAGTTTGACCCGCTGAGTGAAGAGGAATTGCAGGAAGCATTGATTGCCAGGAATGGCGTTGAGCCGGAACAAGCAGCGCTGGTCGCACGGTTGGCGCACGGGAGTTACACTGCGGCGCTTGAGTTGCTGTCTGTCGATATGGTAGCACAACGGAAGGAGGCGGTGCAGTTTCTCCGCCTTGTGCTCGGCTCGCAGAAAATTCCGCTGGCACTGGAAGTGGAGCGCATCGCTTCACTTGGGGATAGAAATGCCGTTGAGCGGTGGATGAAATTGCTGGGTGTGTGGGTGCGCGATGCAATGGTGCTCCGCGAACAGGGCGAGAGCGGATTGCTGAACCGCGATCAATTCAAAGATCTGAACAGCTTTAATCAAAAATTCCCTCGCGCAAACCTTTCGAAGGCCCTCGAGTCTGTTGAGAGCAGCATTGCTCTTGTAGGCAAAAATGGCTACCTTCCTCTTATAGTCACATCACTTGCGATAGATTTGAAACGCGATCTGGCATCTTCCTGACAACGATTTGTGAAATCACAGCCTAAAAGAATACTCGTCACCGCGGCATTGCCGTATGCAAACGGGTTGATCCATCTCGGTCACCTTGCCGGAGCCTATCTGCCTGCGGATATGTATGTCCGATATCAGCGGGCCATGAAGCGCGACGTGTTGTTTCTCTGCGGTTCGGACGAACATGGCGTAGCAATCACGGTCACTGCCGAGAAAGAGAAGATTACACCGCAAGCGGTCGTCGATCGATATCATGCCTTGAACAAGGCTGCATTTGACAAGTTGGGGATGAGCTTCGACAATTATTCAAGGACCTCGTTGCCGCTTCATTACAAGACCGCGCAGGAGTTCTTTGCCGAATTCCATCGGCGTGGTGTGCTCAAGGAGAAGGAGGAACAGCAGCTCTACTGCGAGAAAGACAAGATGTTCCTCGCTGACCGGTACGTTGAGGGAACCTGTCCGAACTGCAAGTACACCGAAGCGCGGGGAGATCAGTGCGAGAACTGTGGCACGTGGCTCAACCAGTCAGAATTGATTGATCCGAAGTGTAAGATTTGTGGCACGACGCCGGTAATGCGGAAAACGACCCATTGGTATTTCCCCCTGGGGGACTTCCAGAACCGACTGGAGGAATATGTGAAGGAACGGTCCGCGCGCGACGGCTGGAAGGAGAACGTTCTCCGATACTGTGAAAGTTGGTTCAAGGACGGTCTGCAGGACCGGGCTGTGACGAGGGACTTGAGCTGGGGAGTCCCGGTACCTGTTCCTGGATACGAATCGAAAGTTCTGTACGTCTGGTTTGATGCGGTGCTCGGATACATTTCTTCTGGAAAAGAGTGGGCTGCCAAGAGGTCGCAGCCGGACAAATGGAAAGAATACTGGCTTGGTCAGGACACCAAGTACGTGGCCTTTATCGGCAAGGACAATGTGGTCTTCCATTGCATAGTATTCCCTGCTATGCTTATGGCGTGGAACGATGCGGGGAGGGAGCAGTACGTGCTGCCCGAGAATGTGCCCGCCAACGAGTTTCTCAATTTCGAAGGGCAGAAATTCTCGAAAAGCCGGGGGTGGGGAATCGATCTCCAGAACTTCCTCAGCCATTTCCCCGCCGATTCGCTTCGATACACACTGGCGATTAATCTCCCGGAATCGCGTGACAGTGATTTCTACTTGAAAGATTTCCAGGCGCGGACGAACAATGAACTGGCCGATATTCTCGGGAATTTTATAAACCGGACGCTCGCCTTCACGGAGAAGAACTACAACGCGTCAGTTCCTGCGCTGGGTCCGCTCGATGCACGGGATAAGGAAATGGTGGCGTTGATTGCGGAGATGCCGGCGAAGGTGGGAGGATTGTATGAGCGCTACAAGTTTCGAGAGGCAGTCGTGGAGACGATGAACCTCGCGCGGGCGGCGAACAAGTACTTCAATGACAGCGAGCCGTGGAAAACATCAAAGTCGAATCCCGAGCGGTGTGCCACGACATTGAACATCTGTCTGCAGGTCGTTCGCTCTCTGGCAATTCTCATTGAGCCGGTTGTGCCTGCCACCGCGCAGAAGATCTGGACGATTCTGAACTTAGAGGGGACACCGTGTGCGGCAGGGTGGGAGAGCGCGGCCGAGCAGGCTATGAAGACCGGACATACACTGAACAAGGCGGAGATTCTTGTGACGAAAATTGAGGATGAGCAAATCGACGGGATCACCAAGGCATTGAATGAACCGGCGCCGTCAGAGGCTCCGAAGCCGCCGGCGGATGTGAAGCCGCTGGTCACTATCGATGATTTCAAGAAAGTGGAATTAAAACTTGCTCGCGTGGTGAGCGCGGAGCTGGTGCCGAAGTCGAATAAGTTGCTCAAGATTCAGGTTGAGATTGGAAGCGAGCGACGGCAGGTTGTGGCTGGCATCGCCCAGCACTACAAGCCGGAAGATCTGGTTGGGAAGTTGATTGTGGTCGTCACAAACCTCCAACCTGCGAAATTGATGGGGCAGGAGTCGAACGGAATGCTCCTCGCCGCGAGCGACAGCACGGGAAAACTGGCTGTGTTAACGGTGAACACCGATTTGGAAAGCGGCGCCGGAATCAAGTAGCTCTTCCAGGAGTTCTATCGTACCTTATGCCATCGTATCCGATGGCATTTTTTTTGGCATTTTGTCATTCTTGATTGACGTGCCATTTTGCATTATATTGAATAAAAATCTACGACCACTCCGTGAAGGAATTTTGTTGCAGCGACTCCAGAAGTTTCTACGCTTTGTAAAGATCGAACACACGCTTTTTTCGCTCCCGCTCATTTTCAGTGGCGCTTTTCTCACATCCAAGGAACCTCCGACTCCGATGCTGTTGGTGCTCATTCTTATGGCAGCAACGGGAGCCCGGACTGCGGCGCTTGCACTGAATCGGATCATCGACCGGGAGATCGACAGGCGTAATCCGCGCACCGCCGTACGCGAACTTCCAAGCGGTCGGATGAATGTCCCGGAAGCTCTCCTGGTGCTCGCGGTGGGGATTGTTCTGTACGTCGGATCGGCTGCCCTTATTTCGCCGTTCTGCCTCGCCCTATCGCCTCTCCCGCTTCTCATTTTCACCATCTATCCCTATATGAAGAGATTTACAACCTTGGCGCATTTCGGTGTTGGCCTAGGTCTAGCGATGGGTCCGCTGGGGGGATGGTTTGCGGTCGAGCAATCATTCCACAACGTACTCGCGGGAGCGCTCCTGTCGCTTTTCACGCTCTTCTGGGTGACGGGTTTTGATATTATCTATTCCACTCTAGATGAGATGTTCGATCGGGAGGAGCAGTTGTTTTCGTTCACTTCCCGGTACGGCCGTACGACCGCCCTGCGGATTTCGGCAGTGCTGCATTTCCTCGCGTTTTGCTCGTTGGCGCTCCTTTTTGTTCTGCATATCAGGGCCCTTGCCGCACTTCCGCTTCTGATGCTCTCGGGATACCTTCTTTATCTTGAGCACAAAAAAGCCGGAGATGTGGAAATGGCCTTTTTTAAGATCAATGCCGTGCTCGGGTTTGTCATCCTTGGTATGATCGTCGTCGGAGTCTATTTCCCATGAGAATCGTAATCGGAATAACGGGATCTTCGGGGGCAGTCTATGCCCGGGAGTTCATCAAGCAATGTGACGGTGATAAGTACCTGATCGTCAGTCGGTGGGGGAAGGCGCTCTTGAAGGACGAGCTTGGGATTGGAGTCAAAGAGCTTCTTCCGTATGTCAAAAACGAATTCTCGGATGAAGACCTTACTGCTCCGGTCGCGTCCGGGTCAAATCGGTTTGACGCGTTTGTGATTCTTCCTTGTTCGACTTCCACGCTCGGCAAAATCGCCTCCGGCATCGGCGATACGCTCATCACGCGAACCGCGCAGGTCGCTTTGAAGGAGCGATATAAGCTTGTCATCTGTGTTCGTGAGACGCCTTTATCGACGATCACGCTGGAACAGTGTGCGTCCCTTTCGCGGAGCGGGGCAATCATCATGCCAATATCGCCGCCTCTGTATTTCGTTCCGAAGACCGTGGATGAGTATGTGCAAGCGTTTGTGGATAAGGTGCTTGGTGTGATTGGTGTTCGGGAATCAAAAGGATGGAGAGCGGAAGAATTGTAAGAAAGTGAATAGTGAACCGTAAACAGTGAATAGTGTGGACCTGAGTATACACTGACCATCGTAACCGATAATCGAAAATCGGAAACTTGTGGTGAGCGAAGTCGAACCATCGCAAATCGACAATTCCATGCGTTTCCTGTATTAGGGAGCTCGGATGCGTTTCAAATCACTAGGGGATTTTCTTCGTTACCTCGAATCCATTGGGGAAGTGCGAAGAGTAAAAGCGGAGGTCGATCCGTATCTGGAAGTGACGGAAATCGCCGTCCGCGCCCTGCGCGAGAACAAGCCGGTCCTCTTATTTGAAAATGTAAAAGGTTCCCGGTTTCCGCTCGTCATCAATGTGTACGGCACCGAACGCCGCATCGAGCATGCGTTGGGAAGGCATCCGGAACAGATTGGCCAGGAGCTTTTCAAGTTTGTCGATGGCTTGATGCCGCCGAGTTTCAGTGCATTGTGGAAACGGCGGAAGATGTTCGGTCGAATTGCCGGGGCTCGCGGCCGTCGAGTCACTGGGGCGGAATCCCAGCAAGTCGTTCTCGATCCGAATCTCGATATTCTCCCTATCCAGACATGCTGGCCCGGTGACGGTGGCAAGTTCCTGACGCTGGGTCAAGTCTTTACGTACGATCCGGTAAGCGGCAAGCGAAACGTTGGGATATACCGCATGCATGTCTATGATAAAGCGACGACCGGCATGCACTGGCAGATCCAAAAGGGGGGCGGTTTCCACTATCATCAGGCCGAGCAGCTCGGCCAGGATCTCGAGCTTGCGGTTGCTCTCGGCACCGAACCGTCTCTTTTGCTTGCATCCGTTGCGGCACTCCCGGAAGGGATGGATGAGGTCGCGTTCGCAGCATTTCTGCGCGGCGGCCCGATCGGTATGACGAAAGGGAAGAGCATCTCCATCCAGGTCCCGGCGCAAGCCGAGTTTGTGCTTGAAGGAGTGGTGCCGCAGAAGGAGCGAAGAAAAGAAGGACCGTTCGGCGATCACTTTGGACATTATTCTCACTCGGCGCCGTTCCCTGTGTTTCACATCAAGGCGATGACTCATCGCCGGAACCCGGTCTATCCGGCTACTGTTGTAGGAATACCGCCGATGGAAGATAAGTTTCTCGGCGACGCAACGCAGCAGATTCTTGGTCCGCTTGCACGTGTCCTTCATAGTGAAATTCGGGATGTCTGGGCATACTATGAGGGTGGATTTCACAACCTCCTCGTCGTCTCGGTCAATTCAAGATACAAGAAGGAAGCCATGAAGACCGCGCTGGGACTGCTCGGGACCGGCCAGCTCTCTCTGACGAAGTGCATGATTCTGGTGAGTGCCGGTGTCGACGTCCGCAACTGGAGCGCGGTGCTGGGCGAGGTTCGTGATCATTTCGATCCGTTCTACGATTTTGTGCTGTTACCAAAAGTCCCGATGGACACGCTCGATTTCACGAGCTATCATATGGAGCTCGGAAGCAGAATGATCCTTGACGCCACCAGAAAAGAGAGAGCATCATCCGCTCCGAAGCCGAAAGCATCGGGCCGGGCACGAGTCTCTGAGATTCGAGCGTCCGACCGACGTATCCTCGATGCAGTTATAGCGAACAATTGTTTCCTTACAGTGAAGGTATCGGAAAAAGGGAGGGCGGTTGTCGAGAAACTCGTCGAGAGAAAAGACCTACAGCATCTCAAGATCATCGCGGCTGTTAGCGAGGATGTGGATATACGGGATCGGGAAAACTCCATCTGGGGTGTCTTTACACGGTTTGACTGCGAGCGGGATGTCCTCTTTACGGAGCAGGCTCTTCAGGGTATCGCTCCGATCTACAAGGGGGTTATGGGTATTGATTCGACCTGGAAGAAAGGGTATCCTGAACCGTTGCGAATGCCCGAAGAAGTGGTGAAGAAAGTCGATAGCCGTTGGAATGAGTATTGGTCATAATACAGGAATGTGATGGCGCAGACAATTCATTTTCGTGATAC
>Ga0187866_1001389_pt1 | contig 23098 bp, 14 predicted proteins | sample June2016WEW_11_1_3_FD_133013 | JGI IMG/M metagenome (GOLD analysis project Ga0187866, IMG submission 133013) | Peatland microbial communities from SPRUCE experiment site at the Marcell Experimental Forest, Minnesota, USA - June2016WEW_11_150 | ecosystem: Environmental > Terrestrial > Soil >...
AAGGAGTGACTATTGTGAAAAGGCGAATAATTCTTGCGGTATCAATACTGGCTGCTGTTTGCCTCCTGGCCCTGATAGCAGGAGATGCAAATGCGCAGCAGGCCAAAGAGAAAGCCAGCACACAAAAAGGCTGGCTCGGAGTTTCCATCCAGGATATCACATCGCAAATGGAGAAGGCGATGGATCTGAAGTCGCGCGACGGCGCGTTAGTCGGTGACGTGGAGCGGAAGAGTCCGGCGGAAGCGGCTGGAATCAAGGAAGGAGATATCATCGTCCAGTTTGACGGAAAGAATATAGAGGACTCAAACGATCTACAGAAAGCTGTTGCTGATACGAAACCGGAGAGCAAGGTCTTCGTGGTCGTGATGCGGAAAGGGGAAAAGAAAACCCTCGATGTCGTCGTAGGAAAACAGTCTTCGAAGTCCAAGATCGTAACCATGCCCCCCCGGGGAACGGGCAATTCCAATGTGTTCTTTGGCGGGCAGAATTACCAGGGGATGAGCCTTCGTGAGCTGAACGAGCAACTTGGCCAGTACTTCGGTGTGACTGACGGCAACGGCGTCCTGGTGTGGGAAGTTGAGAAGGGAAGCGCGGCAGAAAAGGCTGGTGTCAAAGCGGGTGACGTGATCTCGACGATTGGGAAAAAGAAGATCAAGAGCCTCCGAGATGTGGGAAGGGCTCTTGGAATTTATGATGATGGAGAGAAGGCGGAGCTGGATGTGGTAAGGAAGGGAACTCATCAGACACTGTCGCTCGAGGTTCAGGACAGCGAAGAGAATACGGGCTCGCATTTCTGGTTCAATTCTCCGTCGTCGCCGAAGCATCGTGGCGGCGTGTTCTTCAATGAGGATCCGTTTCAGTTCGAAATGCCGGACATCAACATCGAGACCATTCGTCCGGATATGGGTAATTTGAAAATTGAAATGGATCAGCTCAGGAGCAGGCTGCGGGATCAATCACAGGAACTCCGTGAGAAGATCGAAAGGGAAGTCAAGCCCCGTGTGAGGGTGCATGTGCTGGAAGGCATCTGAACATGATGCCATAGGAGGGCTGACCGGAAGCCACGCATATTCTGTGCGTGGCTTTTTTTTGCGTGTGTGGGCCGATCATAATGGTCAATTGCGAACGATTAATTGTGAATTGACAATTCGCAGCCGATACTCATGCAGCAGGCCACGCCATTTAGCTGTAACCGCTCCGAACCGTCCATTGTGAACGACCAATTATCAATTGACCGTTGGCCATTGACCATTCATAATGGTCAATTGTGAATGACTAATTGTGAATTGTCAATTGACCGAAGGCTATTCACGGTCGGTAATCAGAATGAAGCACGCCGATCCGCTATGGGGTGTCACGCTCCGCCCGCCTCCACGAAATCGGAATCGTTTCTGCTTCTAATAGTCTATCGTGAACGACTAATTGTGAATTATCAATTGACTAGTCGCAGTCGATAGTCATGCAACAGAGCGTGCCCCTCCGTTTTAGCCATTCTTATACACCTCTTGTGAACGACCAATTGTCAATTGACCGTTGACCATTCACCATTATCTCTTTCCTTGCCAATGACCCGAAGTTGGCGTACCTTTGAGGCCCAAAGATGCACATGACGGTCCATTACTCGAAATATGGCCGGGTTTTCGATCTGCTGCCCGAAATGATCTTTATTGTGGACGCCGAGCAGAAGATCGTAGATCACAATACCGCCGCTGCGGAAGGCATGGGATATTCCTCCAACGAGCTTTTACACAGTTCGTTGGATCTCATACTCCCGGCAGAGCAGCGTCGGGTCCTCATGAGCATTCTGAAGACTAATTTCAGCGACCAATCGCTGGAGACGAAATTTGTCAAATCCGATAAAGCGGTCCTGGATATCCAGGTCGACCTGAGGAGGCTCTATTCAGCTGAGCGCTTCTATTCAGTACTCATTGCGAAAGACATCACCGAGCAAAAAAAGCGTGAGCTTGATTATCTCAGGTTCTCCAACGTCATACAACATACCGCCAACCCGATCCAGATCACCGATGCGAGCGGGAAGATGGTCTATGTCAATCCTGCATTCGAGACGGCAAGCGGGTATTCAAAGGAAGAGCTCATCGGCAGGAACCCCAGAATCCTGAACAGCGGCAGGCACGGGTCGGAATTTTGGAAGAAAGTCTGGGAATACATCATGCAAAGAAAGGTGTGGGCTGGTGAAATTGAGAATCGGCGAAAGGATGGGAGTCCGTTCCATACAGAGCTCGTTATCTCGCCAATCGTCGATGGAAATGACCACATCGTCGGCTTCATGGGCGCACACAGGGATATCACTGAACAGCGGATCCTGGAACAGCAATTGGTGCGTTCTCAAAAAATGGAAAGCATCGGAACTTTGGCAGCCGGCATTGCCCATGAGGTCGGAAACCCGCTTACGTCGATATCATCGCTGGTCCAGGTGATCCAGAGGACCACCGCCGATGAGTTCGCCAAGGACAAGCTCGGTTTAATCAAAGACCAGATTAACAGGATTGCACGGATCATTCGTGACCTCGTTGATTTCTCGCGTCCCTCTGCATACGTCATCAAGCCCACAGACCTGAACAAGGTGGTCCGAGAGGCGCTGAACATCGTGCAGTACGGCAAGAAGGTAAAGGACATCGCCTTCACACTGGAGCTGGCAGATGACCTGCCGAGTCTGCCGGTGGTCCCCGACCAGCTTGCTCAGGTGTTTATCAACATCCTGATGAACGCCGTCGATTCGCTGGATGGAAAGCCCGGATCGATTTGGATACAGTCGCGTGCGAATGAAGAGCATGCAGAAGTGCTGGTGAAAGACACGGGGAAAGGGATCGACCCGGAGGACCGCGAAAAGATCTTCGAACCGTTCTACACCACCAAGACAGTGGGGCAGGGGACGGGACTTGGCCTCTGGGTCAGTTACGGAATTGTCGAGAGCTTCGGGGGCGATATCGAAGTGGAAAGCGAGCTTGGAAAAGGGAGCACGTTCAAGATCAAGTTACCGATTGAAGGAGAGTGAGAGGGCCGATGGCAGAGCGCATATTAGTTGTTGATGATGAGCAGATTATTCGTGAATCGCTCGGGTTTGTTCTGAAGAAGGAAGGGTACCAGGTCGAAGAGGCACCGAACGGGAAGGAAGCGCTCGCGAAGCAGGAAGCCCGGCCATTTGACGTGGTCATTTCGGATATCGAAATGCCCGAGATGCGCGGCATGGAGTTGCTGGAGCATATCACCAAGCGGACGCCACAAACCTTCGTCATCATGATCACCGCTTTTGCATCGATCGAAACCGCAGTTGCTGCCCTGCGGAAGGGCGCGTACGACTACGTTCTCAAGCCGATCGACTTCGATGACATCCTCCACCGGATCCGCAAGCTGCTCGACCACCGGGCGCTGTCGCTTGAGAATTCCCTCCTCCGCCAGGAGATCAACCGCACGTATGATTTCGACCAGATCATCGGTCAGAGCCAGAGCATGAGAAATGTGTTCCAGATTATCCGGACGGTGGCGGAGAGCGACGGGACAGTGCTGATCACTGGAAAGAGCGGGACTGGAAAGGAGCTGGTGGCGCGGGCCATCCATTATAACAGTACGCGGAGACAGAAACGATTCGTGGCGATCAACTGCGGGGCGATTGTGGAGACGCTGTTTGAGAGCGAGCTCTTCGGTCACAAGAAAGGATCCTTCACAGGAGCGACAACCGACAAGGAAGGGCTTTTCAAAGTGGCTGATGGAGGGAGCGTATTTCTCGATGAGGTGAGTGAGATCCCGCTTCATCTGCAGGTGAAGCTTCTCCGGGCCATCGAGCAAAAAGAAGTCATCCCCGTTGGATACACCGATCCAATGACAGTGGATGTCAGAATCATTGCGGCCACGAACCGGGATCTTCGGCAGGAGGTCGAGGCAGGAAAGTTCAGGGAGGACTTGTTTTATCGTCTCAACGTAGTCGAGATTGACCTTCCCTCGCTGGCCGACAGAAAAGAAGATATACCGCTTTTATGTCAGCACTTCCTCGAGGTGTATCGAAAGCATATGGGACGACCCATCCAGGGCATATCGAATGAAGCAATGAGTGCGATGATGCAATACCAATGGAAGGGAGAGGTCCGCGAGCTTGAGAACGTCCTTGAGCGCGCCGTCATTTTCTGTGACAAGGAGTTCATTGGTCTCGAACATCTGCCCGAATACTTCCGTCAGATGACTGCACAGCACTCTTCGCTCCCCGCTGGAGGACATCAGACGCTTCGTGACGCTGTGAAGGCATTCGAGAGAACTTACATCGAGCAGATACTTGCGCAGCATGATCGGAACAAAGAGGCAACAGCGCAGGCGCTGGGAGTCAGCTTGTCGTCGCTCTATCGGAAAATGGAAGAGCTCGAAATTCCAACGAGATAGTTGTCGAGGGAGGTACCTTGAAGAGGCGTTGATCGTTGCGCTTTAGCAAGCTTTTCGCCTCTTTCTCCATCCTTCTAACCTTTGAGAATTCCTTTCTCCCACCGTTCCCAATAATAAGCAAGACTCGAGAGGTTCTTCGGGCCCGATGGCCATTTCTGCGAAAATTCGCACGAAAAGCGCTCCCCTGCATATTTTTCCCGGTGGCACGTTCCTTGCATTTTCGCAATTGGGATAATACACTGTCCTTGCACCGAAAATGTTACCCGTACGAATCTCAGGAGGATACAATGGAGCGAGCTAGAATGCAATCACCCGGATCAAACGAGGGGCTGGTTGCGGGTAATCTGAAAGAATCTGTCCGCACGTATGAGCGTGCATTGATCATCGATGCGTTGCGTGTCAATGGCAACGATAAGCGTAAGGTAGCAAAGCTGCTTGGTATTAGTCTTTCGTCGCTGTATCGGAAACTGCGTGAACTTTCAATCGAGGATCTTGAGGAAGCTCACGAAGGCGAGCATGCGGCTGAATTGAATGCCGCGATGGTTTAAGAGGTAGCTGTTCGATTCAATGATGCACCGATGTCAGGGGAATGTTGTTGGTGCATTACTACTGCTGTGGAAGGAGTAAAGCTTATGAAACCGGGCTGGTGGGTTGCCGGAATACTCGCTGCCATCGCCGTAGGGGGAACCTTGTTGTATCTTCGTCGTTTTCGGGGGGGTGATTTAGATGCTTTCCATTTCGTAGATGACGAAAGTGCACTAAAGAACTTTGGAGCGTTCCCGCCTGAGGTGCCGGAGGATGAATTTGACGGCGTGAACTTTATTTTCTGAGTTCTCGGCTTTCAGATCGCCCCAGGGAGAGGCGAGTGTTTGAAAGAGAGAATTCAATTCTATCTCCTGCGATGTTATGCGGGGGAGGAGAGCGAATTCCCTAAGAAATAAGAAGAAAAATCTGCCCACGGGTGTGCTTTGCATTCGCTTGAGAGCCTTGCTGCCTGTGGGCTTTTTATTAACCAGACCTTGTGCGGGTTTCCCGCGTCCGACCTGACGAAGATAGCCACCGATCCCGTATTCGGTGTCTTGTATGCGTGTGTAGCTGTCGATTCTCCAAGAGCGTCCGACGATCATTCACCAAGTCCCCGATGAGGAACTATGGCCGCCCAGAAGAATGAACTCGCAGAACAAATGGCAGATCTTACGTATGAGCTGCTGGAGAACTGTCAACTGAAGATTGAGCGCACGGCTGAGAAGCTCAAGCTCACCGTAGCGGAATTCAAACTTCTCCGCTCGCTACAGGAAGGTGAGATGCTGTCTGCCGGGGCATTGGCCAAGCGCATGGGATTGTCCAGCAGCCGCATCACACGTATTATCGACGGCCTCCTCAAAAAAGGGATGGTGAAGAAGGAAGCGGGGGGGAAGGACCGGAGGATTGTCGATATCGGTCTGACTCCAGTTGGCATAGCGGCTCGTTCGCAGCTCAAGGCTATGTATGTCTCGGTCCACGAAGAGATCATCAACCTCCTTCCATCGGATGCGGGGGAATCAGTCATACGTGCTATGGAAAAACTCCGTCAGGCAACTCGGGAGTGGGTAAAAGAATAGTTTTCCCTCACTCCATTTTCACCTGCTTATCTCATCCGGGGCGAACATAGTTTCGTCCTCCGATCGCATCGATTCTCTCCGCATCGATCAACTCTCTCAACGCTTCGGATAGCCTCGCGAGCCTTCACTTGCCAGGGGAGATGCGTTTTTTCTCAATTCCTATCATAAGAATTCAGACAGCTCAGCGAAGCAAAAACAGTAATCCCGTCAGTCTCCGAATCATTGAAACCAACGAATTTTCACAAATTTGACGATTCTCCTCCCTGTTAATGTATGGAAATTCGTCGGCACGCTTGTTGAAAACATTCAGCATTGATTGGGGAAACCAGCTGATCTTGTTGAAATTTTCAACGGGAAAAGCCAATTGTTCCTCCATTTTCGTTAATTTCGAATCATTAGGTTTCTCCAGAAGTTGGAACGGCCATTGCTTCACATTGGCAATGATGGGAATTTAGCGGCCAATTTGCTTGGCATTCGACAAGAATGGCTGGTTTTTACTCTGAGAATGAACATTTTACTTATGCACTCTCGGCACGGGAATTGAGAATCTCAATCCCACGAACGAGTTTGTTTTGATTTCCGGCAACACGAAGTGTCGAGATCCCCTTTTGATGAACCCAGCATGATGATACATCAACATCTTAATACGTTGAAGCTCCGAAATTTTTCACAGGGAGGTACCATGAAGAGATTTCTACTTGCCTTTGTTATTCTGCTCGCATTGGTGTCTGTTTTGTCTGGGCTGGTACTGGCACAGACTCAAACGGGCAGGATTAAAGTAGTGGCGGTCCCGGATAGGTACAAAGCCGCCAACAAGGGTTTTTCTACTACCGGGTTGAAGACAGTCGGCCTGAACACAAGGGTTGTGCTCGGGGCGAATGTCATCTCAACGACCGGCACGAAGCAGACGGACACACTTGTGTCGGTCAGCAGCGCTACATGGGTGCTCACCGACCCCAGCGGCAAAGTGCGCACAGGTGCCGTACAGGACACCGCAGCGGGCTTGAATGGGAAGTTCGTTTATTTCGTTCCAGACACAGTTGGCAATTGGACGGTGACGATGACAGCGACAACGACGCTCGGAACAGCCTCCGCTGTGACATTGAATATCGTGGCGGCAAAGTGGTTTGGTGAAAGTATCAGCCTACCCGGTGCTCAATCTGTTCCATACGGTTGCGCGTGTCACCTTGCTGATCCGACCAACTTTTCAGATTGGTCAAAGACGAATCACGCAGTCGCAGTGAAGATTAGAGGGAACGATCCCACGGGTCACTTCAGCTTCGCCTGCTTCTCGTGCCATTCCATCGGAAATGATGGAGGCGTTGCGCTTAACAACAACGGTTTTCTTGATGCTGCAAAAGTTGAGGGACTGACCACTTTCCCGAAGAACGGTCCGGGAGCATATGACACCCTCGTTGCGAAATATCCGAAATCGATGGGCTTCACAGGTATCCAGTGTGAGAACTGCCATGGTCCCGCGGGTCAGCACGTTTCGTCGTATCCGCAACATGGCAACAATAATCTTGATGAGACCTTGTCATCTGACGTTTGTGCGCCGTGCCATTTTTCGAGCGACCGCCACGGAATAGGATATGCGTGGTCTGCTTCATTGCATGCCGGCTCCACGGCAGAAGGAGCTCAAATACAGTTCACCGATCGCCCGGTTTGCGCCCGTTGTCACACCGCTCAAGGGTACATCAATGAAGTAGTCGGTGGAAAGGCCCAGCCGGTTCCAGCCTCTGGCGAAGTTGTGTATGCCAACGGAATGCCTATTGGCTGCTCGACGTGCCATGATCCGCACAACGGCTCGAACGAAATGCAGCTCCGAGCAAAGACCGTCGGCGATGCCTGCATCGGTTGCCATATCACTCGAATCAGCAGCCGAGGCCTCCATACTGCTGGCCAGGGAAGCATGTTGATTGGTGTAAACACTGATCCGTTTACACTCAATGCCCTGAATGCGTTCTTGTATGCCCCCTCTGGCTCGGTTCAGCAAAACAGTGCTGCGGTGGGCACGTGGGGTGGATGGGAGCTCCCCGGATACACATACGAGAATTCGTCTCATAGCGACATCAAAGAGCGTTGCGCCGTGTGTCACATGGCCAGCTCGCCTTCGTTCCTGGCTGCGAGCGCTTCAAACTTCACAGTGCCCGACACTATGCTGAACAAACTTGGCGGACACACGTTCAAGGTTGCGTATGATAACATCACATCAAAAGACACAACGACGATTCTGAACCCGACCGGCTGCGCAGAGTGCCACGGGACGGTCTCGATAGATTTTGTCGAGTCGACACAGACGAAGACGCAGAATCTGCTCAATGCTCTGTATGCAGTGCTGCCAAAGCGGGATTCGACGATCAGTGCAACAACACCGCAAGGTACTGCCATTCTGTTCACAGACACCATCACGTGGCAAAACAATTCCAAGATGCCCCTGAGCGCCAAGCGCAAGCTGACGCTTGTTGAAAGGGCGGCCGCGTACAACTACCAGTTTGTCACGAACGACGGAAGCGGCGGTGTTCACAACTTCAATTATGCGAAGGGTCTTATCAACTCCTCGATTGAGCAGGTGAAGCTGGGAGCTGGAGCGTCCACAATTTCCTCTATTAAGGATGTTCCACTCGATAACGGCAAAAAGGTTCAGGTTGTGTGGACAGCCTTCCCGGCCGAGACGTACAGCTATAATCAGATTATCAATTACGGTGTTTGGAGAAAAGACCCCGTTCTGCCCAGCCTCAATTCAATCAAGAAGGTTGGCAGCTTCACGGAAATGCTGAGCACAACCGGCCAGGGAGGCCAGGTTGTTATGGGTGGCAGCGTCTGGACATACGTTGGTGCTGTCCCCGCATCCGGATTGCCGCAGTACTCGTTCCTGGCCCCGACGCTCTTCGATTCTACGAAGACCTCAGGCCAGCGCTGGACTGTTTTCTACATCGCCGGCTACTCGAAAGACAACCAGGTGATGTATTCAACACAGCCGGACAGCGGATACTCGGTCGATAACCTCGCTCCGGCGGCTCCGAGTGGATTAAACGCTTCGTTCACTGGCAACACAGTTACATTGAAGTGGGCCGCAAACACAGAGAGCGACGTCTATCAATACGCGGTCTACCGCGGAACAACCGCAACCTTCAATCCGGCGGGAACAACACCGTTGGCAAAGGTTCGCACACCTTTGTACCAGGATCCAGTTTCTCAGAGTGGCGTGACCTACTACTATAAGGTCTCCGCACTGGATATCGCAGGCAACGAGAGCGGATTTGCCAGCGTCAGCGTGGTCACAGATGTCCAGAACGGCAGCGGAATTCCGACGGAATTCGCGTTGAACCAGAATTTCCCGAACCCGTTCAACCCGTCCACGGAAATCGCCTTCTCAGTGCCGAAACAGACTGCGGTCAAAGTCGTGATCTACGGTCTGTCCGGAGAAGCCGTAGCAACCCTCGTGAACCAGACGATGTCAGCCGGCAACTACCGCGTCACGTGGAACGGCAGAACCGATGACGGTCGTTCGGTCGCAAGCGGAGTCTACTTCTACCATCTGCAAGCGGAAGGATTTACTGCGACGAAGAAAATGACATTGCTGAAGTAGCTCTGCCCAGAATTCTTACGGGATGCCCCGTCTTCCACAGGCGGGGTACCCTTCACCTGAAACGGAGTGTTCTTGACGCAGCTTACAATGAATTACCAAGAGGGAGGTTGTATGAAAAGATTTCTACACAATGCCATAGTCCTCGTCGTGCTGCTCTCGGTGCTGACAGGACTGGCACTTGCACAGACGCAAACGGGAAAGGTCAAGGTGGTTGGGATTCCCGACCGTTTCAAGTCAGCGAACAAGAACCAAGTGTCGCCAGGGTTGAAGACAGTCGGACAGGGGCAGCGTGTAGTCCTTACCCCGTACGTCTGGTCGACCACTGGGACGAAGCAAGCAGATACGATTGTCCCGGTCATCAGCGCAACGTGGACACTCACCAATCCTTTCGGAGCGACGAAACCGATCCAGGACACAGCGGCGGGGCTCAATGGAACGTATGTCTACTTTGTCCCTGATACGGTGGGAGATTGGACTGCGTCCTATTCCGCGACGACGAAACTTGGAGCCGTATCGGGCACCTCGAAGATTACGGTCGCGAAGTATGTTGGAGAAGGGATTTCGCTCGCGTCCAACCAGGGCGTCCCGAACGGTTGCGCTTGCCACCTCGTCGATCCGACCAAGTTTTCCGATTGGTCAAAGACGAATCACGCGGTCGCCATAAAGATAAGAGGGAACGATCCCGCGGGTCACTTCAGCTTCGCCTGCTTCTCGTGCCATTCGATCGGAACTGACGCAGGCGTTGCGGTCAACAACAACGGCTTTTTCGATGCTGCAAAGGTTGAGGGCTTGACCACTTTTCCGAAGAACGGTCCGGGAGCATATGACACCCTCGTTGCGAAGTACCCGAAATCGATGGCTTTGACGGGCATCCAGTGCGAAAATTGCCACGGTCCTGCCGGTCAGCACGCAGGTGGAATTCCGGTCCCGGGCAACAACAAGTTGGATGAGTCCTGGTCAACCGAGGTTTGCGCACCGTGCCACTTCTCGTCTGACCGTCATGGAATCGGTTATGCATACACCGGTTCACGACACTACACATCGAGTTCGAACGGGAGCACTCGCCTGAATAACTTCAATCGTCTTCTTTGCGCTCACTGCCATACGGGTCAGGGGTACGTATATGAAACGATTCAGGGAAACCTCCAGACGGTTCCGGCTACGGGAGAAGTTGAATATGTTGGCGGAACTGCGATGACTTGCGTGACCTGCCACGACCCGCACAACGGATCGAACGAGATGCAGCTTCGTGCGAAGACCGTGGGAGACGCGTGCCTCGGCTGTCACGTTGTCCGATTGAGCACGGGTGGTTCTTTACACACTTCCCACCAGGGTTCGATGCTTCTCGGTGTCAATACGACGCCGTTCAGTCAGGACGCCTTGAATGCCTACAGTGCGGTGCCATCCGGTACCCCGCAGCAGGTTGTCGCGGCGGTTGGAGCATGGGGTGGATGGGAATTGCCGGGATATGTGTATGAGAATTCATCGCACAGCGATATCAAGGAGCGTTGCGTCGCTTGCCATATGGCCAGCTCGCCGTCGTTCCTCGCCGCCTCGGCCTCGAATTTTGTGCAGGCTGATACGATGATCACCAAGCTCGGCGGCCACACGTTCAAGGTTGCCTATGACAATATCGTCGGCAAAGACACAACGACCATTCTAAACCCGACGGGCTGCATGGAATGTCACGGCACTGTCTCGATGGACTTTGTCGAGTCGACACAAACCAAGACCAGGGGCCTCCTGGCAAACCTCTTCAAGGCACTGCCGAAGAGAGACTCTGCGGGAACGACAATCAGTACGATGACTGACACAGTCGCGTTCCAGGCATGGACAAAAGCTCCGGCATCTGCGAAGCGCAAACTTACGACGATCGACAAAGCGGCTATCTTCAACTACAACTTTGTCAATAGCGACGGAAGCTTCGGCGTCCACAACTTCAACTACGCAAAAGGCCTGTTGAACTCTTCGCTGGAGCAAGTGACGCTTGGTGCAGGTGCTTCATCCATCGCCTCCATCAAAGACGTACCGCTTGACAACGGAAAGAAAGTCCAGGTTGTGTGGAACGCTTTCCCGTCAGAGCAGTACAGCTACAACCAGGTTGTCAACTACGGTGTCTTCAGAAAAGATCCGACGCTTCCGAGCCTCAATTCCATCAAGAAGGTTGGAAGCTTCACCGAGCTGATGCAGACGACAAAGGTCGGCGGCTCAGCCATTATGGCGGGCAACGTGTGGACCTATGTTGGCTCAGTGCCTGCGTCGGGGCTGCCACAGTACTCCTACATTGCTTCGACGATCTTCGATTCAACGAAGACCTCGGGTCAACGTTGGACGACGTTCTACATCGCCGGCTACACGGCGGCCAGCACGGTTGCGTACTCGTCACAACCCGACAGCGGCTATTCAGTCGATAATATCTCGCCTGCCTCTCCGACAGGTTTGAATGCCTCCTTCACGAACAATACGGTCAACCTCCAGTGGAGGGCGAACGATGAGAGCGATGTCGTTGCGTACGCAATCTATCGCGGAACAACGCCGAACTTCAACCCGGCCGGTACGGCCCCGTTGGCGATAGTCCGGACACCGCTTTATCAGGATGCAGTTTCCCAAAGCGGCGTCGCATATTACTACAAGATCTCTGCGATCGACCAGGCGGGGAACGAGAGCGGATATACTGCGGTCAGTGTTCTCACGAGCGTCGAGACCGGCAGCGGAGTTCCGACAGAGTTCGCGTTGAACCAGAACTATCCGAATCCGTTCAACCCGACTACGGAAATTGCTTTCTCCGTACCGAAGCAGACAGCGGTAAAGATCGTGATCTACGGCTTGTCGGGCGAAGTGGTCGCAACAGTTGTCAACCAGACGATGTCGGCCGGCAACTACCGCATTACATGGAACGGTCGTACCGATGACGGCAGGTCGGTTGCAAGTGGCGTCTACTTCTACCACCTGCAGGCAGAAGGTTTCACAGCAACAAAGAAGATGACGTTGTTGAAGTAGTTATCGATTTCACAAGGCAGGAGTTCCCAGACCACTCGGAAAATGGTCTGAGAACCCTGCCTTTGTATTTCCAGCCGGCCCGCGAGCTCTCGACAGGTGGGGATTCCACTTGAATTGCAGCCCCTCTCGTGGGCTTTCTGTTTTTGAGAAAATGGGAAAGCAGTTATTGGAATTCGGGAAAAAGTTGACAGCAAACAAAGGCATAGGGCACAAAATAGCGCAGGCGGAGTACTTACATTCTGTGGGCGATGAAAATCTCAACGAAATCAAGATGGCACGTATCTTGAGCGATTTACTTCGAGAAAGTGAGATCGATGATCGCCATGGGAACAATTGCTGCGGAGAGCACCTCTCGGGAGGGTCTCTTGCAACGTGAAGAAAAGAAGAAGGTGCTCGTCTTCAGTCCTGACGCCGCGCTGGCGAAGAGCCTTTCGCTCTTACTGGAGGACCAGTACGAGATCGCGTGCGAGACCCAGCTTGACAATCTGAAGGCAGCCATTGGCAAAGCATCGCCGGCGCTGTTGCTCGTGGACCTGTTTGCCTTCCCGTCGGACATTCTCAAGGAAGTCACCGTTCTCCGGACGAGTCGGCTCAAGATCCCGGTCGTTCTTCTTCGCGTCTATCGTCAGCTTGCTCCGGACCTCGAAGAGACGATCAGAGATCTAGCGGACTTTGTCTTCTATAAGCCGTTCGATGTCAACGCTGTAGCGGACGCGGTTCACAAGCTTCTCGACGGCCAGGCCTGAGAGAGCTGCTCTGCGTTCTTTCACTGTAGCCTCCTTAATTGTCTGGAAGGGGGTAAGCACCGTGACAAGCGTTGCAGATTTGAGCCGAATCAAATTGGCTATGCTGCGGCAGCTTGATACTACGCTGCAGCAAAACTACCACCAGACTCTCGTCGATGTCCTGAACGAGCTCCGGATGAGGAGCGTCGTTTCCCAGCCCGATCCATCTCCTGACAAGGTCTTCTCAGTAATCCTGCAGACACGCGTTCTGACTTACAAACCTTCTCGCTCGGTTCAGCAGCTCAGGGAGGCTCTGGAACGATTGGCCCGCGGTAAGTTCGGGTTCTGTGTCCGTTGCGGCAGAGAGATATCGGCTGACGAGCTTCTGCGCGATCCCACACTCCCGTGCTGTCCGCTTTGCCAGGGCAAGGCAAACGACTAGCCGTGCAGGTCGCGACTCATTCGGCACCGACGGCAAAATACACCGACTAGCGAGGCAGTTGGCAAACTGTGCCCGCGTAGAAATCTCCCACCTTGAAGATCAATCTCCCCGACGGATCAGCGCAACACCCTCCGCACTCTCTCTGGATTTATCAGCGCATGACTGATAAAAACGCATTCGTTGTTGGACAAATCCAGTTTCTCCAATCTGAGAACCAGCGTATCTCGGTTCTCGCACAGAAGAAAGGGCCTGTGTTGAGACACCGAGTATTTTGCTATTTGTTAAGGTTTTTGGCTGATTCAATATCATTGGTGCTGGCACGAGAGTTGCGAGTTTTGAGTTGAAATTATATACCTTCTTTGAGTGTAGAGAAATTCAGCAGTTAGAAGAATCGAGAGATGAGAACGGATTTCAAGTCACTTCGCACCATCCTTTGGTTGTATCTCGCAGCGCTCATCGCTGTCAGCGTTCATGCGCAGACAAAAGAGGACTGCCTGACTTGCCATAGCGATTCATCGCTCACAATGGAAAGGAAAGGCAAGCAAGTCTCTTTGTACGTGAATGGGGGCGATCTTGACAAGTCGACGCACCGTAAATTAGTTTGCGTCGCGTGTCACGCTGGTTTCGATGCGCAGAACGTCCCTCACAAGGAAAAGATACAGCCAGTCAATTGCCTTACGTGTCATAAGGATGCCCCACTGAAACATCAGTTCCATCCTCAGATGAATATCACTGCGGGAGGCAAGGGGTTTGGTGTTGTCTCTTGCAAAGATTGTCACGGCACGCACGACGTGCACTCACCGAAATCTCCCGATTCGAAATTTCACTCAACAAAGTTGACTCAGTTCTGTGGATCGTGCCATAATGACGTGAAGGAGACCTTTTCGCAGTCATCGCATGGTCACGCTCAGGCATCCGGTATTCAGGGCGCACCATCCTGTATCGATTGCCATCGAAATCCTATCGTGCATGTCACAGCGAAGCAAGATACAACTCAGCTCAAGATTGCCCAGGAAAAACTCTGTCTCTCTTGCCATCAGGACGATCCAAACGTGAAGGCAAGAGTGTCGCCGACGGCCGGGTTCATCGCGGCATACGAAGGGAGTGTCCACGGCTCAGCACTTCAGCGAGGAAACGGTAGGGCTGCAAACTGTGTGGATTGCCATGGCAGTCATGAAATGAAGAAAGGATCGGACCCGACTTCACGTGTTGCCAAAGCGAATATCCCACAGACCTGTGCAAAGTGCCACGCTGAGATCGCAAAGGCATTCGGGTCGAGCGTCCATGGCATGGCAGTGAAGAACGGCGTCAATTCGGCTCCCGTGTGCACAGACTGCCACGGCGAGCACAATATTCTGAAACACACCGATCCTCGATCGCCTGTCGCTGCCGGCAACGTGTCGAGCCAGGTGTGTTCCCCATGCCATAGCTCGGTGAAACTGAGCCAGAAGTACGGCCTTGCGAACGACAGGTTCAAGAGCTTCGCTGATAGCTACCATGGTTTGGCGGGCACTGCTGGCTCTGTCCAGGTCGCAAACTGCGCCAGCTGTCACGGTGTGCACGATATCAAACCATCCAGCGATCCGACCTCACGTATCAACAAGGCCAATCTTGTCAAGACTTGTGGATCGTGCCACCCCGGAGCAAACGAGAACTTCACAAAAGGGGCGGTCCATGTCATTGCGACTGACAAACAGGACTCAGCACTCTATTACGTTTCGACAACGTACATCATCCTTATCATCGTCGTGGTTGGTGGCATGTTCTTCCACAACCTGGCCGACTTCATCAGGAAATCGAGACGACAGCTGATGTATCGACGTGGTCTGATTCCCAGGCCGCCGGTTGCTCACAGGTTGTATCTGCGAATGTCCCTGAATGAGCGGATACAGCACGCATCGCTCCTCATCAGTTTCATCACGCTTGTGCTCACGGGTTTTGCACTGAAATACCCGGATGCGTGGTGGGTTGTGCCGGTCCGTAATATCAGTCCTGTCATGTTTGAACTGCGCGGAATCCTGCACCGCATAGCCGCTGTCGTGATGGTCTCGGCGAGCTTGTTTCATCTTTACTACATTTTCTTTGTCCCACGCGGAAAGCAACTGATCCGGGACCTGCTACCGACACTCGATGATGTGACGGACGCTCTTGGTGTCCTTAAGTACAACTTTGGCTTCACGCCGATCAAACCGAAGTTTGGACGATTCAGCTATATCGAGAAGAGCGAATACTGGGCGCTTATCTGGGGGACATTCGTGATGGCTGCGACCGGCACCATCCTCTGGTTTGACAATACATTCCTCGGACTTCTTACGAAGTTGTGGTGGGATGTAGCCCGGGAAGTTCACTACTACGAGGCGTGGCTGGCGACACTCTCAATCATCGTCTGGCATTTCTACTTTGTCATATTCAATCCCGACATCTATCCGATCAATTTGGCATTCTGGAAGGGGACGCTGACGGAGGAGGAAATGGAAGAGGAGCATCCAAAGGAGTTGGAAGAGATTCGTCACGCCGAGATGAAGGCAGCGCTGAAAAAAGAGGTTGAGTCCGAAAAGGCAAAGGCTGCACTAGCAGAGGTCAAAAAATAGGTCTATGAATCGCTTGGCGATCCGGAAATATGGCCATTGCGCGAGGAATCACGGGGTGTTCCTGAGCGTGGTTTCGCTAGTGCTGCTCCTCGGTTGTTGGATGACTCCGGCGCGTGCACAGGAAAACGCTGACTGTCTGGGCTGTCATAGCGATAAGACTCTCGAAGGGACCCGCGCTGGAAAGAAGATATCGGTATTCGTCGAAGAGAAGAGATTTGCAGAGTCGGTCCACGCTGCGCTGACGTGCGTCTCGTGTCACGAGGATCTCGCGGGAAAAGAGCTGCCTCACGAAGGAGGTCTGAAGGCCGTCCAGTGCGGGAAATGCCATGTTTCCGAGGAAGCTCTCCACGCCAAATCGCTCCATGGCAAAGCCGTCGCGCGTGGTGATCAGCTGGCTCCTCGCTGCAAGGATTGTCACGGGAATCACAACATACTTCCTTCGAAGGATCCGAGATCGCCGATTTCAGCCCTTCAGGTCCCGTTCTTGTGCGGAAAGTGTCACAAAGAAGGGTCGCCGGTTTCATTGCAGAGGACGATTCACCAGGATCACATTCTGGAGAATTTCTCCGAGAGCATCCACGGTCAGGCTCTGTTCCAAAAGGGTCTGATTGTTGCACCAAACTGTGCATCGTGCCATACGCCGCATTCAATTCTTCCTCACACGGATCCGGCGTCGTCGATTGCAAGGGGCAACATATCCAAAACGTGCACGAAATGTCATGCGCAGATTGAAATCGTTCATCGCAAGGTTATCAGGGGAGAACTCTGGGAGAAGCAGGCTCACGTCCTTCCCGCGTGTGTGGATTGCCACCAGCCGCACAAAATCCGGAAGGTTTTCTACACGCAGGGGATGGCGGACCAGGATTGTCTCCACTGCCACGAGAACAAGAATCTGAGGGCGTCGAAGGATGGGCGGCCGCTTTTTGTGCAGGGAGAGCAGCTTGGGTTCTCACGGCACTCAAAAATCTCGTGCAGTCAGTGTCACTCTGAAGTAAGCGTTTCGCATGTCCGACCCTGCGAAACGATCACGAAAAAAGTAGATTGTACGTCGTGTCACGCGGAAATCGGCCAGCAATTCCAGGTAAGCACGCACGGGAAACTCGTGGCGAAGAACGACCCCAATGGTCCGACGTGCAAAGAGTGTCACGGTACACATGATGTTCTGGGCAAACTGAGCCCGAATTCTGCGACGTTCCCAACAAATGTTCCAGCCCTCTGCGCAAAGTGTCATCGAGAGGGGCAAAAAGCTGCCGCCCGGTACACGGGCTCTCAGCATGAAATCATAGAGCATTACACGGAGAGCATCCACGGCAAAGGATTGATGAAGAGTGGGTTGACGGTAACCGCCACGTGCACCAGCTGTCACACACCGCACAGCGTGCTCCCGAAGAGCGACACACTCTCGACCGTGAATCCGCGCAATGTACCCCAGACGTGCGGACGATGTCACCATGGAATCGAAGAGCAGTTCGAAGCGAGCATCCATGCGCAGAAAGTTGGGAAGACTGGTAAGCCATTGCCGGTCTGCAGCGATTGCCACACAGCGCACACGATCCGCCGGGTTGATGCGACCGGGTTTAAGCTGGAAATAATGGTGCAGTGTGGTCGATGCCACGAAGCGATTGCCAAGACGTACTTCGACACATACCACGGCAAAGTTTCCCAGTTGGGCTATACGAAAACGGCGAAGTGTTACGATTGCCACGGGGCGCATGATATTCTTGCTGTTTCGGATCCGCGTTCGCACCTCAGCCGCGAGAATGTCGTCGGGACGTGCCAGAAGTGTCATTCAGGGGCGACGCGTCGTTTTGCAGGATACTTGACACATGCAACACACCATGATCCTCAGAAATACCCGTTCCTCTTCTGGACATTCTGGGGGATGACGTCGCTTCTCATCGGCACGTTCTTCCTTGGCGGTGTGCACACGTTGCTCTGGCTGCCGCGGGCGCTCAAGATGCAACGCGATCGGCGCAGGGACTCTGAGAAAAAGAAACAAGAAGACGAAGGAGAGCATGGAACAAGCGACCGGACCTGATACGGCGCCAGCGGCGGGAGAGAATCAGTTTCTCCGATTCAAGAGACTGAATCGGGTTCTCCACGTCGTCATGATCGTCAGCTTCATGAGCCTTGCCCTCACGGGTATGACGCTGAAGTTCGCGTACACGGGATGGGCCGCGTTTCTCTCGCGGCTGTTCGGTGGCTTCGAGTCTGCCGGCTACATCCATCGGGTTGCAGCAGTGGCGATGATCGGCATTTTCATTGCCCACATTGTCGATATAGTCAGAATGAAGAACCGGATCTATGGCTCGTGGCGAGCGTTGATCCTGGGTCCCGATTCGATGGTCTTCAACAAGAAAGACCTGCAGGATCTTATTGGAAACTTCAAGTGGTTCCTCGGAAAGAGCCCGAGACCTCAGTACGGTCGCTGGACCTACTGGGAAAAATTCGACTATTTCGCAGTGTTCTGGGGAATCGCTGTTATCGGATCTACTGGTTTGACACTTTGGTTCCCGGAGCTGTTCACCAGAGTATTCCCCGGTTGGCTGCTGAACGTGGCTACGATCATCCACAGCGACGAGGCGCTCCTGGCAGTTGGGTTCATATTCACAGTGCACTTTTTCAATACTCATCTCCGTCCAGAGAAATTCCCGATGGATATCGTCGTATTTACGGGTAGGATGCCGGTCGATGACTTGAAGGAAGACAAGCCTGCTGAGTATGATGCCCTTGTGAGGGCAGGGAAGTTGAAGGATCATCTTGTAGAGCCGTATCAGCCGATCGTCATCCGGGCCATTCGCATCTTTGGATGGACAGCGCTTTCGATTGGCTTCAGTATCGTCGTTTGGATCATCTATGCGATGCTGTTCGCATACCAATAATGAGAAGAAAACCGTTGCAAATGAAGGCGGTTGATAGTATTATCGATATTGCTATCCGCTATTGCACCGAATTCTTGCTGCTAATCCTATGAAAAGAATCTTCCCGAGCTCATTTTATAATCCGCTCACACTTGTTGGCGCCGCGATTGCCGTTGTCAGCCTGGGCCTGATATTCTTCCTGATGGTCCTTGAAAGCCTGGCGGAATCGCCAAAGCCATACATGGGAATAGTCGCCTTTGTGCTGCTTCCGGCTGTCCTGTTGATCGGACTGCTCATCCTGATATTCGGAATCCTTCGTGAGAGGAAACGAGTGCACGATGGGAAGCCCGAGACGCGATTGCCGCAGATCGACCTGAACAATCCCAAACACAGAACGGCGTTTGCCGTATTTTCGGTAGGAACAGTCCTCCTTCTCATGTTGTCGGCATTCGGAAGTTACCAGGCATATGAGCACACCGATTCCGACACGTTCTGCGGAACGACGTGCCATACCGTTATGGAGCCTGAGTTCACAGCATACCAGAACTCTCCTCACGCCCGGGTAGGTTGCGTGAAGTGTCACATCGGACCGGGTGCCGGCTGGTTTGTCCGTTCGAAGCTCTCGGGTGCATATCAGGTATATGCAACGCTTTTCAACAAGTATCCTCGACCTATCCCGACCCCGATCGAGAATCTGCGTCCAGCGCAGGAGACCTGCGAGCAGTGTCATTGGCCAAAACACTTCTTTAGCGAGAAGGAAATTCAAAACACCTATTTCACGTCGGATGAAAAGAACTCTAAGTGGTCGCTCAACCTGCTTGTCAAAGTTGGCGGAGGGAATTCAGAGGCAGGCCCGACATCCGGCATTCACTGGCATATGAACATCGCCAACCAGGTGACGTATGCAACGCTTGATTCTCAGCGGCAGGTTATTCCCTGGGTGCAGGTCAAATCGGCTGACGGAAAAGTTGTGACATATAAGTCGACGGACAATCCCCTGAGCGACGAGGACTTGAAGAAGGCGAAGATGCGCCGTATGGATTGCATCGACTGTCACAACCGGCCAACACATATTTATCCTCCCCCCGCTCGTTCTGTCAATCACGAAATGTCACTTGGGTGGATAGATCCCGAGCTGCCGAATGTCAAGAGCATTTCGGTCAAGGCACTCGAGTTGCCGTATACGACGAAGCGTGTCGCTCTCGACAGCATCAAGCTGGTGGTAGAGGAGTACTACCGCACGACGTATCCCGATGTCATGGCGAAAAAAGGCGCCCAAATAGAACGGGCAATTGCGGAGCTTCAAAAGATCTACAGCCGCAGCTATTTCCCCGAGATGCGTGTCAGCTGGCGGAAGTTTAACGACAACATCGGCCACATGTACTATCCGGGATGTTTCCGGTGCCATGACGGAAAGCATGTGTCTGAAGAAGGAAGGGTGTTGCCCCGGGACTGCAACGTGTGCCACACGATTCTCGCACAGCAATTTGAGAAAGACAAGCTTCGCCTTGATCTCGGAGGTATCGAGTACAAGCATCCGGTCGACATCGGCGACGCATGGAAAGAGATGAACTGCAGCGACTGTCACAACGGCCAGTGACGTCGATGTTCGAAACGATGAAACGATCACCCTTAATCGATGCGCAGCGTCTCTGAAGCATCGAGAGAAAGCACAATCCTATGAAGAGTGAATTCACCCCTACGGGTCAGCCTGACAGCGACAGAAGGGACTTCCTGAAATACATCCTGGGGGGAGGACTTCTCGCGTGGCTGGCGGCGGTGCTCTACCCAGTCATGGCATACCTGAAGCCGCCAAAGCAGGGTGAGGTGGAGGTAACGAGTGTGAAGGCCGGCAAGGCAAGTGCCATCGAAAAAGACAGCGGTGTCATCGTCCGCTTTGGCAGCAAGCCTGTGATTCTGGTGCGAAACGCCGCAGGCGAGTTCCGCGCATTTTCCGCAACGTGCACGCACCTTGACTGCACAGTGCAGTACCGTAAAGATATGGGGCTGATCTGGTGCGCCTGTCACAACGGGCGATACGATCTTAACGGACGCAATGTGGCTGGTCCGCCGCCGCGTCCGCTTGACGAATACAGAGTCGTAGTCCAAGGTGACGAAATCTCAATCTCGAAAAAAGTATGAAGACGCTCTGGTCCAACATCTATGACTGGGTTGATGAGCGTGTCGAGCTCGGCGGCCTGGTAGAATACATGGGCAAGAAGTACGTACCGGTGAATCGCCACTCGATATGGTACTACTTTGGTGGCGTCTCGCTCTTCCTGTTCATCATCCAGGTAGTGACGGGCATCCTTCTGCTCCTGTATTACAAGAGTGGCGAACAACTCGCATTTGAGAGCATCCAGTTCATCATGTCGAAAGTCCAGTTCGGATGGCTCATTAGGTCCATTCACAGCTGGACGGCGAACCTGTTCATCCTGACGGCGATGATTCACATGTTCAGCGTCTTCTTCGCGAAGGCGTACCGGAAACCGCGGGAGGTTACCTGGTTCACGGGCATGCTGATGTTCTTCCTCCTGCTCGGCTTCGGCTTCAGCGGATATCTCCTCCCGTGGAACGAACTGGCGTTCTTCGCAACAAAGGTCGGGACCGATATTGCGGGTGCTGTCCCGGTTGTCGGTAAGCCGATGATGGTGTTCCTGCGCGGCGGGGAAGACGTCACCGGCGCAACGCTCTCTAGGTTCTTTGGATTTCACGTCGCTGTTCTCCCTGGCATCTTTACCGTGCTCCTCAGCATTCATTTGCTTCTGGTGCAGAGGCAGGGGATGAGCGAGCTGATATCACATGAGCAGATACCGCCGGCGGAACGAAAGACGATGCCCTTTTTCCCGAATTTCCTCTTGCGCGATCTCCTCTTTTGGCTCGTCGTTCTCAATCTTCTTGCGATTCTCGCGGTGTTCTTCCCGTGGGAGCTCGGAAAGAAAGCTGATGCGTTTGCCTCAGCCCCTTCGGGCATCAAGCCTGAGTGGTATTTCCTGTTCATGTTCCAGACGCTGAAGTATATCCCGGGCAAAATCCTCTTCTTCGATGGCGAGGTGCTCGGAATTCTTCTCTTTGGATTGGGCGGTCTTCTCTGGCTCATGGTGCCATTCTGGGACCGGAAGAGCTCTCGCGGCGAGACCAACCGCTTCATCAACTATATAGGGATCTTCGTGGTCTTCTATATCCTGGTACTAACAATCGTCGGGTGGATCCTATGAAAAAGACTGCCCGAATGTTGGCTGGCATGATGATACTGTTGTTCTGCGCACTCGGCCAGGCGTTCACGGAGGATAAATGCCTCACGTGTCACGAGACTGTCGGGGGCAAGGCCGTCGATCTCTTCAAACAGGATATCCACCATGCGAAGGGAGTTTCCTGCGCAGGTTGTCATGGCGGTAATGCGCAATCGGATGACATGGAAAAGGCGATGGACAAGAAGGCCGGTTTTATCGGCGTTCCGAAAGGTGATGAGATCTCCAGGGCCTGTGCCAAGTGTCATGGGAACGCGGAGCAGATGAAGAAGCTCGGGTCCGCATTGCCGACGACACAATACGCCAACCTCCAGATGAGTGTTCACGGAAAGTTAGCAACGAACGGGAAAGAGCATATCGTGCAGTGCATCACCTGTCATAACGCTCATGGCGTGGTTTCCGTCAAGAACCCGTCTTCACCCGTGTATCCGCTGAACATCGTCAAGACGTGCACCAAGTGTCACGCAGATGCTGCGTTCATGAGGACCTACAATCCTTCGCTGCCCGTCGACCAGCTTGACAAGTACCGCACAAGCGTTCACGGTACGAGGAATGCGAAGGGGGACTTCAAAGTGGCGCAGTGTGCAAGCTGCCATGGCAGCCACAATATCCTTTCTGCAAAAGACACGAAGTCATCAGTGTA
>Ga0187866_1001397_pt1 | contig 23015 bp, 19 predicted proteins | sample June2016WEW_11_1_3_FD_133013 | JGI IMG/M metagenome (GOLD analysis project Ga0187866, IMG submission 133013) | Peatland microbial communities from SPRUCE experiment site at the Marcell Experimental Forest, Minnesota, USA - June2016WEW_11_150 | ecosystem: Environmental > Terrestrial > Soil >...
ACTAACTGTGGCAACTGCATTGTTGCTCGAAGTCCAGGTAAGTGTTGCGGTGATAGGATTTCCTCGCTGGTCACGTGTTGTTGCTGTTAATTGTTGAGTTGGTCCACCAACAACCAAATTAGCAGTTAATGGAAATAGTGTGATTGTTGTAAGGACAGGAGGGGTAACAGTAACAGTAATGACCAAAGGCGTGCTCTTGATGCGGCCGCTCGAAGCGCTAATCTTTGCCGTGCCCGGAGCGATTGGCGTAACAAGGCCGGTAGAACTGACGGTTGCAACTGACTTCTTGCTCGAAGTCCATTTAAGCGTTGCGGCAATTGGGTTCCCTCGCTGGTCAAACGCTGTTGCTGTTAATTGTTGGGTTGACCCACCAACAACCAAATTAGCGATTGATGGAGAGATGGTGATAGTTTTGAGGGTTGGCTTAATAACAGTAATAATCGACCGCGCACTCTTGATGCTGCCGCTCGAGGCGGTAATATTTGTCGTGCCCGGAGCGACTGGCGTAACTAAGCCGGTAGAACTGACGGTGGCAACTGCCTTCTTACTCGAAGTCCAGGTAAGCGTTGCAGCAATGGGATTTCCTCGCTGGTCAAGTGTTGTTGCTGTTAATTGTTGGGTTGGCCCACCAACAACCAGATTAGCAGTTAATGGAGAAATGGTGATAGTTGTAAGGGTTGACGCCGGCGAAATAGATTGTATATTAACTGATTCGACACTCATCGAAAAAACCTGGTTAGAACTTGCCGAACTCGCAGGTTGTAAGTCTTTACTATAAGCATCATTCCAATCTTCAGCAGGCACCCACATGTTGAGGTGAAAATGCATCGGCCCCGTCGGCACATCGTTTGTGTCTGTCTGGACTAAAATACCATCTACGAACCAGGAAACTTGACTTGGCCGCCATTTAATTTCGTATGTGTGGTAATCAGTTATCGTTCCGGAAGCATAAGGTATGAATTGCGGTTCTCCGCTTCCCAATGGTCCGTTGCTGTAAATATTAGTTTGCACTCCGTTTGGCTTATTGGTAAGAAGTTCAAAATCTATTTCATCATGAAGCGTGCTGCTTCCCGGTTTGAGGTCGTATAAAAAGATGCCGCCGACGATGCCGGGCGTAGAAGTATTCATTTTAGCACGCACTGTTATGTCGAGCCCTTGACCCAAAGTGAACGATTGATTGCTGATTAGATCTGTGCCATAGAAGGAAGGCGAAGACACGAGCGCAGTCGGATTATAAGTTTGGAGTGTTATATTTGCATTACTGCCGCTGGCCGCCGGAAGCGGAGAATTTTGAGTACATCTAAACTGAGTTTGACCGACAAAAGTTCCGTCACTTGATGACACCCATGTTGGAATATGCCAATTTTTAAAGCTCACAATACTTCCGGTAAAATCATCGTAAAGAAGAGTCGTAAGGCCATTACTATCATCACCCAGGGCAACGATTGAGCCGTCGGATTTAAGGGCAAGAGAGTTCATGTCTCCTGCCGCGATGGCGATGAAATTATTTCCGGCAGGAGGTGTCGTCTCACCATGACTATTCCAGCCCCAGCCGACTATTGAGCCGTCGGATTTCAAGGCAAGAGAGTGCTGATATCCTGCCGCGATGGTGATGAAGTTGTTCCCCTCAGGGGGCGTTGCCTGACCAGAATAATTCCAGCCCCAGCCGACGATTGAGCCATCGGACTTCAGGGCAAGAGAGTGAAACCCTCCTGCCGCGATGGCGATGAAGTTGTTTCCGTCAGGGGGCGTCGCCTCACCAAGACTATTATCGCCCCAGCCCACGATAGAGCCGTCGGACTTCAGGGCAAGAGAGTGGAATCCTCCCGCCGCGATGGCGATAAAGTTGTTTCCGACAGGAGGCGTTGCCTGACCATAATAATTATAGCCCCAGCCGACGATTGAGCCGTCGGACTTCAGGGCAAGAGAGTGGTACCCCCCTGCCGCGATGGCGAGAAAAGCGTTTCCGCCAGGAGGAGCTGCCTCATCAAGATAATTGTCGCCCCAGCCGACGATTGAGCCGTCGGATTTCAGTGCAAGAGAGTGGTACCCCCCTGCCGCAATGGCGATGAAGTTATTTCCGTCAGGGGGCGTCGCCTGACCATAAGTATTGCCGCCCCAGGCGACGATCGAGCCGTCGGACTTCAAAGCAAGAGAGTGTTGATATCCTGCCGCGATAGCGATGAAGTTGTTTCCGTCAGGGGGCGAACCATCCCAGCCCTTGACAGAGCCGGCAAAAAGGGCAGCCGGAAAAAAACCGACAAAGGCAAAGCTCAAAAGGCAGAATCTAATAATTGATTTGGCGTTCATTGTCAAACCTCCTCATAAAGAACGTGTTTTCCATTTTTCACCCTCTTATCAAGATATATCACTAACTGCGTATCATATTGAGCCGGAAAAATCAAGAAAAAACGCCCAAAGTCCCCGCAAACTTGAAATAAATAGCCGTTCCATACTGCCCAAGACGCTCAGGCCTCATATCATGATAAAGTGGGACTAAGTAGGACAAGGTTTTGTGACGTGCCCCGTTAGAAAAGCCTTTCCTCGGATTCGCTGTTACGAATGTCTCTTGCAAATTATCGGACGGCGATTAAACTAATGGCCTATGGCAAAGAAAAAGGCGGCGGAATCAAATACTGTTTATTGGGTGGTGTCACCTAAAGTCAGAACGAACTCAAAAAAAGTTGACGAGTGGAAGAAGGCATCGGTTCGGGAACATGCGGCCTTTATGGGATACAAACCCAATGATCGGAAGCACCGAATGAGAATGGGGCCAAAGTTCGCAGGCCAGACGAAAAAAGGCGTAAAGCCTGGCGATGTTATATTGATTGCGAGGCGACACGATGACAAACCAGATATTGTTGGTTTCGGCAAAGTCCACGGCGAATACGCAACGAAGCTGAAGGGCTTCAATCCTCCTGAGGATTTTGGATCGTTGCGAAAACTGTCGCCATTTATACCGTGGCGCCAACCGCCATCCGGCATACCACTCATAGGCGCTCTTCGTCACATCCAATCCTTGGTTCAACTTCATCCCCCAAAAAACGTTGCTCACAAAAAAGTCCGCGACTGGATGGAACAGTATCTCGGCAACAAGAACAGGAAAGCTGGCGAAAAACAGCACATCTTTACGAGGTCCAAAGACAAGCGAAAGCTTGGACTTAAGAGTGCTGTCATAGTGGATCTGCCCGAGATTCATCTATCCGACTACAAGTTTCAGACGAAGAGCCAATTAAGAAATGCTAAGAATATTGAAAAAAAGTTATTAATAGATTATTGGAAGTGGCTGAAGAAAGAAGGCCGCAAGCTTCAATCACTAAAATATGACGAGAGCCTTCAGTGTGATGGATACGAAAAGAATCGTCAAAATCTTATCGAGGCCAAAAGCTCCGTACGCCGAGAACATATCAGGATGGCGGTGGGGCAGCTTCTGGATTATGCTTTTCTGAGTAAGAAACAGTATGGCGATCTCAATAAAGCGATCCTTCTTCCGAAGAAACCGGAGCCCAACATAGTAAAATGGCTCCTGAGTCTAAAGATCAGCATCATCTGGTGCGACAGGGGAAAGTTTCGGGATAATGCAAAGGGGCAGTTTTCCTAACGTTTCTTCCGGCGGTGTCAAAAAAACTCTCGATTTTTCTGGTTTTTCCTGTTGACAACAAGCCAAAATGGCCGTATATTACTATTAATCCAGTTATCTGGAGGTGGATGGCGCAAGCCATCGGGCCCGAAAGGGCCTTTTTTGTTATAAGAATTTCTTTCCATAAATCTTTCCATCCACCTGGTCATACTTCTTTTGTAGAACCTCAATCACTTTTGCGGAAAACCGACCAAATTCCCTACTCAAAAATCCCCGATCTTTGAGGATTTCGTTACGGCTCGGATGGGCCAGTAAATCTGCCAGTTGCAGGCCTGATATATTATTTGCTTTTGGTTTGACCTTGAGTTGTTTGCTGGTAAAGACCTTCTGAAATTGTTCCGGCGAAACAAAATCGGTTCCTTTTTCCCACAGACGAACAAAAGAATCCTTGAGCCGCCTGTCCTCTTTTCCACCTCTGGACTCGGCTATTACGTCACCACGGGCGTTCAAGCGGTCAAGAAAGAAAAAGAAACGCTCCAGTAAAACCGCGAGACAATAGTGATAAGGGTCGTATCGCCAGGTAGTGTATGTTTCTTTGTGTGTTTTTTTGTCGAGGCATACAGTGATAACTTTATATTCCCATATTTGCATAAGAGACAATAATTCGGCATCGAAGCGTTTTTTGATTGTGTCGTCTTTTAGTATTTCAAAAGGCGGGACAGCATTGACCATTTCCTTTCTGTGGAAAATGATCGGGTCATCCGGATGAGAACCAAAAAATGTTTTTTTGAGGGTTTCCATTTGAGGAAAGACGGCCTTTTCAACATATCCCAGTTCAAGTATTACGCCGGTTAAGCTAAGAAATCGGTGGTTTGGATTTTCAGAACTGGCTAAATCCGGATTGCCCACTTCATCAATGTAAATGCGGTATTTCATACCTTCACTCTTAAATAGTCTCCGCACTGCAAAGGCAATGCCTTAGATGCTTCTAACTCCCTGCTGCTCATAACAGTTCCTTGTCATCCTTCGTTATTATCCAATTCCCTCCAAGTTGAACCAACGCTAATCTGATACTAACACTCTGTTACCCTCAAAACAAGTGCCGATTTTTTGTCCAGCAAAGGCAGTTAGGAGTCAAGCCCCGTTTTTCGTAGCGACCTGTCCGGCATAGTGAAACGACGACGGAAGCGAAGACCTCGGCGTAGTTCCTAACGTAGCCGGGTAGTTGAAAACGAAGCTGGGTTTCTCGCCTGCCACGGCATAGCCGAAGGCGACGCCGGGTCCTCCGGTTATCAGCACTGTTATCGCTAATGGGGTGATAAGTCTGGGGTTGTAATACTGATATTGCGGATTTTTATCGGCTCGTCCCATAAAAATATAAAGTTTTGCCCCTGATTCTGCCGAAAAACCAGAGGGCAGATACTGCCTTGTGATACTGATAAGTGAGAATTTAGTCGGCGAGGAATCAAACCGGCTTTGCTAACAATTTGCTTTAAGGTCTGGGGTTTCTATGAGAACAATTGCTGTTGTCAACCAAAAGGGCGGCGTGGGCAAAACAACCGTATCGATTAACCTGGCAAGCGCACTGGCGGAACAGGAGCACAAAACGCTGCTGGTCGATATGGATTCGCAATCGCATTGTGCGGTCGGCCTCGCGGTACCCGAGGAGCAAATCGAGCAGAGCATTTACGACGTAATGATAAGCCACAGCAAGGAAGAACCTATGCGGCTGGGGGAGATTCTCTGGGAAGTAAGCGAGAAACTCGAACTGGCCCCGGCGAGTATCGACCTGTCGGCCTTCGAGCAGCAAATGGCAGGTATGCCCGACGGCGATCTGTGCCTCAAGAAGGTGCTTGACAGTATCAAGAACGACTATGAATTCGTCGTTATAGATTGTCCGCCCGCGGTTGGATTGCTGACGTTTAACGCCCTTCGAGCGGCTACCGATGTTATCGTGCCTGTCGAGACGGGATATTTCGCGCTTCACGGCCTGAGCAAACAGCTTGAGACGCTGGCGATTCTTTGCCAGAGGTGCAATCAGGCCGTCAACGTAAAGGTGCTTGCGAGTATGTATGATATTCGCACGAAAATGGCCCGCGAGATTCTCGGCGAGCTTCGCAAGCATTTTGGCGACAAGATGTTCAAGACGGTGGTGAATTTCAATACCAAGCTCAAAGAGGCCGCCTCATTCGGCCAGCCAATCAGTGAATACGACCCGGCCAGCAAGGGCCACAACGATTTCCAGAACCTGGTAAAAGAAATACTGCAGGGCCGGCCCGAACAGCAGCGCAGGCAGATTGTCGAATCGCTGTCTGAAAAACTCGAATCGATAAGCGCATCAGCCGACGAGCTGCTTGCCAGGGCAAAACCGAAAGTTGCTCCGCCCGATGCAGGCAGGATTAAATCGATAGAGCCCCCGAAACAACGGCCCCAGCAGATGGAGCCGGTTGCCGTGCGAGCAGAGCCGAAACCGGCCGAGGCAAAGGCCGTCGCCATCGCCAAGGTCGAGGCAAAGCCGGTGGTTGCCGTCCAGCCCCAGCAGCCAAAGGCCGCCGCCGCGACGGATACGAAGCTTGCTGAATATTATGGCGTCAACCAGGTCAACGACGCGATGGCATTTGTAACCCTGTACCCACGGGCACAGTCGGTCCAGATTGCCGGCGACTTCAACGGCTGGCAACCCACTAAACTACCCATGGAACGGGTCGGCGAAAGCGGCGTCTGGCAGGCGTCCGCGAAACTGCCCCCAGGCAGATACCGCTATCGATTAGTCGTGGATGGTCAGTGGCAGCAGGACCCGTATAACGAGACGAGCGAGCTGAACCCGTTTGGCGGCTACAACTCGATAGTCGAGGTAAAATAGCACCCGGCAAAAACGTGTTTTACCGGTTTTGGGGATTCACGTTCTCAATCGCATTTCCCCGCGACAAGGTATGTCTGTCATTATTTCCATGAGGTAAAATAACAACCGGCAAAAACGTGTTTTACCGGTTTTGGAGATTCACGTTCTCAATCGCATTTCCCGGCGGCAAGGTATGTCCGTCATTATTTCCCTGCTGATTTTGTGAATCCCCCGCGGAATTGTTTCCCCGTCATTTGGCGGATAAACCTTGAATTTCCGGGCTGATTCTGCGAAACTTGTTCAACTATGGGCATATTTTCAAAAACAATTGGTTACTTCAAAGACCGGCTGAGTAAAACCCGCGAAAAGATTAGCTCGTCGCTGTCGGCGGTGCTTGCCATAGGCAGAAACATCGACGATGACCTGCTCAACGACCTCGAAGAAACACTCATAAAAGACGATATCGGCGTCGAAACCACCGCCAAGCTCATATCCGATTTGCGCGAGGCCTATCGCAGCAAAAAAATCACGACCACAGACGACATCATCCCGTTCCTCAAAGAGCATATGAAAAGTTACTGGCCCCATCAGGATAGACAAGTCCGTTTGGCAGCCAAAGGGCCGACGGTGATTTTAGTCGCGGGCGTCAACGGCTCAGGCAAAACCACCAGCATCGCCAAGCTCGCCTACATCCTCAGCAGGGACAACAAAAAAGTCATCGTCGCCGCCTGCGATACCTTCAGGGCAGCGGCTGTCGAGCAATTGTCAATCTGGGCAGACCGCATAGGCGTTCAAATCGTCAAGCACCAGATGGGCAGCGACCCCGCCGCTGTCGCGTTCGATGCCTGCGAGGCCGCCACCGCAAGAAACGTCGATTTTCTCATCCTCGATACCGCGGGCCGACTGCATACGCAAAAGGACCTGATGAAACAACTCGTCAAAATCCGCGACGTCGTCGCCCGCAAAATCGAAGGTGCGCCGACCGAGGTTCTTCTCGTCCTCGACGCGACTACAGGCCAAAATGCCATCGCGCAAGCCAAGATTTTCGCCGAGGCAATCAATATTTCCGGAATCTTCCTGGCGAAATTAGACGGCACCGCACGAGGCGGAATCGTCATCGCCATCAAAGACCAGCTAAACATCCCCGTCAAATTCATCGGCCTCGGCGAAAAACCCGAAGACATCGCCGAATTCGACCCCGACACCTTCGTCGAAGCGTTGTTCAACTAAATACGGATTTTACAGGAGATATTATGTCAGGGAGAAATTTATCCGCGATAGCAATATTGCTTATTTTTTCATGGCAGAGTTATGCCCTGGACGCAAATCAGCCGGGAGCAATATCCGCCCCGGGAAGTGATACGGAGGAAATTGAATATGACGTATATTATGATTTTACCCCGAGAGGAAACCTGCTTACAAAATTATACAACCCTGGTGAACCAATCCAAACCGGCCTGACTATTAATCTGCCAAAGACAATCCTCGGCAAACAGGAAATATACGAAATAAAATTCGAACCTGAACCAGCCAGGATATTTGACCAAAACGGAAATAATTACGCAGAGTTCAAGTTTGCGTTCGGCCATCGGACCGTAAAAATACACGTTCACGTGGAGGGAAAAGTTTTCAGATACGACCTTGCCACTGCAATGGCAAGAGGACATGGAGCCGCTGTCGAGGAGCCGAATATGGCTGTTTATCTGAAGGCCGAAAGAATGCTGGAGTGCAATGATGACTTGATACAGCAACTCGCAAAAAACATAACAGGTCCAAACGAGATTGATGTAGTGCATAACATTTACCATTTCGTGATTTCTTATCTCGATATTGATGTATCAAAGGCCAAAGGCGTCGGAGCGGCCAAAACAGCTAATTCCAAAAAAGGAATGTGTATTGATTACTGCGACCTTTTCACGGCAATCTGCAGGGCCAAAGGTATTCCCGCCAGAGTCGTCGGCGGCTATCAGGCCTATTTTCATATGACTCCAAAACATTCCTGGGTGGAGGTTTACCTGAAAGAATACGGATGGGTTCCCTTTGACCCAACGCAATGGAAGACCACGAGCGAAAAGGATTTAGATACTATGTTTTATCACTTAAAGCCAAAGTACCTGTGCTTTACACATATTCGCAACGATACAGTTCTTAACTACAATTACTACTACACATATCCGTACTGGGACAAAGAAACCGTGAGCAAATTACGTTCTTTTGTGGAATCAATCGAGTTCAGCAAGCCCTTGCATAAAAAACATAATAGTTTGGAGGATGAAGAAAGGACAAAAACCGGCAAACAACCCTGATTGTGAATTTCTCGAAATCCAGCGAAAAACCCGAAGACATCGCCGAATTCGACCCCGATACATTCGTCGAGGCCCTCTTCGCATAACATATTCACCGCTAAAAAGCACAAAAAGTTTTTGCGTCTTTGCGTTTAATTGCTACAAGATACCAACGGGTATAACAACTATGTTTTTTTCGAGAGGGATTACGTCTTTAGCCAGACAAATTACGGCGCCAGAGGAGATTTTCAATTTCAACTGATTGAGAGAATTGAATGACCTGAGCCATTCGCTTTTCGGCAAACCCGCTTTCTTGGCCTCGACCGGATATGCAATACGATTGTGGATAAGCAGAAAGTCGATTTCCTGACCATCTTTGTCACGGAAGTAGTAAATCTCGGGCGTTTTACCTTTGTGCCACCAGCTTTTCAAGATTTCTGCGAATACATACGTTTCGAATATCGCCCCGGACATCGCCCCTGCCTCAAGCGCCTCAGGGCTTGCCCACTCTGCCAGATATGCACACAGGCCGGTGTCGAGAAAATACAATTTGGGCCTTTTTACCAGCCGTTTGGTAATATTGCTGTAATAAGGCGGCAGCAAATAAACCTGGAAGCTCGCCTGTAAAATCGCCAGCCAGCTTTTAGCGGTATTGGGGCTGACGTCGGCGTCTCTTGCCAATTCCGACAGGTTAAGCAGTTGCCCTGTCCTGGCTGCACAGGCCTTAAGAAATCGGAGGAACAAACCTTCGTCGCCTAACTTCGCCAAATCCCGGATATCTCTTTGCAGATATGTTTGCAGATAAGAGCTGTAAAACAGGTCGCGGTCGGTAACCGGGCCGGCGGCAATAGCCGGAAGCGCCCCCGTCCAGATATCGTTGAAAACATCTTTCAGGCCGGCGTTTCGGTTGTGCGCCGCTCTTTCGCGAATTATACGCTCTTCAGGCAAAAACGGCGGGACATCGAGTTCAAGACGATATCTTTCTCTGTTGGAAAAACCGAGCATATTCATAATCGCAACCCTGCCGGCCAGCGTTTCGGAAATCCCTCTCATCAGATGAAACTGTTGCGAGCCGGTAAGCCAGAATGCCCCCTGTTGTTTGGCTGAATCAACCTCCATTTTTATATAGGGCAATATTCCCGGAGCATACTGGATTTCGTCAATTAGAACCGGCGCTGGGTATCGCTGAATAAACAAAGCCGGGTCATTGTTGGCAAGCATCCGAATTGAAGGGTCATCCAGAGTAACATACCTTCGCTCTTTGCCGCAGATGTGCCGAAGAAATGTGGTCTTGCCCACCTGCCTCGGTCCCGTCAGCATCAGGGCAGGAAACTGGCTTGACGCGGCAAGCCATCCTTCATCCAAAGTTCTCGTGTAATAGGTCATATTATTCAATATCGGCTATTTTGCAGTCCGACTGCAAAATAGCCGAAGATTAACTTAAAGTCAAGCTATAAAAGCAGTTATAGCAGGTGATTTTGTTTGGTATAGGCAAAAATCACACCTTTTTCCGGCAATATGATTTATCTGCGTGCTCCGCGGTTAAACAATCCGTGGAATCTGTGTGCCCCCGCCGTTTTACTTTGCCCCGCAAGGCGTGGCTTCGTAAAACGAGCCGCGGGGGTCTTCGCTGCGCTACGGCCCGTCTTCGTCGAAGGACTTCGCCGAGGTCTCCGTTTCACTCCGAAAAGTTAAGGCGTGCAAATTCCCCGTAATACTTTTTCGCTGCTGCATCGTAAACTCTCGCCGCTGCAATTTCGTCATCGAAACTTCCTAACCATTTCGCTTTCTTCTTAAACATTATTCGAGACATCCAATTGCCGGCCTTCTTGTCGTAAGAAACGCCGATATATTTCGACGTCGTCCCTTTCCTCTTTCGGCTGTTTTGTGTATTCTCTGCGTATGTCGCTATGCGAAGATTGGTCCGGCGATTATCAAGGCCGTCGCTGTTTCTGTGGTCAACCAGAAGGCCCTCGGGGGCATTCATAATTAATCTGTGCAATCGCACGATTTTCAAATCATCAGTGCCTATTCTCTGGCCCCTGACAGCATAGAATTTTCCTTCGAATCCGCCGATGCACCATTTGAAGCCGGCATAACGGTAGTAATCTGCCGTATCCACGATTGCCCACAAACCTTCGTCGAGATAAATCCTCCGGAACGCCTCACCATACTTCCACCGCCGATAAACTATCGCCGGCCACGCGAAAATCCTGTCCAACCAGCTCGGTATCCCAATTGTTAAATTAACTTTTTTCATAATCCTCTCCCTTGTCCTCGACTCAAGCTCCGTAGGAACCGCAATCGGGGATCCATGTTACTATCGACTATTGACTAACCACTAACGACTACCGAGAGACCACACGTCCCTCTATCCTATGGCGCGAACTTGCGCGCTTTTGACGAAAACGAGGAATTTCCTGATATGCCCAAAATCGATAACTCCTTATGCCGCAAGGAGTAAAAATTTTTTAAGATTTTTGAATCTAAGGGTTTTCGACCTGCGCGAAAGTGGATAACAACTGTTTTTGTCCAGAATTTAAAACCTTGGCGCAAAAGAAGTTATGGCAAAAATTGGGCGAAGCAATGTCCCCGCCATTTTTTGTAAGTGCTGACAGATAAGGATTTTAACGCATTGATTTTTTCGTTTAGCCCCCCAACTTTATTGGGGGGTCATAAAAATTGTAAAACCAATTTTATCGCGACCCGTCCTGAGCTTGTCGAAGGAAGCGAAGGGCAGGAAAAAAAACGGTTGTTGTCCCCATTATTCCGCCTAAGGGGCAAATCTCAAATATGCTGCTACTTTCCCATCTTTGTTACAATCCCAATATTTTGGTTGTTGTAGAATAAAGCTACCATCTGATGCGATATTGAAGCCGAATATTTCCTTTTCAATTTTGGCTAAATCCTGAAGATTACGTTTTGCTAAATCCCTGAAATAAGTTTCAATTTCAGCAACTTTAGGATTCATATGATGGACATCGTTCCTAAAACTTCCGTAGATATTTCTTGATGCTGCTGCACAAGGTTGAGTAATGATGTTTTGTTTTTCGAGCTCATCTATTATCTCAGGAATACTCTTGGTCTTACTTTTATCGCTATCTAAATGAAGGGCAATATTATTTCTTTCTGCGATAAACCTTACAATTCCTTCATTAACCGCTTGGCTAACCATAACAGCACTAAGGAAACGACCATCGGTATAAATCCCTATGCATTCAGAGGAAGCGGACGCAAAGTGCTGGTTACCAATCATTTTCTGATGATCTATTTCCAGGTATCTTTCAACTCTTTGGTCGATGGTACCGTTAAATTCAGACTGAAGGTTTTGTCGTGCCATTATTTTTTCCATTTCCTTCTTGTCCATTTTCGTTTCTTTCAAATTTACAAAACCGCCATCACAACTTTCAGCCTTTTCCCGCTATATATTCTGTTTCCAGCGTCCTGATGCATTGCCTACATTTTTTTCCGGCAGATATCCCAGTTTTTCCTGATCGTTATTGTATTGGGATGATTCGGCCCTAAACTCTTTTCGTCAATCTCAACTGCCCGTTTGAACATCGGCTCGGCCTCGGAAAGCCGATTCGTCGCATAATACAATCCCGCCAGGTTGCTTAAATCTATGGCCACCTTCGGATGGTCTTTGCCTAAACTGGCTTCATCTATCGCCAGTGCCCGTTTCATCAGTGGCTCGGCCTCCGAAAGCCGATTCGTCGCCTGATACAACACCGCCAAGTTGCTTAAATCTGTGGCCATGTTCGGATGGTCTTTGCCTAAACTGGCTTCATCTATCGCCAGCGCCCGTTTGTACATCGGTTCGGCCTCGGAAAGCCGATTCGTATCCATATACAACTGCGCCAGGTTGTTTAATCGGATGGCCACGTCCGGATGGTCTTTGCCGAAACTGGCTTCATCTATCGCCAGCGCCCGTTTGTACATCGGCTCGGCCTCCGCCAGACGATTCGTATCCCTATACAACGTCGCCAGGTTGCTTAAATCTGTGGCCGCGTCCGGATGGTCTTTGCCGAAACTGGCTTCATCTATCGCCAGTGCCCGTTTCATCATCGGCTCGGCCTCCGCCAGACGATTCGTATCCCTATACAACGTCGCCAGGTTGTTTAATGCCATCGCAACCTGAGGATGATTTTCACCGAGGGATTTCTCAAATATCGCCAGCGCCCGTTTCATCAGCGGCTCGGCCTCCGCCAGACGATTCGTATCCCTATACAACATCGCCAAGTTGTTTAATCGGATGGCCACCTTCGGATGGTCTTTGCCTAAACTGGCTTCATCTATCGCCAGCGCCCGTTTGTACATCGGTTCGGCCTCGGAAAGCCGATTCGTCGCCTGATACAACCCCGCTAGGTTGCTTAAATCTGTGGCCACGTCCGGATGGTCTTTGCCGAAACTGGCTTCATCTATCGCCAACGCCCGTTTGTACATTGGCTCGGCCTCGGAAAGCCGATTCGTCGCCTGATACAACCCCGCTAGGTTGCTTAAATCTGTGGCCACGTCCGGATGGTCTTTGCCGAAACTGGCTTCATCTATCGCCAACGCCCGTTTGTACATCGGCTCGGCCTCTTTATAGTTTGCATTATTATAGTAAACCACAGCTATCTCGTTCAGTATCTGCGAATCTTCGCCGGCAAGCGGCTTGAGCTTGTCGCACCATTGCAGAGCGTCACGGGGCCTGCCGGCATAAGAGGCGTTTTGCATGCGGGCCCTATATATCTTAGCTTGCGCCTTGTCTTTTGCCTGCTGGACATGGTCTATAATCTTCTGTGTCTCGTCCAGAAGACCGTCGGCCTTTTTGTTGTTGCCTTCAGCAATGGCCTTTAATGCCTGCGCATAAGAACTATCGTCTTGCGTAATCAGTTTGGCCAGTTCTTTGGCCTCCGCGGATGGCACTGGAATCGATTTTTCTGAAGAAATGCTTGTTTCAAGAGAGGGCTTGGCCAATTGTTCCTCGAGGTGTCTTATCTTTTCTTTTGCTTGTCCCAGTTCCTCCTTTGCATTTCCGTAAAGAACCGGGTCTATGCCGGTAGTAATGTTGGTGGTGATGTTATTTCCCTCGGCAACGATGGCTGTATTGCCTGTACCATTCTGACGGATAGTCGTTTGTGGTGTAGAAGAATTTCTCGTATTCATCAAAAGCCCGATAATTCCGCCAATGGCACCAACAACTGCCGCAAATATCGCTATCTGCCATTCAATACGCAAGTTCTTAAACCATTTTATCATTAGCATATCCTGTGTTTCTCTTCCGGCCTTAGAAACTGTTTTTCGCCAAACCCACTATATACCCCGTGAGATAGGCCATCCTCAAAAGGGTTAAATAGCATTATATAGTCCTATTTGTCCTCTGCATATAGGAATGTCGCATAGTATCTCGCGGGGTAAATTTTCACAAACGACGTGTCAAACTAAAATCCATCGCGCAGCGAATCCGCATTTTTGCCTTTTGCATTTTTATTTTTGCTATGAAGTTCCCTGCCCCAGGCAATCAATCCATTAATCGCGAGGCCAAGGAAGAATATATACAGAATCGCGACGAATTTCACGTTACGGGCGTAATATAGCCAGATACAAATCGAATTGACGCAAAGCCAGAGGAACCACGCCTCGATTTTCCTGTGCGTCATAAGGCCGGCGGCCACAAAACCCATCACCGTCGCCGTCGCGTCGATATACGGATACGCGGCCTGCTGGGGGAACAACGCGGGCAGCCAGGTATGAATCCTGCTCATAACAAAGCCGGCAGCGGTTCCCCCGATTACTATTATCGCGCACGCAATCAATCGCCATTTGCCAGAGGTGTACGAAACTTCCAGTTCTTTTCCGCCCTCCTGGGCTTTCTTTCTTGCGATTAGCCATACATACCAGCCATAGAAGCAGTTGCCAACGTAGTAGAATTGCTCGAAGAAATCGGAATACAGGCGCACCTGGTAGAACAGCACTGCGAAAAGCGAAAACGTTACTATCCCCAAAGGCCACGCCCACACGATTTTGCGGGTATTCAGCAGTACATAGACGGTGATTAGCAGCGTAGCCGACAGCTCAATATAGCTCATCGGGTAGCCGAGAACCGTGAAAAATATCTTGTTAACGCTAAAGATGTTCATTACACAGCATTATGGCAAAAATGAAGACAAAAAAACAGGCCTGTCCTCGTAAAGCAGAACAGGCCCTTTATCCCATCCTGTCCGTCCGTCATCCGCCCCATCTCTGAGAGGACTTCGGCTGACCCGCCCAGGGGCGAGGTCTCGCCTACGGCGGACAAGAAACTTTAATCTATACTCTTGGGTAATTGCCAAGGTATTCGGTTTTCGGCAGGCCGCCTGTAAGCGGCAACGCGTATTTGACAAAGGCGTCTGTAACGCCGTTGCCATCGGAATTGATATATTCACGGGGGAGCGACTTTGTTTTTTCGGCGACGCTGCTTAATTCTGTTGCGAATAATTCAATCGCGTATTTTGCGCCTTTGAGGCGTTTTATCGCGACCGAGCCGCTTTGCTGTGTTACGGAATACTTTACCGCCTGCCTGCCGCAAGCCCTTGCCTCTTTGGCATCGACCGGCGATTGCAGGCCTGCGAAGCTTCTCTGGAGATAGCCAAAAGTGTCGGCGCGGACGCGTTTAATCTTCAAGCTGTTTTTGACCTGACCCGCGAGGAAGTCGGCCAATGCGCCAGTTCCCGAAAGCTGGACATTGCCGTGGGCGTCTTTTTCTTCGCTGCTGACAACTTTCTTCGTCCAGATGACGCCGTCGGTGTCGCATATACCTTCGCTGACGGCTATTACGCACCTGCCGAGCTTGGTATATACGGCGTTAACATCGGCAAGGAACTTATCCATCGAGACCGGCCGTTCGGGCAAATAGACGAGGTGTGGGCCGTCGTCATCTTTTCTTTTTCCGAGTGCGGCCGCGGCGGTAAGGAAGCCCGCGTTTCTGCCCATAATTACGTCGATTTTCACTCCAGGCAACGCGCGGTTATCGAGGTCGTCGCCCATAAGTGCGCAGGCGACGAATTTCGCCGCTGTCCCAAACCCCGGACAATGGTCGGTAACGAGCAAATCATTATCGACGGTCTTGGGAACGTGCCATGCGTGCAATTCATAGCCCGACTTCTGAGCGATGGTATTGATGATGTGGCAGGTATTCGCGGAGTCATTGCCACCGATGTAATAAAAGAACCTCACGTTTCGCTTTTTCAGGACATCGAGGATATTCGCGCAATATGCTTCATCGGGCTTATCTCTGGATGAACCTAAAGCGGACGAGGGCGATGCGGCGACCAGTTCGAGGGTTTTGGCTGATACCTTCTTAAGATTTATGAACTGGTCTTTGACGATGCCTGATACGGCGTGAACCGCGCCATACAGCTCGCCGATTTGGGAATGTTTTTTGACTTCTTCGATTACGCCAACGAGCGAAGCGTTAATAACCCCGGTGGGTCCCCCGGATTGGCCGACTACTGCATTGGCTTTTGCGACCTTTGCCATTGCTGATACCTTTCCTAAAATCAATCCTGCAAATTTTTAAACAACCACCGAAAACAAGGGGCGTAAGTATATCAACGCGTCTGTAAATTTCAAGAATTATCTCATAGCCGGAAATCGGCTGGGGATTACTTGAAATGGTTGGCAAACTTATGGTATTATTAGCCCATCTTAACACGTAGGAGAAATCCAATGAGTGTTCTTTCGTCGATTGGCAATACGCCGATGGTTGAGCTGAAACGGCTGAACCCGAATCCGAAGGTGCGTCTTTTGGCCAAAATGGAGGGGAATAACCCCGCCGGGTCAATTAAAGACCGCACCGCACTTTATATGATTACAAAAGCCGAGGAGGATGGCTCGCTGACCAAAGATAAAATCGTTCTTGAGCCGACCTCAGGAAATACGGGTATCGCACTGGCGATGATTGGGGCGGCCAAGGGTTATCGCGTCAAACTGACGCTGCCCGCCTGCGTGAGCAGTGAACGACGACATATTCTGGAGGCGTTTGGGGCGGAAGTGATAATGACACCCGCAAATGAGGGAACCGACGGGGCGATTCGGATGGCGCACAAAATTATCGAACAGGAGCCGGGTAAGTATTTTATGCCCAACCAGTTCACCAACCCCAATAATCCGCTGGCTCATTACGAGACGACCGGGCCGGAGATTTTCAAACAGGCCGAGGGAAAGGTCGATTATTTCGTCACAGGGATGGGAACGACCGGGACGCTTATGGGAACGGGAAAATTCCTGCGAGAGAAAAACAAGAACGTCAAAATCATCGGTATCGAGCCGACACCCCACCACACAATCCAGGGGCTTAAGAATATGAGCGAGTCGATTGTGCCCGCGATTTACAAACGCGACAAGCTCGATGACGTTATGATTATGGAGGATGATGAGGCATACGAAATGACGCGACGACTGGCAGCCGAGGAAGGAATCTTCGCAGGGATATCGAGCGGCGCGGCTGTTGCGGGAGCGGTTCGGGTTGCCAAAAATATGAAATCGGGCACGGTGGTAACAATCATTTGCGACCGCGGTGACAGGTATTTGAGCACGATGCTATTCCGTGCCGCCTGCGCGAAGTGCCCACCGTAATTTAGTCGATAGTTCGCCGCTCGTATAGCGTAATGCGGAGAGTATTATTGTTAGAACATATTACTAAACGGCATGGTAATATAGTCAAGCGTATAAAGTGGAAAATATCAGGCAAATCCATGATAAATTAAAGAAGGGAAACGCATATGATTAAACATATTTTATTAATGTTTCTGATATCTATCCTAAGTATATCACAAGCATTGGCAGCACCTAATATCCTCCAGGACCCGGCCCGTCGTAATCTTGTGGTTACTCGCCATTATGAGATTACTGTACAGAAAGGAATGCCATCGGTAGCGGAGGTTCCCGCCCTGATGAGTTTCTGGGGCTCAACTAACTGGCAGGTCGTTAAGTCCTCGAAATTTGAGTACAGCGAGGAGCCCAATAATGTAGCAGTCACTTCGGACAACCTTGGTATGCTGCGTCGTTATTACAAATTGACATGGAATGCTCCCAAATCAGATAAAATTACAGTCGAACAGAAAATGGATGTGCAATTGGCCTATTTCAATAATTTATATACAACCGCGAAACTGCCTTATTCTGAAGACGTGAAAAAACGCTTCGCTGATTCTCTCAAAGCAGACATAAAAGAAGGCATTGACCCCGATAAGCAGGAACTTGGGCCTATCTGTGAACAGATAGTCAATAAATCAAGCGACGCGGAAAGCGTTGTAGAAGGTGTTTGCGACTGGATTAATGAAAATATAAAATTCGAGAAAGGGGAAAAGACATCCAACGAGGCCCTGATGCAGAGGAAAGGAAGCTGCACGCCTATGTCGCGGCTGGCATGTGCAATGCTGAGGAGAATCGGGATTCCGGCAGAAATGGTGAGCGCAAAGTTTATTGACAGCGGAAATGGTCATACATTTATTGAGGCGTATTTTCCTGATGCCGGATGGGTCTTTTATGACCTGTCAAACTGGAACCGGGGATTTAAGAGCTTAGATTGTCTTGTGACGGTTGGCTGGAGCTATAAGTCCGGAATACCGGGAAAGATGACATGGACGGATGGTTATTTCTGTACGGAAAAGGACACTTCGCCATTTGTGGACCAATCGATGAATGCCGTGAAACAGAACAAGAGGCCCCCGCAAAGAAAAGCGGGTAATAATAATAGCAGTAACAGCAGCGAGAGTAATAACAATATTGTTGGCGTCCGTCGTATCAGGGCGGAGCTGCCGCCAATTGTTAAACCGCGTCAGAGACCTCTTAGAGAACTGATTATGGATTTGACAGTTCCCCCGGGGCCGCGTGACTATAATGACAATGTGATTAAATAAAAAGAAAAGTATAAATGGCAGGACTAAATATTATTTGGATGCCCCAAAGCGAGCTTCGGGGCTAATCGATGAAGTAAATGCATCAGACGCCGAAAATTTCGCGTTCGATTGTTCCGAGGTAGAACCGGCCGTCGTTACGCATAAAAGTTGTGACGGCCTCAAGCTGGCTTTCGATAAAGGACTTGTCATTGGCGACGACGGCGACGCCGATGGTGGCGATAAGTTTGCTGTCGTTGTGGTCAACTTCGGAAATAGAGACGTTGAATCGGCTTTGCAGCCGGCCAATAACGCTTTTGACGATACTGCGTTTCTCTTTGAGCGAGCCGATACCGTGAAGGTGCAAGTTGGCTGTCATCACGCCGATTATCATAAGCAGTCGCCCGTCGCTTTGGTTGGGACGGTCTCATTTGAGGAATCAACTATCTCTTTTTGAGTTTCAACTCAGCGGCCTTGTGTTTTACGACTGACGGCGTCCTGTCCAGCTTATTGGCAATTTCCCAAGTTGCCGTTTCGTGATAGTTTTTTCGCAGATACCGCAGTTGAGCAGCCGTCCAGTCGGATACATCGCGTCTGCCGATGCCCATCTCGCGGAGATGCTTCTGAACAGATATAAGCGAACGTTTGAGTTTGCCTGCCAGCGCAACTGCGCTTGTGGCCGGATACTGCTTTTTCAAAAGAGCGATTTCCCCTTTTGAATACGGCCCCTGAATGTATGGTCTCTTTGCGATTTTCGTGCCCTGCCAGTAAAGATTACCAATATAGTTTTCTCCGGCTATGCCGGAACTTACTTTCGGTTTACAAATTGTCAACTTATCATACTCAAAAGCGGCAAAATCCCCGGATGACGATACTTTATAATTTACAATCTGGAAAGTCAACCATTAAGCGGAAATTTTTTTATTTGCGGACAAAATACAGCGAATTGCAATAACAGAGAAAAAACACCCAATGCGAGGCGTTTTTAATTATGCCGGATACCAATATCGCTTCAGATGCCCGCGGGTAAAGTGCCCTGGCGGGATGCCTTGTTGTCGGGGCACATATTGCTTACGACGGGATTTCCCGAGGGGACTTTGCAGGTATATCTATAAAGCAAAAGCCGATAGGATTTGTATTTCACGAAATCAGCGCTGGCCCTGTTGCCGTTGAAATATTTCTGATAAACGTTCCCGATTCGCTTTCTGTAGAGCCATTGAATGGCCCTGCTCATAAGCGGATACCTGCCGCCGAGGAAGTTAATCGTTGAGTCAACAATGGGACGGACAACGTTTTTCATCGTGTCATCCATCAGGTCCATATTTGGCATCGCCCGGTCGGTTATATCAATATCTTTAATCTGCTCGAATGAGCCGGCCGCTGCCTGACTGTAAAATCTGCTCAAAAGATGTCCCCCGCCGACGCCTTTTTTGTCTGGTCCAAGCTCGACGTCTTTGCGGAAAATATCGCAAATAAGCAGATAGCCGCCAGGATTGACAATTTCAATCGTCTTGTCCAGCGCCCTTCGCGCCTTCATATACTGAAAACTCTCGCTGAACAGCACCAGGTCATACTTGTCTTCGGTCTGCAAATCTTCGAACTTGCACTCATATATTTTGCAGGCATCACCCATCAACTCCCGCACCTTGCCGCTTAGCACCGAACTCGGCGAAACGCAGGCAACTTTGTAGCCCCTATCAGCGAGCCGTTTCGAGGTATATCCTGAGCCGCAGCCGACGTCGAGAACGGTGCAGATGCCGGCAGGAATTTGCGACAACAGAAAGCTGGTGTAATTTTCCTGCGCGATGCGCAGGTTGTTTATGTTTACGGGAAGCCCTTCGGGCCAGTAACCATAGTGCAGGTGCTCAAGCCCAAGGAAGTGCTTGCCGCAGATTGCCGCGAATTCCAGACCGAGGTCGCGAGATGTTATCGCCGGTGGCTTTTTCATAAACCGAATCCATTCCAAAATATCATTGATTTTCTACGCTGCAAAAAGGTTATTTGTTCTCTACGCTGACAACTCGGCGAAATATATACGCAAAGCAATCGACGTGTCCATATACCAAAACAGGAACAGTAATATACCATATTTCTTCGACTTTGCGAACAATTTTTCCTGAAGATAATATTTATGGGAACCGGCCGATTTTGGCAAATCGTCAATGTGGATATTGACATTTCGCAGTTAAAGCGGTTATCCTTATGCCGTTGCGGGCTCGTAGCTCAGCGGTAGAGCAGTGGACTCATAATCCATTGGTCGAAGGTTCGATCCCTTCCGGGCCCATTTGTAACCCCTTTATTCCGACGGATTTACATTTAAATAATTTTTCCATTCCTTAAGTCTGTAAATGTACTTGCAACAGATTTGCAACAAAAATACCGGCCATTGCTATTTAAGTTACTTTTAGATTGTTAATTTAAATACGTTTGCAATTTCATTTCCATCGGCGGGCATTTTCAAAATCAGTCCTTCATCTGTTCTTTGCCATTTAATCTTTTGCTTTGTGCCAAGCATCGTTTATCTCCTTTTTTACGCGTTCTATCATGCCGGCACTCTAATTACAACTGGCACACTTTTTGGGAGGAAGGTCGCTTCTTTTAGTCTTACAACGGCGAAAGCGTTACCAGGCACACGTCATTTTCACGCACCTCATAGTCGCCGGCGAAGACACCATCTTCACCGACGATAACAACCTTGCTATCGAGCGGTGAGCCATCGTTTTTATCCCTAATAAAGGCGACTTGCGCCTTGGTCAACTGGGAGGGTGAGCCGAGATCGCAGTAGGTGGCATAGGCATCGTTGACCCGATAGCCGACCTTGTAGAGAGTTGCGGCATAGCGACCGGATTTCAGCCCACTGATGCACATGGTTGTCTGCATTGCCCGTTTGGGAGGCAGGTCGCGTTTATAGAAATCCTGGTTGAGCACTTTTTCACCGGGATGCGTTATCGTGAAATCCCAGAACAAAGCCTGTACCCCACCTTTGTCATCCTTGGCTATCCATGATGCTTCATCGTTACTTTTAAGTTCAATTGTCCCAAGCCGGTTTAAAAACTGATAAGCATAGAAAGCTGGTTTATTGATTCCCTGATAATTGATGAGACCAAAACCGCCGTGAAACGGTGTAGTACGAGGTCCCGCTTCTTCAAAGATGTCAGTGAAAACCCAATATGACATAGACTGCGGCGCACTTCTGGAACGGCGCAGGCTGTTTAAAATAAACGCAGCACTGTGATAGCTGTCGTGAATCGAATCGCTCGGTGTATACGAAGAACTCCACTCGGTGAAATGCAATTCGAGGCTGGGGAGAGCGGATGCAGCAATTTGCCTGCGAACGTCAAGCACACGTCCGGACATAGCATTGGGATCCTGTGAAAAAACGGTTCCCGATGTCCCGGTTTCATCGAGAAAGCCCGAAGTAACACAGTAATGATGGGTCGAAATAAAATCGATAGGTACATTGTTTTTTACACAGAAATCGATTGTTTCCGGTACCCACGCACATCCGGCCGTGGCTGGACCTCCCACACGAAACCGGGAGGAGACAGCTTTGACTGCTTTGGCCGTCGAAGCATAAAGTTTGAAATACTCGAGCTTTGCATATTTAGAAAACTCTTCATCAGTTTTCCCTTTCTTGCTGCCGATCCAGAAGCCATCAAGATTCGGCTCATTCCATACCTCAAAATACCATGTTGCAACTTCATTTTCGCCGTAGCGTTCTTTCCAATGCGTGACCAAAGCCTTAATCAAATTTTCCCACTTTGCATAATCCTTTGGCGGTGTGACATTTCCCTTCCACCAGAAAATAGTATTTGGTCCACTTGCCATGGCCGAAGGCATAAAGCCAATCTCAACAAAGGGCTTTACGCCGATACTCAGCATGAAGTCAAAAAGATCATCGATGTATTGCCAGTTATAGACTGGTTGTCCGTTTTTATCCTCACTATAAACCCCCATATCATCGCAGAGCAGTCCGTGAAAGCGCAGATATCGAAAAACGCATTCACGGTGCACGTAGGCAAGCTGTTGCTGCCAGTCGGCCCGCAGGCCCTCGTTGGCCCGGCCTGCACCTACACATAAATTAAACATCTGGTTCAACGGCCCCTTCTCGACTCCGACATCGGCGGTGATCATACGGGTTGCAGGTGCCGTGGGTGAAGATGCGGACGACAATGACACAATCAAAAACACTAATAAACACCATAGCAAGACATCATTTTTCTTAGTCATTTTCCAATCCTTATAAAGTAAAAATAATTACACTTCTCATTTGTTAGAACCTGATATTGTCCTAAAGTCCTGTTGCCGGCAACACAGATATCTCGGCAGCGCTCGTCCAGCCGTTTTTGTTGATTTCCTGCAAGGCCGTGAAGCGGAAGAATCGGGCGTTGACGGGTGCGAAGCTGACTTGCTGGAGCGACGGGTTGTTCCGAATGTTGGCGAACGTG
>Ga0187866_1001398_pt1 | contig 23011 bp, 21 predicted proteins | sample June2016WEW_11_1_3_FD_133013 | JGI IMG/M metagenome (GOLD analysis project Ga0187866, IMG submission 133013) | Peatland microbial communities from SPRUCE experiment site at the Marcell Experimental Forest, Minnesota, USA - June2016WEW_11_150 | ecosystem: Environmental > Terrestrial > Soil >...
CGTTCCCACCTGCCTCTGAGAGGGAAGCTAGGATGGATGACCCCACGCGCCGGTGTGAAAACGACATCGGCATCTGAAACGCGCCTTCGGGGCTCCTGGTCCCAAGCGGGGGCCCCATTTTTTTGCCTACCAAGCCAGACTGCTACTTGTCCGGGGTGCGCAACAATCCCCAAAGTCAAATGCTCAGGCCTATGCCGCTGTTCTGATAGGAACGGCAGGGGATTTTCGGGGTTTGGCTCTTTGCAGCCTAATTTACTTTGCGCGTGACCGCGATTCCGGCTTGACCGAGCACATGCGCCACCTGCGTTTCCCGCAACCGCGAAGCGTCATATTCGAACGACACTTGGTTATTCTGGTCGTCCACGCGGAATCGCCGCAATCCATAGGTGTTGGCGAACTCTCCCAAGCGGCTCAATTGCTCCAGGCTCACGGGCGCCTGCAATTCGAAGGTGATTTCCACGAGTGTCATGGCCGGATTATACCAGCCCCCACCGCCAGGACCCAGCAACGCCTGTGACCTCAAAACATCGAACATAGTAAGCTATTGCTGCGAGGTTTCATGTCCACCCCACACATCCCGGCCTTGCCCATCCTGCCTCCTTCGCCCAAGGAGAAGGATCCCGTGTGCGGAATGATGGTCGATCAGCAGAAGCCTGCCGCCAGGCAGGAGTACAAAGGCAAGACCTACTGTTTCTGCTCCCCTAGATGCGCGGAACGCTTCCAAAAAGAACCAGAGCGATTTCTGGCGGCTCCGGGTGCCGCAGGCATGGAAAGCAAACCTGTCGCGCCTGCCGCGGCGCCGCTCCGTTACACCTGTCCCATGGATCCCGAAATCGTTCAGAGCGGGCCCGGAACCTGCCCTAAGTGCGGCATGGCGCTCGAACCCATGGATTTCGTCGCCCCTGGCCCTGGTGAAGAGCAGCGCGATCCCGAGTACGACTCCATGCGCAGACGCTTGTGGATCAGCGCCGCACTTTCGTTCCCGCTGCTCCTTCTCTCCATGTTCGGCGAAGCCTTGGGCCTCCATCTCGTTCCGGCCACCAAAAATGCAGTGGAGCTGCTCCTGGCATCGCCGGTGGTGCTCTGGTGCGGCTGGCCCTTCTTCCAGCGCTTCTGGGCTTCGCTCGGCAATCGCAGCCCCAACATGTTCACCTTGATCGGCCTTGGCACCGGTGCCGCTTATCTCTACAGTCTCGCTGCAACGCTGTTCCCGCAATTCTTTCCGGTGTCTTTCCGCGGCATGCACGGGGGAGTGGATGTTTATTTCGAGGCCGCCGCCGTCATCACCACGTTGGTTCTGCTCGGCCAAGTGCTCGAATTGCGGGCACGCCGGCGCACCAGCGAAGCGATCCGCGCGCTCCTGCATCTTGCGCCGCGGACCGCGCACCTCGTATCAGGAGGAGCCGAGCGGGATGTGCCCTTGGAGCAGGTCAAGCGCGGCGACTTGCTCCGCGTGAAGCCCGGTGAACGCGTCCCCGTTGACGGCACGATTCGCGAAGGCGCCAGCGCCGTGGACGAATCGATGATAACCGGCGAACCGCTTCCCATCGAAAAAGCCGCGGGCGATAAAGTCACCGGAGGCACACTCAATACCAGCGGAAGTTTCCTCATGGTTGCCGAACGAGTCGGCAGCGAAACCCTGCTGGCGCAAATCGTAAAGCTTGTAAGCGAAGCCCAGCGCAGCCGCGCTCCCATGCAGCGTCTTGCGGATAAGGTCGCCACGTACTTCGTTCCCGCCGTTGTGGCTGCGGCGGTGATCGCCTTCGTCGGCTGGGGCTTGTTCGGCCCGGAGCCGCGCTTTGCTCATGCGCTAATCGCCGCCGTCTCCGTCTTGATCATCGCGTGTCCTTGCGCGTTGGGGCTGGCCACGCCTATGTCCATCATGGTTGCCGTGGGCCGCGGCGCTTCTGCCGGCGTGCTGGTGAAGGATGCCCAAGCGCTGGAAACCCTCGCCCGCGTGGATACTCTGGTGGTGGACAAGACCGGCACGCTTACGGAGGGGAGGCCTGACGTTGGCGGCATAGACCTTTGGAAGGGAACTACATACGGGAAGGACGGGTTGCTTTCGCTGGCCGCAAGCGTGGAACGTTTGAGCGAGCACCCTTTGGCACGCGCCATCGTTCGCGCAGCGGAAGAGAAGAAGCTGCCCATCGCCCCGGTTACCGATTTCCAGGCTACGGCGGGCGGCGGCGTCGAAGGCGTGATCCTCGGCAAAAAGGTTTTGGCGGGCACGGCGACGTTCCTCAAAGCGCGTGGCGTGAGTCTGCCCGAATCACGGAAGTCTCCCGTGCAGGTCGCGGGACTTGCCGCAGTGACGCCAGTGCTCATTGCGGTGGACGGACGCGCAGCGGGAATGTTTTTGTTGACCGATCAGGTCAAGTCCACCACAGCCGAAGCCCTGCAACTGCTTCGCCAGGATGGCATCCGCCTAGTAATGCTGACGGGCGATCGGCGCGATTCGGCACAGGCAATCGCGGAGCAGCTTGGGATTGATGAGTTTGAAGCCGAGGTGCTGCCGCAGAGAAAAGAGCAAGCGATCCACGAACTCCGGGCGAAGGGCCGCATCGTTGCCATGGCGGGTGACGGTATCAACGATGCTCCCGCCCTTGCCGCCGCCCACGTCGGAATCGCCATGGGTACGGGCACCGACGTCGCCATGGAAAGCGCGGGCATCACCCTAGTGAAAGGAGATCTCTGCGGGATCGTCCGCGCCCGGCGCCTTTCCCGGGCCACACTGCGCAATATCAAACAGAACCTCGCCTTCGCGTTTCTCTATAACGCACTGGGAATCCCAGTGGCAGGGGGAGTTTTTTACCCCGTCCTTCACTGGCTGCTAAACCCTATGATCGCCAGCGCCGCCATGAGCTTCAGCTCGGTGTCCGTCATCACCAATGCACTTCGCCTGCGGCGCACCCCGCTTTGACCCCCTCCGTTTTCTTCCTGACCGTTTGACGTTTCCAGCGTCTTTAATGAGTAAGCGACAGGAACTTTTTGCGGGGGTCTACGTATCTCTTAGCAGTAGCCTCGAAAACTTCACCCAAGGGGTCGGTTATGTCTAGTAATGGCAATGGTATAGGCAATGGAAAAGCGGCCAAGAAGCGCCGCCGCAGGATCATCCTCGGCTCCATCGCGGGATTAATCCTGGTCGGTGGGGGCTATGGCGTCTATGCCGCCCTGCGCCCCAATCATGAAATTGATCCTTCCAAGCTCGCGGGCGTGGAACGTGGCGACCTGGCGCGCGTTGTTGTAGCCACCGGAAAGATTCAGCCGCTCTCGAAGATTGAAGTTAAATCCAAGGCTAGCGGCATCGTGAAGAAGCTCTATGTGGACTACGGCGACCGCGTCAAGCAGGGCGACATCCTCGCCGAACTCGACAAGGTGCAACTCGAAGCCAGCGTGCGCGCATCCCAGGCCAACTTTCAAGCTGCGCAAGCCGCCCGCGACTCCGCCACCGCCGCCCTCGAGCGCAACAAAGTCGATGCGGAGGGGCCGGACGTGCCCTACCTCAAGCTCAGCATGGAACGCGCGCAGCAGATGTTCAAAGACGGCGTGATGTCCAAGAGCCTCGTCGAGGACTCCGAGAAGAACTATCAGTTGGCCCTGAACAAGCAAGTCAGCGCGCAACGCAACCTGGCCGTTTCGCGCGCGGAGATTGCCAAGGCCGAGGCGCAGGTGGCTCAGGCCAAGGCCGCCCTCGAAAACGCCGAGGAGGATTTGCGCAACTCCACGATCGTCAGCCCGATTGATGGGCTGGTGCTGTCGCGCGACGTCAATGTCGGCGATGCCGTCAGTTCCATCCTCGTCCTCGGTTCACAGGCCACCCTGATCATGACCATGGGTGACATCAGCGAGGTCTATGTTCAGGGCAAGGTGGATGAGGCCGATATCGGCAAGGTTTATCTGAATCAGCCCGCGCGCATCGTTGTGGAATCCTTCAAGGACAAGAAGTTCACGGGCAAGGTGACCAAGATTTCCCCTATGGGCAAGGAGAAGGACAACGTCACCACGTTTGAAGTGCGCGTCTCCATCTCCAACCCGACCCTCGAACTCAAGGCCAACATGAGCGCCAACGCCGAAATCCTTCTCGAGGAAAAGAAAAACGTCCTGATGGTGCCGGAAGCTTCCCTCATCTATGACAAGGATCGCAGTGCTTCGGTCGAGCTGCCGGACCCCAGGGCCGAGAACGGCCGCAAGAAAGTGTCTGTGAAGCTGGGCATCTCCAACGGGGTAAAAACGGAAATCATCTCCGGCCTCACCGAGAAACAGCAAGTCGTTCTTCAGTAGCGAGGGTCCGTATGACCTTTCGGGATCTATTGCGCGACACCATCGCGACGCTCTGGGCGCACAAACGGCGCACGCTGCTGACCATGTTCGGGATCGCCTGGGGGATCATCTCCATCACCCTGATGGTGGCGGCGGGCGAGGGCCTAAGCCGCGGCATTCAGAAACAACACGAAAATTTCGGCAAAGACGTAATGATCGTTTTCGCCGGCCGCACCAGCATGCAGGCCGGAGGCACGCGCTCTGGCCGCGTTATTCACTGGATGGAAGACGACTACAAGCAAGTGGCGCTGGAGGCGCCGGCCTGCAGGTACGTGATGCCGGAGCTTGGCAACAACGTGAAGGTCCACAGCCCTTTCAACAGCGGAGACATTGATACGGTCGGTTCCCTCCCGCCCTTTGCCATTATCCGGAGCATCACCGTGGCGCAAGGGCGTTTCTACAATGACGTTGACAATGAAGAGGGCCGGCGTGTGGCATTCCTGGGGAGCGATACAAAAAAACAACTCTTTGCCGAGCGCGAAGCCTTGGGGCAGACCATCGAATTGAACGGCACACCCTACACTATTATTGGCGTAATGAAGACCAAGGATCAGAACTCCAGCTACGATGGCGTGGACATCCGCAAGATTTTCATCCCATTCAATTCCATGAAGCGGGATTTCCCAAACAAGCCACCGGCGGTGGAGCATTCCGTGGACCGCATTCTGGCGGCACCGTGGTCGCTTGCAACACACCCGGATTGCGTGCGACAGATTCGCCGCACCCTGGGCCGCTTGCATAACTTCGATCCACGCGACGAAGAAGCGGCCGGCATCTGGGATACCGTCAAGGGTGAGCAGGCCATGCGCCTGATTTTTGTCGGCATGGAAGTTTTTATGGGCGCTGTCGGCGTGGCCACGATTTTTCTCGGCGGGCTCGGCGTCATGAACGTCATGCTGGTGAGCGTTCGGGAACGCACACGCGAAATCGGCGTGCGCAAAGCGCTGGGAGCCACGCGCCAATCCATTCTCCAGCAGTTCTTCCTGGAAACCGTCTTTGTCGTGGCCATCAGCGGCGCGGCAGGGCTCATCATCTCTTATGGTTTCTGCGCTTTGGTGAATCTGCTGCCGAAGCTTCCGTTTTTTGATGGCTTGGACGCCAGTTGGAAGCTTGCGGCCATGACTGTGAGCTTGCTGGGCTTGATTGCCGTTCTTTCTGCACTCTATCCGGCAAATCAAGCCGCCTCCGTGGATCCGATTGAAGCGCTTCGCTTCGAGGCTGGTGGGTGAGGGAGTTTTCAGTGGTCAGTTTTCAGTTGTCGGTGGAAGAGAAGAATGGGAAAGACAAATGAACAGTTATTCCACGGATATGGATGCTCAGTGCGGAGGCGCAGAATCTCTGCTCACCGTGTCAATCAGGCCGCCGAGCATTCTCTTGATTTCGTTGACTCGAGGCTGCAAAGCCGCGAATTGCTTGTCGGTGAAAATATGCAAGTCTTTAGCCAGCAGGACATAGTATTCAAGCTCGCTCGCGGAACCCAGCGCGATATACAGAAATTGGCGCAGCTCAGGGTTTGCCCCACGGCCGCATCCTTCTGCGATGTTTGCCGGAATGGAGAAGGCTGCTCGTCGGATCTGGCTAGTGAGTCCAAAGACTTCGTGCCTCGGAAAAACGGACGTGACATTGTACATGCTCACGGTAAGGGCATGACTCTTTTGCCAGACCTTCAACTTGGTGTAGTCCTGCATGGTTGCACCCATGAAAACCCTTTCTCGTTGTTTACTTATAACTGAAGACTGATAACTGTCAACTGGGGTGACCATTATGCTGATTGAAGTCTTCAAAGAAGCCTGGGTGGCGCTCGGGCGCAACCGCGTGCGCAGCCTGCTTACGATGACCGGCATCTCCTGGGGGATCGTGGCGGTGACGCTGCTCCTGAGCTATGGCTCCGGTTTCCGCAGCGTGCTGCTCTACACCTTCGAAGTCTTCGGCAAGGGGGCCGTGATTTGCTGGCCCGGAACCACCAGCGAACAAGCGGGCGGAGAACGCGCCGGCAAGGAAGTGCACTTCGAGCAGGAAGATGCCGATTGGGTCAAAGCACAATCGCCGCTCATCAAGCGGGTCACGATGGAAACCGTACGCTGGAAGGGCATTTCACATGAGGAGCGGCTCTCGGACACCGCCACCCGTGGCGTTTACCCGGAATACGGCGAGATGCGCAACGAGGTGCCCTCCGAAGGCCGCTGGATTTCCGCGGAGGACATTGTCGAGCGCCGCCGCGTGGCGTTCCTGGGCGCCCGCATCAAAAAGAAGCTCTTCAGCGGGACCCCGGCCGTCGGCGAGACGGTGCGCGTCAATGGCGTGCGCTTCACCGTCATCGGCTTCATGGACATGAAATTCTCAGACAGTTGCTATTTCAACTGCGACGATGAGTCCGTTTTCATTCCATACACCACTGCCGCGGACATCTGGGATGCCCGCTACGCCAGCGTGATGATCTTTGAGCCGGTGGCGCCGCAATTTGAGGCGCAGGCCATGACCCAGTTCCGCACGGCTGTGGCGAATCGCCAGCATTTCTCCGCGAACGACAAACGGGCCATCACCATGTTCGGCCGGCAGGAGTTCAAGCCGATTTATGACGGCATCACGCTGGGAATCGAAGGGCTGCTCTTCCTGATCGGCGCGATGACGCTGGGCATCGGTGGCGTTGGCGTGATGAACATCATGTTGGTCTCCGTTGATGAACGCGTTCGCGAGATCGGTTTACGGCGCGCCCTGGGCGCAAGGAAAACCCACATTCGCTGGCAGTTTCTGCTGGAAGCGCTGGTGCTTACGCTGGCGGCCGGAGCCATCGGAATGTTCTTCTCCTGGGTGCTGACATCGTCCATTGGCACGCTGCCATTTCTCGGGCCCGCGTATGAAGACGATTCGGGGAAAGTGGACATCCATTTGAATCTCTCCGTCATGACCATGTTTATGTCCAGCCTCATTCTCATCGTTGTCGGCGTGGTCAGTGGCTGGGTGCCGGCCATGCAAGCCGCCAAACTCGATCCCGTCGAAGCTCTACGCTACGAGTGATTTAGCCCCCCCGCCTACATTCCCGCCTGCGTGCTTCGTCCTGCTATATTTGTGGCTGCCCCTATCAGCACGACCCCTTCGGAGATGAGGCTGATGGTCAAGACAGTAATGATTGTTGTTGATGTGCAGCGCGATTTTTGCGCGGGCGGCGCGCTGGCTGCCTGGGACACGCCGTCCCTGTTGGCACCACTCCAGGAATGCATCGATGCGGCCCGTCGTAATAGTGTGACCATCATCTTTACCCAGGACTGGCACCCTGCAAATCACAAGTCATTCAAGACGAATGGCGGGAAATGGCCCGTCCATTGCGTCGAAGATACTGCTGGCGCGGAACTCATGCCGCCGCTCCATACTGCCGCCGGCGACATCGTCATTCACAAGGGAACTGCAGTTGACGGGGAAGGTTACTCGGGTTTCGATTCCACCGGCCTCGAAGCGCATCTCCGCGAATTGAAAATCGGCCGCGTCAGCGTTGCCGGCATCGCCACCGAATACTGTGTTCGCGCCACGGCACTGGACGCGAACCGCGCGGGCCTCGAGACCATCTTACTCACCGATCTCATTCGTCCAGTCGAAGAATCCGCCGCTCCCAAAGTCCTCACGGAGCTTGGCCGTGCCGGCGTTCAACTCATGCCATCGCCTAGATGGCTGCTGCTTCTCAAGAAATAATGGGATAACCAAGGAAATAAAGAGGTGAGCTTCAATCAGCGGCCACTTGCCCGAATCAATTCTGCCCCAGCAGGAAATCGAAATACGCCAGCATTTCGGGGGAATTCCAGTCCTGCGGTCCGACGATCTTGCGCGCGATCTTGCCCTTGCGGTCGATGATGTATGTTTCCGGATACATCACGGTCCCATAATCCTGCGCCGATCTCTTGGAGGGATCTCGATAGGTCAGATAATCGATGCCGTGGTCCTGAATAAATTTAACGTAGGCGGCCTGATCCTCATCCACGCTGACGCCGAGAACCATCCCATTCCGGCTGGCGATTCGCTGGTTCAACTGGATCAGCGCTGGCGTCTCTTCCACGCACGGCGGGCACCACGTGGCCCAGAAGTTCAACACCACCACCTTGCCGCGCAGATCGGATAGATGCGCGCTCTTGCCATTCAGTTCGATCGGAAAGTCGTAGGCCGTCCTTCCGGCAATCGACGATTCGCCTTGCCGGTAGTGGGGCAAGGTGAAAAACGCCAGCACAAAGAAGGCAAACCCCATGCTGCCCCAGGCAAACAATTTCCGGAGAACGCTATTCATATATAGCTATAATAACGTAGAGAATCTCCAGCGGAAAGTCTGGCTAAATCCAAACCGTATGACTCCTACTTTGACAAATTCGCCCCGCGTTTCAGCCATTGTCCCAGCGCGCAACGAAGAAGCGGTCATCGCAGCCTGCGTCGAGTCGCTGGCCCAGCAAATCGAGATCGCGGAGATTCTCGTGGTCAACGATCAATCCACCGATCGCACCGTCGAGATTGTTCGTGGGCTTATCCCGAAATTTCCCCACGTGCGCTTGCTCGAAACAACCGGGCTCCCCGCGGGCTGGGTCGGAAAAAACAACGCCGAGTGGCTTGCCGCCCGACAAGCAAAGGGCGATTGGCTACTCTTTACCGATGCAGATGCCGTACACGAAAAGGATTCAGCCGCGAAGGCGTTGCAAATCGCCGTGCAATCGAACGCTGCAATGGTTTCCTTTTCTCCCGAGCAGTTGATGCACAAATGGTACGAGAAGGCGCTCACCCCTTTCGTCTTCGGGAGACTCAGCAGAATTTTCTCTTTCGACGAAATCAACGATCCACAAAGCGAGGCCGCCGCTGCCAACGGACAGTTCATCCTGATTCGCCGCGATGCCTACAACGCCGTTGGTGGCCACGCCAGCATCGCCGGGGAACTTCTCGAAGATGTGGCTCTCGCGAAGCTCGTGAAGCGCGCCGGCTACCGCATCTGGTTCGGCAGCGGCAAAGGCTTCGTCCGTGTCCGGATGTACCGTTCCTTTTCAGCCATGTGGGCCGGCTGGAGAAAGAATCTCTATCAGCTCGAGGGCGGGAGCCCTGCGGAGATCTACAAACAGCTTCTGGCGGAGGCTGCCTTTCTGCTCGGTCCCCTTGCCCTCATTGTCTTGGCCGTCTTCAAGTGGCATCGCCTGGAGTTCGCCGTCATCCTCAGCCTTTTCTTTCTTCTGATCACCCATGCCCTGCATTTCCAGGCCCTCCGCCGCAGCCATTTCTCCCCTGCCCTCACCGGATACCTGATTCCCGGCTCCATCCTTTATACCGCTGTCCTATATGCCTCCTATCGCAGCCACACCCGGGGTAAGCTGGAGTGGAAGGGAAGGGAGTACCCAGTGGGTACCCCTCATGCATCGAAAGGATAGTGGCTTAAAGCGATGGTGTACTTGACGCGCAAACTCGAGTTCTCGGCTTCCCATCTCTACCACAACCCCGCCTTCAGCGCGGAGGAGAACAAGCGCATCTTTGGCAAATGCAACAATCCCCACGGTCATGGGCACAACTACTCCCTGGAAGTCACCGTGGTGGGGGAGCCGGACCCGGTCACCGGCATGGTCCTGGATTTGAAGGAACTCAAAGAGATTCTGGAGCGCGAGATTACGCAGCGTATGGATCACCGCTTCCTGAATTACGAAGTACCCGAGCTCAAGGGCCAGATTCCCACGTGCGAGAACATCGCCCGGGTGATCTGGAATCTCCTGGAGCCGCGGATTCATGAAGGCAAGCTGCACCGCGTGCGTCTGTACGAGACGCCCGATCTGTTCGCCGACTGCTACCGGAATGGAGCAAAACCGGAGTGAGCGAGGCGCTCAAAATCGAGCTTGGGCGGCGCTATCGTTTCGCGGCCTCGCACCGCTTGCACAGCGATGCGCTGAGCGCCGAAGAAAACGCCCGCGTCTACGGGAAATGTAATAACCCCTACGGCCACGGGCACAACTATGTGGTGGAAATCAGCGTGTCAGGGACGCCCGATCCTGCCACAGGCATGATCGCGAATCTTGCGGACCTGGACGGTTTCGTCGAGCGCGAAGTGATCGAAGCCTTCGATCACAAATCGCTCAACGAAGACGTGCCCGCATTTCGCGCGAAGGTGCCGACGACGGAGAACATTTGCAAGGAGATTTACGAGCGCCTAAAGCACTTTCCGAAGGCCAAGCTGGAGCGCGTGCGCGTCGAAGAGACGTCGAATAACGCGTTCGAGTACGCCGGGGAAGAAAATTAGGATCGCGCTGCGGTCCGATCGAGGGGGAATGGGCCAGTGAACAAACCAACGGAAATCATGCTGCACGAAGCAAAACTCGACATGCCCCAGGAGAGCATCGCCGACCTGGTGCGCAAGATGCTCCTCGTCCTCGGCGAAGATCCCAATCGCGAGGGCCTGCGTAAAACGCCGGAACGCTTTGAGAAGGCGCTGAAATTCCTGACCAGCGGCTACCACCTGAACCTCGATAACGTCCTGAATGGGGCCACGTTCAGCGTCCATTACGACGAGATGGTGGTCGTGAAGGACATCGAATTCTTTAGCCTCTGCGAGCACCATTTGCTGCCATTCTTCGGCAAGGCCCACGTTGCCTATCTTCCCAGCCAGAAAGTGCTCGGCTTGAGTAAAATCGCCCGCCTGGTGAACATGTACGCCCGCCGCTTGCAGATTCAGGAGCGCATGACCAGCCAGATCGCCAGCGCCATCTCCGAGAAGATCAGCCCCGAGGGCGTGGGGGTGATCATTGAGGCGCGGCACCTCTGCATGCAGATGCGCGGCGTGGAAAAGCAGCATGGCCAGGCCGTCACCAGCGCCATGCTCGGCTCCTTCCGCCACAACAAGCAGACCCGCGACGAATTCCTGTCCCTGGTGCGCGCGAAACACCCTTAAGGTAGGGCGAGGCCCCCAGCTCGTTGCCACCTTTGCGAGCCGGCCCTCGCTTGCGTCCAGACGAGCCGGACCTACTTCTTCGCGATAGCCACCGAGGCCCGTGTCGTCTCCCAATCAATATTCAACGTCGCGCCCATCCCCGCCTTCTCGAACGCGATGGTGAGGTTCTCCACCGCTGCAGGCAGGGCAGAAGCCTTCATGTCAATCCGCGCGAGGTCATTCGTCGCGCCGGGATATTGTGTGCCCCACTCGCCGGTCTTCTTGCTCAAAATGAGCGTCCACTTATCCTTGTCGGGAATCGTGAACAGCGTGTAGCTTCCCGCCGGCACGGCGGTGCCGCCAACCGTCAAGTCGGCATTCGTCACAAACGTCGTCGCTTCATTTGCGCCCGTCCTCCATACCTGGCCGAACGGCACGAGTCCGCCATAAATCTTGCGGCCCTTGGCGCGCGGGCTGGAGTAGTCAATCGTTACGCTCTTGCCGCCTCCCAGGTCAAACGTAGCCGTCGCCGGGGGGCTCAGGCGCTTCGATTTATCCTGCTGTGCTAGAAAAACGGTGGCGCACACCGCCAAGCCGAGACAAATCACGGCAGTCCTTACCAAAATTTTCCTCATTGCTTCTCCTCTTGAGTTTCCATTCCGTGGTCAACGTGGTCTTACAGCTAGGGCTGAGACCTTGCCACTAGCATTCAACCGGATTTACCCCCGCGTTGCAAGCTCCCCGTCACCATCGGGCAACGCCTCAGCTTCCGGTTATGCGGCCTCTCATCTTATTGAACCTATCGCGAGCCTACCCCGCACCCAGCAAGGACTCATAGCTCACAACACCATGTGATATGAGGCACTGCGCTTATTCTCGAATAGGTCCAGCGTCTCCCTGTAACAACGCCTTTCGCGCAGCTGGGTCTACGGGCCCTCCAACCGCGCTCGAAACCAGGGATTCGGACCCCCTCGCTCGCCGTTCCGCGAGCCTGCTTCAATACAATTCATGCGGAGGTCTGCATGCTGCATCTCGATACCGGCAATACCGGTTTTATGATCTTGTGCACCAGCTTGGTCATGTTGATGACGCCAGGTCTGGCTTTTTTTTATGGCGGGCTGGTGGGACGCAAGAACGTCCTGGCCATCATGATCCAGAGTTTTGTGTCCATGGGCTGGACCACCGTCATTTGGTACGCGTACGGATATTCGCTCTGCTTCAGCGGGGACTGGCATGGAGTCATCGGCAACCTGCACAACGCCTTTCTGCGGGGAATCGATCTGAACACGCCATCGCCGAATAACACGATTCCGGCCCTGGTGTTTATCGCCTACCAGATGATGTTTGCGATCATCACGCCGGCGCTCATCTCCGGCGCCTTCACCAATCGGGTGACCTTCAAGGCGTACATGCTGTTTCTCACGGGGTGGCTGACCTTCGTCTATTTCCCCTTCGTGCACATGGTATGGGGCGGAGGATTCCTGCAGCAGTGGGGCGTGAAAGATTTCGCCGGCGGGATTGTGGTGCACAACATCGCCGGAATGGCGGCCCTGGCGTCCGTGTTGTACGTAGGCAAGCGGAGGGTGCTGGATCGCGGACCGCACAGCATTCCCCTGGTGGCGCTGGGTACCGGGCTGCTTTGGTTCGGGTGGTATGGCTTTAATGCGGGGAGCGAGATGCGCGTGGATTCCGTGACCGCCGTGGCGTTTCTGAACACCGACGTGGCAGCCTCGTTTGCCGCCATTGCTTGGCTGATGGTGGCGTGGCTCAATGAAAAGAAACCGAAGTTCCTGGGTCTGCTGACCGGGGCGGTGGCGGGATTGGCCACGGTGACCCCGGCGGCGGGTTATGTTTCGCCGACCACGGCGGTGATTATCGGCATCGTTTCCGGCGTGGTGTGCTACTACGCGGTGGAAATGAAGAACAAGCTGCAATGGGACGACGCGCTCGATGTGTGGGGAGTTCACGGAGTGGGCGGGTTTCTCGGGATCGTCATGCTCGGCATTTTCGCCACCAAACAATTCAATCCCGAGGGTGCGAACGGCTTACTGTACGGCGACCCGACGTTCCTGCTGAAGCAGGTCACTGCCGTGGTTTTCGCCTCCACTTGGGCGTTCGTCTTCACGTACGCCATGCTGAGGATCATCGATGGATTCACCCCCGTCAAAGTGACTGAGCTTACGGAGGAAGTGGGATTGGACGAGTCGCAACTCGGCGAACACGCTTACGAGCAAGTGGTTGAGTGATGCGACAGCGTTGAATCTATCCCGCGAGAGTGGGAAAGGATCCAGAGCTTCACAGGTACTTACTACAGGAGACCAGACGACCAAGACAACTCGCCGCCCACGGGCGGGTCTGAGCTGAGCATTCAAGATTGCCGACGGGATACACCACCTACCCGTGGCAAAGGGAGTGTACTGTCAACTCGCGCTCCCCTCGCCTGGCAAGCCCACTCACTGCAAACGAATGACCCACCACCCACTGTTGCAAGCGCTTTACACTTAGAACACTCCTATGCTAATTTAGAAAGGTCGAAGAAAAGAGGAAATTTAAAGGGATGACGGTTGGGGGGCACTTGAGCGACGCGAAAGCTATGTTGATTGAGCAATTCCGCAGTCATGTGAAGGACACGGGATCGCCGGAAGTGCAGATCGCACTCCTCAGCGAGCGCATCAACTATTTGACAACGCATCTCAAGTCGCATGTCAAGGACCACGCATCACGCCGTGGGCTGATTATGATGGTGAACAAGCGGCGGCGCCTGCTGGACTATCTCAACCGGCGAGACCCGGATCGGTATCACCAGATTGTTGAACGCCTTAGCCTGCGCAAGTAAAACACCGCCCATACCTGGCCGGCGCAACTTGCGGCATCACGATCGTACAAATTCCAGTCGGAGTCTGTTCGTCGGCAGTGCTTCTGCCATACGTGAATCGCTCAGGCCTGTCTCGGCAGGCTTTTAGGCGTTTTTCCTGGTGTCGTTGCTCGCGGAATGTCCCTTCCGCGACTAACCATCCTCTTATCTTACAGTTACAAGCAGGCTCCGCCTGCCTCAGGACTCCTCGAACGGAGTCAAAGGAAGAACATAAATGGCTGACAACAATCACGTACCCGCACCTCATCAGGTCACGATCGAAGTTGGCGGACGCCCCCTGACCCTTGAAATGGGAAAGATCGCGAAGCAGGCCAACGGCGCGGTGACTGCTCGCTACGGCGATACCGTCGTCCTCGTTACGGCTTGCATGGCTTCCAAACCGAGTGACCGCGACTTCCTGCCTCTCACTGTCGACTATCGCGAAAATACCTACTCTGCCGGGAAAATCCCCGGCGGCTTCTTCAAGCGCGAAGGGCGCCCCACTGAAAAAGAAATTCTGGTTTCCCGCCTGATTGACCGGCCAATGCGCCCGCTGTTCCCGGATTCCTGGCGGACAGAGACCCAGGTCATCGCCTTGGTGCTCTCTGCCGATAGCGACAACGATCCCGACGTCATTGCGGTGACCGCTGCCTCCGCGGCTGCCTATTGTTCGGACCTGCCCTTCACCGATCCCATCGCGGCTGTTCGCGTCGGGCTACTTGATGGCCAACTCGTCGCCAATCCCACCGTTGCCGAGCAGAAGACCAGCAAGTTCAACATTATCGTCGCCGGCACGGAAAACGGCATCGTCATGGTCGAATCGGGCGCGTTTGAAGTCTCCGAAGAAAAAGTTGTCGAAGCCCTCGAGTTTGGCCACGAGCAGGTCAAGAAAATCGTGCGCGGCATCAAGGAACTCCACGCGCAGCTCAAGCCCACCAAGGTCGTGGTCGAGCCGCTGCCCTTTGATAAGGCCATCTACGACACCCTAAAGAAAACCTATGGCGCGAAACTCCAGGACGCCCTCAACACCGAAAAGCACCCGAAAAAGGAAAGCTATCACCTCGTTGACGCTCTTCTCGAAGAGATCCTGAAGCCCATCGCGGAAGACGACGAAGAGAAGCTGACGCTCACCAAGCGGGCCTTCGAGCGGCTGCGTGAAGAGTACTTCCGCGAGGAAGTTCTCAAGGCGCGGCGGCGTCCCGATGGCCGCGCGTTCGACCAGATTCGCCAGATCACTTGCGAAGTCGGTCTCCTGCCTCGCGTGCACGGCTCAGCCCTTTTCACCCGCGGTGAAACCCAGGCGCTCGCCACGTTGACCCTCGGCACCAAGGAAGACATGCAGCGCCTCGACTTGCTCTTTGAGCAGGACACCTTCAAGCGTTTCATGCTGCACTACAATTTCCCGCCCTTCAGCGTCGGCGAAGTGAAGATGCTTCGCGGTGCGGGCCGCCGTGAAATTGGCCACGGTGCGCTGGCGGAACGCGCGCTTGCCAACCTGCTGCCCCCCGAGATCGATTTTCCCTACGCCATGCGCGTGGTCAGCGACATTCTGGAGTCCAACGGCTCTTCTTCCATGGCCACCGTTTGCGGCGGCTCACTAGCATTGATGGACGCAGGCGTGCCCATGAAAGCGGCTTGCGCTGGGATCGCCATGGGTCTCGTTGTCGGCGATAGCGACACCTATTCCATCCTCACGGACATTGCCGGCGCCGAAGATCACTACGGTGATATGGACTTCAAGGTTGCCGGCACTCGCGAAGGCATCACCGCCCTGCAAATGGACATCAAGGTCACCAGCATCAGCATTCAGATGATGCGCGAAGCCCTGGCTCAGGCAAAAAAGGCCCGTCTGCAGATTCTCGACACCATGGAGAGTACTCTCGGCGCACACCGTGAAGCCATTTCGGCTTACGCCCCGCGCCTCTTCAAGTTGAGCATCCCTACGGACAAGATTCGCGATCTCATTGGTCCGGGCGGCAAGAAGATCAAGTCCATCATCGAACAGACCGGCGTCAAGATCGATGTCATGGAAGACGGTACCGTACACATCTTCTCCACCAGCGGAGCCAGCGGCGATCAGGCTCTGCAGATGGTTCGCGATGTCACCGCCAGCGCCGAAATCGGAAAGACTTACCTCGGCAAAGTCGTCCGCCTCGCGGAATTTGGCGCCTTCGTCGAACTTTTCCCCGGCACCGACGGCCTGCTGCACATCAGCGAAATCTCCGAGCATCGCATCCGCGACGTTCGCGACGAACTCAAGCTGGGTGATCAGGTCCTCGTCAAGGTGCTGGCCATCGAGGGCAACAAAATCCGCCTCTCCCGCAAGGCTCTCATCAAGGAAGCCCGCGAGAAGCAGGCCCACAGGAGGGACGTGCCCGGCGGCGGCGCCCCAACACCAGCCCCCACCACCGAAGGCAACTAACCGGATTCAGTCCAAAACAAAAGGCCCCCGCAAGGGGGCCTTTTCCATTGTGAGCGCACTACTATCGTATCTTGTGTAGCCGTGTCAAAAACGAAGGGTGCCCCAGGCACGGAGTGTGTGCCTGGGTCTTGGGGTGTCCGGCCCCCTGCGGCGGGCGCCTAATCTAAACGTGTAGGGGCGCAGCACGCTGCGCCCCATCTCGGCAGGACTGTCACCTCTAGTCTTCTCTTGGGTTTGTTTTGACTCACGCGTGCGTGCAATGCACCGCGTCCAGCGCACCCCATAGCGCATCCAGGGCCTCATTCGTTGTCGCCAGGATCTCTGCTTCGTCCCCGTGGGCGTGCTCTTCGAGCCAACCACGCCACGCGGCACGATGTAACTTGTCGGCTTCTTCGTGCACCGTAAAATAAGCCAGACCCTTCGCCGAATCCACTCCGTAAAACTTCTTCAAGCCTTCAATCTTGGTCGTCGCGATCTCTGGCACCTGCGCTTCATAGGCGTAGAGCGCCGCCACCGCTTCCGCCACTGGCCGGTCGCCCACGATCTCGCGGAAAGTCTCCACCACGGTTTGGGTTCCCGGCAACGCCGGGCAGCACGTGATGTCTTCCTCATTCACGCCCAGTGTCGCCGCAAAATCGCGCCAGAGTTTCGGGTGCGGCCGCGAAGGGTTTTCCTCTTCCGCCAGGTTTTCCACCACGATGTCGCGGAGCGGGCCTTCGGTGCGCGCTGCCAGCACGCGCAGGTGCTTCGGAAACGCCTCGACGTGCCGGTAGTACTGCGCGGCATACAGTTGCAGGTCCTCGCGGCTCAACTTGCCCGCCTGCCAATCCTGATAGAACGGATGTTTCAGAAGGCTTTTCTCGGCGATTGCGGCATCGATTTTCTCCAGCAGTTCGGTGTTCCGCATGGTTGGCCCCTCCAGTTGGTCTCCCGCAACACTCCCCAATTGCCCTGCTACTGGGTGCAAAGCAATTGGCGGATTGTACCAGAGTCTGCGGATATTTGCCGTGTGGATCGGAACTCAACCAGATCGAATCTCTCTGTCCGCATCTCGGAGTGCGGCGGCTTGCCGCCGCTTTTACGCTGTTTTCAACTCCACGAACGTGTCTTTCTGAAAAGGAAGTGGCTACCGACTCCCGGGCCGCCGCGGTGCTCCCGGGTTTGTAGGGCCCGTCCTTCTGCCTGCCCGCCGAAGGAGGGAGGCGCGTGGTTTGCGTCCCGGATGGGGTTCCGGGACGGGCCGCTCTTGGCTTGGCTACGACCCAGCTCCGTGCAGCCGCTCGATATCTGCTCCCACGCCCTGGAGCTTCTCCACAATCCTCTCGTAGCCGCGGTCAATGTGGTACACGCGGTCAATGATCGTCTCTCCCGCCGCCACCAGCCCCGCCAGCACCAATCCCGCGCTTGCCCGCAAGTCGGAAGCTTGCACTGTTGTCCCCGTCAGCTTGGCCGGTCCGCGCACCACTGCGCGCCGCCCATCAATCGAAATATTCGCGCCCATGCGCATCATTTCGCTGGCATGCAGGAAGCGATTCTCGAAAATTGTTTCCGTGATGACCGAAGTGCCTTCCGCCTGCGTCGCCAGCGCCATGTATTGCGCCTGCATGTCGGTGGCGAAGCCGGGGTACTCTTCCGTGGTTACATCCGCCGCGGCCAGCGTCTTTGCACCCCGCACCCGCAGCGTCGTCGCATCCAGCGTTTCAATGGGCGCGCCTGCCTTCTCCAGCTTGGCCATCACCGCGCCCAGATGCGCCGGCGCGCAGTTCGTGATCGTAAGATCGCCGCCAGTTATGGCTCCGGCCACTAGAAAAGTGCCCGCCTCGATGCGGTCCGGAATCACCGCATGGTGTGCGCCGTGCAGCTTTTCCACGCCGCAGATGTGCAGCGTAGAAGAATCGTCCCCGCGAATGTCCGCCCCCATTTTCCGCAGCAGGTGAATCAGGTCCGTCACTTCGGGCTCGCGCGCGCAATTGTCCAGGTTCGTTTCGCCCTCCGCCAGCGTTGCGGCCATCAGAAGATTTTCCGTGCCGGTCACAGTGATCTTTTCAAACACAATGTGCGCGCCCTTCAGCCGGCCTTTCCCCGGCGCTTTTGCGTGGATGTACCCGTGCTCCGTGCTGATCTCGGCACCCATCTTGGCCAGCGCAGCCACGTGCAGATCCACGGGCCGTGCGCCGATCGAACAGCCTCCCGGCAGCGAAACGTGCGCAATTCCGGCACGCGCCACCGCCGGCCCCAGCGTCAGGATGGACGCCCGCATAGTCTTCACCAACTCGTAGGGTGCCACCGCACCATTCAGCGTCACCGCTTCGATGGTGTAATCCGTCGCGGGGAAATCCGTCGTCGTCACCCGTGCGGACATGAACGCCAGCAGTTTTGCCATGGTCACGATGTCGCGCACCATAGGAATGTTGTGAAGCGTCACGGGCTCCGCAGTAAGCAGCGCCGCAGCCATCGCCGGCAGCGCGGAGTTCTTTGCGCCGCTGATTGTCACCATCCCGCGCAACGGCTTACCTCCGCGAATTTGAAATTTGTCCATGCCCTATTTTCCTGCTTATTCGCCCAATGCCCGGCGCAGATGGCCCCTGGCCGCCGCCAGGCGCTTCTTCGCCTGTTCCGCGGAAATATTTCGTTTCAGCATGATCAGCGCGAGGCGCAGGTTGTGTTTGCTCTGACGCAAAGCGTGTTCCACGGCAGACACATCCCTCCCGCTCGCTTCCATCAGGATCCGCTTCTCCCGGTCCCGAAGCTTCTCATTTGTCCGCGCAACGTCAATCATCAGGTTGTCATACAGATGGCCCAAGCGCACCATCGTTGCTGTTGAGAGCATGTTCAGGACCAGTTTCTGCGCTGTCCCCGCCTTTAGCCTCGTCGAGCCCGCAATCACTTCGGGTCCCACCTCCGGCGCAATGGCAATTCTTGCCGCACGCGCAAGCGGAGATCTTCGGCTCGACGTGATCGCAATCGTCAGCGCCTTGCGCTTCTTTGCGAAGGCCAGCGCCGCCAGCACGTACGGTGTTGTTCCACTTGCCGCAATTCCAACGACGGCGTCTGCCCCCGTCAGCCGTATCCGCTTCAAATCCCGCACCGCTTCGGCCCAGCGGTCTTCCGCTCCTTCCACGGCCTGCGTCATCGCTCTCTTTCCCCCGGCGATCAGCGCCTGCACCAATTCAGGAGGCGTCCCGAATGTTGGTGGGCACTCCGAAGCATCCAGCGTTGCGATGCGTCCGCTCGATCCCGCTCCCACATAAATCAACCTGCCACCGTTTTCAATCCTTTGTAGGATCGCCTCCACAGCTTGGGCAATCGCGGGCAACTCCCGCGCCACCGCCGTAGGCACTTTGCGGTCCTCGCGGCTCATCAGCCGCACAATCTGTATTGCCGTCATGCGGTCGAGATTCCTGGAGCCTGGATTCCTTTGTTCTGTCTGCCGGCCTTCCGTCAGCCTGCGCTTTCTGTCTGGGATGGGCATTCCTAAATTATAGCCGGGCTTACTCCGAATTAACGCCAACGACATCTTCCCACGTTCCTCCCCATCCGCACCTCCGGAATCATCTATGATGGAAAAGCACGCACCTGGCCGGCTCGCAACACGGAATCACCGGAACTCGTGTCTATGGACGTTCTCAAGAAACTCTTCGAGCAGCATTTTCACGCACCCCCCGAGCGCATACAGCCGGTTCAGGGGGACCTCGGCGGTTCCGGGCGCAAGATCATCCGTCTTGCCACTGAAAAAGACAGCGCCATCGGCATTCTCTACGGCGTTCGCGAGGAAAACGTCGCCTTTCTCGAATTCTCCCGGCACTTCCGCAAACACGGCCTGCCTGTGCCGGAGATTTATGCCGAAGATCTGGACCGCGGCGCGTACCTCGAAGAAGACCTGGGAGACACCACGCTTTTCGAGTTTCTCTCACAAAATCGCGACGGCGCGAATATTGCCGCCTCGGTGGTTGAGGTCTACCGCAAAGTCGTCGCCGTTCTCCCGCGTTTCCAGGTCGAAGCCGGCCGCGACTTGGATTATTCCGCCAGCTATCCTTGTGCCAGTTTCGACCGCCAATCCATCGCCTGGGATTTGAACTATTTCAAATATTATTTCCTCCGCACAGCCGGTATTCCATTCAGCGAACAGCGCTTGGAAAACGATTTCAGCCGCCTCACCGATTTCCTCCTGAGCGCACCCCGCGATTATTTCCTCTATCGCGATTTCCAGTCCCGCAACATTATGCTGCGCAATGGCCAGCCTTTCTTCGTTGATTATCAGGGCGGCCGCAAAGGCGCCCTGCAATACGACATTGCTTCTCTGTTGTTCGATGCCAAGGCCGATCTGCCGCCGGAACTCCGCCAGCAACTCCTGGACGCTTATCTTGACCGGCTGAGCGAATTTCTCGATTTGGACCGCGATGCCTTCCTGCACTTTTACTACGCCTACGTCTACGTCCGCCTGCTGCAGGCCTTGGGGGCTTACGGTTTTCGCGGTTTTTACGAGCGCAAAACGCATTTCCTGCAGAGCGTTCCCTTCGCTCTGAAAAACCTGCGCTGGCTGCTTCACAACACCAAATTGCCCGTCGAGCTGCCCACGCTCATGGAAGCGTTTCAGGGCATGCTGGCCTCGGAGAAGCTCAATGCCCTCGCTTCCGAAGCGCAAAATCTTGTCGTGCGCATCTTCAGTTTTTCCTTCCATCGCGGTTTGCCGCAGGATGACACAGGAAATGGCGGGGGCTTTGTGTTTGATGGCCGGAGCTTGCCAAATCCCGGCCGCGAGGAGCGCTTCAAAACTCTTACTGGCAAAGACGCCCCGGTGATCGAATACCTCAACCAGCAGGAAAGCGTGCACCAGTTTCTCGCGGGAGTGCTTTCGCTGGTGGATGCAAGCGTCAGCAATTATCAGCAGCGCGGCTTCAAGAATCTGATGGTTTCCTTCGGATGCACGGGCGGCCAGCACCGTTCGGTTTTTCTGGCGGAACAATTGGCCAATCGCTTGCGCATCCGAAATGGGCTGGAAGTCGTCGTTCGCCATCTCGAATTGGAAAAGCTAGGCCAATGAAAGCGCCTGCAATCGCGCCCGAGGAAACCTTCCTAGTTCTCTTTAGGAGGCCGGGACTTCAGTCCCGGCGTAAGCCTCCCGGAACCCATGGGCTTCAGCCCCTGAAGAAATGTTTGTCGCTGTCTTCCCGCAGCCCCTTCAGCCATGCCGCAGCTTTAGACGAAGGCCTCCCATGAAAGCGATGATTCTTGCGGCCGGCCTCGGCACGCGCCTCCGCCCGCTCACCGACACTCGTCCCAAGGCCCTCGTGGAAGTCGCCGGCCGCACACTCCTCGAAATCACTCTTTCCCGCCTGAGTTCCTTCGGCGTTCGCGACGTCATCATCAACGTGCACCACTTTCCGGAGATGATTCTCGATTACCTCAAGGCCCACGGCAATTTCGGTTTGCACATCGAAATCTCCCGCGAGGAGCGTTTGCTCGATACCGGCGGCGGCCTGAAAAAGGCCTCCTGGTTTTTCCTTCAGGACTCCGCGCATTCCGAAGAACCGTTCATCCTGCACAATGTGGACGTCATCAGCACCATCGATCTCCGCCGCATGCTCGAATTTCACAATGAAAAGCAAGCTCTAGCCACGCTAGCAGTTCAGCATCGCCAGAATTCCCGCCAACTGCTGTTTGATAGCGGTCTTCGCCTATGCGGCCGCCGCGTCGGCCCTGGCCAAGAGCCTGAATTGGTCCGCAGCTATCTCACCAATACTCTTCGGGAGGGCACGGCTTCAGCCGTGCCGAAGAGCGTAGAGAGCACGGGGGCTTTAACCCCTGAGGTCCCGCTGCAGTCGTTCGCCTTCTCCGGCATCCACATCATCTCTCCGCGTCTCCTCCGCCTGATGGAAGAACAAGGCGCGTTCTCCATCATCGATGTCTATCTCAGCCTGGCAGCCCTCGGAGAAAAAATCCTCGCATTCCCAGCCGACGATGCGTATTGGCGCGATCTAGGCAGGCCCTCTGATCTCGAGCAAGTCGCCAGAGATAGAACGCTGGGATAACCGGCGCAGCGACGTCCGCCACCACTCCCTGTTTTCTGATTCCTAATTTCCGAAAACTTAGAACTTAATACTGAGAACTTAAAACTGCCTCACTCCCCCGCAAACCCAAGCGCCTTCATCACCGCGTCATGCACCGCCGGCCGCACCTCGGCGATCTTGTGATTCTCTCGTGTCGGATTGACGCGGTTAGTCAGCAGCACCACAAACAATTGCCGGTCCGGATCGATCCAGATCGTCGTCCCCGTAAATCCTGTGTGGCCGTAACTATGCGCCGAAAAGTAATGCCCGCTGGAGCTGCCTTCGGTCGGCACCACCCAGCCCAGCGTGCGCGTATTCTTCGCCAGCGCCTGCGGCACCGTGAATTCCGCAATCGTCTCACGTTTCAGCACCCGAATGTGCCCATAAACCCCGCCATTCAGCAGCATCCGGCAAAACGCCGCCAAATCCGGCGCAGTGCTGAACACCCCGGCGTGCCCCGAAACTCCCCCAATCACGAAAGCATTTTC
>Ga0187866_1001403_pt1 | contig 22930 bp, 26 predicted proteins | sample June2016WEW_11_1_3_FD_133013 | JGI IMG/M metagenome (GOLD analysis project Ga0187866, IMG submission 133013) | Peatland microbial communities from SPRUCE experiment site at the Marcell Experimental Forest, Minnesota, USA - June2016WEW_11_150 | ecosystem: Environmental > Terrestrial > Soil >...
CACGCTCGACCGCAGGGGGGCGCGAGCTATGGCTCGCAAGCCCGCCCCCCTGCTCGTTTAACTTGCTATCGAGCCCTATTGAGCCGCTTCGCGGCAGTGACAAATTTAAATCAGGACTTGACCTACTGGCTATTGGCTATCGTAGTCGGCCTGGTTGGAATCGCCGCCGGCCAAGGCTGCCTGTCGGCTATTGCCTATTGGCTATCGTAGTCGGCCTGGTTGGAATCGCCGCCGGCCCAGGCTGCTCCCGGAGCGGATGCCCTCCAGGCTGGTGATGGCGCCCAAGGGGGGCCCTGGGTTTGTCTGCGAGAGCATTTGCGCCAGGCGGGCGTAAGTCTTGGCCAGGCCCAAGTGGTTTTCCACGCCCTCAATCCAATCGTCAGCCCCGGAGCGCGGGTCACGCTCTTTGCGCAGATTCAGCAAGTGCCCGTCCAGCACCGCCTGGCTCACCCCCGGCCCGATATAACTCTGTGGCAATCGCGCCCGCGGCAACGCGCGGACGTTTCCAGTCCCGACAAGTCGGGACTCCACGCTCTCACGCTCTACGCTCTCACGCTCCACGCTCCTCACGATCTCCACCACCCCCTCAGCCGGCGTCAGAAAATCATTCACCGCCGTCTGGATGCTCTCGCTGCGGCTGCATTTGATGAGGGGATAGATGCGGCCTTCCTGGGTGAAGCCGATGGTCTGTTCGAGGCCGCGGGCCTGGCCGCGCACAAAGAGCACCGCCGCGGCGCGGATGCCCTGCCAGCGCGCGCGCTGGCCGTCCCAGGTGACGCCCACGCCCAGATGGGCCAGGTGGCTGCTGAGCAGGGCCGGCCTTGGGATGGGCGGCGGCAGGTAATCCTCCAGCCCGTTGAGGGCGAGCACCAGGCGTTTGGTGAGATCGGGTTCCCCGCCGGCGTCCAACAAAAGGCAAGCGATGCCCAGGGCATTCATCAGCATCGGCACCCGGACCGGGGCGTTCCCGCTGGCGATCAGCTCCGCCCACACGCACGCGCTCACCAACGGACCCCGCACCTCGTCGCACCAAAACCAACACCGCGGCCCCATGTCCATCCCGGCGACCCGCACACATCCCACGTCCATAGTCCGCGCCAAGGACATGCCATAAGGGCCCCCTGCAGTCCCCAGCCGCCCCCGTTCGCCCGCCGTAGGTCCCGATTCCTGATCGGGATTCGCCATTCGCTCGCCGCAGGTCCCGATTCCTGATCGGGATTCGCCATCCGCCGCCAAGCCCAGGTAGCGGCAGTGATCCAGGATTGCTTGGGTGATCGGTTGGGCCGCCCCCGCGTTGGGGATGGCCAGCCGGTCGCAGCAAAAGGCCGTCAGCGCGTTCCCGCTCGGGTCCTCGAAGGCCGCGTACCACGCCCCCACGATCTCCTGCATTGAAATCGCGCTGATGTTGAGTTGGGACACCCGCACCCCCAGCTTGGCCTGTGGGATGCGCTCCGGGTGCCTCGCCACGTACCGCCCGGCGTCCCGGTCCAGTTCCGTGCCGCACTCCGGACAGGCCGCGTAGTACCTGGCCAACCGGTCATGGCCCATCTCCGCTGTAATTATCGGGTCCGGCCCGTGTGCGTCCGTGTTCGTCCCTGTTCGTCCATTCCGGCGCACCCTCACGCATCGCGGCCACTCCTCCTCCAGGCACCATTCCCGCCCGCAGCCCGGGCACGCCACCATGCACAAGTGGAAACTGCTCCCCTTCAGCCGCGCGTTCTGCCCCGCCCCGGCCACCCGCTGCGTGCCGATGAAGCAGGTCAGATGCAGCGGCGAATTAGTCATGCGCGCGTCCACGTAGCCGATGTTGCGTTCATCGATGTCATCCACCTCGTCCAGGAGGGCCAGGTCCAGGGTGAGCGAGGTGGGCGGCTTGTGCATGCCGCAGAAATTCCCGAAGGACTTGCGCTGGCCGTCCGTGACCGTGTAGCTCTCCTTGCGGTCAATCGTCTTGCCGCTGGCGTTCTGCACCTTGCCGAGTTGGATCATGTGGGCCATCCAGGGATAGAGGTCCAGCACGTTGGGACGGAACTTTTGCCCGACGATCTCTTGGACCTTGGGCCGGTCGGGGAGATAATTGCCCACGCTCAAGAACCGAATGGCCGTGGCGTAGGCCATCAGGTTCAGCTCCAGCACGGTCTTGCCGAACTGCGCCCCGCCCCCCACCGCCAGGCTCGCCCCCTTGAGCTGACCGGGCTGGAAAAGCACGCCGTCGATTTCGACCGCCTCCGGCCGGGCCAGGGGCGCGCCCGAAGCCTGCGGGGATGCTGCGGGAGGCGGAGCGGCGGGGTCGGGTGGGGCGTCGGCGGTGCTCTCAGGGTCGCGCCCGATGGTGTTTCGGAGGATTTTGTCCAGCCAATCCACCACCAGGTCGAGCGGCGCGCGCCCCTGGAGCGAGAAGGGCCCGCCGGTGCCGTCGCGCTGCAACACCCTGGCGTGCTGGCCCAGGAACTCCCTGAACGTGCCGCACCGCGGGACCCGGCTGACCTGCTCGTCCGCCGGGGTCAAGGCCTTGAGCGCCCCGCTCGGGGGGCAGGCCTCCTGTTCGGCCTTGGGAGAGAACGCCCCAAACGAGGGATGCCTGCGGGCGGCTGGCCTGCCAGTAGTGGGGCAGGCGTCTCGCCTGCCAGCACCAGTGGGGCAGGCGTCTCGCCTGCCTGCAGCAGCGGGCCGGGCGTCTCGCCTGCCTGCAGCAGCGGGCCGGGCGTCTCGCCTGCTTTGGTTCCTAGGGCCAGACGCCTCCGCGGCAGGCGAGAGGCCTGCCCCACCGCCTGCCGGTCCACGCTGAGATTGCTTGGCTTTCTTCATTGCATCCCCGCCCGCCCCGGGGCGTCTCCGGCGGCGGACCTCCTGGCCCTGCTAAAGCCCAGGTCCTGCTTTGTAAGTGCGGCCGGGCCCCGCGAACCGCATCCTCTCAGTTCGATATTCATTGTTCGCTGTTCGCTGTTCGCTGTTCGGTGTTGGCCCGCTCATTTACCCACTCACCCACTGACCCCGCTCCCCCCGCTCCATCGCCTCCATACCATTGGCGGCGGCTCCGCCGCGCCTGGCCTAGCGGGTTTCCTGGGTGATGAGCACCCGGGCCTCCTGATAGAGTTCCATGGCCTCCGGGTTGCACTTGAAGGCATGGGCCAGCACGTCCAGTCCCGCCTGGAGCTTGCTGCGCAGCGTCTCTTTGAACTTGGCTTGGTCGAACTCAAACTGCTCCCGTTCCAAGTCCAGCCGCTGCACCAGGACCCAGGCCTTGGTGTCCTGCTGCTCCAGGGCGAGCCGGGCAAAAAACATTTGCCCAAGGTCCAGCAACCGCTCCGGCGTCAGCGTCGGATCATACCTGGCCGCCTCCTCCAGCAGCGCCTCCACCAACCGCCCGTCCTGCCCCAACTGTGTCTGCAGGCGATAAGACCACATCCTGGACAATGGCCCCGCCCCCCCAACCGCTCCCTCGGCCGGGGGCGGGGACACGGCCTCAGCCGCCGCACTCCCCGACCCAGCCTGCTCAAGAGCTGGCGCCGGCTCCGGCGAGGCGGGCTCCTGTTTAGCTTCCGCTCCTCTGGGCTGCTTGGAAGTTGGACGGCTCATATTTCAAGGGGAGTGCGGGGCGGCCGCAACGGAGACGCCGGCGGGCTGGCGCGGACCTCGGACCTCGGGCTTGGGGCTTCGGAGTGCATAAGCTCACCCGCGCTCGTCGAGGAAGGCAATCCCCGGTCCCGTAATCCGCCAGAGGCGGTTCTCGGGGCTGACCGGATTGGGCACCTCCTCCAGCAACTGCTTGCGCGCCAGGTAATCGATCGCATCGGCGGCTTGGTCGCGGTCCGGCGAGGCAAACCCGAAGATGGCCACGAAGTGGCACACGGCCTCCAGGCCCAGCCCAAAGCGCGTCTTGTTCGCCCCGAAAACGCGGAGCAGGGCGAGCCGGAAAAGTTCTTTCTGTTGTGAGTTCATATTGCGATTCCCCATTGGTGCTTTGGGAGGGACTACTGGGCTTTGGCGGAGCGGGCCTGGCGCTCGATCATGCGATCCAGCTTCGCGTCGATCTGGGTCAGGCGTTGGTTCTGGAGTTCGGCCGCCGCCGCCAACTGGCTGGCCTCGCGGGCGACGCCATTGACCTTCTCGTGAAGGGCGTTGACGTCGGCCTTGCGCTCGGTGCGCAGTTCGTCAATCTGCTTCTCGACCAGGGCGAGCCGGTTCCGGTAATCACCCTCGGTGACAAAGCCTGGGACCTCCTTGACCTCGAGCGGCTGGGGCGAGAGTGTGGTTTGGTCTTTCTCCCCGAAGAGCGTCCGTTTTGCCTTCACCATCTGGTTGAAGAGCATGACCACAAAAGCCAGGCAGGCCGCCCAGGCCGCCAATTCGGCCGGCGCCATTAGTTGTGCGAGCATGTGAACCTCCTTTGGCGCTTCCTTGGCTGGTCGGCCGCGCTACGCTTTGCGCGCCCACTCCGGCCCTTGGAAGCGATAGTGGGGCAGGCGTCCCGCCTGCCACGAGGGGCGCTACGCTTTGGGCTCCCACTCCGGCCCTTGGAAGGCCGTTCCCCCCGGCCTGAGCGCCTGCACCCGGTCATAAACGGCCTGTTGCTGTTCGGGCGTGATCGTCCCCCGCTGGACCGCCTGCTGGATGAGCGGCGCCACTTGCTCGAGGATGGTCAACGCTCCGTCCACGATCGCCAAAATTGCTGTTGCTTCCATATTTGTTTGATGTAGTTGCGGCAGAAAAAGCGGGCCAGACAAACAGACAGAAAAATGGGGTCAGAACAATCTGTCTTGCATCTTTCTGCCTCCGTCTTTCTGCCCTCACCTTTCCGCCTTCGTTCATCTTTCTGCCTTTTTTTCCGCGTATTCCGCGTATTCCGCGGTTCTTATAAATTTGTTTTCCACCTTTCTGCCTTCGTTCATCTTTCTGCCCCCATCTTTCTGCCTTTTTTCCCGCGGTTCTTATTTCCCTCCGTTCGTCACAGTCAGCGTCACCGGCGGCCCCAGCGCCGGCGCCACCGAATTCGTGGCCATCCACGCCACCGCCTGGCTCACCGCCGCCTGAAGCACCGCCAACCCCTTGTCCAGCGCCGCCCGATTGGCAGCGCTCGGGTCTCCCTGGTAGGCGTCGCGGAGCGCCAGCGCGCGCCCAAACCAGGCCGGCGCCTCCGCCCGCACACTGTTCGCCGCCGCCTGGAGCCCCGGAACCGAGGCGAGCGCCGCCCGGTTTTGGCACTCCCACTGCACAAAACCGTGCAGCACGTCATAAGAAGTCGCCAGGCTGACATCCGCGCTATACAGCACCTTGTCCCCCTTGTATGGTCCGCTCGGGTCGAGCGTCCCGCAGCCGGCCAGGGTGCATCCGAGCAGTCCGCCGGCCGCCAGCGCCGCCACGAACCATAGCATCAGGCTCTTCAGTGGGGCGAGGCCCCCGCCGCCCCCTGGCTCTCCCGGCGGTGGGGCAAGGCTCCCGTCCCCCACCTTCGCTATCCCCGCCCGCAGGAACGCCGTGGCCAGGGCGACCAACCCGGCGTAAACCTCCGGCGGCAACTGCCACCATTTCTGCCACGACCCAAACAGGAGCGCCCCGGCCGCCAGGCACGTCAGGTAGGTCTTCCGGCCCTGGAACCATTGCTGCAATGCATTCATACCATTCGCCTTTCCTCTTCTCTGTTCGCGTTACCAAACCTTTACGCCTCCGTTTTCTCATGCCTGGCGCGAAACGCCAAATGCTCCATTGGCTGCATTGGCTGTATTGGCTCATTTTTCACTTTTTCGACGCTGACCCCTCCAGCGGAGGCCAGTCCGCACCGGTCTGGCGGCAGACGGTTCAGTTGGCCGGCCGGATTTCGCGCGGAGGAACCGCCGACCGGGAGCAGGCGATCCTGGTGAGCGGATGCCCCGCTCAGGAGTTCACGCTCTTAGGAATTGTGACTTTCGCCCGGCTGGAGGAGGCAGAGGTGTTTGCCCGCGGCTTTGAACCTGGCGACGGCGGCCTGGGCGTCAATGCTGATGGGCGGGAAGGTGTTGAAATGGAGGCCCAGAATCTGACTGCAGCGGACGAAGTCGGCGGCCTTGATGGCATCGTCAATCCCCATGGTGAAGTTATCGCCGAGGGGCAGGGCCGCGAAGGTCAACCGGCTCGATTCGCCGATGAGTTTCATGTCCATCGTGAGCGCGGTGTCGCCGGCGTAATAGAAGTTGCCCTGGGCGCTCTGGAAAGTGAAGGGAAGTATCGCGGCCCTGATTTCCCCGGGCCATGACATGATAGACAGCCCCGGCATACTCGAGGCGAATCTTCCGAGCCATCGGCGCGCATCCTGCGCGCAATCGGCCGTTCCGTCAGGCCATGCTTCCGTTTTCCGGGAGTGGCCCCCATCCCGCGTTATTTGCCGATCGCGTCGTTTATCTTCCGGGCTAGAGTTTCCGCCTCCTGATCGGTAAAGGCGCCCGAAATTTCCGCCCTTCCGCCCGAGATTTCCGTTTGAATAACCGGCGCGCACCGAATCCGGCCATCAAAGATTATGGCCAGCCTTTTGTGAAGATTTTCGCGCGTCACCTCGGCAAACCGTTTCCGGCCTTCGTCGGTGAAAATGATCTCGATTTGCGGCGCCCCTCGCGGGTCGCTGGCCACTTTGGCCGACTGCACCGCCGCCTTGTCCAGCAACACTTGCTTCTGCACGTAAAGCGTCTCCAGATGCGGTTGGCCGCCGGTCGTGTTCTCCGAAACGAGAGTCATCCGCTCGGCATCATCCGACGGAGCGTCCAGGACCAGCCGCATCTGGAAGACCGGCGGTTTTGGCGCTTGAGCCGCGTGCTCGGCGGACTTGGCGGCATCCAGCTTCAGTTCGGAGCGAAGTCGCGCCGCTGTTTTCGCAATCAAGAGCGCATCAGCGGTCCGGTTTTGGCTCTTGAAAAAATTCGTGCAGCGGCTGACCACCTCGGGCACATACGGGCAAAGCGCGAAGGCCTGACGGAAGGCGGAATCAGCCGCGCGGGTCATTCGCGCCCGGTCCGGCTCACTGGCGGCGTGCTCCGCCCGCCACGCGTAGAGACCGGCAACACACGACCGCCAATGGGAAAAACTCCTGGCCGCATAATCGTTTTGCACGAACCGCGGGTCGCCTTTGAAGCCGCCCAGGTCTTTTCGCAAAAAAACTTTCTCCGCAAAGTCGCTTATCGCCTGGACCGGCGTCTGGTCGTTGAGCCACTCACCAATCATTCCACCCACGCGGCCGCGCCAATACTCACGGTCCTGCCGTAGAGTTTCCTGGGACAACTCCGGCAGCGGCTGACGGCTGATCTTCATAATCAAACCGTGCGGCTCCAGATACGGATACATCCAGTCGAGCGCAAAACTTTCTTCGAGGTAGCACTCGCGCTCCGGATTCTTATCGAAGATGAGTTTGGCCAGCAGCCCATTGATTTCCATCACGGCGACCTGGCCGCTGACCTGGATTCTGCCTTCAACCTGGTTGACGACTTCCCCCGGCTTGAGTTGATGATTTTGCAGCCGCCGCATCGCGTCTTGCAGGTAATCTTGAAAGCACTTTTGCGAGTCATTGCCCGTGGGAATGTAAATGCTCCTTTTGCCAGGACGCCTCGTCTGAGCATCGGCCTGGGCTTCCAGGCCCCCCCAAATGCCCCTGGTGCGATCCTCTATTCTCTGCTGCAAATTATTTACGGCCTCTTCGGCGGCTTTAAAACCGGGATCGTCCCGGCTTTCGGCGTTTAAGGAAAACAGTGTTTGCTCGGCCTCGTGCCTTTGAACATCCAAACTCTGAAGTTCGCTATCCGAACGTCTCGCCTTGATAAACTGATTGAGCAGCTTTGACCGCTCGCCGTAGGTGTTCTGCAAGTATTCAAGATACGTGCTGTCAACCAGGGCGTTCTGGGTGAGCGCGTAAAATGGATCGGCATCCACGTGCGACCTGCAAAACGCGGTCGGCAGTCCCCGTCCGGTATCGGTGCCGCCGAAGTAAATGCTGCCGGCGGGAATGGCATTGACGATGCCATCAATCGCCATCTGCGTGTATTCAGGCTCGCAGTTTACGACATGGTCGTAGGCCAGGCAGATTTCCAACACGGGCTGCCAATAGCTGGTGCGCAGACTCCGGTCGGCGTTCTTGCCCCCCTTGGAATACTGAGGGTGACGTTCTTTAAAACTCTCATACATGTTGGTCACCGTCTGCCAATCGCCTCTGGTTGCCGCGTCAAAAAAGCGCTGAAATACCGGTGAAATCTGTTCTCCCGCCGCCGCCGCCAGGGTCTGTGATTGTTTCTCTTTGGCTGCGGAAAATGCTTCCAGCCGGACGATCTGCTGCTCGCGCAGCGACCTGGAATTGTGCGCCTCGCTGTGCGTGGCCTCCGTTTTGCACCGGCCGACGCAAGCGATCATTGCCCCGACAATAATCAGCACGGCCAACACCGTCGCCGGGCGCAGGTGCCGCGCGCGCGACGGGTCCACCACGGCGGCAACGCGGTTGCCCAGTCGGGACGAGCGCGCCATGGGAATCGCCGCCGCCTGCGGCACGCGCCGAAAAGTTCTGGCAATTTCAACCAGGTGCCCCGCATAGTCCGAGGCCTTGCAGCCGCCGTTCAGGACCAGGTCGTCACAAGCCTGCTCGCGCTCGACGCACATCCTCCGGTCCGCCAGCCAGACCAGCGGGTTGAACCAGTAAAGCGCGCAAACCAGCCGGGTCAGCATCTGCGTCAGGCAATCCCGCCGCTTCACGTGCGCCAGTTCGTGTAACAGAACGATCCGCCGCCGGTCCCCCGACCATTGATCGGCTTGCGCCGGCAGCAGGGCGACCGGTCGCCACCACCCCCACGTCATCGGCATCACAGGGTCAGCCGACTGCAACAAAGTCACCGGCCGCCCCAGGCGCAATTCTTCGCACAATTGCTGCAGCAGCAGCCCCCATTCGGCGCTCTTTGGCGCGCGCGCCTGGCGTGAAATCCTGTGCAGCCGCAGCCGGGCAACCGTCAGGGAAGCTAAAACCAGCCCAACCCCGCCAAGCCAGGCGACCAGGGCGAGGACCAGCCAGCTTGTGCTGAAGTGCGTGGCGAGGCCTTGAGTTCCCGCGGGCTGGATGCCATCGGCGCGGGAAGTTCCAGCGCGTGCCGCCGAAGTCGGCGTTGGGTCGCGAGCAAATCCCGCCCCGGCGGTGGGCGCCAGTTCCAACGCCAGCGAAAACTGGTTGCCGGAATTGAAGCCGGTGGAAACCGACCACAGCGGCCTGTGCCAGGGCGGCAGCAGCGAGGAAAGCAACGGCAGACAAGGCAGACTGACCACCGCCAGCAGCCAGATCAAGTGCCGGGTCGCCGCGGAGGCGCGCCGCCAGCCGAGGCACAACCCGCCCGCCAGCGCCAGGACGACGAAGCTCTTGAGCGCCGCGTCAAGAAACACCGCGGCGAATTTGCAACTCTGAACATAATGGGAGACGATTTCGATCCACGCATTCATGTCAACGGCCCTCCTTTTTGGCTTGCTTGATCATCTGCTGCAGCTTGCTCCATTCTGCGTCGGAAAGCCGGGTATCGCCCGTCTCCAACAGCGCCGCCATCGCCTGTGGGACCGACCCTTGAAAGAAAATGGAGACGACCCGTTTCAACGCGGATCGGCTGGCGGCTGCCCGCGACACACGCGGCAGATAGACGTAACGCGCGCCCTCCTGCCGGTGTTTGAGGTGCCCTTTTTCCTCCAGAATCCGCAGCAGGGCGCGGACGGCGGAATAGCTGGGAGGATCCGGCAGCAGGGTGAGAACTTCGGCGGCCGTGGCTTGTTGTTGCGCGTGGAGAACGTCCATGATCTGGCGTTCGCGCCGGCTGAGGTGCTGTTCCGTGCTCATCTTCAAGGTGTTAAAAATTTAGCATAGCGGGCCGGGGTGTCAACAGAAAAATTCTAAAATATCAGCCGTCGGCGCGGCCGAGAACCGTTCCGAGCCGGACCTGGCGGGAGAGGGGCCGGCCCGGAGGGCGGAGTTCCACGACGCCCTGTCCACGACGAGCGCCTTGCAGCGCCCTTGGTAAAGGCGCCCGAACACCCCGTGACGCGAATTGTAGCGTTGCGTGTAAGCGCCTTGAAACCATTTCATCCCCGCGGGCAACGTCGCCTCCGGCGTCTCCAGCAGCAGGTGATAGTGGTTGCTCATCATCACCCAGGCGTGAAGGCGCCAGCCGGTCCTTTCCCAGGACTCTGCCGGCGTTTCCAGCCACAGGTTCCGGTCACGATCCTCGGCGTAAATGTCGCGGCCCTGGTTTCCCCGGGCCATCACATGATAGAGAGCCCCGGCATACGCGAGGCGAATCTTCCGAACCATCGGCGCGCGTCCAGCGCTCAATCGGCCGTTCCGTCAAGGCCTGTTCCCAATTTCCGGGACTGCCCCTGCTAAAACGTGTCTGGGCCAGCGCGGCCTCGTATTCGGCGCGGTCGCGCGCGACTCGCAGTTGGCAGGCCATGCGGGTCTGCTGCAACTTCTCCCGCGCCAGTTCCACGTCGCGCGGGTCGTCCTCGAGATAAAGAATCAACACCGGATTATTCATCGCAGCCCCCTGGCTGAAATCATGGGGTCACGTGCTGCAGGCGCACCACGCTGCCCGGTGGTGGTTCGTTGACCACGGCCCAAAAAGCGCCCACTTGCTTGACCGCCTCGACGAATTCCTGAAATTCGACCGGTTTGACGATATAGGCGTTGACGCCCAGTTGGTAGCTCTTGACCAGGTCTTGCTCTTCGCGCGAGGAGGTCAACACCACCACCGGGGTCATTTTGAGCTGCGGGTCGCTCTTGATCTGCCGCAGCACCTCGATGCCGTCCACTTTGGGCATCTTCAGATCCAGCAGCACGACGGCGGGCTGGCCGTTGGTTCGGTCGGCGAACTGGCCGCGCCGATACAGGAAGTCGAGGGCTTCCGCGCCGTCGCGGAGGGCGACGACCTCATTGGCCAGGTTGTTTTGGGCCAACGCATTGAGCGTCAGTTCGGTGTCGCGGGGACTGTCGTCCACCAGGAGGATGCGTTTCAGCGGGATGTTCATGGCGGTCTTTGCTTTCAGTTGACTGGGTTTGGTGATGATGACGGCTTCAAGGTGAAGTAAAAAGTCGCGCCACGGTCCAAAGCGCCCTCGGCCCAGGTGCGCCCGCCGTGCCGGGCGATGATGCGCCGCACGTTGGCCAGGCCGATGCCGGTGCCTTCAAACTCCTCCGCCCGGTGCAGACGCTGGAAGACGCCGAAAAGCTTGTGGACATACTGCGGGTCGAACCCGACGCCGTTGTCGCGAACGAAGAGGATAACCCGCTCGCCCTCCAGGCCGTCGCAGCCGATCTCGATCTGCGCCGGGCTGCGCGGGCGGCTGTATTTCACGGCGTTGCCCAGCAGGTTGGCAAGGACTTGTTTGAGCATGGCAGGGTCGCCCAGCACCGAGGGCAGCGGCGGGATCTTCCAGATAATGTTCCGGCCGCGCGTGGCCGTTCCGAGGCACTGCATGCTCTCTTGCACCAATCCATCCAAAGAGACACGCAGCTCACACATCTCCGCGCGGGCCATGCGGGAAAACCCCAGCAGGTCGTCAATCAACACGCCCATCTCCTTGCTGGCGTCCACAATGGTCTTGAGAAGACGCCGGCCCTTGTCCGAGAGCTGGCCTTGGGCCTCGTGCGCGAGCATGTGCACGTAGCCCTGCACATGCCGCAACGGCGCGCGCAGGTCGTGGGAGACCGAATAGCTGAACGCCTCCAGTTCCTTGTTGGCGGCTTCGAGCTGGGCGGTGCGGTCTTGGACGCGCTGCTCCAGTTCGGCGGCATGGCGCTTGGTCGCTTGCAGCAAGTGGGCAAGTTCGATCGCAATGGCAATCTGCCCCGCCACTTCGCCCGCAATCTCCATTTCTTCCGGAGTAATAGCCCTGGCATCTTCCCAGCCGACATTCAACGCGCCGATCAATCCGTTTGCCGAAAGAAGTGGCACGTTGATAGAGGACCGAATTCCTTCTGCCTGGAGGAGTTGCGCCACGGCGGATGGCGACGTCACCCTGGACATATCCTCAATGATTTCCATGCTGCCTTGCCGAAGGATTTCCAAATCTCCATAGGCTTCCTCCGCCAAGTCCTTTCCCGTTCGAACCATGGTCTCGCCTTTGACCTCGGCCGCGAATACCTGCACCTGCTTCTTTTCCAGATCAAAGATGCCGACACTGGCGCGTTGGCAATGCAGCACGCCGCGGAGGTGCTGAAGGGCCGTCTGAGCGATGGCTTCGGGCGATTCGACGGCCTGTAGAATAGCCCGGTCGATTCTCTGCAGGCTCCGCAAACGCTCGGTCAGCCCGCGCAAGCCTTCCTCCATCCGCTTGCGCTCGGTGATGTCCGTGATCGAGCCGATCCAGCGGACGGGTTTCCCAGCCGCCGCCCGGGTGACCGCCCCACGGGCCGACCACCACTGATACACCCCGTCTTTCCGTCGAACCCGATACTCGGCAACATAGGGCGCACGCCCCTCCAAGTGAGCCTGAACCGCGGCCATGACGCGTTCCCGGTCCTCCGGATGCACTGATGCCACCCAGCCCCCCAGCGTTCGCGGAAACTCGCCCGGACCATAACCGAGCGTCTTGTCGATATCGCCGAACCACTGGACGCCCTGCTTCAGGTCCCATTCATAGACCACATCGTTTGTGGTTTGTGCGGCAATGCGAAACCGTTCCTCGCTCGCGCGCACCGCCTCCTCCGCCTCTTTGCGCTCGATGATGTCCGAGGCAAAATTCAGCCTGGCCGTCAAGGGAGCAGCCCCGGAATTCTGAATCCTGTTCATAACTCGACCGCCACCTTGGTTGCGTAGCCCTTCTCCAGCAGCAGGTGGTAGTGGTTGCTCATCATCACCCACGCCTGAAGGCGCCAGCCGGTCTTTGCGCAGGCCTCTACCAGCCTTTCCAGCCACGGCTTCCGGTCGGGATCATCGGGGTAATTATCGCGGCCCTGATTTCCCCGGGCCATCAGATGATAGACAGCCCCGGCGTACTCGATGCGAATCCTCCAAACCATCGACTCGCATCCTGCCCTCAATCGGCCGTTTTGTCAAGCCATGTTTTCGGATTTCCGGGGCTGGCCCTTTGACCGTCCCCGGAGCGGACTCGTCACTCGTTTGGCGCCTCGACGTGCCGCCCTTGGGCGGAGAGCAAGAACTTCTGGGCCCGCTCGAGATCGTCGGTGTTGATGAGATCGACGTTGTTCGCCAGCATTTCCTGCCAGAAGACAGGTTGATCGGGCGCGCCCCAGAAACGGACGCGGCGCCCCTGTTGATGGGCCTTGGCGACGATTTCTTTGAGTTTGGACCGCTCGGCCGCCGGCATCGGGCCGGAGCCACGCCACTTGAAATTCGAGGCCCAATCGCAGCTTATCCACGGGACCAGGCTCGCCGGGGCCTGCGAGTCCAGATCAGCCGGGTCTCCGTCCAGTGCTGCGTAGCGGAGGGATTCGCCGGCGAACATCTCCTTCGAGCGGTGGCCGGTGATGATCACGGTGATGGCGTTGGTCTGCTTGGCGCCTTCCCGGAAAGCCGTGAGGACGTCTGCATATTCCTTGAGCATGTCCCGCAACACCGGGTAGGAGGTTCTCCAATCACCCTTGAATTCGACCAGGAGGGTGAATTCCGGCCCGGCCGGATAGACGTGCCCGCCGTTCTTTTTCGCCCGCTCCCGCAGGGGATCGAGATAGAGGGCTTCGAGGGTGCGTCCCGCCTTTACCTGGAGCCGACTATGGGCGACGAGGAGTTGGCCATTGACGAGATGGACATCGGCTTCGACGCTGCAAAAGCCGTGCTCCAGCGCGTCGAGCAACGGGCGCGGGTGCTCATAGTCGTTGTGGGCATGGACGCGAGTGAGCGGGACCGGTTCGGTTTGGGCCAGCGAGAAAGCCAGAAAGAGAAAGAGAAACAAAAGGGTCAGTCCCGGAATTCTGAATCCTGTTCGTAACTCGACCGCCACGTTGGTTTCGTAGGCCTTCTCCGGTCGCCTCCTTAACTCTTGCATTCCGGGTCGGGCATCCAGCCGAGTTTGCGGGGATCGACGAAGAGGACGTGGCCGCGCTGGGGGGGCCATGAAGTCGCTCAAGCTCAGGTCGTTACTTTGCTTCATCGGGTTCAGAGCCGGGCAGCCCTTCTCTTGACGCGATAGGGCACGGCATCTGGCGGCTGTTGAGGACGTTCGCCGCCATGATGGCGCCATGCTCGGTAAAGGCGTAGGGTAAGTATTTGATATTCTGCCCGCGCTTCAAGGTCACAAATTGTGACCTTGAACGCCACAAATCCTCAGCCTCGTGCTTGCTCAACCGAAACATGAAATCGGCCGGGAACTTTTCTTCATTGAGTTTCTTGCGCGAGAGCCGCGGCCGCAGCTTGCCGCGAGCGCGGCGTCGGGGCGGAAGCGGATGGCGGTCAGGTTCACGGCCAGCCCGCGCCGCGCGATGCGCTTCTTCAAGCCGTCCAAATATTCCGGCCTGGCGGCGGACGAGGTGAAGGCCTCGCCGCGGTGGGTCGAGAGCAAACCGGTGAGCTTGTAGCCGGCGGATGCGATGCTGCCCCGAACGGGCGAGCGGATGCCCCGCCGACGGCGCTTGACCAAATCGGGCGCAAGAGCGATTCGGATGGTGGAACAAAACCAAGGGCCGGAGGGAACTGGCGCTGGCCTGGCGCCCCCAGTTCCTTTCGGTTCGAAAGTGTGTGAAATGCTCTTACCTGCCGCCGGGCGCTAGAACCAGATGGGTGACTGAATCCCGACACGTCGGGACCGGAGGCGGGTCCGAAATCAGACAAGAAATGACAGGTTCGAGTCCCGCTCTGCAAAGCAGGCTCTTGGGCAGCGGCGAGTAACCTGATGAAGAAAAGAATCGGGCACGGCAATTTTTTTACCTGTTGACCCTCGCCCTAATGGGTGACCCTTTCACTTTCGCTTTCACTTTCGACACGCGGCGGGCAAACCACTTGTGCATCCGGTAAGCTGACTTGAATGCCGTGTGTTGGGGGGAGCGAGTCGGTTGATCTCCGCGATGAGGAAATCGCCTTCAATGGCGCGTTTCATCATCTTGAAATCTGGTGACCGAACGAAGTGGTCTGGGGAACGTACTCCCAGGAGGGCGGCGTGGGTTTCTGACGATCGAGCATGGCCAGGAAGTCGCAGAAATGGACGACCATTTCGCCGCGCGTCCGGGACGGAGCGGTGCTGTCAATGATGACCCTGCCGAGGCACTTCCGGTCCTCGCGCCTGGGGTGGTTCAGCAGGGCGGAGGAACTGACCTCGGTAATCCAGATGAACTTCGGGTAATCAAGTTCGATAAACCTCTTGGCAAGGGCGGGGTTGAAGCGTTTATCCGCGGCGTCCTGGCGGATTTTGTTCTGGAATTCGACGGACGGCATCAAGAAGGTCCGGAATTCGAGTCGGTTAAGGAGACCGCGGAAGTCGGGACGGAGATGGAGGATGAGCTTTTTGTACGTCGTGTGCTTGGAATCCCCGGTCTTGAGGGAGAGAAAGGCGGCGATTGCCTGCCGGGACATGCTTTCGGCCTCCTCGCCTCGAAGGGTTACCTCTGGCGGCACAACGGCAATGATGTCCTCGACGTCAGCGAAGGGAAGGTTCCTGCCGTGGAGTTTGAAGATTGGCATCGATTGATAGGGGCCGCTGGCGTCGTCGTGGACGATGAAGGCCGGGATGCGTTGGATGGCCGCGGTGGCTTTGGCCTTGTGGTCGTAAGTGTGGCCGATGCAAACGAGGGCGTGATTATCGGTGCAAAGAATGACGGGAAGTCCACTTTCAATGTAGCGGTAGGCGATGTCAGCGAGTTTGACCATCCTGACGAAGCCGCGCTGGATTTCTTGTGCGCGGCGTGTGCCTTTCCTGGGGGATGGAAAGGCCGCATCGATGTGGTCGGAGCAGTCGTCGAGTGCTTGGCTGGAGTAGTTCCAAGCTGAGAGGCCCATCGCTTCGAGTGCATCCAGTATTTGCCTCAAGTTGAGGCCGAATTCAGCGGGCAGGGCCCGGCCCATGGCGCCTTTAGCCTTGGCGAATTGGTTTATTTCGGAGGGAAGGAATTCGCGGTGACCGAAGCGGCGACTCATATAGCGAGCGAGCATCCACAATGAGGCCTGAGCGCAGGCGCCGACCTGGGTGTCCTGCTGGATGAATGGCATGCCGTTGACGATGAGGCTGTGTCCAAGAATGTGGACCGGGAAAACGGCACGGCAGTGGACAAATTCGCGGTCGGGATTGGCCAAGGCGGGTTTGAGGACGGTGCGGCCGACGCGTTGGAGGTCGATGGGCCGCAGGATGAGATAGCCCAGGTAATGGTCCCCGAAGGTGTCGATGCGGTGGAGGTCGTCAACGGTCACTTGGGCGGCGAAGAAGTGGACGCGGACAGCGCGGCACGGATATCTCTTGAAGGCTTTGCTGTAAAAAGCGGCGAACTCGTCCTGGTAATCCATATCGACATACTCGCGCTCGAACACTGCCGTTTGGCAGTTTAGCGGTGAGGCGTACAGGGCTTCGAGTGTCGCCTGGATGGGGTGAACGTTCCCGCGATAGGGAGCAGCAGCTCGCAGGAGGTGTTCTTCGAACTCAGAAGAGGGAAACTTAGTTACCAGGAATTCCTTGTTCATAAAAAACAGGAGGCAGCCTCCCGCTGAAGGAAGGCCGCCTCGAATTAAACTGCTGTTTGTTGGACGAAGTCTAGCGGATGAACCGACGAGAGGCGGTCGCCATGGACCGCGCGCGCGCCGAGTCGTAAGCTTCGACTTCCCTCTCGACCCTTACGGAGACGTCGGACCAATACTTCGGCCAGTCCGTCCGAGCAAGGATCGTGTTGACGTGTTGTTGCTGCTGTTGATTTCCCTGGGCCGAGCACACCTGAACTGTTTCCGTCGTCACGGTGCGTCCCGCCGTGCGGGCTTGGTCTGGCATAGTTGAGCGATTGGTTCAGTAAAACGCCACTGTTTCTACACCGTTTATTACAGTAAGCAAGCGAAAAAGTTGTGCCCGCTTGCCGGGAATTCCGATTTCCTCCAAAGCAGACGCTATGCCATAAGAGGAATTTCGCATCTGAGCTCCTCCAGAATCTGGCTTCCGGGGGGGGCTTTGAGAACAGGCTCTATGGCAGAATCTGTGGGCCAAAGTCGCCATCCGGGTGCTGGTTCCGGGCGCGTCCTGTGGGACCTGTGTGCCAAAATGGCGCGCCAGCAAAGGGATGACGAGTTTTCCGCTTTGGCCCATGGCTTGCGGAGGCAACCCATTGCCGCCAGACAGTGGTCACCAGACGTTTGCATGAATTTCGGGGCCAACATCGGAGCGTAAATCGTTCTCTTGCAATAACATGCGATGGCATCCGTCTGAGGCGTCGAGGTGGCTAACCCACATATTCTGCGGAGGAGGCTGAAAAACATAAGTGGCTGGTAATCAACGAGCACTGACATCGTCTGGCTCGTAGACGAGCAAACCGTGCAGGGTGTCGAAATTGTGGCCAACTGTCGCAATTTCGCTAATTCCGAGGCGGCGGGCGGCGGCAACTGCCACCATTTCTGCCACGACCCAAACAGGAGCGCCCCGGCCGCCAGGCACGTCAGGTAGGTCTTCCGGCCCTGGAACCATTGCTGCAATGCATTCATGCCATTCGCCTTTCCTCTTCTCTGTTCGCGTTACCAAACCTTTACGCCTCCGTTTTCTCATGCCGGGCGCGAAACTCCTAATGCTCTATTGGCTGTATTGGCTGTATTGGGTAATTTTTCACTTTTTCGACGCTGACCCCTCCAGCTGAGGCCAGTCCGCACCCGTATGGCGGCAAACGGTTCAGTTGGCCGGCGGATTTCGCGCGGAGGAACCGCCGACCGGGAGAAGGTGGTGCTGGCGAGCGGATGCCCCGCCCCGGGGGTTCACGCTCTCAGAAATCGTGACTTTCGCCCGGCTGGAGGAGGCAGAGGTGTTTGCCGGCGGCTTTGAACCTGGCGACGGCGGCCTGGGCGTCAATGCTGATGGGCGGGAAGGTGTCGAAATGGAGGCCCAGGACCTGACTGCAGCGGACGAAGTCGGCGGCCTTGATGGCATCGTCAATCCCCATGGTGAAGTTATCGCCCAGGGGCAGGGCCGCGAAGGTCAACCGGCTGGATTCGCCGATGAGTTTCATGTCCATCGTGAGCGCGGTGTCGCCGGCGTAATAGAAGTTGCCCTGGGCGCTCTCGACCACGAAGCCGCCGGGGTTGCCGCCGTAAGAACCGTCGGGCAGGCTGCTGGAATGGATGGCGTTGACGAATTTGACCCGCCCGAAATCGAAGTTGCAGCCGCCGCCATGATTGAGCGGGTGGGATTTGGAAAGGCCCTGTTTGCCGAGCCAAACGGTGACTTCGTAATTCGCAATGATGGTGGCGCCGGTTCGCCGGGCGATGTCCGCGGCGTCGGCCAGGTGGTCGAAGTGCCCGTGCGAGATGAGAATGTAGTCGGCCGGCACGGTGCGCGCATCCACGGCCTTGGCCAGTTCGTTGCCCCTAATGAACGGGTCGAAGAGCAGGGTCTTTGCTCCAACCTGCGCCGCAAAACAGGCATGTCCGTAATAGGTCACTTTCATATTCCGACTCTTAGTTGAATGGCCAGTGCATCGGCCGAAATATCCACACTGTGGGGGCGGAGGTCAATCGCATTTGGGGCCGGGCGGCTAGGGGGGCCGGCGCGCGCCCCAAAACCGCGCCTAAGGATGGGCTGACGCACCCAGGACAAACAAAATGGGACCACGCCCCATTTCATGCCAATCGAGAATTAATAGAGAACCGCGGTTTCTCAAAAAAAAGTCTTAGGCGAGGATTTGAGCGCGCGCGGCCCGGGATTGACAGGGGAGTGGGAGTGGGATAGTTAGTGCGTTAACGCGCCAGATGAAGGCCTTGCTTGCCAATATCCGACATGTCGCCCTGGACCTGGATGGCACGGTCTATCTGGGCGGCAGGTTGTTCAAGAGCACGAAGCCATTGCTGGGGTTGCTGGATGAATTGGGCGTGGGCTACACGTTCCTGACCAACAACCCCTCCAGGAGCACCGCGGAGTATCTGGCGCACTTGCGCCAGGTCGGCATCGAGGCGAGCAGCGGGCAGCTTTACACCTCGACCCAGGCGACGATTGAATATCTGCGGGCACATTGGCCGGGGGTCCGGCGGCTGTTTGTCCTGGGCACGGCCGGGTTGTGCCAGGACCTGGAGGCGGCCGGATTGACGCTGCTGCCTGACGATGCGGGGGCTTGTCCCGACGCGGTGCTGGTGGGCTTGGACTCGACGCTGACGTATGCGCGGCTCTGCCGGGCGGCGTGGTGGATTAAGCAGGGCAAACCTTACTTCGCCACGAATCCAGACCGGGTTTGCCCCACCGACGAGCCGACCGTGCTGGTGGATTGCGGCTCGATCACGGCGGCCTTGAAGGAGGCGACGGGCTGCGCGCCAAAGGCTGTGCTGGGCAAGCCGGACCCGGCGATGCTGGAAGGGATTATGCGGCGGCACTCGTTGCGTCCAGAAAACCTGGCCATGGTGGGGGACCGGCTTTATACGGACATGGCGATGGCGCGGCGGGCCGGGGCGGTCGGGGTGTTGGTGCTGAGCGGGGAGACCACGGCCGCCCAGGCGCAGAGGGAGCAACCGCCACCCGATTTCATTTTTCCCACGCTGGCGGAGTTCGGCGGCCAATTGCGCTTAGCGCGGCGCGGGCGCAACCGAAGTCCGGGGAGAAAGCCATCCTCCGCCAAGCCGCGGGGGCGTTCCCCCGCCGCGCCGCCGACGATGGGGAAGGAAAGGCCTTGTGTGCGTGGAGGAAAAGTCCTGGCGGATTGCGTCGATTTTGACAGGCAGTAATATGGCGCGGGGGGTTGCAACCGAGGCGTTAGCAGACTTCGAAATTTGAAATCCGAAATCCGAAGTGCTTGTCAATGTGCCTGCAAGACGGAGCGGGGAAGTCCCTTTGAGCAGCGGGCGCAGGCGATTAGGGGCCTGAGCGGGGCGCCGCTGGACCTGCTGGTGGTTGGCGGGGGCATTGTCGGTAGCGGGATAGCGCGGGACGCGGCGATGCGGGGGCTGCGCATCGGCCTGGTGGAGCAGCACGATTTTGCTTTTGGCACGAGCAGCCGCTCCAGCCGCCTGCTCCACGGCGGGCTGCGTTACCTGGCGCAAGGGCGGATTGGACTGGTGCGCGAAGCGAGCGTGGAGAAAAAGGTCATTCACCATATTGCGCCGCACCTGGCCGAGCCGCTGGCGTTTATTTTCCCGGCGTATCGCGGCAACCGTCATTGGGTGCTCTGGCAACTGAAGATCGGCGTCAAGGTCTATGACTTGCTCTGCGGGGGGCGCAATTTGGGCAAGTCGAGTTGGCTGAGCCGGGAGGCGGTGCTGGCGCAAGTGCCGGCCTTGAGCGGGGAGGGATTGGCCGGGGCGGTGCGCTATTACGATGGGTTTACCAACGACGCGCGGCTGACCCTGGATACCCTGCGCTCGGCGGCCCGGAGCGGGGCCATGGTCGTGAATTATTGCCGTTTCAAGCAGGCGGCGCGGCAGGGCCTTTGGGAATGCGAGTTGGAGGACGTGCTGGCCGGCAACCAGTTGTGCGTGCAGGCGCGCACGGTGGTCAATGCCACGGGACCCTGGGCCGATGGCCTGCCGCACAGCCGGGTCAAACTGCGCGCCACCAAGGGCATTCACCTGGTGGTCCAGGGGTCGCGGCTGCCAGTGCCTGCGAGCGTCGTGATGACCCAGGGCGAACGCATCCTCTTTGCCATTCCCTGGGGCGAACGGACGATCCTCGGCACCACGGACACCGATTACAGCGGACCCATTGAGGACGTGCGGGCCGATGATTCAGATATCGGCTATGTCCTCAATGTCGCCAACCAGTTCTTCCCCAAGGCCCGGCTGCGGGCTTCGGACGTGCTGAGCGCCTGGGCCGGGTTAAGGCCGCTGATAGCAGATGCCAGTGGCAAACCGTCGGATGTCTCGCGCTCGCACGAGATTCGCAGCCCCGAGCCGGGCTGGTGGGACGTGGCGGGGGGCAAGCTCACCACTTATCGGCTGATGGCGGAGCAGACCGTGGATGGGGTGGTGGCATGGTTAAAGGAGTCAAACAGGTCAAGCAAGGCAAGACGGGGGAATGGGGCATTTGGGCGGTGCCGGACGGCGGCAGAGCCGTTGCTGCCAGTGGCGGAGACGGCGGGTCTGAGCGGCATCCTGCCGCCGGAACTGAGCCGCCGGGCGGTGGAACACTACGTCGCCAACGAATGGGCCTTCCACCTGGACGACGTGATGCTGCGGCGCACGAGCTGGCACTACTATTCCACCGAGGCCCCTCAGTTGGCGGAGCGCGTGGCCGACTGGATGAGCCAGTTGCTGGGCTGGTCGGCCCAGGGGCGGGCCGCGGAACTCGAACGCTATGCCCGGACAACCGCCAAGGGGGCGCCTGGCATTGTGCCGACGCGGGTTGAATGAGAATCCTGGCCCTAGACCACGGCACCAGGCGCGTGGGCCTGGCCATCAGCGATGAGCTCAAGCTGATTGCGCAGCCGCTGGACTTTATCCCGGCCCAACCGTTTGCCGCGCTCCTGGCCCGGCTAAAGGAGTTGCTGCGGGAAAAGGAGGTGGAACTGGTCCTGGTGGGCCTGCCGCGCAATATGGACGGGAGTTACGGGCCGGCGGCCCTGCAAGTGCAGGCCTTCGTGGCGGCGTTGCAAACCGCGCTGACCGTGCCGATTCAGACCTGGGACGAACGCCTCACCTCGGTCCAGGCGAACCGCCTTTTAATTCAAGGCCACGTGCGCCGCGCGCAGCGCAAAGAGAAGGTGGACAAGCTGGCGGCCGCAATCCTGTTGCAGAGTTACCTCGACCGTCTGGCCGCTTAATTCCAACGGGAATTGGAATAAGGCGGGAATTCCTTGGCGCCGCCCGGCCGCAGCCGAAGTGCAGTTTTCCTTCTGTCCTCACTCGGAAAAGTCGAACCTGGCCGCGAAAAGACCGCTGGCAGGAAATTCTGCTGAGTGCCCTTTGGAGCTTGACGAGCAGGCGGAGATAAAGAATCCTTAGGTTATGCTTACAAGCACAGTCAGTGACCAGGGGCAAACGACCGTGCCGGCCGGGATCAGGAAGGCGCTGAAGGCGCCGCCAGGCACGGTCCTGGCGTGGGCGGTCAATGGGGCCACGGCCGAGGTCGTGCCATTGGCCAGGGCCAACGAGCGCAGACGGCGGAGGTGCGACTACCAGGCCTGCCTTAAAGGCCTCAAAGAGTCGCCTGCCGTGCCCGATCATCTCCTGGTTATTCGTCGCTCAAGCGAGACGTGAGCTTTTACCAGGACGCGAATTTTATTTTGCGGCTGTGCGTTCGCTCCGACGACCCGGAGGCCTTTTCGCGGAGTAAAAGAGCCCTCCGTTGGCTGGCGCGGCGGGAGCTGCCTGTGTCTGTTTCCCCGCTGGCTGTGTACGAGGTACGCAAGCACCTTTGGGGGCTCACGGAGGAAGTGAGGAAGGCTGGCGAGGAAAGGCTCAGTCAATATCTGTCGGAATGGGACGGCGTCGTTACTGGCTGGGCAGAGGCGATTGACTCTGCCCTGGCCGTTGCCAGCGAGTTTCGCGAGCGCCTGGCGGTGGATTCAGCGGACACGCTCCACGTCGGCTGGGCGCTGGCGGAGGAATGCACGATGTTTGGTTCCTTCGACTCGGCCAGTGGCGCACGCGCACTGGCCTACGCTCGCGGGCTGAAGGTCTGGCCCGAGATGACGCAAGATGACTTCCAACAGTATGCGCGATTGAAAGGCTAGGCTCGGGCCCGTCAGGCGATGGTTCCTTGCGCCACCCGCTTCCTCAGTACTGGGTGACGTAAATACGATGACGTAGGCGGCGAGGGATTTTTGGCGCAGACGAGGCGCGAGCACCGAGCATATCCGCAGCGATCTGTGAGGTGCGAGCAACGAAGTCTGCGCCAAAAA
>Ga0187866_1001404_pt1 | contig 22924 bp, 20 predicted proteins | sample June2016WEW_11_1_3_FD_133013 | JGI IMG/M metagenome (GOLD analysis project Ga0187866, IMG submission 133013) | Peatland microbial communities from SPRUCE experiment site at the Marcell Experimental Forest, Minnesota, USA - June2016WEW_11_150 | ecosystem: Environmental > Terrestrial > Soil >...
CCTCGATTCCTGGGCCGCGGCTGTGGACAAGGCACAGAGAACTGCACAACCACAAATCACCAAATGGAAAAAGCCAGGCGAACTGCATGACGCACTGGCTTTTCTTGTACAAGCGCTCCTCATCTGGCTTATCGCATCCTTCCCCACAAATCTGTGGTTGGATACCGGAGGCGGTAGTCGCCAAATCCCGTTTCATCCACAAAAATGAACTGGCGATTCAGCTGGTAGTAATACCAGATCTCATACGGCTTATTGTCGGTGTCAAACGGGTGGCGCTCGATGTTGTCCGGCGTTCCAAACCGGATGAAGATCATCCCCATATCCGTCCGCCATCCCTCAAGGTAATGCGTAAACGTCTGATTTGCGTACTGAATGCGTCCGTAATACTCGTCCATCAGCTCGTTGCGCTGAGTCTGGGCATCCGGATCACGCTTCGACCAGAACTCGAGGAATCTCTTACGCTTCTCTTCATCCGTGGTAGCGGATTGGATGTATTCAAGTTCAGATTCACGGGCAATGTAGACCAGCTGCTCAATTGCCTTATCCAGGTCGACGATCGCCATCGGGAGATCCGTCGAGCGGACATGAAATGTTCGCGATGTCGATGCCTTGACAACGGCCTGATCGTTCCCCGAACCTAACTTGCCCGTCGAGACAATCGAAAGATAATACGTTCCCATGCGGAGGCCGGCGCTGTCAATTCTCACGAACATCTGGGTCTTGTGTCCCGCGGTGGCTTCCATTTGCGTATGGCTTACCACTTCGTTCTTTTTTGAATCGTAGATCTTCCATGCCACTTCCAGGGAATCAATTGCGGGGCGCGTATACGCTTCAAAGAACACAAAGAAACCCTCTGCAAGATGGCTGACACTTCCTGAGATATTTGGAACAATCGTCTTTTTGTCTCCATCCGTCGAGAGACGGTTGACAAGCATGATATCACTGAGCGAAACAGAATCCTTCGCGAAATCCGTGATCAGCAGTGATTTCTTCATCTGCGACGATTTGCGAGACTCCTGATCCCGGAGCTGAATGGTCATTTGGTAGTTGCCCGGATCCAGTTCCATCGACCGATGGGTCAGACTGTAGAGCTTGTTCTGCGTGGTCTGTGAGAACTCCGCCACCGGGACGTCCACCGTCCAGGTCTCTTCGTGCGCCAGGGTTTTCGAAGGACTGAAAAGGGAGAGAGTGACCTCGTATCGCCCGATATACTGATCCCCCTCTTTGAGGAACCGGATCTCGTCGTGCGGGACCTGCACATACACGTCGACGCGTGATTTCTCGGGCTGTGTCGAAGCATATGCCATAGCATCACAATAAAATGTCGGACCGACCTCGGCCAACCCGCGTCGCAACTCTGTTTGAGCATGTGCTGCAGTTCCGGGAAGGAGGGCCAGACCGAGCACCCCCAGGATGATGAACAAGCTTTTCGTCGTACGCATGGGTCACACCCCTTCCATCAAAATTCTGTCCCGACGCTTTCCGCGTAGAGATCATATTCCGTGCAGTGCGTCACCGTCGCATTCACAAAGCTCCCGATCCGGAGTTTCGAAGAACTTCGGACGTACACTTCCTGATCAATCTCAGGTGCATCCCACTCTGACCGTCCCACGAAGAGCTCTCCTTCAACCCTCTCGATGAGCACCTTGAGATCGGATCCTACGAGCGATTCGTTGCGCTCCTCGGAGATTCGCTGCTGCAACTCCATGATGCGGCTGCGACGCTCTTCTTTCACGTTGTTCGGGATGGGATCGCCCAGATCGTAGGCAGTGGTCCCTTCCTCTTGCGAATACGTGAATACCCCAAGCCTGTGGAATTTCGTTTCCTCGACGAAATCGCACAGCTGCTCGAAATCCGATTCGCTCTCATTCGGATACCCGACAATCAGGGTCGTCCGCAACCCAATACCCGGCACTGCGGTCTTGATATCAGAAATGAGCTCGCGAAGAGCCCGATTGGTCATGCCCCTGCGCATCGATTTCAGCACATCGTCTGCCACGTGTTGGACGGGCATGTCCAGGTAGCGGCAGATCTTTGAATGATCGCGGTACACTTCAAGGATGCTCTTTGGAAATTTCGTGGGATACGCATACATCAGCCTGATCCATTCGATCCCATCGATTCCGGCAAGCTCACGCAACAATCTGTCGAGCTGTCTCTCACCCTGAAGATCGAGACCATAGTATGTCGTATCCTGACCGATGAGGATCAGCTCTTTCACTCCCTTTGCAGCGAGATGGTGAGCTTCGGTGACAATCTGAGTGAGCGGTTTCGAAACGTGCAGCCCGCGCATCAATGGGATAGCGCAGAAGGAGCATGGGTTGTCACATCCCTCGGAGATCTTGAGATAGGCGTAATGCGAAGGAGTGGTGAGCTGGCGTTCGCCGAGAAGTTCTTCCCGGAAGTCAACACCAAGCTCGCGGACGATCTGGGGAATGTGGTGGGAGCCGAAATAGGCGTCCACGTTTGGAATTTCCGCAGCCAGATCCTTTGCAAAGCGCTCAGAGAGGCATCCCATAACGATAACCTTCTTCAGCTTTCCCTGCTTTTTCCTCTCCACGGCCTCGAGGATCGCGTCGATCGATTCCTGCTTCGCAGCTTCGATGAACCCACACGTATTGATCACCGCGATATCAGCGTCGTCCACATCGTCCACGATGTGCGCCTTCCCCCCGGTCAGCTGTCCAAGAAGCACCTCGCTATCGACAATGTTCTTTGAACACCCCAGCGTCACGACACTGATAGTTGGCCTATGATTTCTGTTTCCAGTCGTCACGAGAGCACTACAAAATCAATGTAAAGATACACAAAGGGGGCTACAAATACCAGGCTGTCGAATCGATCATACATTCCCCCGTGACCGGGAATGATCGCTGAGGTATCCTTCACCCCCGCATCACGCTTGAATCGCGATTCCACCAGATCTCCCACTTGTCCGAAGACTCCTACGATGATGCCGATGATCAGAGCGTCCTGGAACCTGAGATAGTCGAGCACAAGAGAGCGCGCGGCCAGCATCGTAAGCAGGGCACCAACGAATCCAAAGATTGCCCCTTCCCATGATTTCTTCGGACTCACGCGCTCGAAGAGGCGATGACGCCCAAAGGTGAGTCCTCCGAAGTACGCAGCCGTGTCACAAATCCAGATGCTGGCGAGCAGCGAGACTATTGTGTACCCACCCCATCGTGAGATCGTCGCGAGTTCAACTTCACCTGCCATGGTGACACTGAAGAATTTCGAGACGGGAAATCCATAGGGGAACAGTTCGCGTATTTCAATGAGTGTGCCGAAGAAGAGGGAGACAACCATCACACCCAGCACCGTCGTTCCCGCGTTCACGATGGGAGACCCTTTCTGACGAAACAACTCGATGACAAGAACGAGCAGAAGAAAGACGAGACTCGTCACCAGAAGAAACTGAAGTTGAGAAAACATTGACAGCCGCAGGCCACGCGAAGCAAAAAAGCTGAAAACCTCCACCTGCAGTCTCTCGTAGATGAACGCACCGTTCACGACGAATCCCGCGATCAGTCCTATGGTCTTGAGCGGAAAAGCCCCTTTCTTCTCTGCAAGAGCATAGAACTCATGCAGCGAGATGGCAGAGATGAGAGCCACGAAGAAGAAAAAGAAATAACTCCCTGCCATTGCGGCCCAGACGATAACCGGGATCGCAACGAGCGCTACTGCAACGCGCGTAGGAAGTGAACTGAATCGAGATGATTCCACGGAACTCTCCACACAGAAAAGAACAGTTTGAAGTCACACAGAGTTTCGGTCAACACGATCACCGGTCGCCGGCAATGCATGAATGCGTCCTAGATGTCACCATCGATCGGGGCCTGCACATCACTCGTCGCCCGCAGGTAAGAAGAAAATGCGACGACGAAAAGCATCGAGAAAAGGAACAGTTGAGCCAGAATGGCGGCGGAATTGATATCCACCCCCTTCGTTGCCCCGATGACCATCTTGTCATCCATCTGGAAGAACGAAACGACCACTGCGAGGCCATTGTTAAGAAAATGGACAGTCATAGCGATCACCATGGTCTTCGATCGCATACGCAGAACCCCGAAGAAACACCCCAAGACGATCAGGGGAACAAGGGCGAATGGATTGAAATGGAAGAAGCCAAAAATCACACCGGTCCAGATAGCTGCGCGCAGCGGCTTCATTGTTCGCTCAAAACTGCTTTGCACCAATCCGCGGAACAGTAGTTCCTCGACAATCGCAGGCGTGATGCTCACGACAAGCACGACGACGAGCAATTCGGTAGCGCCGTGAGCAGAGACAAGCGTGCGAAACATCTCCTCCATCATCTGCTTCGCCGGATCAACAATATCTTTCAACACTTGAGGGAGTGGGATCCGGTCCTGGAAAAACATGTAAATCTGCATCACCTCCTGCAGAAAAAGGAGACTGAGCACTGCGAAAATCGTCTCACCCACCTGCGGCATGCGCCACGGGAACACACCGACAAATCGGCGGTCAAGCAATCGGGCAAACACGATCGTCGGGAGGAGAATAAAGAGCACCTGCCCAGCCATCGTAAAGACTCGATGCATCATCACGTTTTCAGGAGTCACCTTGCTCCCTACGAACAATAGCGTAAGGAACCCGCCGACAAGCTGATACAGGATGAACACGATCAGGAGGCTCACGAAGGCGAAGAGAACCGGCGAGATGGCGTGACGCTCAACAAATGACATCGCCTCGGGCGGCGGCGAGGGGGGCTGTGGAGGATCTTCAGTCAGTTCGGTCAAGAGCCTCTATCCTTTTTTCACGACCAGCTTGATCATTGCGGCGAGCAATGGAAACATGATTTCGTGATGGCCCGTAAATGAGTATCCCCTGCCGAAGGGCTGCGTCGGCCGTTCCACGACGTTCACTTGCGGTCTGTATTGCCTGATCATATCGAAATTCGCTGTTGAGAATCCACGTGCCTTGTACCCGAGGTTGCGGGCGACGGTAAGCGCTTTCAGAAATACCTCAGGGAGAATGACCGCAGATCCGACATTCAGCACAACCCCTCCACCTTTGAGGTCCTTCACCGAGTTCGCGAAGATCTTAAAATCCCTGAAACTCATTTCGCCCGTCGCAGCTCCATCCATCGTAGGCTGTTGGTGTATGATATCCGTTCCGATCGCCGCATGAACGGTGACCGGGACATTTTGTTCGTAGCACGCTGCAAGAATGCTGACTGAACGATACGGGGCCTTTGAGGCGATAAGTTTCTTTGCAAGGGTCTCGGCATATCCTTCGCTGGTCTCAGCAAACCCCCGGACAAGCCCACGGTTGATGAACTCACCGGTTTCTTTCCACATCCCGAATTTCCCGTCCAGGATGTTCACTGCGACGTCCTCTGATGTCTGTCCCCACATCGCGGTCTCGACGTCGTGGATCGCCGCGGCGCTATTCATCGCCACATGAGTGATAATTCCCCGGCGAACCAAATCGGTAACAAGGGGAGACAATCCGACCTTAATGACATGAGCGCCCATCATCAGGATCACGGGTTTGTTCCGACGCCGGGAACGCTCGATGTCGCCGACGAGATCTCGCAGCTCATTTGCCATGAGAATGTGCGGCAACGAATCTATAAACTCAGCGACACGCGCCTTCTGTGGAACGATAACGCGGGCGAAGTCCTTCGGGGACACCTTGCTCTTCCGTTTCTTGATTGAAACGGTCTTGACTCCTGAGAGTCTGATCTGTTTATATTTTGACATGGCAGCTACCGTACCTTTGCCCTGATGGGACCATTGATACCGGAGTATTCTCTCAGCTCCGCATTGATCGATCCGACAATGACCTTCGTGCTGACTTTGACGGGGATTTTCCTTTCATCATCCGTCAACCAGATGATCACTCTTCCCTCGCTCTTGAACAGTCCCCCTTCTTTCATAAGAGGCTCAACAATGATGCAATCAAATGTTCCTGCATCCACGCTGATCCGCTGTCGGCCCAGAAACTTGACCGCGAGATTATACGTCGTGTCCCTAAAGAAATTCTGCAGCATGATTTTCTCCCCCACACGCGACTTGGAGTAGTCCAGCGTCCGGATAAAGTAAAACGCAGACACTGCGTCGTGTACATATGGAGGGATCGGATACTGCTTGGTGCTTGTGTAGGCGATGTTCTTGACCTGGTCAAACCACGCATTGAAATCCCGATTGAATGACCCTTCTCTGACCTTTTGAGTAAAATGCCATGGAAAAACCCCATGGATATCCAGAGCCGTTTCATACCGATCATCCACTTTGTAAATCCACGCAAAGGCTTTCGTTGAATTCACGGTGAAGAGCACCTGATACACCGATCGGCCGAATACCGAATCCGTTTTCGGGATGCTCATCACTGCCTCCCCCGCAGTTATAAAACTGTAGCCCACATCGAAGACGAGCCGCTCTCCTTCTGCAAACGCAGCGTGTTTGATCGTGCGAAGCGTGGAGGCGGATTTGTAGAGAGACCCTTGTGAGAGCATCACCTGACTCAACGAGTCCTGCGCACCGGCACGAGGAGACACACCGAAGATCACCAGAACCGTGATGATTGCCAGACGTCCGAGCATCGTTGCCATCAGTACGATTGTCCCTTCGGGGCAAGAAGTGTCCGGGCTGCAACCAGAACATCCCCCACTTTTATTTGATCCATGCAATCATTTCCCTGACATAGTCCCCCGTGGCAGCGGAGACACACAACGTTGTCAGCTGTGAAAACAACCTTTTGGTCGGCGAGCGGTCCCCAGCGCCGGGGGCTGCACTCTCGAATTGGCGGATAGAACGCGATGACCGGCGTCCCAACTGCGGCAGCAATATGCAATGGTCCCGTGGAATTAGACACAAACAGCTGGGCTCTACCAATAAATGCAGCGAGCACTTTCAGCGACAATTGTCCCACGCTCCCCACGGCCGCCCCTCCACCCCTCGTCACTACCATATCGACGAGCCCCTGTTCCGCCCTGGTTCCCGTAACGACTACTTTAAAACCTTCGGCCGCCAGACCCCGGGCAAGATCGCCGAAATTCTCTGTGCTCCAATCCCTTGCAGATCCACCGCTGCCGGGGTGGAGAATCACAAATCTCTCCGAGCGTCCTATTCCAAGCCTTTTCAGCTCTGCACCCGCGGCTTCATTTGAAGCCTCAGACAAAGGGAGCTCGATGCGAGGAACACGGGGAACACGTATTCCGATCGCCTGCAGCAAGGAAACATTGTATTCCGATTCGTGCTTCTCAGCAGTCTTCCGGTGTTCGAATACCTTCTTGTTGAAAAGAAACGAGTACCAGCGGTACCCTGAGCCGACGCGCACCGGCACGGCGGCGAGTGCCATTAACAATGCGATACGAAACGTCGGGTGGGAAACAACGACAAGATCGAACCGCCGGTCCCGAAGCTCGGCGAGTAAGGCAAGGAAACCTTTTTGCTCCCCTGATTCGTCGTAGGTGATGATGGAATCGAGACCCGAATATCCTTCCACCAGGGCACTCGTGTATGAGCAAAGCAGCATTGAGATCCGGCTACCTGGAAGACTCTCGCACAACACTGTGACCATCGGGAGTGAAAGGACAACATCACCGATCCGATCGGTCCGAACCACGAGAACATTCTCGAACTTGCGCTCTTTCAATGCGTCGCATCAATGGTTAGTTGTTAATATACGGCTCGGTGCTTTGAGTATCAAGGAAGGGAAACAGTGTGAGGGCATACTCAGGTGATGACCCGACGTCATAGACTTACGCGTCCGGATCATTACGAAATGAACACCTTTGCAACATCCAGTAAGATTGAAGGCTGGTTCCAAAGCGCAGTCCGGAAAATCCCTCCCACAGTGCGTTTTTCGTCAGGAAGCTGCTGTGCGTGATCGCAAAGCTTGTTCAGAGTGTCATCCGAGAAGTTGTAGATGGCTTCCTTGATATGATAGAACACTTCGTGACGCCAGCCGAGCCGTTTTTGCCAGCGGTTCTGATACTCCTGCAAGTGTGCGTTGTCCTTTTTCTCGAGAGCCTCTACAGCGACCTGTCCGGCAATCATCCCACCGATCATCCCGCTGATGATACCCCCTCCCGAAACCGGATTGACCTGGTGGGCAGCATCGCCAACGATCATCACGCTCCCCTTCACGATCTCGTCACATGTTTTTGCACAGGGCACACCGCCGGCAATGCGCGTGAGAATCGCGGCATGAGGAAATTTTTTCTGCACAAATTCGTCAAGCCAGCGCACGGCAGCTTTTTCTTTGGCACACTCGACGCTGATACCGATCCCAACGTTCGCCGAATCTTTCCCTTTGGGGAACACCCACAGGTATCCCCCTGGTGCGACATCATCGCCGAAATAGAAATCCAGGATACCTTCATCAACATGGATCCCCGACAACGTCACCTGTGCGCAGCTCTCCATATCGTGAATATGGCACGTCGTATCGATTCCCGCCCACTTCCCGACACGGCTCTCGACACCATCGGCGCCGATGATCACCTTCCCCCGGATGTCAACCTTCTGGTCTTTGATGAGAGCACGGACCCCCGTGATCTCGCCACCAGTGCGGAGCAGGTCGTAGACATAAGCTTTCGTTACCACTTCGGCCCCTTCGTTCACCGCCAGCTTTGCCAGTTCATAGTCAAAGATGCGGCGCTCGAGGACGTAGCCGATTCCATCGAGCCGGGGAACGATGGAATTGCCATTCGGCACTACGATGCGGAACTTGCTCACTGTCGCAGCGATCCATTTGGGATCGGGCTGAATGAACTGGATGACACCTTCATGGCTCACTGCCTCCGCACAACGGACTGGATATCCGACGTCCCGGTCCTTTTCCAGCAGCAAGACAGATGCCCCGCCGGCCGCGGCATATCGCGCTGCGGTCGAGCCGGCAGGTCCAGCCCCTACAACAATGACATCATATGCCTCTCTCATCGGCTCTCGTTGCGATTAAAATGAAGGGGGATGTTCCTGCGGGACCGACACCTCTTTCGGGAGATGCTCGATGCCTTCACGATGAAATTCAATGACTTCCCAAGGGCACGCCCAGACACATTTGCGACAGTTCGTGCACCGCTCGTCGATGATCCGGATCTCGGACTCGAGCAGTTCGATCGCGTCCTCCGGACACACGCCAACGCAGCATCCGCAGAAATCGCATTTCCCGGGGACAAGATAAATCATGAGTGGCGTCGTGCGCGGCAATCAAGACCTCCTCGATTATTGCGAGAGAATTGTACGATCTGAAACACAGAGACGGAATCCGATCACAACCAACAAGACTGTACAGTCAATTTGACTTGAAAAGCATGCCGGAATCGACATTGCCCAACTGAATCGTCAATTCCTGATTTCGCTGCATCAACGCCTGCACATCAGCACCACGGGCGGAAGCATCCTTGAGAGCGCGCCGGTTGATTTCAATTAAAGCGTGGAGCTTTCTCTTGACCATCGCAACGATCGCATCCCGGGCAACCCTCCAGGGATCGACTTCCTCAAATACCATCTCACTACTCTCCCACCTTTTGCTGATCTCGTATTTGCTCATCACGATGTCAGTCACCAGACTCTTTAACACCGGATCGACGATTTCATTCACAAACTCCGTTACCGTTCCAGGACCTTTTTCATCGAATCGGGCAAGAAGAAACTCTACAATCTTCTTCAATTGCGGATCGGAGATGTCATCAACGGTAATATAAGAAAAAATGAAGCCGATCATATCGGCGTGATGCTCGAGCAGGAGCTTCAGGATGTCACGCTCTGCTACGGGAGCTTCCTTCTTACCGGCAGGGACCGTTCCGTTCTTTGAAGTCTCAGGAACTGGCTGCGACCGTTGAGCCGAATCCGGTCGCGGATACGCAGGACGGTTCTTTTCGCCCGTCCACCGATCCAACTCGCGATAAAGAACGGATTCGTAGATATCATATTTTGTCGCAACTTCTTTGATATAGAAGTTTCGTTTCAGCTCATCCTTCATTTTGGCGATCGATTGGACGATCGACCGCACCGCTTGCGCTTTCCCTTCAGGTGTCGCGAAAGCACCGGCCTTGAGGAACTGCTTCGCCTTGAAATCGATGAACGAGACTCCCTGCTCGAGGAGTTTTCGAAATTCCTTTCCTCCAGATTTCTTCACGAATGAATCAGGGTCTTCCCCTTCAGGCAGCTCGACGATCATAACATCCAGATCCTGCGCAAGGGCGATGTCCATTCCCCGGATTGTCGCGTTAGATCCGGCCGAGTCGGCGTCATAAACGAGGGTCAGCTTCTTGCTGTAACGCGAAATGAGCTGAACCTGTTCCTCAGTGAGGGCTGTTCCGCTCGAAGCAACCACGTTTTGAATCCCAGCCTGGTACAAGGAGATCAGGTCAGCATACCCTTCGACCATAAGCGAATTATCCTCCGCCCGGATTGCGTCTTTTGAATGAAAGAGGCCGAACAGGATGCGGCTTTTGTTGTAGATCGGGGTTTCTGGAGAGTTGATGTATTTCCCCAATGGGTCATCATCTCTGAGCTTCCGTGCCCCGAATCCGACAACCCTCCCCGTGGTAGTAAATATTGGGAACATTGCCCGACCGCGAAAATAGTCGTAATCGGTGCCATCCTCCCGGGTCCTGATCAGTCCGGCCTTCTGAAGATCTTCGCGTTTAAGCCCTTCCTCCTTCGCCCGCGTGAGAAAACCATCCCAGGAGTGGAGCGAGTACCCAAGTCCGAACGTCCTGATTGTCTCATCCGAGAATCCGCGCTGGTGGAAATACTCCAGAGCACCACGCCCTTCATCGGTTTTTGTCAGATTCGTGTAAAAATGGAGTCCGGCAAATCGACAGACGTTATACAGTCCTTCAATTTCGTTCTGTTGCTCCTGATCCGCCTCCATGTACGAAATCACGATACCCGCCTTTTCGGCAAGTGATCTGACGGCCTCCATGAAAGAAACTTTCTCGAACTCCATCACAAACGTGAAAACATTCCCTCCTTTGGAACACCCGAAACAGTGAAAAACCTGCTTCTCAGAGCTCACTGTAAACGAAGGGGTCTTTTCCTGATGGAAAGGGCAGAGACCAACGAAGTTCTTGCCCCTCTTTTTCAGCCGTACGTGCTGAGAGATGACATCCACGATGTCATTTGCGGAGCGGATTTCTTCGATTTTTTCTGCGGGAATGCGCATATGTTGCGTTAATGTAGCCAAATATGGAAGTACAAGCAAGACAACCGAAACTGGTAGGTGCGTGGCACTTTCGATATGTCCTATGCAAGTGCCGTGCATCTTACATGAATGGGTTAGGTGACCAGCACTCCAGGCAGTTCTGGAAAAGTGACGGTCACCCCTGTTCAAACAAAAACCCTCCTGCTCTTTCGAACAGGAGGGTCTTGAATCAATGATGCGTTGAGCGGCTTAGTACATGTCTCCGCCCATGCCACCCGGATGAGGCATCCCAGGGGCTTTATCCTTCTCAGGCTTCTCGACGATTGTTGCTTCCGTCGTCAGCAGAAGTCCTGCAACGCTGGCAGCATTCTCCAAAGCGATACGAGCGACCTTCGTCGGGTCGATGACGCCGGCCGCAACCAGGTTCTCGTACTTTTCGGCCTGAGCGTTGAATCCATAGTCGTCTTTACCTTCCTTGATCTTGTTCACGACCACGGATCCTTCCAAACCTGCGTTCTCGACGATCAGGCGAATCGGCTCTTCAACCGCACGGCGGATGATCTCGACGCCGATCTTCTGGTCCTCATTCTCCGTCTTCGTTTCCGCGAGTTTTCTCTGGCTACGCAGATATGCAACGCCGCCGCCGGGGACGATTCCCTCTTCCACCGCAGCGCGTGTGGCGTGCAGTGCGTCCTCGACACGGGCTTTCTTCTCCTTCATCTCGACTTCCGTCGAAGCACCGATCTTCAACACGGCAACACCGCCCGACAGCTTTGCCAACCGCTCCTGAAGCTTCTCCTTATCGTAATCGGATGTCGTCTTCTCGATCTGCTGCTTGATCTCATTGATGCGCTTCTTGATGTCTTCCTTCTTGCCCGCGCCCTCGACGATCGTTGTGTTGTCCTTATCGATCGTCACACGCTTCGCAGTGCCCATATAGGACAGCTGTGCATTCTCGAGCTTGAAGCCCTTCTCTTCCGAAATCACGGTGCCACCTGTTAAAACGGCGACATCTTCTAACATTGCCTTGCGGCGATCGCCAAAGCCCGGGGCCTTCACGGAGCAGACGCGGAGGGTGCCGCGCAGCTTGTTGACCACGAGAGTCGCCAGTGCCTCGCCTTCAACTTCCTCCGCGATAACGAGGATCGAACGGCCGGACTGTGCAACCTTCTCGAGCATCGGGAGGAGATCCTTCATGGCACTGATCTTCTTGTCGTGGATCAGGATGTACGGGTCTTCGAGAATAGTTTCCATCGTCTCTGCATCCGTCACAAAGTATGGGGAGAGATAGCCGCGGTCGAACTGCATACCCTCGACCACGTCCAATGTTGTTTCAGTACCTTTTGCTTCCTCGACGGTGATCACGCCATCTTTACCAACCTTCTCCATCGCGTTTGCAATCAGCTCACCGATTGCGCGATCGTTGTTAGCGGAGATCGCTCCAACCTGGGCAATCTTCTCCTTGTCGTCGCCGACAGTCTTGCTCATCTCCTTCAAACCCTCAACGATCTTCTGGACAGCGAGGTCGATACCGCGCTTCAGATCCATCGGGTTGGCACCGGCTGTGACGTTCTTGAGGCCTTCGCGAACGATAGCCTGCGCGAGCACTGTGGCAGTTGTTGTTCCGTCGCCGGCTACGTCAGAGGTCTTCGATGCGACTTCGCGAACCATCTGGGCTCCCATGTTCTCGACTGGATCAGAGAGTTCGACTTCCTTCGCTACTGTAACGCCATCCTTCGTGATGGTCGGTGCACCAAATTTCTTATCAATAACAACGTTGCGACCCTTTGGTCCCAACGTAACCTTCACTGCATCTGCGAGTTGATCGACACCACGCTTCAAAGCAGATCGGGCATCAGTATCAAAGTTGATTAACTTTGCTCCCATAGCGTTCTATCTCCTTTCGTCAGAAATTACTTTTTCGGCATAATGGCAAAGATGTCGCTCTCTCGCATGATGAGGAGCTCTTCGCTGTCGATTGTCACTTCCGTACCGGAATACTTTCCGTACAGCACACTGTCTCCGACCTTCACTTCAGGTGCAATCAGCTTACCTTCGTCAGAGACCTTTCCCGGTCCAATTGCGATCACTGTACCCCATACCGGTTTCTCCTTCGCAGTGTCCGGCACGATGATTCCGCCTTTGGTCTTTTCTTCTGCGACCGACGGCTTGACGACCACGCGATCTGCCAATGGCTTCAGATTCATAAGATGTACCTCCTATATAAGATTGTGTAATTTAAAGACTTATGGACGGTACCACGTCTTAGCACTCTATGCTCTTGAGTGCTAACAATATACGGGAAAGAGAGGTTCCAGTCAAGAGGGTTTTTTCTCGGGAAGACAGCAGACTTCTAATGGTGAATGGTCAACGGTCAATAGGCAATGGAAAACGGAAGGAGGGGTAGAGAAAGAGGAGAATGCGAGGAGTATGAGAGTCTATTCCGGCCTGAAGCCCTCGACCACCAGAACATACTCCCCACGCGTGGGTTTGGAGGTCAGACTCGCCAGGACGGAGGTTATCGGCCCTCTGACGATTTCTTCGAACTTCTTGGTTAGCTCCCTGGCAACAACGACATTTCGCTCTCCGAACGTCTCTCGGATCTCTCCGAGAGTCCTGAGAATACGATGAGGTGATTCATAGAAAATCATCGTTCGGGGTTCGGTACTGAGAATTCCGAGCTTGGTCTTCCTCCCTTTCTTCACCGGAAGGAATCCTTCGAAAACAAATCGATCTGTAGGAAGCCCACTGACGATCAACGCGGAGACAAACGCGGAAGGACCTGGGATGGGGATTATTGGAATACCCGACTCGAGCGCAGACCGGACAATATGGTAAGCAGGATCTGAGACCCCCGGCGTACCCGCATCCGACACGAGCGCAATAGACTGCCCCTGCCGGAGTTTTTCTAACAACTGAGGTGTCCGCTGACGCTCGTTGTAGCTGAAGTAGCTCATCATCGGCTTGCTGATGGAATAGTGATCCAGCAAGATCTTCGTTTTGCGGGTGTCTTCCGCGGCGATGAGATCAACAGCGCCCAACACCTTGACGGCGCGGTACGTGATGTCATCCAGGTTGCCGATGGGAGTTGCGACGAGGTAGAGGGTGCCGGGAGAGACTTGACCTTCCGAAGGATCTCCTGGTTTCATCTCAGTCTTCGGAATGTTCACTGCGCCTCCTCAAACAAGAACCTGTGTAACCGTAACATGTCGATCTCCCCTTGCCGATCCTGCACGAATTCTATATACTTAGCGGCGCTGGTGAATTCTGCGTCCCTCAATCTGAGATCTGTCACAAGCGCCAATGCCTGGCCACACCACACTCGATAGTCAGAGAATTCCCAAGCATCCGGAGTGTTCACCATGCCAGCCTCAATTGGATTCAGATGGAAATAACGAGCAAGATGCAGGGCGTATGAATCATCTTCGATCCATCGCGCTTTGGCTCTTCCCTGGAAGAGCGTACCGGAACGGTTCTGCTGAACATTGACCGCCTGAGTATAGGAATTGAAAGTGGACTGAAGAAACTTCGAAATCGATCCGCCTATGTCCTGACGCAACAGAAAATGATAATGGTTTGGCATCAGGCAATATGCCATCACGCTCACACTATATTGCTTGCGATTCTTGTCAACAAGTCCCAAACAAAATCTGTAGTTGTCAGGCTGAAAGAAGATTTTCTCTTTGTTAGCACCACGATTGAAGACATGGTAGTATTTGTCGTCTTCGTATTTCATCGTGTAAAGAATTTCGTTACCTGCGAGCCTTCCGAAGACGTCGGATGAACAAAGAGACCCTTCGGAAGGATTAAATCCCCCAATCTCTCACATACCGGAAGTCCACATTCACCGTCCGATATGATACCTTTGCAATCAGGGGTGGCCGGCGCTTGAATTGATTTTTCTGAATCATCCCCTTCACGCGGGCAACAAATTCAGCACTGAACCCGAGCTTCTCCAGCTCCTCATCGTTCCGTCTTTCATCAACGAGGCGGAACAAGAGCGAATCGAGTTGGTCATAGGTGCACCCAAGCTCATCCTCATCCGATTGCCCTTCCCACAAATCTGCCGTCGGTGTCTTCTCTATGATACTCTTTGGAATTCCCAGTTCGCCGGCGAGCTGCCAGATCTGCGTCTTGTACAAATCGCCGATGGGATTGATTGCTGAAGCAGTATCACCAAAGAGGGTCCCATACCCAACCAGGATCTCGGTCTTATTGCTCGTGCCAATGACAAGCGCCTTCTCTCTGGCCGAGACATCGTAGAGAGCAACCATCCGCATACGCGCCATGACATTTCCCCGGCGCACCTTATCGGTCACTTTCCAGGTCTCACAATATGCATCGACCATCGCCGAAATATCGATCACCTCAGAGCGGATCTGCAGCTTGTCAATGACCACCTGCGCATCTTCCAAGCTTTTCCGACTACTTGACCGGTACGGCATCAACACGGCGATTGTGTTCTCTTTACCCAATGCTTCAGCTGTGAGGAAAGCGCTGACAGCGGAATCGACTCCACCGGAGAGCCCTAGAACCCCCCGGTGGAATCCGGCATTCTTCGTCTCATCACGCAGAAACTTCACGAGGAGATCTCTCACCATCGCTACGTTCAGGGAGAGCCCATTCGTTGATTCCGGTAGATTTGTTTCCAAGCTCTTGCCTTTGAGTGTTCGTGTAGAGTTCAGTCGCCCCGATTGATCTCGATCAGCGCCTGATGGATAATGTGAAGTCCATCATCGATTTCGTTTCTTGAAACGTTTAACGGCGGTCGGAAACGAATCGACCGATCGCCGCAGCCGATGAGGATGAGCCCCTCTTCGTACGCCTTGCTTCGAAGCTGATCTCTGTTCTGGGCTTCATCAAGATCGATGGCACAGAGGAGACCGCGTCCGCGGGCGTTCGACACCAGGCCTGGAAATTCCTGCTGGAGACCTTCCAGTTTCCCCAACAAATGCGCTCCGACATCAAAGGAGTTCTGGACCAACTTCTCTTCGTGGATGATCTCCAGGATCCGCTGAAAGCGCACCATGTCAACCAGATTCCCGCCAAATGTGGAATTGATCCTGCTTGGCTTGTGAAATACGTTTTCGAGAACATCATCGATCCGCTTGCTGCACATAAACCCGCATATCTGTGTCTTCTTGCCGAACACCAGCAGGTCAGGCTTCACGAAATATTCGTGCGCCCACATCTTTCCCGTGATGCCCATCCCCGTCTGCACCTCGTCGAATATCAGAAGGATGTCGCTCTCATCGCAGATGGTGCGGAGCTGGACGAAGAACTCCTTTCTGAAATGGTTATCCCCCCCTTCGCACTGGATCGGCTCGATGATCATCGCCGCTATGTCATCAGGGTTGTTGATGATCGCCTGTTTGATCTGCTGGATCGCCACCGCTTCAGCCTTCTGGACGTGAGCCAGATGTTCCTTGTTCAGCGGGAACTCGATCACCGGGTTGTGGATGCGGGGCCAGCGGAATTTCGGGAAGTAGTTGGTCTTCGTCGGATCCGTGTTCGTGAGGGAGAGCGTGTAACCGCTCCGGCCATGAAACGCTCTTCGGAAGTGAATCACCTGCCGACCGCGTTCCTCCGTATACCCTTTGATGAAGTTCTTGCGGACCTTCCAGTCAAATGCGGTTTTAATCGCATTCTCGACAGCAAGCGCGCCGCCATCTACAAAGAAGACGTACGGAAGATACTCAGGCTGTGCGATCTGCGCAAATGTCTCGACGAACTCTGCCATCTCGACCGTATAGGCATCCGAATTTGAAACCTTGTTTACTGCAACGTAGCCGAGCTTTTCGAGGAATTCGGGTGAGGTGAGCTTCGGATGGTTCAATCCTACCGAGCCGGAGGCAAAGAAGGTGAAGAAATCGAGGTATCGTTTGTTATACCTCGAATCGAACACATAGGATCCCTGACTTCGCTTGAGATCGACAATCAGATCGAAGCCGTCCACGAGCATGTGCTTTGCAAGCGTGGAGTGGACCTCGGTTGGAGAGATCTTGATTGGGTTTTTAGTCGTTGGCTTCTCCTCGTTCTGGACGGAGTCTGCCTTCGTCAGCGTGGCAGCCTGAGTCTTGGTTACTGCCCGCTCAGGATTTGCAGTCAATGTATCTGGCATAAGTCACCATGGGGTTCTGTTCAATTGTGGTTGTCGTTGTTTGGCGCATCGATCCCCACAAGAATTCAGAAGAACTCCTGGTGCTCATACATTGATACGATATACCGGCGGCCGTTCATTGGCTGCTTCTGCGCTTATTTCTCGACATTGTCGATTTGGGCTCGCTGGAGCGTGCCGCTGTAGTCAACGTAGACTGTTTTCCATTCACTGAAGAACTCGTAGACCGTCCAGCCCCCTTCGCGGTGACCATTGCCGGTCTCCTTGACGCCTCCGAACGGCATATGTGCCTCAGCTCCAATCGTCGGGCTGTTCACGTAGGTGATGCCTGCCTTGATGTCACGGATCGCCGTGTATGCATTGTTGATGTTTTGCGTGTAAATGGAGGAAGAGAGCCCGTATGTGGTGTTGTTCGACACTTCAATCGCTTCGGCCAGTGACTTCACCTTTATGACGGAAAGCACAGGGCCAAAGATCTCCTCTTTGGCCACGCGCATCGTCGGTTTCACATCACCGAGCACCGTCGGTTCATAGAACCAACCACTTGCAAGGCCATCACCCTGAGCGGGCTTTCCCCCACACAGGAGTTTTGCCCCTTCGCCTGTCCCAATTTTCACATATTCATCAACTGTTTCCCGTTGCTTCTTGTTCACACATGGACCGACATCGACATTCTCTTTCAAGCCATCGCCAACGCGCAGTTTCTTCGCATGGTCAACCACCATCGATACGAATTTGTCATACACTTTCTCATGGATGATAAGACGGCTCGTCGCGGTGCAGCGCTGACCTGTTGTGCCAAATGCCCCCCAGAGAACGCCTTCAAGTGCCAAATCCAGGTTCGCATCATCCATGACGATCTGAGCGTTCTTGCCTCCGAGTTCTAGAGACACCCGTTTGAGCGTCTTGCTGGCGATTTCAGAGATCTTTTTCCCGACGACCGTTGATCCGGTGAAGCTCACAAGGTCCACATCTGGATGCTCAACGAGTGCCATGCCAACCTCTGAGCCGCCGCCATGCACGATGTTGATGACTCCCGGCGGAACACCGGCTTCGAGAAGAATCTCCACAAGCGTTGTTGCCGTCGCAGGAGTATCGGAAGCCGCCTTGAATACAATTGTGTTCCCGCACACAAGGGCCGGAAAAATCTTCCACGTCGGGATGGCCATTGGGAAGTTCCAGGGAGTGATGATGGCAGCCACACCAATGGGCACCCGCATTGCCATGTTGAACTTATTGGGCAATTCGGATGGCACCGTATGGCCGAACAGCCGTCGTCCCTCCGAAGCGGCATAGTACGCAGTATCGATTCCTTCCTGCACATCACCGCGGGTCTCGAGAAGGACTTTCCCCATCTCCCGTGTCATTTGTTTCGCAATCTCGTCCTTCCGGGCTGTCATGATATCACCAACCTTCTTCAGGATATCGCCGCGCTTCGGGGCAGGCACAAGGCGCCACGATTCAAACGCCCAGCGCGCCGCCTTCACCGCCTCGTTGACTTCTTCCTTACCGGACAACGGAAATGTTCCAACCACTTCATCCCAGTTCGCAGGATTACGGTTCTCGAACGTCTTCCCTGATTTTGCATCAACCCACTTGCCATCGATATAGTTCTGAAATTTCTTAGACATAGGGTAACTCCACTTTCATTCTATTCCTACCTGGTGAAATATGTAATCAACATTCTTGAGACTTCGGGTCGGATCAAAGAGCCGATCCAGCTCCTGACTCGATACAAACTTCTTCACCTCTTCCCGCTGTTCGAGCAAGCTTCGAAAGCTCTCCTTGTTCTTCCAAACCTTCATCGCCTCTTCCTGCACGATGCGGTACGCATCCTCTCTCTTCATCCCTGCCTTCGTCATCGCCAGAAGAACCTCCTGCGAGAAAATGAGTCCGTGTGTCCGCTCGAGATTCTCTTTCATGTTCTCCGGATAGACGAGCAATTGATCCATAATCTTCGTGAACTGCACCAGCATGTAGTCCAGCAGGATGCAGCTATCAGGAACGATGACCCGCTCCACCGACGAATGAGTAATATCCCGCTCGTGCCACAATGCCACGTTTTCGAGAGCGGCAACGGCATTTCCGCGAAGCACGCGCGACAATCCCGCTATCCGTTCACACGTGATCGGGTTCCGTTTGTGGGGCATCGCCGACGAGCCCTTCTGCCCTTTGGAGAAGTATTCCTCAGCTTCCAGCACTTCTGTCTTCTGAAGGTGGCGAATCTCCGTTGCGAACTTCTCCAGCGAGCTTCCGCACAGAGCCAGAGTATTCATGAACTCAGCATGGCGGTCACGTTGAAGCACCTGTGTCGAGATCGGCGCGGGCTTTAAACCAAGTTTCTCACACACGTGCCGTTCGACAGATGGATCCAGATGAGCATAGGTGCCGACAGCTCCCGAAATTTGCCCGACAGCGACAGTCTCCCGTGCGTGCTTCATCCGATCGATATTTCGGACCGTTTCTGCATACCAAAGAGCCAGCTTGAGCCCGAAGGTGGTAGGTTCTGCGTGGATCCCGTGCGTCCGGCCGATCATCAGCGTATTCTTGAACTCTTTCGCCCGCCGGGCCAAGACTGATTTCAGTGCATCAAGATCTTTGAGAATTAAATCCGCCGACTGCACCATCTGAACGGCCAGTGCAGTATCCAGAACGTCGGATGAAGTCATCCCAAGGTGAATGAAGCGTGCCTCGGGCCCGACATATTCACCGACGTTTGTAAGGAAGGCGATGACATCGTGTTTAACTTCCTCTTCGATCTGGAGGACGCGCTCGACATTGAAGTTCGCTTTCGAGCGGATGACGTCAACCGCCTCTTTTGGAACCACACCGAGGTGCGCCTGTGCCTCGCAGGCCAGGACTTCGATCTCGAGCCAGATCCGAAACCTGTTTTCGTCTTCCCACAGTTTGCCCATTTCCGGGCGGGTATAGCGTGCTATCACGTGCAGCCTTCCGGTCTACGGTTTCTTGCTCAACTTCAAATCGAGGCTCATCATTTTGCGCTCTCGGAATACTTTAAGCTTCAGCACATCCCCCGCACTGGCATCTGAAAGGATGGCCGCGAAATCATCGGCGGTATTCACCTTGGTATTGTTGGCATCCAGAATAATATCTCCCACGCGGAGATCGGCTTTTTCGGCCGGGCCGTCGTGGGCAACATCACTCACAATAATTCCTTTCACTTCGGTCATGCCAAAATACCGAGCGACACGTGCATCAACTTCCTGGGCTTCAAACCCGGTATAGATATCACGGGTTACCTGCCCCTTCTTGCGAAGATCCGCAACGATCTTCTTGACCTTGTTCACAGGGATGGCGAATCCATATCCAACGAACGCCTGGCTGACTCCGCCCGTGAAAATCAAAGTGTTGATCCCGACGACATCCCCGTTGCTGTTCACAAGTGGTCCGCCACTATTCCCGCCGTTAATAGCAGCATCCGTCTCGATCATCTCGCGGTACACGGCATTTCCCTGACGCCCCAAGTTCATTCCAGTCGAGCTAATGACGCCAACGGTCACTGTCGGCTTGTCATTGATTTCAAAGAGACCAAAAGGGTTCCCCAGAGCAATGGCCCACTCACCGATGACAACGTCGTCAGAGTTGCCGAGATTTGCGAACGCCAGATCCGAGCCGTCAACTTTCAGCAACGCGATATCGCTGACCGGGTCGCCTCCGATAAGCTTTGCCTTCATCTTCTTTCCGCCAACGAAGGTGACGGTGATTTCCTTTGCATTTCCGGCAACGTGGAAATTCGTGACAATATAGCCATCCGGAGAAATAATCACACCCGAGCCAAGATTCTGCACCTGATATCGCTGTGGTCCGATAAACTGCCGCAAGAAGGGATCATTGCCGAAGAATTGCCGGAAGGAGGGGTCGACATTGATAAGACCCGGTTGTTCATGGATTTCCAATACATTGATGCCAACCGTTGCCGGACTGACTTTGGCGATGGCGCGCGTAATGGCATTATGGCGTGAGCCTACAACCTGATCCTGGTCATTCCCCGACTTGTCCTGAACGCGCAACGTTGTAGGAAACGCAGCATCAAATGCAGCATCTGCCTCACGGGAAGAGGCTGCGACCGACGGTTTGATTGTGTAGCCTATGCCTATCCCGATGACAAAGGGGACCGCCAGCACCAGAAGGAGTATGAAGTAGTTCTTCTTCATTGCCATCCAAAGGTATTATGATTGTTGAGAAGTTTTGTCTGGGTGTTCTTTGGGTGAGCCTTTCCATACCTCCTGCACGACGTCGTAATGGCTCAGAAGCAGGATCATGCTCAGAATACAGGAGAAAAAAATGAACGTCCAATGATCGAGTGACGCAGCAACGAATCCGTTGACCCATTCCCACGGAAGGGACCAGATCAGGAGCGGCGTCAGAAAGATCGCCGTAAGGTTCGCAACCAGGATGTCCCGTTTCAGGGCGACCTTGGTAACGACCCAGATCAAGCACCATATGATCGCAAAGCTGAATCCGAGAATGAACATACCGCCGGCAGCAGTGGCAAGTCCTCTTCCCCCTTTGAACTTTGTCCAGATCGGGTAATTATGCCCGATGATTGCCCCAAACAACGCCATGCAAGCGTGGAGGAATGATTGGTGGAAGATCAATCCTGCCAACAGGACGGGAACCAATCCTTTAAGGGCATCCAACACACCCACAAGAATGCCGACAACTTTCGAATCGGTGACGACGAACGCATTGAACCCGCCGGACCGGTGGCTGCCCGACTTCAGAATATCCACGTCAGCTTTCTTTCGGACAATCAAATATCCAACCGGGATGGAGCCGATCAGATAACTGCCGATAAAGATCGCGAGCATTTCCAACAAGCTGTCACCAGGACTTAACGGCTGTCGTAACCGAATTCGTGGGAATTTACAGAAAACAGCCGCGAGAAGCAAGGAAGGCGCTTTTTAGGGGCATGTTGTGATTATCAGGAATAGAGCGGGACGAAAAACAAACTGCGGGAGGATAGATCGTTTCAGAAATGAGAAGGACCCGAATTTCTCACTCCCCTTTTGAATGACGGGTCATCAAGTCAATTGTGGCTAGTTGGGGATCCTTATCCTCAAAGAGAACCTGATGAACTTCGGTCATAATCGGCAAGTCGATATCGTACTTCTTCTCGAGATCGCGAACGGATCGTGCGGTTGCCACGCCTTCGGCCACCATTGTCATCTCGTCGAGGACTTCCTTCAGTTTTCGTCCCTTCCCGATCTGTTCTCCGAGATACCTGTTACGGCTGTGGTGACTCATGCAAGTGACGATCAAATCACCCATCCCCGAAAGCCCGGCGAATGTCCTGGGCTGAGCCCCCAGCTTTACGCCGAGGCGTGTAATCTCGTAGATGCCTCGAGTCATGATTGCGGCTTTGGTGTTGTCGCCGAATCCGGCTCCGTCGCTGATGCCCGCAGCCACGGCAATCACGTTCTTAAGTGAGCCGCCTAGCTCGACGCCGCGAATGTCGTCATTAACATAGACGCGAAAGTAGTTGGTCGTGAACGCATCCTGCACAATCTTAGAGGTCTTCTCCTTGAAGGATGCGGCGACGATGGCAGTGGGAATTTGCCTGGACACCTCTTCTGCATGGCTTGGGCCGGAGAGAATGGCGAGGTTTTCTTTTCTCTCGTGTTTGAGAACGTCAATGAGTACTTCCGACATCGTCATCAG
>Ga0187866_1001406_pt1 | contig 22916 bp, 20 predicted proteins | sample June2016WEW_11_1_3_FD_133013 | JGI IMG/M metagenome (GOLD analysis project Ga0187866, IMG submission 133013) | Peatland microbial communities from SPRUCE experiment site at the Marcell Experimental Forest, Minnesota, USA - June2016WEW_11_150 | ecosystem: Environmental > Terrestrial > Soil >...
CCGTAGTTTTGGGATTGGTTCCTGGTAGAACCCAATCCAATCTATCAGAGGCTCGGCCTGCTCACGTCCCGGCGCAGGCCCCGCAACGGGCAGGCAGTCGCGGCGCTAATTTGGACAAGAGTGGCGGGAGATCGGGACTCGCCTGCACGGTCTGTGCACGGTTGTTGAACCCACCGAAGAGATCACGGCCTGCGGCGACCTGGAAGACAACAGCGTGCTGGAGTGTGCCGTTGCCGCGAACGCCGGGGCCATGGTCAGCGGAGACCGCGCGTTGCTGCGGCTGGACCCCTTCCGCGGTATTCGCATCCTCAGCCCGGCGAGGTTCCTGGAAGAGAAGCCTTGGAGTATCCTTGGCGGGGACTGAGCGGTGGATGGCGCGCAGGATGCCCCACCCGGCTTCATCATGCAGAACCGCGGTGAGGATCTGCCGGGTGCAGTTCGGCAAGGTGCGACGCAGCTTGACGCGACTGCCACGCTGGGATACGGGGTCGAACCCGAACCTGGAGAAGATGCGGACGAGTTCTTCACCTGACAGCGCTCGCAGTCTCGGCATCAGGCGACGGGTTGGAGCTCCATGGTGGCGAGGATGGTCGGGTTCCCCGCGAAGCCGAGTTCAGCGAGGTCTTCGCCGTCCAGGTGGAGCGAAATGGCTTCGAGGATGTTGGAGGCGAGTTGGTCCAACGTCGGCGCTTCGGTCACGACGGGCAGGTCGAGACACTCCGCGACGTACTGCTTCTCGCCACGGAAGACTCGCACCTGAATCGTTCGCTTCATGGCGTCATCCCACCAACACTGGTCAGCCTGCGAAGGACAGCAACTGATCGGATGAGGCGTCAAACAGCCTGAAGTTGCGATGCCCGCTGCCGGATAGCGCAGCCTTCAGGCAATACCAATGGTAGAGGAGGCGGCGCAGCAGCGGAGAGGGACGGGGAACCAGACCGGCGATCTCCCCGCTGTGGAGGACCGTTCTCAGATAACCGATCATGGAATCCTGGAGACCGGCCAGAGCTTTGTCCGGAGTCTCGGCCTTCACGATCAAGTCCAAGTCAACACACTCGGCGACAGAGCCCCCGGCGGATGGGTGGACGAAGCAGCGGGACGTGAAGGGCCGGCCGAGCGAGAGGCGCTGTTCTTGAAGAGAGGTAGCCACTTCCGCCGTGCACTCCTGTTACTCCATTGTAGGCCGCAGCGCAATCACTCACTGCAGCCCGGAGGCTGGAAGAGGACAAGCTGAAGCAGGTCCTACGAGGGGAAGGAGGGGGAGAAGTGGGGGCGGCATTGGAGGATCTGGAGTTCGTGGAGGGCGCGGTAGAAGGCGCGGCGGAGGGCGCTTTCGTAGCGGAGGAGTTTGCAGAAGGAGCCGGTGGCGCGGGCGCTGGCGGAGTTCGGGTTCAAGCTGGCGGCGACGCGCGGGACGGCGGGCTTGCTGGTCTTCCTTGTGCCGGCCCAGCGGCGCCGGGATGGCCGGAACTGGCAGGCTGGGGTTTGGTCTACACTGGGGAGTCGAGCGGTTGCGCGCTCGCAGATGGGACCTATGTCGAGAACAGAAGTTCTGCTTCATTCCGTTTTGGTCAGCGCGCTGGCTCTTCCGCTGCTCAACTGCGGAGGATCCGGGCACGATCCGACCGAGGCCTACTATCTGGTCACCACCAACACCAAGATCCCCTACTGGCAGGCTGCGGTCGCCGGGCTGGGACAAGCCGCCAGGGAGTACAAAGTGGGATGGGAGATGGTGGGACCGGACACCTACGACCCAGAAGCGCAGAGACAGGAATTCCAGAAGTTGCTCCGGCAGCGCAAGCCGTCGGGCATCCTGGTGTCGGCCGCGAATCCCGATGTGATGACGCCGGAGATCGACGGCGCCATCGCCCAGGGCATCCCGGTCATCACGATGGACTCCGACGCGCCGACCAGCAAGCGGCTGCTGTTTATCGGCACCAACAACTACGCCGCCGGCCAAATGGGCGCGAACGTGGTCGCCAAGCAGTTACAGGGCAAAGGCAACGTGGTGGTGTTCACCATGCCCGAGCAGGCCAACCTCAAAGAGCGGCTGCACGGGTACGAACAGGTGTTCCGCGGCCATCCCGGAATCAAGATCGCCGAGGTGGTGGATATCAAGGGCGTTGCGACGATCGCCTTCGACAAGACCAACGAGATGGTCTCGAAGAAAACCCCGGTGGACGCATTCGTGTGCCTGGAAGCGCAGTCCTGTCCGGAGGTGGCCGATGTGCTCAACCGCCACCAGGTGACGGGCAAGACGGTGGTGGCCATGGACACCGACCCGCGCACGCTGGAGTGGATCCAGAAGGGCATGATTGCCGCCACGATCGCGCAGAAGCCGTACACGATGGCTTACTTCGGCACCAAAGTGCTGGATCTGTTGCACCACCACAAGCTGCCGTCGCTGGAGGTCGACTGGGCGCAAGACGCCCGGTCGCCGCTGCCCAGCTTCATCGACACCGGCACGACGCTGATCGACAAGAACAACGTGGACGCGTTTCTGAAAGCCAACCCCGCGCCGCAGAAGGGGAACTGAGAGATCCGCTCGCGCCGGGGTCAGTTCTCGGCGCCCTGGCCGGTTCGCGCCGGCGGCTCCGGCTCCATGCCGAAGCGGCGGAGCAGCAGGAATTCCGAGAGGTTCTCGGCGGTCAGCAGTCCCGCCAGCCGGTCGCTGTCCATGACCAGGGCGCAGGAGCCCGCCGGCGCCAAGGAGCGCATGGCCTCGGACAGATCCTGGTCCGGCGAGAGCCGCAGAAACGCCCGATCCATGGCCCCGGAGACGTAGGAATCCGGCCCGCCGGTGGCCATGGCGCGTAACAGCGCATTGCGGCCGAGCAGTCCGATGACCTGTCCCCCGTGCATCACCGGGAAGTCCTGCTGCGTGGTGGCCAGCAGCAGGTTGGCGGCATCGCGGATGGTGTCGGCGTGCGCCAGCGTCCGGAAATCGGTCACCATCGCGGCGCGCACCGGCAGGCCCTGCGTGAGTATGCGCCCGACCGCCGCCGCGCCCTCCTGCGCCGCGCCCAGGTACACGAAGAAAGCGATGAAGATCAGCATGTAGTTCATGCTCAGCAGCCCGTACAGGCCCATGGCGATGGCCAGGAACTGGCTCACGCGCGCCGCCAGCCGCGTGGCTTCGTCGCCCGGCTTGCGCAGCGCCAGCACCCCGCGCAGGATCCGCCCGCCGTCCATCGGAAACGCCGGCAGCAGGTTGAACGCCGCCAGGATGAGATTGCCCGCCGCAATGCGTTCGAGCAGGTTGGCATCGCTGGGCTGCACCAGGTCTTCGAGCAACACCGGCACATCGCGCCAAAGCAGCACTGCGAACAGCCCGGCCGCGATCAGAAGGTTGACCGCCGGCCCGGCCAGCGCGATCCAGATCTCGTCGCGCGGCTTGGGGCTCCGTTCCAGGCGCGTCACGCCCCCGATCGGGAACATCACGATCTCCAGCGTCCGCACCCCGTACAGCTTCCCCACCAGCGCGTGTCCCAGTTCGTGCAGAATCACCGAGCCGAACAGCGCGGCGACGTAGAGGATGTTGACCGGCGGGGACTGCCGCTCGCCGATGCCGGCGAACATCAGAAAAACGAAGAGCAGGATAAAGGTGAAATGGAGGCGGATGGGCACGCTGCCGATGCGGATGGTCCCGATGGACCCGGGGATGAAACTGGTTTCGGTTTTACGACTGCCTGTTGGCTCCGGCTCCATCAACGCCCCTGGACTCACGATAACAGAAATCCTCCCGGGTGGCTCCGCTGCTAAAGTATCCAGTATGGGCCGGGAACTCGCGATCACGTCTCCGGACGGCAAAACCAGAACGGTCTCCCTGGCAGGCGGCTCGCTGTCGCTGGGCCGCTCGAACGCCAACGAACTTTGCTACCCCGAGGACATCGGCCTCTCGCGCCAGCATATGGTACTGGAGTGCGACGGGGACGAGTGGACGGTACGGGACTTGGGAAGCAAGAACGGCACCTTCGTCAACGGCATCCGCGTCAGCGACAAGCGGCGGCTCAAGCCTGGCGACCGCATCATCGCCAGTCGCGTCGTTCTGACCTATGAGCCGGCCCAAGCGGACGCGAACAAAACGGTTTTCTTCGATGGCCTGGGCGCTTCCACGCCCGCCCACGTGACGGTGGCCACGACGCTGGAGAGCCTGTTGAAGCGGGAGGGGAAGGACCCCAAGGCGGTCCTCGGCCCGGGCGCGCAGGAGTGGGGAAGCCCGATCACCGCGCTGGTGCGCGTCGGCCGCGAGCTCACGGTGCGGCGTCCGCTCCCCGAGCTCTACCCCGCCATCCTGGGCTTGGCCATGGAGGCCTGCGGGGCGCGCCGCGGCGTTCTGCTCACGCTGGAAAAGGGCAGCCTGCTGGTGCAGGCTTCCCGCGGCGAGGGGTTCCGCATCAGCAGCACCGTGCGCGATCGCGTGCTGAATGCCAAGACCTCGCTGCTGGTCCGCGACGCGCAGCAGGACGAGGCGCTCCGCCAGCAGTTCAGCATCATCGAGCAACGCGTGCGCACCTTGATGGCCGTCCCTCTGCAAACCGACGACCAGGTGATCGGCCTGCTCTACGTCGACTCGCCGCAGCTCACGCGCGAATTCACGAGCGACGACCTGAACCTGCTCACCGTGATGGCCAACGTGGCCGGCCTGCGCATCGAGCGGGAGCGGCTGGCGGAAGTCGAGCAGGCGGAAAGACTGATGGCCGCGGAACTGGAACAGGCCGCCGAGATCCAGCGCCAGCTTCTGCCCGCGGAGGCGCCGGTCGTCGCCGGTCTGGACCTGGCGGGATACAACGCCGCCTGCCGCACTGTGGGCGGCGATTACTACGACTTCCTGACCTACCCGGATGGCCGCATCGGCATCGTGATCGCGGACGTGGCGGGCAAAGGCATGCCGGCGGCCCTGGTGATGGCCAGCCTCCAGGCCAAAGTGCAGGCGCTGGCCGACACCCCGGGCGACACCGCCGACATGGTGGGCCGCCTCAACCGAGGCATAGCGGGCGCCTGCCCGCCCAATCGGTTCGTCACGCTGTTCTTCGCGGTTCTCGACCCGCGCAGCGGGGAACTGGCCTACTCGAATGCCGGGCACAACCCGCCGTTTCTGGTCCGGCCGAACGGAGAGATTGCAGCGCTGGAGGGCGGAGGGCCGCCGCTGGGCATCCTGCCGGCCATCCGGTACCAGGAAGAGCACGGAAGGATGGAGCCGGGCGACGTTTTGCTGCTGTACAGCGACGGCGTCACCGAGGCGTTCAATCCGGCGGGGGAGGAGTTCGACGAGCGGGTCAAGGACGTCGTGGTGGAGAAGCGCGGGGAGCCCGCGGCGGCGATCGTCGAGGCGGTGCACGAGGCCGTCGCCGCGTGGACGGCGGGACAGCCCGCCACCGACGACATCACCGTGGTGGTGGCGCGGCGAACGGAGTAACCCCGCGGTACCACTCGAGGGTCTTCCGGAGGCCCTCGGCCAGCGGCGTGGTGGCGCGCCAGCCGAAGCAGCGCTCGGCCCGGGTGGTATCCAGCTTCCGGCGGGGCTGCCCGTTCGGCTGAGAGGCATCCCAGAGGATTTCCCCGTCGTAGCCGCAGGTTCGGGCCACCAGGTCCACCAGGTCGCGAATGGCGATCTCCTCGCCGCTGCCGAGATTCACCGGCTCGGCCCCGTCGTAAAGTTCCGCGGCCCGCGCGAATCCCTCGGCGGCGTCCGCGACGTACAGGAACTCCCGGGTCGGCGAGCCGTCGCCCCAGCAGACGATCTGCCGCGCCCCGTTGCGCCGGGCCTCGCAGCACTTCCGCATCAGCGCCGGGATGACGTGCGAGGAGGCGGGGTCGAAATTGTCGCGCGGCCCGTAGAGGTTCACGGGCAGCAGGAAAATCGCGTTCATGCCGTATTGCCGGCGGTAGGCCTGGCACTGCACCAGCAGCGCCTTCTTCGCGATCCCGTAGGGCGCATTGGTCTCTTCCGGGTAGCCCTCCCAGAGCGATTCCTCGCGGAAGGGCGCCGGCGTGTGCTTGGGATAGGCGCAGATGGTCCCGGCCACGATGATCTTCTCGACCCGGTTGCGGCGGGCGTGCTCGATCACCTGAAGGCCCATGATCGCGTTCTCGTAGAAGAACCGGCCCGGGCTGTCGCGGTTGGCTCCGATGCCGCCCACCACGGCGGCCAGGTGAAACAGGATTTCCGGGCGCGCGTCGGCGAAGAAGCGCTCGACATCGGAGGCCACCCTCAGGTCGTAGTCGCACAGCCGCGGGACGAAAATGTCGCGGCAGCCGCGGGCCTCCAGCGCCTCGACCAGATACGAGCCGAGAAACCCTTCCCCGCCCGTGACACCGATACGCTTGGCCGCCAGATCGGTCATGGCGCCGTCTGGGTCACCTTTTCCAGCACGCCGGAGGAGCGCCTGGCCAACTCGGACATCTCCGCATCCACCATCAGCCCCACCAGTTCCTCGAATCCCACCCGGTGCCGCCATCCCAGCCGCTCCCGCGCTTTGGACGGATCGGCCTGAAGCGCCTCGACTTCAGCCGGCCGGAAATAGCGCGGATCGACTTCCACGTGACGGCGCCAGTCCAGTCCCGCGTGGGCGAACGCCCGCTCCAGGAACTCGCGCACGGTATGCGTCTCGCCCGTGCCGATGACATAGTCGTCGGGGGACTCCTGCTGGAGCATCATCCACATGGCCTCGACGTACTCGGGCGCGTATCCCCAGTCGCGCGCCGCCTCCAGGTTGCCGATGTACAGTTTCTCCTGCAAGCCGCACTGGATGTGAGCCACCGCGCGCGCGATCTTCCGCGTGACGAAGGTCTCCCCACGCCGCGGGGATTCGTGGTTGAACAGGATGCCGCAGCAGGCGAACATACGGTAGCTCTCGCGGTAGTTCACGGCGATGGAGTGCGCGAAGGCCTTGGCGCAGGCGTACGGGCTGCGCGGGTGAAACTGCGTGAGCTCGTTCTGCGGCGGCGGGGAAGCGCCGAACATCTCGCTCGAGGAGGCCTGGTAAAAGCGCGTCCGGATGCCGGTCTCCCGGATGCCTTCGAGCAGGCGCAGGGCCCCGGTGGCGGTGATGTCGGCGGTGTACTCGGGGATGTCGAAGCTCACCCGCACGTGGCTTTGCGCGGCCAGGTTGTAAACTTCGTCCGGAGCGATCGAATACAGCAGCTTCCACAGGCTGCTGGAGTCGGCCAGGTCGGCGTAATGCAGGAAGAAGCGATTGCCCCGCGCGTGCAGGTCGGCGTAGATGCCGTCCACCCGGCCGGTGTTGAAGCTGCTGGCCCGCCGCTTCAAGCCATGCACCACGTATCCCTTCCGCAGCAGGAATTCCGCCAGATAGGAACCGTCCTGGCCCGTGATTCCGGTAATCAGCGCGCGTTTCATGGGGTGCCCGCGGCCCGGTTGCATGGATCGCGGGGTCGGTCCTCGGTGCATTGATCGGCGATCGCGGGAAAAAGGATTAGCGGGAGGGCCCCGGAAGCGGTAGAATCTGAGTCTTACCAAGATCGAGGGGAGCTCCCCGGAAGTAAACGATTGCGGTCATCCACCGTCCAGTCGCGCGGTCCCAAGTGGCACGGGGACTACCTGTTTCTGCTGCAGAACCTGGTGGCGAAGGACTTCAAAGTCCGCTACCGGAACATGTCCCTGGGAGTGTTCTGGTCGCTGCTCAATCCGCTGATCATCATGGGGGTGATGTGGTTCATCTTCACCAAGGTATTCGTCAGCGGTCCCGCCCAGGGTTTCGGCGCGTTCGTGTTGTGCGGCCTGGTGCCGTATAACTTCTTCACCCTGGCCTGGGTGACCGGGACGCTGTCGCTGGTGGAGAACGCGCCCCTGATCAAGCGCGTGCCGGTACCCCGGGGAATCGTGCCGATGGCCGCGGTGCTTTCCGTCGGCATCCACCTGCTGATTCAAATCGGGCTGCTGCTGGTGGCGGTGCTGATAGCGGGCAAAGGGGTGAACTGGGAGTGGCTGTGGCTGCCGTTCCTGTGGGGATGCGAGGTGATCTTCGTGTGCGGGCTGTCGCTGATGTTCTCGGTGCTGAACGTGTATGTCCGGGACACGCGCTACGTGGTGGAATCGTCGGGCGCGGTGCTGTTCTGGCTGGTGCCCATTTTCTACGATCTCGCCCGTGTTCCTCAGCGCTACCGCGAGATCTACGAGTACAACCCGGTGGCGGCGCTGGTGCTGGCCTGCCGCAACGTCCTGCTCGATGGGGTCGCACCGCGGACCCAATTGCTGGTCAAACTGGTCCTCAGCTCGGTCCTGGTGTTGCTGGCGGGTTTCGCGGTGTTCCGGGCGCTGAGGCGGCGCGTCTACGATTATTTATGAGCGCACGGGCCGCCATCGAGTGCGACGGAGTGTCGAAATACTTCTACCGCCACGCCGGGCGGGTGCTGCTCCGCAAGCACGTCGAGGGCTGGTTCCGCCACTCCCCCAAGGAGCGGTTCTACGCCCTGCGGGACGTCACCTTCCGCATCGAGCCGGGGGAGCGCGTTGCGCTGGTCGGCACGAATGGCGCAGGAAAGAGTACACTGCTCAGCCTGGTGGCGGGCCTGGTGGAACCCGACGACGGGAGCTTTGCGGTGGAGGGCCGCATCGGCGCCCTGCTGCAACTCGGCGCGGGCTTCCACGGCGACCTGACCGGGTTGGAGAACGTGCGCCTGAACGCCGCGCTGATGGGCCTCACCCGGCGCCGGACCGAGGAGCTGTTCGAGAGTATCGTCGAGTTCGCGGACATCGCCGATTTCATCGCCGAGCCGTTGCGCACCTACTCCTCGGGAATGGAGATGCGGCTGGCCTTCTCGGTGGCGGTGCACCTGGACCCGGACATCCTGATCATCGACGAGGTGCTGGGGGTGGGGGATCACGCCTTCCAGTCCAAGTGCGCCGAGAAGATCCGCGATCTGAAGCGGAGCGGCAAGACCATGCTGTACGCGTCTCACGCCTCGGAGTCTCTGGAGGATCTGTGCGAACGCGCGCTGTGGCTGGATCACGGCGAACTGGTCATGGACGGCCCGGTGACGGAGGTCCTGGATGCCTACGAGGGCCGCCGGCGGCGGAGGCCGGAGTAACGTGGCTGCCCCCCGCGGTCGCGGCGCGGAAGAGGCTTCTCGCCTTGCGGCGTTGTCTCGGCAGGCGCTATCCTCGAAGTGCAGGGGCGGTTCGTAGGCGGATGCAACCGACAACCCATGAAGCGGCCGGCGAGAGCAGCCCTGTTCCGAAGGCGCCGCTTCTGCTGATCCCGCTGTTCCTGGCGGCGGTTGCGGGCGTCGCCCTCCTGTACTACCTGAACCACAGCGAAGAGCTCAAACGGCAGCAGCAGGAAGCGCTGCTGGCTATCTCGGACGTCAAGGTTGGCGAGATTGCCGACTGGCTGCGGGAACGCCGGGACGACGCCGAGGTGACCGTTTCCAATCCCATGATTGCCCGTTCGGTGAGGCAGGCGCTGGAGGGGCGGCCAGAGGCCGTAGCAGAGCTCCGGAACTGGCTCCGGACCGTGGCGGGCAACTCCGACTACAGCGACGCATTTGTGCTGGACGGTGCCGGGCGCGAGGTGATGGCAGCCCGGAAGCGGGAACCCCAGGTCACGACGCCGCAGCTCGCCGCCACGGTCGCCGAGGCGAGCCGAACCGGCCGCGTCACGATGTCCGACTTGTACCGCGACGAGGCCTCCGGGCAGGTCTACATGGATCTCGCAATTCCGGTCCTGCCGGCAGGGGCGGGCACGGCGCCGATTGGAGCCATCGTTCTGCGGATCGATCCGAACCGGTTTCTGTACCCTTTCGTTCAATCCTGGCCGACGGCCAGCGCGTCGGCGGAAACGCTGCTGGTCCGGCGGGAAGGCGGCCAGGTCGTCTTTCTCAACGAGTTGCGGCACCAGAAGAACAGTGCTCTGCGGCTGAAGCTGCCCCTCGGCCGGCCGCGTCTGCCCGCGGCATTTGGGGCGCTGGGGAAGGAAGGCCTGATCGAAGGGATCGACTATCGAGGCGTTCCCGTTCTGGCGGTGGTGCGGCGCATCCCAGGCTCTAACTGGATCCTGGTCACCAAGGTGAACACGCAGGAAGTGTACCGGCCGATTCGGGAGCGCGGCTGGTGGGTGGTGACCACCGCCGGCCTGGTGTTCGCCGGACTGGGCCTGGGCGTCCTGCTGCTGTTCCGCCACGAGCAGGCCCGTTTCTACCGCCGGCAATACGAGGCCGAGCTCCGGCGCAAGGTGCTGGAGCGCCATTACGAACACCTCAACCGGCTGGCGAACGACATCTTTCTGCTGATGGACGCGAGCGGCAGAATCGTGGAAGCCAACGATCGCGCCGTCAGCTCTTACGGCTACGCCCGGAACGAACTGCTGGAGCTCCATATCCGGGATCTGCGGGCGCCGGAAGCGCTGCCCGCATTGGAAGGCCAGTGGGAGGCCGTCGCCCGGGGCAGCGGGCTGGTGTTCGAGACGGAGCATCGCCGCAAGGACGGTTCCACTTTTCCGGTCGAGGTGAGTTCGCGGAGCATCGAGGTCGAGGGCTCCCGGTTCCACCAGAGCATCATCCGCGACATCACTGAACGCAAGCGCGCCGAGGAGGCGCTGCGGGAGGCGCACGACAACTTGCGGGCTTTGATCGAGACCTGCCCGGGCGCGATCATGGTGATCGACCTGGAGCGGCGCGTCAAGCTCTGGAGTCCCGCCGCCACGCGGATGTTCGGCTGGTCCGAAGCGGAGGTCCTCAACCAGCCGCTGCCCATCGTGCCGGAGGAAGAGCGGGCGAGTTCCGAGGAGTTGCTCGAGCGCACCCGGAGCGGGGAGAGCGTGCTCGACTTCGAGACCCGCCGCTGCACCAAGGACGGCGCCATCCGGGACGTCAGCATCTGGACCGCGCCCCTCCGCGATGCGCAGGGGGCCATTACCGGCTACTTCGAGCTGTGCAACGACATCACCGACCGCAAGCGGCTCGACGACCAGCTCCGGCACACCCAGCGGCTGGAAAGCATCGGCTTGCTGGCCGGCGGGATCGCGCACGATTTCAACAACATCCTGACCAGCGTGCTGGGATACGCGAGTCTGCTGCGAGAAGACCTGGCCCCCGAGAGCCGGGTTCAGCCGTACGTCGAAGCGGTCATCCAGGGCGCCGAGCGGGCCGCCGATCTCACCATGCAGCTTCTGGCCTACGCCGGCAAGGGCCGGTTCGTCATCGAAGCGGTGAACCTGTCGGAGTTGACCCGCGAGATGAGCCGTTTGTTGCAGGGTTCTATTCCAAGGAACGTCGAACTGCGGTTGGATCTGGACGAAACCGTGCCGTTGGTTGAAGCCGATCGAAGCCAGATGCAGCAACTGATCATGAACCTGGCGATCAACGGCGCCGAGGCCATCGGCGACAGCGTGGGCGTGGTCCGGGTCGCGATTGGAGCCTGCGAACTCCGGGATGGCGCGGACCGCAGGGACTTTCCGGAACTCGCCGGCGGAACCCATGTTTGCCTGGAGGTGTCCGACAACGGGTGCGGGATGGATGAGGAGACGCGGAGCAGGATCTTCGACCCATTCTTCACCACGAAGATGATGGGGCGGGGCCTGGGACTCTCGGCGGTGCTGGGGATTGTGCGCGGGCATCGCGGCGCCATCAGGATTTCGAGCGAGCCCGGCAGGGGTAGCACGTTCCGGGTGCTGCTGCCGGCCAGCAAGACACCCGTCCTCCGACCGGAACCAAGCCTGGCGGCCGGGCGCCGGGGAAGCGGCACGGTGCTGGTGGTCGACGATGAGCCGGCGGTCCGCTCCCTTGCCCAGGAGGCCCTCGAACGGCGCGGTTACGCGGTGCTCCTGGCGGCAAACGGGAAGGAAGCGCTCGAGCTCGTGAACTGCCACGCGGAACTCAGTGTGGTGCTTCTGGACATGACCATGCCGGTCATGAGCGGCGAGGCGACCCTCCAGGCGATCCGCAGCCGCTCGACCGCGCTGCCGGTAGTGTTGTGCAGCGGGTACAGCGAACTGGAAGCCGCCCGGCGCTTCAGCGGCAACCATGTGAGCGGTTTCCTACAGAAGCCGTTCACAGCCGACCAGCTCGTGGCCAAGATTGCGGAGGCGGCAAGAACCCGGGGACCTTACACACCCGGCGCAACACACGGCTGAAAGACGAGTCCGGCGGCCGGGATACCCGAGGCGGTGTGCGGATGCCGGCCGTCTAAGCAAGTGGAGCGAGTGTACTGCCCCGGATTTTCCTTGTTACCATTAAATTCTGTGAACAAATCGCCCGCCGATGGCGTCTGATCGAAGAGGGAGCACTCTGTGAAGCGGAAATGGAAGATTTGGCTGATTGTGATCGGACTGTTGCTGGTGACCGTGGTCCTTCTGGCGAGCAGGGGGTATAGCCAGCGTGGCATCGTGGTAGTGCAGACCGGCCGCGTGGCTCGCCAGGACCTGACCTCGGTGGTCACTGCGTCCGGCGAAATCAAACCCAAGAACTACGTCAACATTGGCTCCAACGCGATGGCGCCTTCCCGGATCACGCAAATCTTAGTGAAAGAAGGGGATCGCGTCAGGAAGGGCCAGCTCCTGGCACGCCTGGAATCGGTGCAGCCGGAGGCGGACGTGACCGCCCAGAAGGCCTCGGTGAGCTCGGCCGAAGCCGATTCGACGGCGGCGGAATCCTCGGTCAAGGCCGCCGATGAGAGCCTGCTGAACGCGCAGGCCACCATCGAGCGCACGCAGGCGGATCTGGAGCAATCCAAGCTCAACTACGCCCGCGCGGAGCAGTTGTACAAGGACAAGCTGATCGCCAAGCAGGAGTTCGACACGCGGCGGACGGACTCCGATTCGCGAGCCGCGGCGGTGCGCGAGGCGCAGGCGCACTATGCGCAGACCAAAGCCATGCGCGATCAGGCCGCCGCGCAGCTTGCCGCAGCCCAGCGCCGGGTGGCGCTGGCCCGGGCCAACCTGGTCCGTGTCTCGGATGTCCTGGAAAAGACCCTCTCCACCGCGCCGCTGGACGGAATGGTGACTAACCTGCCGGTTCGGGTGGGCGAGACGGTGGTCCCCGGCATCCAGAATTCGGCCGCTTCGCTGATCATGACCATCGCCGACATGTCGCTGATCACCGCCGAGGTCAAGGTGGACGAGACCGACATCGTCAACGTGGCTCTGAAGCAGAGCGCCGATATCACCGTCGACGCGATCCCGAACAAGACCTTCAAAGGGCGCGTGACCGAGATCGGCAACACGGCCATCCTGCGCTCGACCGGCCTGGCCGCTTCCCAGAGCGCCATCTCCAGCCAGGAAGCCAAGGACTTCAAGGTCGTGATCGCCATCGACAACGCCTCCCAGGAGCTGCGGCCCGGGCTTTCGTGCACGGCGAAGATCACCACCGCTACCCGGCAGAACGCCCTCACCATACCGATCCAGGCGCTGACCGTGCGGCAGAAGGGCGATCTGGAGCCCGAGCCGAAGAAGAACGGCAAGCCGGCCGTCCAGGCCGCGAGCAAGCCCAATCCGGCGGCGGAGAAGGCCAAGAAGGAAGAGATCCAGGGCGTGTTCGTGATCCAAGGGGAGAAGGCCCAGTATCGCAAGGTGGACACGGGCATTACGGGCGCCACCGACATCGAGGTGCTGCAAGGCCTCAAGGAAGGCGACGAGATCATCACCGGCAGCTACAAGGTGATCCGCACGCTGCGGAACGAGGCCAAGGTGAAGGTGGACAACTCGGTGAAGGTGCCGGTCAAGACGGACTAGGAGTTCGATACAACCATGGCGGGAGTACTGGCTGAACAAGTCGAGCGCGGGGAAGAGCTGAAGCGGAACGGGATCGTCATTCGCACCTACGATCTGTGGAAAACCTACATCATGGGCGATCAGGAGATCCATGCCGTCTCGGGCGTGGATATCGAGATCAAACGGGGCGAATACGTGGCCATCATGGGGCCGTCGGGCTCGGGCAAGTCCACGCTGATGAACCTGATCGGCTGCCTGGACACTCCCAGCAAGGGCCTGTATTACATCAACGGCCGGCTGGTCAGCGACATGAACGACGACGAGCTGGCGCGCATCCGCAACAAGGAGATCGGGTTCGTCTTCCAGACCTTTAACCTGCTGCCGCGCGCCACCGCGCTGCACAACGTGGAGCTGCCGCTGATTTACGCGGGCATTTCCTCGGACACCCGCATCCAGCGGGCCAAGCACGCGCTGGTCCAGGTGGACCTGGAGCCGCGCATGTACCACAAGCCGAATGAGCTGTCGGGGGGCCAGAGGCAGCGCGTCGCGGTGGCCCGGGCGCTGGTGAACAACCCGTCGATCCTGCTGGCCGACGAGCCCACCGGCAACCTCGATACCGCCACCGGGAACGAGATCATGGCGCTGTTCGCCCGGCTGCATCAGCAGGGCAACACCATCGTGCTGGTCACCCACGAGCACGACATCGCCATGAACGCGCACCGCGTCATCCACCTCCGCGACGGCAAGGTGGAGCGGGACGAGCGGATCAAGTAGCGCCAGGACCTTGCGGCGCATCTGCGTTTTCTGCGGATCCAGCTTCGGCCGGCTGCCCGTGTACCGCGAGGCTGCCATCGAGGTGGGCCGGCAACTCGCCCGGCGGGGCATCGGACTGGTCTACGGCGGCGCGAGCGTCGGCCTGATGGGCGCGCTGGCCGATGCGGCGCTGGCCGCCGGGGGCGAGGTGATCGGCGTCATCCCACGCGCCCTGGTGGACCGGGAGATCGCCCACCTGGGACTCTCCGAACTGCGCGTGGTGGACTCCCTGCACCAGCGCAAGGCCCTGATGGCCGAGCTTGCGGATGCGTTCCTGGCCTTGCCGGGCGGCATCGGCACGCTGGATGAGCTCTCGGAAGCGCTCACCTGGTCCCAACTCGGCATCCACCGGAAATCCTTGGGGCTGCTGAACGTCGCGGGCTACTACGACGCGCTGCTCGCGACGCTGGACCACGCCGTCGCCGAGCGGTTCGTGCGCCCGGAGAATCGCGCGCTGCTCATCTCCGACACGGACGCGGCCCGGCTGATCGAGCGGCTGCTGGCCGGCTAGCCGGCGGGGATGGTCCGGGGCCAACTCGGGATCGTCACCCCGGCCCACGGAGCGGCCGCGGCGACGGTCCCGGTGGTTTGGAAATGGAAAGGGCGCCACAAAGGGCGCCCATGGAGGACATCGCTTTGACTAAGTAGTGGGCCGGGGGCGGGATTCGTCTCAAATATTTTCTTTGCGGGACGGCGCTACAATCGATGGGATGAATCGGCGACAGTTCGTATACGTTGCGGCGGTTTGGCCGGTCTGGGCGGCCAGTGCGAAACCAATGCGCCTGGGGCTGATCCTCCCGGTGGGCAAAGATCCCGAGAGCGCGATTCGGACGGTGCAGGAACTGGGGCTGCCGACGTGCCAGGTGGGGGTGGATTCTTTCGAGCCCGATCTGGCCAGCCGCCTGCGCGGCGTGCTCGAGCGTTACGGCGTCGAGGCGACCTCGGCGGTGGCCGGCGGCCCGGGACCGGAGGTCTACGACTTCTACCAGGGCCCGCTCACCATCGGCCTGGTCCCGCGGGCGACGCGCGAGACGCGGATCGCTCGCGTCAAGCAGACCTCGGATTTCGCGAAGAAGTGCGGGATTCCGGCCGTGCAGACGCACTGCGGCTTCATCCCGGAGAACCCCAACGATCCGGTCTACAAGGAGGCCGTGGATGCGGTGCGGCAGGTGGCCGCCTACTGCCGGAAGAACGGCCAAAGCTTCCGGTGCGAGACCGGGCAGGAGACCCCGATCACCCTGCTGCGGACCATCCAGGACGTGGGGCTGGACAACGTGGGCGTGAACTTCGACCCCGCCAACCTCATCATGTACGGCAAGGCGGACCCGGTGGAGGCGCTGGACGTGCTTGGGCCGCTGGTGCTCGGGGTGCACGCCAAGGACGGCCTGTATCCGGTCGATCCGAAGAACCTGGGCCGCGAGGTGCCCATCGGCCAGGGCCAGGTCAACTTCCCGCGATTCATCTGGCGGCTGAAGGAGATCGGCTACGGCGGCCCGCTCACCATCGAGCGCGAGGTTTCCGGCCCGAAGCAGCTCGAGGACGTCCGCGCGGCGAAGGCATATCTGGAGAAACTGGCCGGTTAAGGAGACAGCATGGGAAACGACAGGCAACAGATCGGCCGGAGGGCATTCCTCGGCGTGGCCGGCGGCATCATGATCCTGAAACCGCAAACGGCGCGCGGAACGGCGGCGAATTCGGCGGTTCGTATCGGGCTGCTCGGCTGCGGCGGGCGCGGCACGGAGGATGCCGAAGGACTCATCAAGAACGGTGGGGCGCGCCTGGCGGCGCTGGCCGACATGTTCGACGACCAGCTCGCGGCCGCCCGGAAGCGCTTCGACGCGCTGGCGGAGAAGAACGGCGCGGCGCGATTGGATGCGACGCAGATCTTCTCCGGGCCGCGGGCGTTCGAGCAGATCGTGGCGTCCAAGGAGATCGACGCGGTGGTCATCGCGACGCCGCCCTATTTCCATCCCGAGCACCTGGCGGCGGCAGTGGCGGCGGGCAAGCACGTTTACTGCGAGAAGCCGGTGGCGGTGGACGTGGCGGGCGCCAAGCGGGCGGTGGAAATCGGCGCGAAGGCGAACCGGCGGGTCAGCCTGGACGTGGGCTTCCAGATCCGCATGGCGCCGCCGTTCGTCGAGTTGGTGAAACGCATTCATGCCGGTGCACTCGGCGAGATCGCGTCGGCCGAGGCGCACTACTACTGCCAGGCCCTGGAGCGGCCGGATTGGCCGGGCGCGTCACCGGTTACCCGGCGGCTGCGGAACTGGGTGCACGACCGCGTGCTCTCGGGCGACATCATCGTCGAGCAGAACATCCACGTCATCGACGTCTGCAACTGGGTGTTGCAGGGCCATCCGGTCAAGGCCGTGGGCACGGGCGGACGCAAGGGGCGCACCGACCACGGCAACGCCTGGTCGCACTTCAGCGTCGTGTTCACCTACGGCAACGAGGTGCACGTGGGCTTCAACTCGACCCAGTACGGGAAGGGCGGGTTCGACGCCAACGAGCGGTTCTTCGGGCCGCGCGGCAACTCGACTTCGCCCTACACTGGGCCGCTCCAGATCTCGGGCGAGGAGGCGTGGACCTGGGGCGAGAGCGATCAACCGCAGGGCGAGAAGTTCTCGGTGACCGGCAAGTTCGCCGGCAACCTCACGCAGGCCGACCCGGAGAAGCACAAGGCGTTTATCGAGAGCATCACCAGCGGCAACTTCCACAACCAGGCCGCGACCGGCGCGGAGTCGGCGCTAAGCGCCATGCTCGGCCGCGCGGCGGCCTACTCCGGGCGCGAGGTCACCTGGGAGGAGATGCTGCGGTCGGACGAGAGCTGGGACGCGGGAATCGATTTAAGCAAGCTGACGTGACGCGCCTCGCGGTTCCAGGATCGGGTGGATTTGGCCGAGCTTCGGCGGCACGTCGGTGAGCGGGCCCATCCACTGTAACTGGCGGTCGATGTCCTCGTGCAGCCGGTACTTTTTCCGCACGCTGGAGATGGTCTCGCCGCGCACGTCGATCTTCGAGATGTCGTACTGGCCCAGGCCCACCTGCCAGCAGTATTGCTGGGTGGCCATCCAGAGCGGGTTGATGCCCATGGCCTCCACGGCCACGCGGTCGGCGGCGACGAAGTCGGTCGAGGCGATGGCCAGGCGTGAGGGAACCGGCGTGCCGGAGGCCGGGCCGCTGCCTTCCATGCCCTCGTAGCCGTCGATCACCGCCGCTCCCCAGAACGGGGCCAGTTTCTGCGCGGTCAGCATGATGTTGTAGTGAGTCTGCCGGATGCCGCCGTGATATTTGCGCTTGTCGTTCCAGCCCGGCCGCGCCCTCGGCGCGCTGTGCAGCGGCGCGCCCAGGCACATGTTCTTGATCGAGAGGGTGGCCACGCAGACGTTGTGCGTCTTCATCACCGCGGCGCAGAAGATGAAGGCGTCGGGATCGAGCAGGCGCGCGGCCAGGCGCACCGGCTCCACCCGGAGGTCCGGAGAGAGCAGCGGAATCACCTGGTACTTGCCCTCGGCATTGAGGTCCACCAGGCTCACCCGCTGTGCCTGGCGCTCTTTCGCCACCTGGGTGTAGCGGAAGTTCTCGAAACCGCTCATGGTGTTGCCAGCGGAGGACTCGGCCACGACCACCGGCCCCTTGAAGCGCGGCTCCAGGTAGTCCAGGATGCCCTGGAGAACATCGGCGTGCGTGGCGGCCAATTGGTTGTTGGTCGAGACGTTGTTGGGCTTGATCACGACGTACTTCCTGGCCTTGAGCAACGGCGCGATCTGCTCGTCAATCGCCACCAGCGACTGGAGAATGTTCTTGCGGCGGTCCTGCCCCTTCACCAGCGACACCGCGGCGCGGCGATCATAAGGGATCACCGGCTCGGGCAGGCTGGTGGGCACGGCGTCCCGCGGGATCTGCTGGCCCAGCAGGATGCGGCTCAGCGGAACCGGGCTGGCGATGGCGCCCGCTCCGGCGGCAAGGTACAGAAAACGACGGCGCGATAAGTTTACTTTCATGGGCGGACCCGGCGGCCTTACAATTGAGGTTTCGTACTCGATTATATCTGAAGTGCTGGGGGGTGAAATGTGAAATCTTCTCGACGCCAGTTCCTGGCCACCGGCCTTGCGCTGCCCGCCGTCAGCCTGGCTCAGGAGCCCACCGCGAGCGTCCTCCGCTACCAGAAGCTCGGCAGAACGGGGTTGACGCCGACCAGAGTGGCCTTCGGCTGCATGATCACCTCCGACGGGAGCGTGATCGAGAAGGCCGCCGACCTGGGCATCAACTATTTCGACACCGCGCGCGGATACCAGGGCGGCAACAACGAACGCATGGTGGGCGCTGCGCTGAAGGCCAAGCGCAAGCAGGTGTACATCTCGAGCAAGACGCACGCGGCATCCAAGACGAGGGCGCTCGAGGACCTGGAAACCAGTCTGCGCACGCTCGGCACCGATTACCTCGACATCTGGTACCAGCACGGCGTGTCGCGCGCGGAAGAACTCACTTCCGAGGTGCTCGAAGCGCACGAGAGCGCCAAGAAAGACGGGAAGGTCCGCTTCACCGGCGTGAGTACGCACATGGGCCAGGCAGCGGTGATCGATGCCGCGATCCAGTGCGGGAAGATCGACGTGGTCCTGCTGGCCTACAACTTCACGATGGACGCCAGCCTGGACCCAGCGGTGGAGAAAGCCCGGAGCGCGGGCATCGGCCTGGTGGCGATGAAGGTCATGGCCGGAGGCTTCCGCAAGGTCGATCCCGGCAACAAGTTCTATTCCACGCTGAAGCGCGACGGCGCGCTGGCGGCCGCCCTGCGGTGGGTGTTGAAGAATCCGAAGATCGACACCACGATCCCGAGCATGACCGACATGGATCAGCTCGAGGAGAACCTGAAGGCCATGAGCTCGAAGTTCACCGAGGCCGACCAGAGCATCCTCAGCGCCTACCTGGAGCGCATCGGTCCCCTGTACTGCCGCATGTGCGGGAAGTGCGAAGGGACGTGCTCGAAGGGGCTGCCCGTGGCCGATGTGCTGAGGTTTCTCACCTACGCCGACGGCTACGGCCAGTTCGCCCTGGGCCGGGAACGATTCCTGGAGTTGCCCCAGGAAGTCACCTCGGTGCGCTGCCGGGAGTGCTCCTGCTGCTCGGTGCACTGCGCCAACGGGGTGAGGGTCGCCAAGCGTCTGAGCCGCGCCCAGGAGATCTTCTCATGAGCGCTAGCCGCGCGGCATCCCGCCTCACGGCGGACAGACGTTCGGGGGCATCAGCATGAAATGCTTTGGCGCGCTGTTCATCGTTGGTTTGGCCGCGCTGGGCCAGACGCCCGATTGCTCGCTGGCGCCAGGCTGGAGGCAGCAGGGCCCGGCGCGCAGCTACGCTGCCGACAACCTGTTCGAGTACATGGACGGGAACGCCGAAGGGTACCTGATCTACGGTTTCGTCAAGATGCAGGGCGTGAACTGCCAGTCGGGCGAGGACACGATCATTTTCGACGTCTCCGAGATGGCGGATGCCGAATCCGCTTACGGCATCTTCAGCGCGAACCGCGACCCACGCAGCCCCACGGAGAAGATCGGCATGGGCGGGCAGGTCGTGCCGCGCCGCGCCATCTTCGCCAAGGACAAGTACTACGTGGAGATCGCCATCTCGAAGGAGGCGCCGGATGTGCTGCGCGCGTTCTCGCGGGCGATCGAGGCCAGGATCTCCGGCCGCACCGAGCCGCCCGAAGCTCTGGCGTGGTTCCCGACCGAGAAACTGGCGCGCGAGACGGTGCGGCTGGTTCCGGAAAGCGTGCTGGGCCTGCGCCCGCTGAAGCGGGGCTACATCGCGCAGTACGAGTACGGCAAGGCGTTCATCGTGGCCGAGACGTCGCCCGAGACGGCGGCGGAGGTCATGAAGAAGCTGCGGGCGCGGATCGGCGAGACCAAGCCCGCCACGGTGGCCGACGAGGCCTTCGGGGCCACCGACCGCTACCTGGGGCGGCTGTGCTTCTTCCGCAAAGGGCGCTATGTCGCCGGATTCGCCGGCTTGGCGGAGGGGCAGGACGCGGTCGCGCTCGGCACGGCCCTAGCGGCGCGCCTTCCGCGCTGACCGCGCGGCAGGCCCCGGGGGGCAACCAGGACAGGGCTGGAGCCCTATCCTACCGGTGCGCGATCTTGGTGACCGCCTGGCCGGCCGTGGCCGCCAGCAGCTCGCGGATCGTGCGGCGGTTCACGGGGTGCCGCAGATCGGGGACCAGCTCCGCCAGCGGCTCCAGCACGAACCGCCGCTCGGTCAAGCGCGGGTGAGGCACAATCAGCTCGGCGGCGTCGATCACGGATTCCCCGTAGAGCAGGATATCGATGTCGATCGTGCGCGGTCCCTTGGGCCGGACCCGCTTCCGGCCCAACTCCAGCTCGATTTTTCGGATGCGCGCCAGAAGCAGCTTCGGAAACAGGCCCGTTTCCGCCTCCACGACCAGGTTCAGGAACCAGGGCTGGTCGCGCACCTCCATCGGCTCGGTTTCGTAAAGCGAGGAGACGCGGAGGATGCGCAGGCCCGGCGCGTCCAGCAGAGCGATGGCCTGGCGCAGGTTCCCTTCACGGTCGCCCAGGTTCGACCCTAGCGAGAGGTAGATCCTTTTTTCCATCGGTTGTCAGTGGACGCCGACGGCGTCTCCAACCGCCAGGATACCCTTCGGCAGCCGCCTAACACACCAGGTCTTCGCGGCCGATGCGGAGGCCGTCCAGGTGTCCCAGTACGGTGAGGGCGACTTGCCTGGGATCGAAGAAGGTCCGCGCGATGCGCTGCACGTCTTCGGCGGTGACCCGCTCGACGCTTTCCAGCAGCTCGTCCAGGCTCAAGAACCGCGTGAAGTACATCTCCTGGCGGGCCAGGTTGGCCATGCGGCTGGTGGTGGATTCCAGGCTCAGCATGAGCGAGCCCTTCATGTAGTCCTTGGCCCGCTGGAGCTCCTCCGGTTCCACAAACTCCTGTTTGAGGCGGCGGAACTCCATGAGGATCGACTGCACCACTTTCGCGGCCGACTTGACGGAGGTGCCCGCGTACACGGACAGACACCCGGTGTCCCGGTAAGGGATCAACTCGGAGAAGACGGAGTAGGCCAGTCCCTGACGCTCGCGGATATTCTGGAACAGCCTCGAGCTCATGCCGCCGCCCAGCACCGTGTTCAGGACGTAACAGGCGAAGCGGTCCTGGTGCGACAGCGGGTAGGAGGGCACGCCCAGGCAGAGGTGCACCTGTTCCAGGGCCCTCTTGTTGCGGACCGCGATCCGCGCGTGGGTCGCCGGCGCGGCATCGGCAGCGGATTCCCGGCCCGGCGGCAGCGTCTCGAACCGCTCGCGCGCCAGCTCCACCAACCGCTCGTGCGTCAGGTTGCCCGCCGCGGTGATGAACATGTTCGCCGGTACGTACTGTGTGCAGTAATACTCCTCGATCATGCCCCGGCTGAACCGCGGGACGGTATCCTTCGTGCCCAGGATCGGCTTGCCCAGCGGGTGCCCCATCCAGAAATTGCTGGTGAAGATCTCGTGGACCAGGTACTCGGGGTTGTCCTGGTCCATTTTGAGCTCTTCCAGGATGACGCCTTTTTCCTTCTCGATATCCTCGGGCCGAAACATGGGGTGCAGCACCAGGTCCGAGAGCACGTCGAAGGCTTGGGGCAGGTGGTCGTCGAGTACCTTGGTGTTGAAGCTCACCAGTTCCTTGGCCGTGAAGGCGTCCAGGTTGCCCCCGATGGAATCCACCGAGCGGGCGATGTCCTCGGCCGAGCGGCTGGTGGTCCCTTTGAACAGCATGTGCTCGATGAAATGGCAGATGCCGTTTTCCTGGGGCTGCTCCCTTCGGGAGCCTGCGCCGATCCAGACGCCCACCGCCACCGAGCGAACGTGCCGCATGCGTTCGGTGACGATGCGCACGCCGTTGGCCAGGGTCGCCCTGCGGATCTCACCGGCGGCGAGAACGGAAGCTGACATAGGAATCCAGCGGTGAACTGCTGCTCTGATTATCCCACATTTTACGAGCCGGCGCGGCTCCTCCGCCGGGCTTTGTGCGGACAACCCTTTCCGTTGGGAGATAGACTGTTAGTGGGATGGTAAGCTGCCTGCGACAGGGCGGCTGACCAGCCCGAGGCAGTGCAAGGATCCTCGGTAGGCGGGGCGTCCGCGCGGCATACAGGCCACCGCCCTAAAGCGTCGAAAGAGGCTTGCGGTCAGGGTAGACCAGGAACTCCCGGGTCAAAGGTTTTCCTAAGGTGGCTGAGGTCCTCCGGATCTGCGTGATCCGACAGCAGACCCGCCCCGTCTTCCACAAGGAAGTCCTTGCGAATCAGACCAGCCGCTTGCTGACGCGCGGTGTGCCAGGGAAAGCCTGGCTGATCCTGTGAACTGAAAGGAGTTCACCATGTAATTGCCTGTTCGACATGTAGCCCAACGGGCGCGGAGTGGAGCAATC
>Ga0187866_1001407_pt1 | contig 22912 bp, 20 predicted proteins | sample June2016WEW_11_1_3_FD_133013 | JGI IMG/M metagenome (GOLD analysis project Ga0187866, IMG submission 133013) | Peatland microbial communities from SPRUCE experiment site at the Marcell Experimental Forest, Minnesota, USA - June2016WEW_11_150 | ecosystem: Environmental > Terrestrial > Soil >...
GCGCAGGCCGCACGGCTTGTGGACCGTTACGATCTGCGGGCGGCGGACTGCTTGCAGTTGGCGGCGGCGCTGGAGTGGTGCGAAGGCATCTCCCAAGGCCGTGTCTTCCTTACCACCGACCAAAAGCTGCGGGCGGCGGCCCGCCTCAGCGGCTTTGATGCGGAGCAGATGTGATGCGGGCCGTGTGAGTGTGTTTGCTTGCAACTGAGGCTGAGCTGGCGCACGCGCTCGAGGCCACCGCTTGCGCAAACCTGCCAGGCAAAGCGTGGTAAGATACGCGGCGAAAGATCGCCAAAGGGGCTCCAAGCTCATGGCTTGCAGAATCCACATTGGCCTATTCACCGTGATGATGGTGGCTGCGACTGCCTTACCTGCAGGGGCACAGCGCGCTGTGCCCCTACAAGATGTACGTCGCACCCACGCCAACTTCCGAATTCGGGTTTAACGAAGCTTTGGCCCTTTCATTCCCCGTTCCCTATTCCCTGTTCCCTTCCTCGCAATCTGTAATCTCACATTTCCGATGCTCTTAATCCGCCTGGCTCGGTGCGTCGATGGAACTTTAGGAGTTCGCTATTTCAAGCCCATCCTTGGCGCTTATGGTAACATCTCCCGTTGAAGGAAAAATCCGAGAAGTGCCACACAGTGACCATTTCTCAGGTCGGCCTATGGTCCAGATGGCTTCGAATACTGAAGCTGACACCTGCCGAAAGTACGTCCTGCCTAAGCTCTACGCAGCGGGTTGGGACGACGAACAGATCAGCGAACAAAAGACTTTCACTGACGGGCGCATCGTCGTCGCTGGCAGCAAAGTCAGCCGTCGCCCGCAAAAGCGCGCCGATTACCTTTTGCGCTACCGACGCGATCTCCCCATCGCGGTTTTAGAGGCCAAGGCCGCTTACAAGAAACCCGGCGACGGCCTTCAGCAGGCCAAAGAGTACGCGCGGATTCTCGGCCTCAAGTTCGCCTACTCGACCAACGGCCACGGCATCATTGAGCATGATTTCACCGACGGGCGGGATAACGAACGCGCGGAATTCCCCTCACCTGATGACCTCTGGAAGCGGCTCCGCCACGCGGAGAGCATCACGACCGCGACCGGCCAGTTGTTGCTCACGCCCTACTATCACCTTTCCGGAAAATCGCCGCGCTATTACCAGGAAATCGCCATCAACCGCGCAGTGCAGGCTATTCTTCAGGGCAAGCAACGCGTTCTGTTAACGATGGCAACGGGAACCGGAAAGACCATCGTGGCCTTTCAAATTTGTTGGAAGCTCTGGAACGCCCGCTGGAACCGCACAGGGGACTATCGCCGGCCCAGAATCCTTTACCTGGCTGACCGTAACGTCCTTGTTGATGACCCGAAGGACAAGATATTCGCTCCCTTCGGGGACGCGCGCTTGAAGATAGAAGGCGAGGCGAACAAAAGCCGTGAGATGTACTTCTCCACGTATCAGGCCATCGCCCGCGACGAACGCCGCCCCGGTCTCTATCGTGATTTCCCGCCCGACTTTTTCGACCTCATCATCGTGGATGAGTGCCACAGGGGCAGCGCCCGCGACGAGAGCAACTGGCGCGATATCTTGGAATACTTCCAAACCGCATTCCAACTCGGCATGACGGCAACTCCACTGCGCGAGGACAACCGCGACACTTACGCCTACTTTGGGAACCCGATTTACACCTACAGTCTGAAGCAAGGGATTGAAGACGGTTTTCTCGCTCCCTACCGCGTCCATCGCATCATCACCACAGCCGACGCGGCGGGCTGGCGACCGTCCAAGGGAGAACTCGACCGCTACGGCCGGGAAATCCCCGATGCCGAGTATGGCACTAAGGATTTTGAGCGCGTCGTGGCTCTGAGGGCGCGCACCGAGGCCATAGCCCGCAACCTGACCGAGTTCCTCATGAGGAACGACCGCTTCGGCAAAACCATTATTTTCTGTGTGGATATGGACCATGCGGAAGCCATGCGACAGGCCTTGAATAATATGAACGCCGACCTCGCTCAGCAGCATCCCGATTACGTTGTCCGCGTGGTCTCCGAAGAGGGCAAGGTCGGTCGCGGGCACCTTGACCGCTTCATGGAACTCGAAACCCTCGTGCCAACGCTCGTCACTACTTCCCAGATGCTCACGACTGGGGTGGACGTCCCCACCTGCAAGAACGTTGTCCTCGCACGGGTCATCAATTCCATGACAGACTTCAAGCAAATCATCGGGCGAGGGACGCGCGTTCGGGATGACTACGGCAAATACTACTTCAATATCCTCGACTATACGGGCAGCGCCACACGCTTGTTTGCTGACCCGGATTTCGACGGCGAGCCTGCACTGATTACAGAAGAGGAGATGAACGATGCTGGCGAGCGCGTAGGCGACCCTGAAGTGCTGAGCGAAGAAGACGTAGGGGCGGTTCGCGAACCGCCCCTTGACGAGCTATCTCCTGGGCTGCCAGACGAAGCTTCCGAAACACCGCCGCGCAAGTTTTACGTTGACCACGGTTATGTCGAGATAGCCGCGCACCTGGTTTACGAACTCGATGCTGAGGGCAAGCAACTGCGGGTGGTCAGATTCACGGATTACACCGCCGAAAAGGTACGCAGCATGTGCCCTTCCGCTGCCGCGCTACGCTCCAAATGGTCTAGTGCCACCGAGCGCGCCGCAATTTTGGAAGCGCTTGAAGAACAGGGCGTTTCGCTCGAAGAACTCATGGCCGCCGCCAAGCAACCGGATGCCGATCCTTTTGACTTGCTTTGCCACGTGGCGTTTAGTGCTCCTCTGCGGACTCGGCGCGAGAGGGCGGAGGCCTTGCGACGCGAGCAAAAAGGTTTTTTTGACGGCTACGGCCCCAAGGCGCGCGAGGTGCTCAACGACATTTTGGAAAAGTACATTGATTACGGCGTCGCACAGTTCCAGATTCCTGAAATCCTCAAGGTTCCTCCCATCTCCGAGCGTGGCACCGTGATGGAGATCGCGGCAATGTTCGGCGGTGCAGAGAAGCTGCGCACCGCTGTAAACGAAATGCAAACGATGCTGTACTCCTCTTAGAACTAGCGCGGAGCGCCTTTGGACTGCGGTAGCAGCAGCTACCGCCTTTTGATGTTCTCGACCCTGGGAGTGCGGAAACCGTCGCGATTCCTGTAATATACTTTGCGGTGCCGACCGCAGTCGAAAGGCGGTAGCTGCTGCTACCGCACTCCAAAGGGGTTTCCTATGGGCGATTGGCCTCACAGCCCGATGCACCGGTTTACCGGGGCTGGGGCGTACATGGTTACTTGCGGGACCTACTTGAAGCTGCACCATTTCCAGGGCACGGAACGATTGCACTATCTTTGCGAATACCTCCTAGGTCTCGCCGTCGACTACCAGTGGGACGTTCAAGCTTGGGCAGTCTTCCCCAATCACTACCATTTTGTGGCGTTGGCTTCGCCACAATCGAGACCGTTGCTAAGCCTCATGAAGACGCTCCACTCGGACACCGCTTTTGCGGCGAATCAATGGGATGGAGTTCAGGGCCGCCAGGTCTGGTACCAATACTGGGAAACAAAGCTCACCTACCAACGGTCATACTATGCGCGGTTGAGCTACGTGCATCGTAACGCCGTTCATCATGGTTTGGTACGCGAGCCGTCGCTCTACCCCTGGTGCTCGGCGGGCTGGTTTCAGCGGGGGGCATCGACCTCGTTCTACAAAACGATCATGAAATTCGGCACTGAGGGCCTGAAAATCCCGGACGACTTCGAAGTGGATTGGTCATCTGACGCCGCCTGATGAATGCATCTTGGAGTGCGGTAGCAGCAGCTACCGCCTTTTAATGTCTTTAGATTAAGCTTGTCTATCGATTCAGTATTCCTAACCCATATGGCACGAACTAAAAACACCAAATCCGCAGTTCCCCAATCCACCGCCCAGCAACTTGCGAGCCTCGTCAAGTCTTGCCGCGACATCATGCGTAAGGACAAAGGGCTAAACGGCGATCTCGACCGCCTACCCATGCTCACCTGGATCATGTTTCTCAAGTTCCTGGACGACATGGAGCGCGTGCGCGAGGAAGAAGCGAAGCTGGCAGGCAAGAAATTCCGTCGCGCTATCGAGCCGCCTTACCGCTGGCGCGATTGGGCATCGAACCCCGAGGGCGTCACGGGCGACGCGTTGACGGCATTCATCAATCACGATGAGGCCGTGCGCCCGGACGGCAAGCGCGCGGCGGGCCTGTTCACTTATCTCCGGGGGTTAGAAAGCGCCAACGGCGACCGTCGCGACGTGATCGCCACTGTCTTTCAAGGCGTGACCAACCGCATGGCGAGCGGCTACTTGTTGCGGGAAGTACTGAACAAGGTCAACGAAATCCATTTCACGTCCCAGGATGAGATTTACACCCTGGGCCTGCTCTACGAGTCCATGCTGAAGGAAATGCGAGACGCGGCGGGCGATTCCGGCGAATTCTACACGCCTCGCGCCCTGGTGAAGTTTATCGTCACGGTGGTTGACCCGCGCTTGGGCGAGACAGTGCTCGACCCCGCCGCCGGCACTGGTGGCTTCCTTGTCCAGTCTTTCGAGCACTTAAAGCCACAGTGCAAAAAGACCGAGCAGTTTGCGCAACTCCAGCGTGAGACGCTCCACGGCATCGAGCCCAAGTCACTGCCCTATCTGCTCTGCCAGATGAACCTCCTGCTCCACGGGTTGGAATATCCGCAAGTGGCTTCGCACAATGCCCTCGACAAACCTCTGCGTGAAATTGGCGACAAGGACCGGGTGGATGTGATCATGACCAATCCGCCATTCGGAGGTGAAGAAGAACGCGGCATCCTGGGCAACTTCCCCGAGGATAAGCAGACGGCGGAAACGGCGCTGCTTTTCCTGCAACTCATTATGCGCAAGTTGCGGCGGCCGGTGGGCGGTTCCAAAGGTGGCCGATGCGGCATGGTTGTCCCTAACGGCGTGCTTTTTGGCGATGGAGTCTGCGCGCGCATAAAAAAGGACTTATTGGAAGAGTTCAACCTGCACACCATCGTCCGCTTGCCGAACGGTGTATTTGCGCCTTACACCAGTATCGCGACGAACCTGCTTTTCTTCGACCGCTCCGGGCCGACGAAAGAGATTTGGTATTACGAGCAGCCACTCCCTGAGGGGCGAAAGAATTACACCAAGACGCAGCCGTTGCAGTTCGAGGAATTCGCGCCGTGCCTGGAATGGTGGAAAAGGCGGGAAGCCAACGAGCGAGCCTGGAAGGTTCAGGCTGCTGATGTCCTTAAGTACGACGAAAACGGCAATCTGGCTTCCGTGAATCTCGATATTAAGAACCCGAGCGCCAAGCAGGATTTCGAGCACCTGCCGCCCGAACAGTTGGCAGACGATATCATGAAGAAAGAACAGCGCATGGCAGAATTGGTGGCGGAAATCAAAGCATTGCTGTCGGGGCGAATCGCCTAGATAGATGCAGAGATGAGGCCGAACCTACGAGGCAAGTCTGTGAAAACATCACAAATCACCATACCGGTAGCAGCAATGCGCCTGATAAACACGCGGTGTTGCGAGGTCTGGGGAACTTGCAGCATGAAAAATCTCGGCAGTTGGGCATCTGGCTCAGGCTTTCCGCTCGAGTATCAGGGAATGCAGGGGCTCCCCTACCTCTTCTGCAAGGTCAGCGACATGAATCGCCCCGGCAACGAAGTCTACATAAAGACCACAGCCAACACGGTCGACGACCGTGCACTCCAACTTATTCGGGCGAAACTGCATCCGCCAGGCACAGTAATTTTCCCAAAAATCGGCGGAGCAATCGCAACAAACAAACGCAGGATACTCGCTCGCCATTCCGCGATAGACAACAATCTTCTCGGTATCTCCCCGCATAAATCCACTTACCCAGACTGGCTCTTTCAATTCCTGCGAAGCGTCGATTTCGAGGCATATCAGGTTGGCACTTCAGTTCCAGCGTTGAAGCAAGGAACAATCGGTGAAGTCACTGCTCCTTGCCTCTCGATCGACGTTCAGAAGGCAATTTCGCAGTTCATGATTTGGCTCGACAACAAGAAAGTTGAAGAACTGTGGGGGAACGCCCCTCACCTTCCATCTCCACTCGATGAGCAGCGGCGGGTTGTGGCGCGCGTCGAGCAACTCGCCGCTAAAATCCAAGAGGCCCGCAACATACGCCAGCAAGCAATTGGTGAAGTGGGTCCCCTATTCTCCGGCGCATTATCAACGTTAACTGCCAACTCCGGTGCGACCCCGTCTAGATTGGACAGTATATGTGCACAGGTCACGGATGGAGAACATGCTACTCCTGCTCGCATCCCCGAGCGGGGCGTGCCCCTCGTCACAGCAAAAAACGTGAGGGATGGATATTTGGACCTAAAAGTCACGGACTTTTTGACACCTGAAACGGCGGAAAAGTGCTGGCAAAGATGTCACCCGAAGCACGACGATGTTCTGATGGTTTGTGTTGGCGCCACAACGGGACGTGTCTGCCGACTGCAAAATCCGCCTCCGATTGTGATAGTCCGAAGTGTTGCGCTCCTCCGACCTAACACCGATTCCATCGAGCCACGTTTCCTAGAATATTCTCTCGAAAGCGCAGAGTGTCAGAGGCAGATCTGGGCAAGTGTGAAGCAAGCTGCCCAACCTTGTCTGTATATTCACCGAATCAAGAATCTCACTGTACCCGTGCCGTCGCTTCCCGAGCAGCGCCGCATCATCGCCTACCTGGACAACCTTCAGGCCAAGGTGGGCGCGCTCCGGAAACTCCAGGCCGAAACCGCCGCCGAACTTGACGCCCTCATGCCTTCCATTTTGGATAAGGCATTTCGAGGTGAATTGTAGGAGGCATATGGCACAAAGGAAACAGCAAGCAAGAGAATCTGTTCCCGTAACGCTGCCCCCGCAGCGCGCAATCGAATTACTACGAAAGCAGCTCGCTCCTATCGACGAAATCAAACAGTTGCAATATAACGATCCAGAAATTATGAAGTGGGCGCTCACGACTGAGAGCATTCTGGATGGAGCCTTCGGGAAACCAGATGGCGAAAAGCACAAAAACACGTGGGAGTTCGCCCACTGCGCTGGTGGGCCGGCGCTCATGAACATGACCGGCGGCGCGATTCAAGGAAATCACATACGCCGAACCGAAAGAAGGAAGGCGATCTTGGAGTCCATCATCGAGCAGCTTGAGATATTGGCGCCACCGGCGGCTCAAGTTGCTCCTGGCCAATACCAATTTCACCCTGAAATTGAGCGCGTCAGCGGAGAACTCTTCCGCGACGGCCATTACAAGCAAGCTGCTCTGGAAGCGTATATCCGAGTTATAGACGAAGTGAAGGCGAAGTCTAGGCTGGGCTTAGACGGCGACCCGTTGATGAACCAAGCATTTGGATGTGACAAGCAAACTCCGGTCATTCAGTTCAACAGCCTCCAGAGCGACGCCGAGCGCGACGAACAGAGGGGCATCATGTTCCTGTTCAAAGGGGTCGTTGGCCTGAGGAACTCAAAGGCCCACAGCAACACCCTTTTCAACGACCCAAGCCGCGCGCACGAATACCTGGCCCTGGCCAGCCTTCTGATGCGCGTGTTGGAAATCGCCACCATCAATCGACCGTAGCGGACACGTTGAAGCGCCTCGAGGCCCGCCCCCACGCCCCCTTCGAGGGCTGCGCTCCCTGGGGCCCGCAACCAGAAGGAGCGGAAAGCGGCGCGGGGTGGCGCGAGAGGCGCCGCCAATAGGCTAGACATATCGGCTACTATCAAGCGGGCAAGCCGCTAAGTGTGCCAATATGCCACACTCATACGCTCGCCAGCATATCTTCAGCATTCTTCTAACCCATTGAAAACACATGGTAATATGATGTCACTGGCGCAGAGCACTTCAAAAAAACGGGACGCATGGCGCAAATGGAAATCACTCCCCTGGAAGGCGACAATGTATTTTCTGGCGGCTGCAACCTCCACCCCGAGTTGCCTCAAGCCAACATTGTTGCATTGTTCTAAACTGCCTATGAGGTCGCAAGCGGAGCCTGGCGGCTTTAGTTGTTCTCCTATTCATCGCCGCGCGTCAAGAAAATGTTATCGGGCTTGAGGTCGCGGTGGATGATGCCGAGTTTGTGCGCGGCGTTCAGCCCGCGCGCTACTTGCGAGAGGATTTCAGCGCACTCCGCCACGGGCAACGCGCCGCGCCTGCGAAGCGCATGGCGGAGCGTCTCGCCTTCCAGATATTCCATCGCGATGTAGGGAGTGCCATCGTCAGATTGGCCCGACTCGTAGATGGTCACGACATTGGTATGACGGATTCGCGCCGTGGAGGTCGCTTCATCGTGAAAACGCAGGAGGAATTCGGGATCATCCAGCAGCCGGCGGCTCAGGACCTTTAACGCCACGGGACGATTCCCGAGGGCAATTTGCTCCGCAAGAAAGACCGCTCCCATGCCTCCCGCACCCAGCTTCTTGACAATTCGATAACGCCGCGCGAGACCGCTGGCAAGCTCAGACTCGGTAACACTGGAAGCGGAAGGAAGCGGCGTGCCGTCTTTCAGACAGAAATCTGCGTCGTCGGGATACGTTCGCTGGCACTTAGGGCAGGTGCGCACGGTTACTCACCGAGCCGTCGAGGGGCTGCTGAGCCGTGCATATACTACAACTCTTCGTGTCTACGGGCAACGGAGCCGCCGACGATTGCCGATGGTCGATTGCCGATGGTCGATTTGAAAAAGCGTGTAGCGAACTGGACCGCTGTCAATCGTCAATCGTCCATCGAAAATCGGCAATTCTAGAACTTCCGGTTCCACTCCCGCGGCCAGCGTTCGATCACCACCTTGGTCTGGGTGTAAAACTCCACGCCGTGGCGCGCCTGGGCGTGCAAGTCACCAAAGAAGCTCTCGCCCCACCCGCTGAAGGGGAAGGTTGCCAAGGGCGCCGCCACGCCGATATTGATGCCCACGTTGCCGGCGCCGACCTCGTAGCGGAAACGCCGGGCGCTGGCGCCGTCGCGGGTGAAGATGCAGGCCATGTTGCCGTAGCTGCGGGCATTGACCATCTGGATCGCCTCGTCGAGCGATCTGGCGTGCATCATACTCAACACCGGGCCGAAGATCTCGGTGCGGGCAATCTCGCCCTGCTGTGGAACGTCATCCATGACGGTCGGGAAAACGAAGAAGCCCTCCTCGTAGTTCTTCACCTTCTTGCCCCGCCCATCCACCAGGACGCTCGCCCCTTCGTGCTCTCCGCTGGCGATCAGCGCTTCGATGCGCGCCTTACTCGAGGCCGAGATGACCGGCCCCATCTCCACTCCCTGATCCAGTCCGTAACCCACCTTGCGGCTGCTGGCAGCTTCGACCAACTGCTCGGTCAGCACTTTTTTCGCCTCGCCCACGGTGATGGCGACCGAGGCTGCCAGGCAGCGCTGCCCGGCGCAACCGAAGGCAGAGTCGGCCAGGATATTGGTGGTCATCTCCATATCGGCATCCGGCATGACCACCACCGGGTTTTTGGCCCCACCTTGGCACTGGGCGCGCTTGCCGTTAGCCGCAGCTCGGCTGTAAATGTGGCGTGCCGTCGCTGTGGAACCGACAAAGCTGACCGCCCGAATGACGGGATGGTCGAGGATGGAGTTGACCGTCTCTTTGCTGCCGTTTACCAACTGCACCACGCCGTGCGGGAAGCCAGCGACCTCGAGCAGGTGGAAGAGCTTGTTGGAAGTCAGCGGCACGCGCTCGGAGGGCTTCAGGATGAAGCAGTTGCCAGTCGCCAAGGCATAGGGCATGAACCAGAACGGGATCATGGCTGGAAAGTTGAAAGGCGTAATAGCCGCGACCACCCCCAGTGGCTGGCGGATCATGTGCTCGTCGATCCCTGAGGCAATATCCTCGCTGTTGTAACCCTGCATCAAGGAAGGGATGCCGCAAGCCACCTCCACATTCTCGACGGCGCGTCGCAATTCGCCGATGCTCTCGGCGTAGGTCTTGCCGCACTCGTTGGTGACGCCGCGCGCCAGGTCGTCCAGGTTCTCCTCCAGCAGAGCCTTGAGTTTGAACAGCGGTTGGATCCGCTCGCCAGCCGGTCTGCGCCGCCATTCAGGAAATGCCTTCTGAGCCGCCGCGGCCGCTGCATCCACTTCCTCTGCCGGCGAAAGCGGCACTTCCGCTAGGACCTGCGCCGAAGCCGGGTTGAGCACGTTCAGAGCCTCCACCGCGCTCGAAGGCCGCCAGGTGCCATCTATGAAGTTTTCCAGGCGCTTGAGCATTCTCCCTCTCCTCTCTTTCTCGGTGCGATCAGAGGCAATAGCGTTGCTTCTTGGGGCTTCTTCGTAGGCAGCCCGCGCCTCTGGCAGCAACTGTTAGGCCTCGACACCTGGTTGAACACCTCCAGGTTTCGCAGCGGGCCGTACAGCTCTGCTCAAGATTCCCACGCCATCATGACCTTAGGCATTGGAATGGGCAACGTGACGCAATAAGCCCGCCTCAGTAAACATGCGAATGACGATTCCGAAAAACCGGCTGATCTCCGGCCCAGAGTTATTCTACCCCGAAACATCCGCCGCGCCAGCGGGTTGGTTCAGACGCCCCCGGTTGGAAAGTCAGACCCACGAACAGATAAGGGAATGCGCCGCGCACAGTCGAATTCCTGGCGCGAATCCCACACCTCCAGGAATAGGGCAGACCTCTCTGGCGGAGTGCGTAGGGCCCGCCGCGGCGGGCGAGACAGGTTCGCGCTACTCGTTTCCTCCGCCTTTAAAATCCTGTCCTTTTGGCAGTTTTCTGGCGTATTTTATAAATGCATCACTTCACTTTCTTTGAGGGAGCGAGATGGCGATGAAAGCGTTGTTCTTTGAAGGCATTCATGCAGATGCAGTCGCAACATTCTCCCGCGCCGGCTATGATGTCAGAACCCTGCCCGGAAGCCCGGATGCCGCCGTACTCGTTCAGGAAATCCGAAATGTTACCGTGCTCGGTATCCGGTCCAAGACAAGAATCACCAAGTCTGTTCTTGAATCTGCTCCTGAACTACTTGTGGTAGGCGCCTATTGTATCGGAGTCGAGCAAATTGACTGCGCCAGTTGCACCGAACAGGGTATCGCAGTGTTCAATGATCCCCACAGTAACACCCGATCGGTGGCAGAGCTCGCCTTGGGAGAAATCATCGTGTTAGTGCGGCGGGTTTTTCACACCAGCCTCGCTCTTCACCGCGGCGCTTGGCACAAAAGCTCGAAAGGTTGCCATGAAGTTCGTGGCTTGACACTCGGCATCGTGGGCTACGGCAAGATTGGCTCTCAACTTTCTGAATTGGCAGAGGCCATGGGGATGAAAGTCATCTTCTGCGATGTGGCGGAGGTCCTGGCGCGCGGGAACGCAAAGAACTGCGCGTTTTCGGAGCTGCTTCAAACAGCGGATGTGGTTTCCCTTCACGTTGACGGCAAACCGCAAAACAGGAATTTCTTCGGCGAAGAAGAGTTCCGCATGATGAAAAGGGGATCGGTTTTCCTCAACTTGAGTCGAGGTTTCGTGGTTAATCATGAAGCGTTGGCGGAAAACCTGAAGAGCGGCAAGCTGAGCGGGGCGGCCATTGATGTTTTCCCCGAAGAGCCGGGCAGCGGGGGACTTTTTTCCAACTCACTCCAGAACCTTCCCAACGTCATTCTGACGCCGCACATCGGAGGAAGTACCGAAGAAGCTCAGCAAAGCATTGGACAATTCGTTTCGGCGCAGATGTGCCGCTACTTACAAACCGGCAACACCAGGCTCAGCGTGAATCTGCCCCACTGCCAACTCGAGAGCGCCCCTCAGAATCACAGGCTGGCACACATTCATAGGAACATTCCCGGAATGTTGCTCGCCATAAACCGGGTGTTCGCGGAACGAGGCATCAACGTGGAACGACAAGTCTACGACACCAAAGGGACTGTCGGGTATGCCATCCTGGACATCAATCATGAGTGGGACGACGGTCTCATCGCCGCGCTCGAAGCCATACCTAGCACCATCCGATTCAGAGTTCTTTACTAGCGGGTGCGCGACCTGGAAGAGTCCAGCGGCCAGAAATGAGGCAGCCCCAAGGGAGATTTGCACTGTTAACGCAATTCCCATTCTTCTTGCAATGTTGGTGCCGGAGGCCGTGCATCGTATTGTTTTCAAAGCTGTTAGCTACCATGCGTTCCTGTGCATGTCTGTGGCATATTGCCACATGGGGCAGGCATTGTGTGACGCCTGTCAGGAAGAAACGACCCCGTCCGTCATCTCCAGCCCGGCATGCTTCGCTTGAGCATAGGCTAACTTGTGTAAGCCTACATTCGGAGGGGCCGCGAGCCTTCGCAGAGGTCAGAAAGCGACGTCTGCGCCACCCGCCCTGTTCCCTTCCTCGCAATCTGCAATGTCAAATCTCCATTGCTTTTAGTCCGCCCGACTCGCCTCCCAGCGGGTGCGCGCTGGCCGGTGCGCCTGCTTGGTCGCTCCCCGTAGACGCCGTCCGTTAGCCGGTTTTGAGGTGACCACCGAGGAAGGACGCAGAGCCTCGCTCGCCGGCAGTTGGCGGTGTAATACCTTGACCCCCTGAAGATCAATCTTGCAATCGAACGCCTCGTGAGGGATACTCACCCCGATGGCAGCGACTATTTTTCAGGACATTAAGGGTTCTCTCCGCCAGCTCTATCTGGAAGACGAACGCCCTTGGCTGGTCGGCTTCAGCGGCGGCAAGGATAGTACTATGCTGGCGTCGCTGATTTTCGACGTTATCCTGTCCGTCCCCGCCGAGCAAAGAAAAAAGGCCGTGTCGGTTGTTTGCACTGACACGCGTGTCGAGATTCCCGCCATCGTGGAAACGGTTGAAGGCATGCTGGACCGCATGCGGAAGTGCTCCCAGCAGAACGGCCTTAACATCGACGCCAATTTGCTGAAGCCAACAATCGAGGAGTCGTTCTGGGTCAACATCATCGGTCGTGGCTACCCGCCGCCCAACCGTACCTTCCGCTGGTGCACGCAGCGGATGAAGATTGATCCGGTCAACGTTTTTGTGCAGCAGCGTCTCGGTCACTGGGGAGAGGCCATCCTCCACCTCGGTGCGCGCCGCGCCGAAAGCTCCACCCGCGCTCAGACGATGGCGGGCCGAGAAACGCGCAATGGGCTGCACCGGCATCCCGACTTGCCCCGCGTGTGGGTGTCCAATCCGATTGAATTCCTCACCACTGAGGACGTTTGGGCCTACCTGCTCCAGAAACCCAACCCGTGGGGCGGTGACAACCGGCCCCTCTACAAGCTCTATGCCAGCGCCTCGAACGGCGAGTGTCCCATCCAAATCGACACCAGCACGCCGAGTTGCGGCAATAGCCGTTTCGGATGCTGGACCTGCACGGTGGTTGACCGCGACAAGGCCAGTGAAGGACTGCTCGCCAGCGGCGACGAGCGCATGGAAGAACTTATCGAATTTCGGGAGAAGCTCCTGTTCTTCCGCGATCCCGCCAACGGCAAACGCGACACCCGCCGCATGAACGGTAACCAGGGCCCCGGCCCACTCTTGATCACCGCCCGTCGCGAACTCCTGGCCAAGTTGCTTGCCTTACAGGAAAAGGTTCAATTGCAGCTCATCAGTCCCGAGGAGCTCCTACTCATCCAGCAATTGTGGAAGGCCGCCCGCGACCCCGACGACGGGCGCGGAGTGGCGCGCATCGTCAACCGGCAGAAAGGTGTCATCATGAACGCCGACTTGACCGAACTCAGCCGCCTGCGGGAAATGGAAGACAAGATCGCCGCCGAAAAGGGCATTAGCGCCGAAACCCTGCGGCGCATGGTCGCCAAGGTGGAAGAATACAGCGAAAGTCACCGCGCCATGGGCCTGCCCGACGACCTGCTCAATATCCTCAAGGATGACCTGGAACGCTCGGCGCCGTCGAGGAACTGAGATAACCCATGCCCACATCTGTCATTCTGAGCGCAGCGAAGAATCTCGCTCTGAGCTCTTGAGGCGAAACCAGCGAGAGGGCGTTCAGACGGCGTGAGCGACGGGGGCCCATGAAGGCCTACTACGTTTACATCATGGCCAGTAAGTCTCGCACCCTGTATACGGGCGTGACGAACAACCTGGAACGGCGGGTTATTGAGCACCGGCGCAAACTCGTCCCCGGATTCACCGTACGCTACAACATCAACCGCTTGGTGTATTACGAAGTTTGCGGTGACGTCGTGGCCGCAATCAGCCGGGAAAAGCAGATCAAGGGCTGGACACGATTGAAGAAAATCGCGCTCATCGAGTCGCTCAACCGCGACTGGAAGGACTTGAGCGACGGATGGCCCAGCTAGTGAGCGCAGGACCGGCTGGAGCAAGAAGACAGAGCGAGATTCTTCGCTGCGCTCAGAATGACAGATTGGGCGGGTCTGTCCTGGCGGAGCGAGCTAACTCACCATGCCCGGCGCATCAAACCTCCGGGATTGTCATGCTGAGCGCAGCGAAGCATCTCGCACTGTTCCTTCGTCCCAACCTCAGAGCGAGATCCTTGCGGAGTTTACCCTGAGCGAAGCGAACGGGCTCAGAATGACAGTTCCCACATTCGGCGCCGACTTATCACCGCCGTCTCCTGAACGACTGTATTGTAGTCATGAATAGACCTGACTACTGGCTCACGAAGTTTTCGAAGCTGCGCGTCGACCGCGCCCGAGGCGACCCCGCTCCACACAAACCGCTCCTGCTTCTCGCGCTGTGCGACCTCGCAGAGCAGGGCGCTCTGCCTCGCGACGTCTTGCCACTGTCGCCCGAGCTCGCTTTTCGATTTTACACGTATTGGGGTATCGTGGCCTCAAGACGGCCTCAACGGCCCGACGTACGCTTGCCGTTCCATCATCTTTCAGGCGACGGAATATGGAGTGTCCTTGACCCACAAGGTAATCCGTCGCCCGACAGAATGATGACCCGATTCGCAAAACTGCCCAGCGACTTGGTCGCTTTTCTGGAGGATCCGGCAAATCGCGAGAAAGCACGACGTCTGCTTATTGCGAAGTACTTCCGCCCGTCAGAACAAATAGCATTGTATGAGATGATCGGGCTGCCCGTTCCCAGCCGTCAGGAAATCGAGCAAAACGCCGCCTACAAATCGCCCGAAGAAGCCCAACTGGCGGGGCGCGAAGCACGGTTCAGAATCAGAGTCGTCAGTGCGTATAATTTCACTTGCGCGTTAAGTGCCTACCGCCTCACCACCATCACCGCCGGTAGCATAGTTGACGCCGCGCATATCCACGAATTCCGAGACAGCCGAAACAACGATCCCCGCAATGGAATCGCATTATCGAAGAATGCCCGTTGGACATTCGATCGGGGGCTATGGACGATTGCAGACGACTACCGAATTATCGTTGCAATTGGACATTTTGCAGAAGCAGGACCGAACAAGGATAATCTACTCGCAAGCTATCACGGAAAACGACTTCATCTTCCGGAAGATAGAACTCTTTGGCCCGATCCAATTCACCTTGCTTGGCATCGAAAGAAAAGATTTAAAGCGGTATAATGGTTTTGTAGCTATCGAAACTTTTGTTATCATGCATTGCGTTGCGACTCTGTTATAGCCTGAGGTAGTGCGGCGCAAAGCACGCGGTGAAACGGCCTTGCCCTCAGGCCGACAAACCCGGCTTCGGACAAGGGAGTCCGGCCGCTAATGGGGAAAATCAAGGAGCAGGTCCTTCGAGAATTCGGGGATGCTGGTGCTGACACGCTCGACCGCTATGCAGCGCAAATTGATTACACTGTCTTTTGGTGCATCCGCATGTTGCGGCCAGAGGAGGGAATTGACGGCGTTATACCTGAAGGCGTCGAAGATGTAGTGCTAGTGCGTCCCGCCTCAATTGAGCTGCATCAAATCAAAACGCGCGATGAGAGCCAGGGGCCGTGGACGACAAACGAAGTAGTCCCAATCCTTTGTAAGCAGTACTACCATAGGCGGGCATTTCCGAATCGCAACCATTTTTTCCACTTCGTATCGGAGAGGATGGCTGAACGTGTCGACCGATCCCGCAAGAAACGCGATTGCCCCCTCTATAGGATAAAGGCTCTGCTCGAAATTGAACGAGACGGGCAGCGCTTAAAAGCTGAAGAATCCAAAGAGCTCACGAAAATCGAAGAATCTCTTGTTCCGGTCATCATAGAGGAGCTTCGCTCTATTGGCGAAGTTGTTTGTAAAGCGGACGCACTTTCGTTCCTGCACTCGACACGCATCGAAACCGATTCTCAACTGGTAAGGCACCCCCCGTGCATCGAAGAATTGGCGGCCACTTTAGAGGAGCATTCGCCGGGAGGGCATTTCTCTGTGCGTCAACTCAGCCTGATATACGACCGTTTAGTGCTGTTGGTGCTGCGGAAAATAATAACCGGCAAGGATTTGAATTCTCGGACGATCAGGCGAGACGACGTATTAAATTGTCAATACGAGTCATTCGCCCCGTTACCTGGTTGCCCCGATCTAAATAACGTGCCAGGACAGACCGTCGTGGAGAAGAAGGCGTACTTGGGTGGGTTCGATCCTGCGGAGATCAGAGGTTTCAATAAGCAGAAGGCGCTGACCGAATGGGAGAATCGCAAGCTAGACTCTTTGGACCTCTCGGGCCCGGTCCAGCATCTAGCAGCAGCCTTGGTTGATCAGCATTACCAATGCCGACGGGAGGTTTCCATGGCTCGGCCTCTGGATTTACGTATCGGCCCAGCGATTTTGGCTCTTGTCCGGCCCAAGCTGAAGGCCATCGCAAATCAGTACCTCCCAGATGTAAAGCCGGTCGATGAACAATTTTGTCTCGGGCTTTTATGGATCGAGACAGGTCTTTGCAATGTTTGGTGGCATCCTGTAGTCACGGATAGCACGACATAGGAGAGCAGCGAACTTGCGCGAACTCGTCAAAACAAAAGAGAGTCTCGCCTACCACGGCGCTCGCTTGCTGCTTGTTATAGCGCGCTGCGGCAAACCGCGGAAAAGCCCCGCCCGAACACTTCCTGGTATTGTGGGCCGCACACTCCTCGCGAAATTGGACTTTTTCGTCAGATATCCGAGTTACCTGAAAAAGGCTGCCGAAATTCTGAATAGGAAAGGCTTAACGGCCAATCTTCAAGCTACTGCATTGAAGGAAATGGAGTCTGTCGAATCACGAATGGTCAGGTATCGCTACGGCCCCTGGGATCACGTGTATTACCCAGCCTTGGCTTACTTGCTCGGGAAGAGATTAATTGAAATTCAAGAAGCGCCGGGTGTCGAGGTGTTTCGGCTCACGGCCCAGGGTGTGCGATTAGCAGACGAATTGGCGTCGAATGATGATTTTCGCGATTTGGCCGAACGAGCCGAAGCAGCGTACCACCTCTTCAACAAATACAGCGGTAATCGCCTGAAAGATTTCATCTACGCTTATTTTCCCGAGGTGGTCAACCATAAGATAGGGGAGAAGATTTAGCGCGCAATGGGCTCACCTAAACTCACAATTCGGCGAGTACTCGTCAAAGGGAGCTACTCTTGTGACCTGTCCTTCGATTCAGGCTTAAGTGTCGTGTATGCTGAGAAGAGTCATAAAGATCCCAGATCCACAAATCGCTGCGGCAAGACCTCGCTAATCGAATTAATTCAGTACGGGCTGGGGAGACGGAGTGATGACAGAAAGAAGTTCTACTTTGCCCCCATCTTAAACAAGTTGCAAACACTATGGCTCGAAGTAGAAATCAACGGAGCGAGTCTGACAATTGAACGTTCGCTCAGTGAATTGTCCGCAAAACTGGGGGTCCGTGAAGGTCCTTATGTGCCTGGCATCGAAAAGAGTCCATCGGAAATGGTCAGCGTCGAAGACATGTCTGATCTGATGCTCGCCTCACTCGGCATCCCGAAGGTTGCGGTGAAGACCGCGAAGGGCGATCCATCTCCGCTGACTTTTCCGAGCCTAATGCGTGCCTTTATCCTCCATCAGGAGGACAGCTTTGGCGCAATACTGGATAAGATCATCCCAGATAGAAGGCGTTCTGACATTCTGGGGTTCTTAACACGCGTGACCCCGCTCGAGCGGTTTACACTCGAGGACAAGCTGGGCGAGGTTCAGCGGAAACTTCAACAGGCAGAAGTGGGCTACACAGCCATCCAGGCCTTCCTAGTGCGACACGGTGTTCCCTCCCTGCTTGAAGCATCAGAACTCGTAGCGGCTAGAAAGGCTGCGTTAGGTCAGGCCAAGGACGTGCAGAGGTCGGTGCAGCGGCACATAGCAGCGGGAGAACCCACAGGAGCGCCCGAGGGGCAATTGGACAGGCTCCGACAGGAACTTCTAGTCACCAAGCGCGACGCTGCGCAAATCGAAGCATCGGGGGCTGCACTCAAGCAAGAGGAGGCGCGACTCGAGGAACTACTGGCATCCATTTCGGTGGATAGACAAAGGGCTCAGCGCTTACAGAGTTCGAGTGTGGTACTCAGCACAGTCGATTTCGGAATATGTCCACGTTGTCTCAACGAGATCGGTAGCGAAATGAGAGCGCGCGAGAGCCACGGAAGATGTTGTCTCTGCAACAGGCCAATAAGCACCACTTCCGACACGCCGCCGAGAGGTCAGCCGAAGACTGCGGATATCGACCAGCAGGTTCAAGAGGCCCAAGCCATACTCGACGATACACGGCAAGAACGACAGCGTTCCGAACGGCATCTGCAAGTCCTGCATGCCCATGCCAACGAAATAGGGCAGGAAATCGAAACCCAGTCGCGTGTTTATGTTACGCCAGCCGTCGACAGGCTCTTGGCAACTTCTCAGGATGTCGCTAGCGCGGAAGCGGAGTTGGCTGGGGCACAGGGTCTGCTCAGGCAGGCAGAAGCGCTTGAAGCGATCAGTAGGGAACTCGATGCCCTCCGACAGGAGCAGGCCCAATTGCAGGACCAACTGAAGGAGGCTGCGAAGCCGCATCGAGCGGTAACAGATGAACTACGCCAAATCTACGGGGCGGTCCTGAGGGCCATCGATTTTCCCGGATTCCGAGATTGTTCTGTGAATCCCTACACCCTCATGCCGAACATAAACGGGCAGCTTTATATTCACACTGGAACCGCCCTGAAGGGTTTAGCAACCGTTGCCTACCATCTGGCTCTTTTTGAGCTTGCGCAAAGGAGAGAAACTTTTCTTCCGCGTATCCTCATTATCGACTCACCAGCAGTCGGTGACCTCAACGACATCAACCACGATAGGCTCCTTCGGTACATTGCGAATCTCGCGACGACGCCGTCCGCAAGTCCTGGACGTGATCCGGATCCAGACGCGGAGCCAGGGTGGCAGATCATCCTCACAACCCGGCGGCTGGTTCCGGAACTGAGGCAGTTCGTAGTAGAGACAATCAGTTCTCCTGATCGGATGCTCCTCCGCGAACGCTCGATGGATTCCGATAAGGGCCGGTGAACAACGCATTTGGTGTGGACAAATCTATGACGCGGTCAGAGCTTCTCAAACAAATGCTAACGCAGTCCGATTTTCTGGCATTCTCCTCTGGCGACCTTACAAGAATCGAACAAAGGCAGAAAAGCGCTACGCGTGTGTATGCCCGCATCGCCTACCAGTGGGAGGGCCCCCAACACACATCTCGAAAGGGCTTAGCCACAGGCCTGAAGCAAGAACTTCGATCTTTGTTTGATGATGTTGCATCCAACTTTCCAGACCCAAAGTACAAACTTGATTTCTCACCTCTGCGAGCCGAGGCGGGCAGATATCTTCTTCGTAGGATTCTTTTGGACCTTTTCTCGGCGGATCTGGTTTTTTTTGACCTCACCTACTTAAACCCAAACGTCTTTTTTGAGCTTGGAATCGCGTATTCGTTGAGTCGTCGGGTTTTGCTCCTCATCCGCGAAGACATGAGACACAAGGTGCCCTCCGATATGCAAGGGTTAACCCTGACCACCTACTCTGATGAAGACGACTTCTGGTTTGACTCATCTACGCGAAGCGACCTCAAGAGCCACATCCGGAATGTAATTAAAGAGAAACGCTCCCATAACCGGTAATTGGAGGAAACTTAATTTGAACGGCCATCACCGCCCGCCGCTTGCACTGCGTCGCAGTGGTACAGCACGCCTCGCGACCGGCAAATTTCCGCGATCCGTTCGACAGGGAACAACACACCCGTTTCGTTGTTCGCCCACATGAGCGACACCACGGCGGTCTGATCAGTAATGGCAGTTTCGAGGTCGGCCAATTTCAACAAGCCGTCACGGTCAACAGGTAGGTAGGTGACGCGATAGCCCGGTTCATGTAGCGGCGACTTTACGTCGCCAGGTTTTGGTGCGCGATCGCGAGGGGATGGCGAGGTAAACTCGCCGCTACGAGGGTCTTTTGGCGAGAGCAGTTCGCTGCCATGCCGGGGGCCTTGAGGGGAGCTACAGAGTGCGATTTTCGTGCCCGTACCTGGCGGGTGAAGTAGAACTTACCGAGGAGCGAGAGAAGCATATTGGGGAGCGACACCCAGAGCTGTTGCCCCAGTTTCGCGATCGCATTCGTGTGACCCTGGCAGAGCCTCACGAGGTTCGGCGCAGCGCCCGCTCCGCCCATGCCCGCTTGTTCTCACGCTGGTTTGATGACATCATGGGTGGTAAGCATGTTGTTGTCGTAGTGGTAAGCGAAGTCACGGCGCGACGGCACTGGGTGATAACCGCATACCTGGTCCGCAAGCTGGGACAAGGAGACGTGGAATGGACGCGAAGTTAACCTTCAAGTACGACCGGGAAGCTGACATCCTGCACATTGACAAGTGCCCGCCGTATCCTGCCCAGGAATCGGAGGAATTGGGCGACGATGTTGTGGCGCGCCTGAATCCCACCACGCGCGAAGTGGAGAACCTGGAGGTGATGTTCTTCTCCGCGCGCCTGTTGCGGAGCGACCTCTTTGAATTGCCCGTCACCGCGGACCTACGGTTGACGGTACCCTAACCTGAATTCAGCGCCACGGCAGCGCAGACTCTCGTTTTTCAGAGAGTCTGCGGCTTTTCCTTCAAGTTCGCGCTCCTTCATTTACCAACAACCGTACGCGGTCGACCGCCAGAACGAGATTCCCGCTCACCTCCCTGCCCAGACGCCCAGTGTAATCGCGCGTGCCCGACCACTCCGGGTCCCGCCGCAGCAGCACGAGGCCATGACGCAGATCCTGGAGAGACGACGCCAGCCACCGGACCATGCGCGCCTCCCGCATCTCCTCTTTCGCCAGCAACAGATTTCCCATACGCCTTCTTGTCTCGTCCTCCGCCTCCGCCACGCTGAGCCCGCGTTCCCGGGAGCGGCGCAGACGCATCTCCCGATGAAACTCGAGCTCCTCGTTGAGCTCGCGGTCCAGGGCGGACGCCACGCCCAGTGTCAGCATAACCGTTAATGCAGGATTCTTGCTAGCGCAGGCCGAAGCCCTTCCCTGGCATTAGCCACATCACCAAGCCCAGCCACGCCAGCAGGCTCACAAAGTAGGCGGTGGTTACGCGGCTGGGGTGTGGGGGCATGTCCTTTGTAAATAAGCGGTATCCGGCTCCCAGGGCCACGAGGCAGAACACACTTTGCCCCAACAGCAGCCAGAGGGCAAGGCAGGCGGTCAAGAGCCCGAGGCGCTCCGCCTTGTCCATTGCCGCCGCGGCCTGGCCGCCATCCAACACCCAAACGGGGATCAGGTTGAGCACATTCAGCCAGGCGCCGGCGCGCGCCAGTGCGGCCCAAATTCCATTGCCTGTCGCCCACCAGAGGAGCGAACACGCTGCCGCGGCGAGGCATCCTGCCAGCGGCCCCGCCAGGCTCACGGCCGCTCGTGTCTCCCCCGAAACTCCCATAGCTTGCCAGCGCACATAGGCGCCCAGTCCCGGCAGAAACACCGGCATTTCCGCCGGCAGCCCTCGACGTTTGATATCCAAGAAGTGGCCCAGCTCGTGAATGAGAATCAGCGCTACAAACCCCAACCCGAATTTCCGCCCATAGAGAGACCAATAGACGCCCATGAAGGCCGCCAGGCTGAGCAGGAAATTCAGCTTGAAGATAGAGAGGAGAACCTTGGCCTTAGCCAGCGCAAGGGCCACGGGCGCCAGCGGCCCCAGTTTGCTGACCCATTTGCTTCTGGTCTCCGCCTGCGCTGCCGTCCTTGCAGCCAGTTCCAGATGACGCACGCGGCTGCGAACCCACTCCGCCTGCGTGGACTCCGGCGGCAGAAGAGGCAATGCCTTTAGCCAATGCTCGCGCGCCTGCCGAGGTTTGCCCTGGCCTTCCAGCGTCCTGGCTTGTGCCGCCAATTGCTCCAACACCTCGGCATGGACCAGAGCATGGCACCGCGGGCAGGCGAGAGCTCCCGGCTCAAGCTCGCCCGAGCAGCTTTTGCAGGTTCGCAACGGTGGCAAGATTATGTAAGACACAATATTAGCAGCGCTGTCTAGCCGGTATTCGTTTGCCCTGAGGCTGGCGTGGAGCTCTTGAAGGGCCCGAGGATCTGGATCGAGGTCCCTCGAGCGAGCTGCCATGCAATACGGATTCCCACGAAAAGAATCACCAACCCGATCATTCCGTGGAGAGGATCCTGCAGTTCAAGGAAAGGCGAGGCCAACCCGATCAGCACCAGCATCACCAACGCTGCCCCCGGACTTACGGAGCGCTTTGCTGAAGGCGGTTTCTGCTCCGGAGCAGGCGAGACGTTCCTTAAGGGTTGTCCCGATGGCGACCGCAGCGATTGGGACTGCTCCGTAGGGGCCGCCTTCCGAGCCTTGGACACTTGCGAAACCCAGATCGGAATGGCTGCCATCGAGACCGCAGCATAGGTCAATGCCACGGCGGCAATTTGGTATCGCCGTCCGCCTATTCCCCCCGATCCCATCCTGATGGCCTTCCCCACAATATACCCAACAGCCAGGGAAACGTAGCCGATCATCCAGCCGGTGATGATGCCGAAAGCGGCGTAGAGAATCAGTCCCAAGATGGCGCCCCCCACCCCGAA
>Ga0187866_1001408_pt1 | contig 22897 bp, 26 predicted proteins | sample June2016WEW_11_1_3_FD_133013 | JGI IMG/M metagenome (GOLD analysis project Ga0187866, IMG submission 133013) | Peatland microbial communities from SPRUCE experiment site at the Marcell Experimental Forest, Minnesota, USA - June2016WEW_11_150 | ecosystem: Environmental > Terrestrial > Soil >...
AAATTGGGCGACAAGGGTTGGGTCGCCTCCTCCTGATGAGCTGCCCGAACAGCCGCAAAGGAGCACCGCGAGCAGGAGAAGCAGAAATGTGCTTGATGGCCTGATGAGAGACCGGTAGATGGTAGGCATGAGGCACCTCCTTATGAGTTGGGACAGTCGGTGCCGGAGAGTTGCCGGGGCAATCGTTCGGCTGGACATGGATTACTGCTCCCGCCTGAGCAGCCGGCGAAGAGGGCGACGAACATGAGAGCCGGGAGCCGGCTAAAAAGGCGGATACGCATAGAACCTCTCGATAAGAAACAGGGTTGGCAGGCTGTGCGAAAGCAGAAGACCTTCTCCACAGGCTGTCGGTTTCTTCTATCACAATCGTCTTACGGGGCGCAAGCGAATTCTTACGGAATCAGGGCGTTATGATTACTGCATGTAATGGAGTATAGAGAGAGAAAAAAAGGGAGACGCAACCTGTCAGGCTGTCGTTGAAAAGGAAGGAATCTGTCACCAAACTGTCACTGGAGAGAAAAGGGGATGGAAACAGGTAAGGATTTCCAGGGGTTTATGGTGCCGAAGGCGGGAATCGAACCCGCACGGGGTGTGAGCCCCACCGGATTTTGAGTCCGAAAAGGGAAAAAAGAGGGGGGCCTGAAAATCCCTCTCTTTCCTTATAATCTGTTGATAGTCAGTCGATTTGCTCTCTTCCATGTATCGGTATAAATCGGTAAAAAACGGTCGGCAACATTCCGGCCAGGGCACAAAGACGGGCACAATAGGCACAGCGAAAACAGGGGCAAGGTTTTTATTGACAAGTTCCATTCATACTGCACTAGATAAAGAATCAGGCGTACTGGACGATTATATTTTGATCAGGGAGAGATCGGCCATGAAGCCTCCTACATATATTTCCACGCAGGAAAACATGGACATAAATAAACTAAAGGCTGTCGTTTGTTATATCTATCAGTACGCGCACCGCAATATTACCGCGTATCAGCTAGCAAAAACCTTATATTTAACCGATTACCTTTCACTTAAGATTCATGAAGTGCCTATTCTAGATCTGGAATTCGTGTATTACAACTATGGGCCTTACCCGATAAAAGCACTGAAAGCGATAGATAAGGAAAAGTTTCTGAAAAATGAGTTCAGGACATCGAGCCGGGGATATCCCACCTGTCTTAAGCATCCTAATCAATATTATGGTCCCGACATCGACCCAGCCGAAAAACAAATCATACTACTCGCAACTAGATTTGTTAAAGAAAAAAGCGCGAAGAGTACTCGGGAGCTTAATGAATATATTTATGCTACTGAACCCATGAGGGGTGCCATGAAAGGAACAGTCCTAAACATGGAAGTGGCTAAAGCAAGAAAAACAATCGACCAAATCAAGAAGCAAATCGCCCAAAAAGCCTTATCCTACGAATCGGAGTTTCCTAAAGAGCTATTTGAAGAAGAAAGACATTTTTTGCGGCAAACAGAAAAACTTCTCATCGAAGATCGGCCCTGATGAGTCCTGGTTATCCGACATTCCCCTTGCGGCGCGGGGATGTGTACATGGTTAAGCTTCCATACACCGAAAAGCCTAACACAGAAGAACCACACCCGGCTCTCATACTACAAGATGAAAAACTTAATAAGGGTAGGGTCCCATTTACTGTGGTAGCGTATGGCACATCTTCAACGGACTACTTTAAAGACCCTTTTGCACTTCCTGTTGACCCAAGCCAGTCATTGAAGCTGACATTAAGGACATTTTTTTTAGCACACAGATTGCACGCCATCGATAAGGATAAATATTTGGCTGGAACCCTATTCCTAGGGCGATTGCCTAAAGCCTTAATGGATAGGTTCGATGAATTACTCGTGCTTTCTCTACAGATAGGAGAATATCGGGACAAATAGCTTATCTTTTTTAAAATCCGTAAACCTGACCCACTACCCTTTTCCCGTTCTTCGATCCTGCACAATCGAAGCCCTAACCGCCTTCTCCGGCGAGTCTACCCCGGGGTCGTTTCGCGCATACGCTCATAACTCCCATGTGTAATTGTTACCCGCCCTACGATGCCCTACAAGCGGTTTTCAGAAGGGGGGGTGCCACTACTACCCTCTGAGGGGCACCGGGACGGCTACGGGGCACGCTACGCTATGTTCTACAGGCACAGAAGGGGCAGACCAGGGGCGGGGGACGCGCAACAGGGGCAGTGAAGCATGATAGGGCGGGGTTAACACGATCCCGGAGACGCTGACGGCTACTTTTCGCTTTCCCTTACGAACCGCTCCAGTTCTTCCCGCCTGACATAGACCTTCTGTCGAGACAGCCGTACAACCGACAACTTACCTTCCTTGACCCATCGGTAAAGAGTCATCCGGGTGACTCCGAGTGTTTCCCTGACTTGCTTGAGCGGAACAAGATCGATAACCGGCATATTTCGTTCATTCTACACCACAGGACGGGAGATTAAAACAATTTCACTTTTTGCTTGACTATGCCGTATAAACCTGTAACAATGAGTATAGAAGAGTATCTAAGCGCAGCGCTTTGTAAGATAAAGCGCCACCCCGGTAAATCCGATCACATGCCGGGGGAGAGCGAAAAGGAAAGGAGAACGGGACCATGGCAGAGGAACAGGAAAAGAAACAGATGGACGTGATTGATGTGCAGGACAGGTTATGGCCGATCAGGGAGAAAGTGGCTTTTCTGGAATCAGTAATCCTTCCCGAAACAGAACCCGAAGACTTGAAGCTCGATAATGCCGCGCGGGTAGGGCTGGGCCTGATACTTCGGGACATCCACGATGGTATCAAAGAGATCACGGATGCGGAGATCATCGAAGACGGGCCGAGTAAGCCTATCGCTCTCCGAAAAGAAGTGTGAGGGGGCAAGCCATGGAATACAAGGAAACGGTAACAGAGGCGTTGAGGCGGACAAGGGCAAAGGTACTACTGATCGAGCACTTTGTGTCGGGTGATTGTTCGGACGACGAATTGCACGGCGGAGTGGATGACACGAACAGCTCTCAGCAGGGCCTCGGTTGGATTCTCAGCGAGGTCAACCGCGAACTTTACGAGATCGAGAAGAGGTTGGACCAGGTCGGCACGGATAAGGGGGCAGCGCCAGCCGGGGGAAAACAGAAGGCGAGCGAAGACACCAAAGGAGTAAGAACGTTCACTTTCGAACAGTGGGCGGAAATCTTAAGGGCCATAGGCGGCGTCGATTCTTTCTCAAGGGTGTTACTGGCATACGTGGAACCAGCAACGGAGATCCCCACAACGGAAACCGAAAAGCTGTATGAACTTTGCGGCCACACTTGGGAAATGCTCCTCGATATCGTGTCCAAGCTCGACAATCTTAAGACCCTTGTGGGTCTTGTGTGAGGGGGTGGACCATGGCAGAGAACGAAAAGAATACATCTATACCGGGCTTGAAAGACCCGATGAAGGCTGTGTACCGGATTACGGGACAGGACATTTTTGATCTCGTACAGGGACTCAACGGCGCGCAGGCGGTCGTGGACGTGAGCAAGGCATACCTGGAAGAAGAAAGCGACATGTCGGACGAGGTATGGAACGTCTGCAAGGCCCTTCCGCTGGCGGCCAAAGAAATCAACGGTGTAATTTCACGGCTGATTGACATTGAAGAAGGGGAAGCCAAGGACCAAGCCAAGAAGAAGGGCACGCAGTAAACCACACGGAGGCATGACATGTCAAAGAAACCGAAACGGATTGAGACAGAAGAGGCAGCAGCGGGGGAAACCGAATCCTTTATAAAGGACAAGAACAACCCCACAACCGAGGAAGTTGTTAACCTCATCGAGGAAATCAACGGCAAACTTCTTGACGGGGCCGGGCAACTCATCATCCTGGACGCGGCATTTCAGAACGGGATTGACGAATCTACTGACTTTCTCCGGGCCGAACTCGCAATCCGAGACAATCTCCACAAGAGTACGGAAGCGATAAGGGAAGCGCTTAACCTCACCTATCAAGTGGAATGGTAGGGGGTGCGGCGTGGCTGAGAAAAAGAAGGAACAAAGCATCGAAAGCAAAAACATCATTTCCGCGACTGTACTGCAAAGCTGGCGAGAGGACGCAAGGGAAATGGACGGCAAGATTGCCCAACGAGCCGAAGAAGAAAATCAGTATTACGACAGGTTTTCCATGGACCTCTCGACTGGTCTGGACAAGATAATCGAAAGGGTTGCGCTGGTCGGGGCTGCGATCCAAGGCGGCGACCTCACGGAAGAAGAAAAGGACGGTGTTTTCTCGCTGGTGGAAGACATTGAATCTCGCCTATTGCAAATAAACCGGACCATTAGTCACGAAATTCGAAGACGTGTAGCCGAAGAGGCGGGTCTTGATTACTGGCAAGAGATGAAACGCAAGGGACAAAAGGAAGCGTGATCGGATCGGGGGGCTTCGGGCTCCCCTATTTTCCTCAAAGGAGGTAAAACATACTATGACCGAGCTTTTGACACCGAAGGAAGCGGCAGCCTTTCTCAAGGTAAGTATTCACGCTTTGGCAAAGTGGCGGCAACTCAAGACAGGTCCGGCGTACACCAGGACAGGGAATAGGATCAAGTATGACCGAAAGGCTCTGGAAGCGTATCTGAAGAAGAACGTTGTCACGAATTAGGGGCAGTGGTAGAATTCGGAATAAACAGGCCGGACGTATCAGAACGGTAAAGGGGGCGCCATATGCTTCATGCAAAATCGGCGATAATCCTGTTAGCAGTGTCGGCAACAATCTTTCTGTGCCAGAGCGCGATGCCGAAGAGGTTAGCGGCCCAAGGGCAACAGCAGGAACAAGTGCGCCAAAGTGATGCAATTATGCACGAAAAAGCAGAACGCGCAGCGGTGGAGTGCGAACAGAAAAGATTGAGTGGTGAGCTGAAAAGCCATGTTGAGTCGGCACAATGCTCAAACCCCTTGCTACTGGAAGCCTATCAGGGCCACCCAAACCTGGACTTGGTGCAGCTCTTATGCGCGTACCGACTCGCCATAGCAGAGCGAAACGACAAGGGCGAAATAACAGAAGCTGAGGCCAATGTTGTAATGCAGGAGTTAGCACTGAGAATAAGCAAGGAGGTTCGGCAGAGAGCTATACAGCAGCAAGCGGAACTACGTCAGCAACGAGCGGAACTACGTCAGCAAGCAGTGGACCTTCAGCAGCAAAACAACGGCCGCGTGCAGGCCCTCGGCGCACTACTTCAGGGATTGGGCACATGGCAGTCTGCGAGCAGGATACAGATGCCACTGGCCCCGGTGTCTCCCGCTCCACAGCTGAACCCTAACGCTTTCCTTCGGTCTTCACCTGCGTGGGGCAGGCCCATAGTTTGCACCCCGATCCGTGGAGCAAACGGAGTTGTAATGAGCGTCACCTGTCGGTAAGGGCCGATTGTAGTTTCAGGCGATAGGGAAGATCACCCGAAACGGGCCGGGACCCTGCCGGCCCTTCCCCTGAATGAATAGGGGGATTCACCGAGGGGTGAAAACGGAGAATGGAAAAGAAAGAGATAAATCCCACAAAGCCATCAAAAATACCTCACGAAAATGTCTTTCATGCTTTCAGATTGTATCAGGAAATGAAGAAAGTGAAGGTGTCAAGCCATGAAGAGACCAACTACAACATCGAAGTAGAGCAGATAACAAAATACATGTGGCAGTTAGAAAGAAGAGGATTCCTGACAAAAGAAAGAGTCAAGGATCTCTTAGGGTTTGTTCTTCATGCAATATTCGAGTCGGATAAAGGACTTTTGAATCTGGTGAATAAATACAGCTTCTTACACCAATTTAGTATTAGTAAGCGCGGCGCTCCCATTAATATCCCGCTCGACATATTCATATTCATTCTTGTAAGGGATTCTATACAGTATACCGGAAGGAAAAACTTCACCCCAGTTGCACAACTCCTGAAACAAAAAACACAAATAGTATTGTCTGAAGACAGCGTACGTCAACGGTATAATCGAATGGCAGACGGATTTATCACCATGCATGTAGTCCCCTACTACGCATACATTAATGATGGGTTCGATAGTTTCTTACGACAAACATCAAGTATCTGTCCAGAGGGCATTTTGAAAAAAATCCTGATTCGGCTTTACGGCTTTCCGAAAAACTCTGATGAACACCGAGCAGCAATGACAGCATACCAAGCGGCTGTTGATGCTGAAACAACCCTCAACACCAACGCTCTAACTGCTCCCCCCGACGAATCATTGCGTTTTTACCTCGAAATGTACCGAATATAATTCCCCAAAATAATCTTTAATTACGTCCGAAAGAGAGCCTTTTTCCGGGTGTAAGCTATATCTATAGTTGAAGGGAGAACGGAGCCGATGGCAGGGAAAATCCCCGTATACGACATACAAATAGCCGCCTTTCTAGAGCTTCATTCTGTACAACTTAGTCTTGCCAAAGACCAAGACACCGGCCGGGTCATCTTTGAAGCACCCGCCAGTGATGAAGTCTATCGAATTCTTTCCCTATACGAGAATGACACGAAGGTAGGAGTAAAAACCTTCGCGGGCTATCTCAAGAACCTGAGGGGCCGTATGCTGGCAATTCGAAATGGGGAAGGAGAACGGAGGAACGGGGGGCACAATGGAACAAGCACGCACACCGGTTAATCCGGCACAACCAAAAACAATTCTCATCCTCTCCAATCGGCTCATCCTGCAGGACGCACCCGGAAACCTCGTTGACGAGATCAGAAAACGGCTCACCTTCGATAATCCGGCTTATCTCGAAAATGAGAAAATGGGCCGATGGAACGGCAATACACCCGCTACCATTAGGCTTTATGAACGGTCAGAGTCCAGCCTTATCGTCCCTCGCGGATTCATCCCACAGACCATCGCTCTTATTCGCCAGTACAATGTTCGCTTTCAGTTCGAGGATCGGCGGCAAACCCTCCCGCCCGTCGACTTCACATTTAAGGGCGAGCTCCGGCCCTTCCAACTGGAGGCGGTCAAGGCCGTGCTCAAAAAACACTTCGGGACCTTAGTGGCCCCGACCGGCAGCGGGAAGACCGTCATGGCTCTTGCTGTCATTGCCGGAAGAGAACAGTCGGCTTTGATCATCGTACACACCCGCGAGCTTCTAGATCAATGGGTAAGCCGGATAGAAAGCTTCCTCGGCATTCCGAAGCAGCAAATAGGTGTCATTGGCGGCGGCAAGAACAGGATAGGCGAAAAAGTAACCGTGGCTCTTGTCCAAAGCCTTTATAAATGCGCTTCCGATGTCGCTCCTTCAATCGGCTTTCTCATCATTGACGAATGCCACCATGCACCTTCTCGAACCTTCACCGAGGCCGTGACAGCCTTCGACAGCAAATATATGCTTGGGCTCACCGCAACTGCTTGGCGCAGGGACCGGCTTTCACAATTCATTTTCCGCTATGTGGGCGATGTCGTTCACGAGATCGAGAAAAGCGGCCTCATCGAAAACGGCAACGTCCTGCCCTTCGAAGTAGTGACCAAAGAGACCAGTTTTCAATCGTCTTATGACCCCTCAGAGGAATACACAAAGATGCTTTCAGAACTTTGCGAGGACAACGAGCGAAACCGCTTGATTGCCGATACCGTGAAGACCAACAGCCGGGGCCGTGGTATCTCCCTTGTCCTGACCGACAGAAAAGAACATTGCCGGAGGCTTCGGACACTCCTTGAGACGCGCGGCATACGTGCGGAGATCCTGACGGGCGATCTTTCCACCGGGGAGCGCCGGGAGATAGTCGACCGAATGAGCAGGGGAAAGATAAAAACCGTAATTGCGACGGGCCAGCTTCTAGGCGAGGGCTTCGACTGTCCGGCCCTGACCACCCTATTCATTGCCACACCTATCAAGTTTGACGGGCGGCTTGTTCAATACCTGGGGCGTGTGCTTAGGCCCGCACCAGGAAAAGACAAGGCCGTAGTTTTCGACTTCGTAGATTCTCGCGTGGGTGTTCTTAGAGCTTCGGCATCGGCTCGCCAAAGGGTTTATCAGGGCCAGATGGAGCGGGCATCATGAAAACCCTCTTCGATCAGGGGACCTTTGAAACATTCGTCCAGCCGGGCGAAGTGGTTGAGGTACGGATACCACATGCCCGAGGAAAATCGGCCGCATGGGGTAATGAGTACGTTCGGAACACAGTCTCAGGGTATTTTGACGACCATGCACTATTCTGTAAGGCCGTGCAGGAAGCAGACAGAATCAGCCATGACGGTATCTATTTCACCCCCCAAGTCATAGACCCTCGACTTATAGGCCGGGCCTTTAATCGTCTGAAGCCTTCGGACCTTACGACCGCAGACAGCAACGTCCTTGCCTACCGATGGCTGTTAGTCGACCTCGATCCTGTCCGGCCCTCTGGCGTGTCTTCGAACGATGCAGAATTAGCAACAGCCCTTGCCTTGAGAGACGTTGTGGCGGAATGGATTATAGAGAAATTATCTTTTCCGGCCCCCATAAGGGCCATGTCGGGGAACGGTGGACATCTTCTATTCAGGCTCCCTGATCTTCCCGTCAACGATGAAAACAAGGCATTCGTCAAGAACACCCTCGAAGGGCTCGCGGATCGCTTTAACACGGACAAGGTTCGCGTCGACCGGACTACCTTCAACCCCGCGAGAATATGGAAGCTGTACGGTAGTACGGCCCAGAAAGGTGATGAGGTCCCGGCAGGCCCATGTAGAGCGGCCCAACCTCACCGGATGGCTTACATAACCGACCTTGGAGGCAATCAGTGAACGGCACAGGGATATCCCGGGAAGCCATGGAGAAAGCAAAAACGATGTTCCTGACGAAGGCCCCTGCGGTCATACCTTCAAATGACAACGGTACCCGCCTCGACGTAGCGGCATACCTCACGCATTACGGAATAGAAATCGTCAAGACGATTCAACACGGTACTTCGACCCTATACGGCCTCAAGGCTTGTGTATTCGATGAATCGCACGCCAATAACGATGCAGCCATAGGACAGGATGAGCAAGGGAAATTGTTCTATCAGTGCTTTCATGATAGTTGCAAGGGCGATCCGGCGCGGCACTGGCGGGACGCCAAGCAACGCATAAGCGGCACTGATAGCCTTGCCCCATTCATTACGGGCGGTGCTATCAACTGGGCCGACCGCAGGAACGGCAGCCGGCAGGCAGAGGATGAGACGATCCCTGGTTCTTTGTCGAGTGATGACATATTGCAAGCCCTGGAGGCAAACGAAGACGGGGACGCAAGGCTGTTCGTAACCCTTCACCGCGACCGGTTTGTCTATGATCACTCTGCCGCACGCTGGTACCTCTGGAATACGCATTACTGGCAAGAGGACCTGGTTGACGAGGTAACGCGGGGAGTCGATACAGTCATTGAAATTTACGGGCAGGAAGTGAAGCGCCAGGCTTGGGAACGCCTTAAGTGTGAAAAGAGCGGCCGGACAGAAGAGGCCGAGAATCACGAAAAAAGCGTGGAGGCTTTATACAAGCGCATTCGCCTTTTACAGACCGTGGCCAGGCGGATGAACGTTCTAACCCTTGCCCGCGCAGGACATGACAGGCTGAGTATCACCGGTCTTGAGTGGGACCGCGACCCCTGGCTGCTACCGTGCCTGAACGGAGTTATCGACCTTCACACTGGCGAGTTGAAAGCAGGATGTCCAGGTGATCTTATCAAGACCGTAGTACCTACGTTATGGCAAGGATTCGACACGCCAGCGCCGACTTGGGAAAAGTTCTTAGATATGGTGCTTGATGAAAGAGACGACCTTATAGAGTTTGTGCAGCGATCTCTCGGCTATTCTATTACCGGGCTCGCAACCCTACACACTCTGTTAATTCTGTGGGGGATCGGCCGCAACGGAAAAGGAACCCTCGTGGAAGTTCTGAACCATGTGCTCGGACCATTGGCGGGACCCGTTGAATCAGAAATGATCCTCGCACAACGGGGACAACGGCAGAGCGGAGGCCCAACGTCAGATATCATGGCGCTACGGGGTAAACGCCTTGTGTGGGCATCCGAGACAAGCGAAGGTCGCCGTCTCAATCCCGGCAAGCTCAAGTGGCTAACGGGCGGGGATAGCTTGACGGGCCGGGAAGTCTTTGGGCGGCGCCAGGTGAGTTTTCAGCCGACCCATAAGCTCCTGCTTCTTACGAACAATAAGCCTCACGCACCAGCCAGCGATTACGCCCTTTGGCAAAGGCTGCACCTTATTCCCTTCACGCTGTCTTTTGTGGATGAGCCTCATGCGGATCACGAACGGTTGGCCGATCCTGACTTACCGTCAAGGTTAAAAGCGGAGGCTCCGGGAATTCTGGCATGGCTTGTAAGGGGTTGTCTCGCCTGGCAGCGGGAAGGACTGCGGCCCCCAGAGACGGTGAAGGCGGCGACACAGGAATATAGGGAAGAAGAAGACGTGATCGCGCAGTTTATTGCCGAGGTTTGTGTGACAACGCCCCTCGTGTACGCTGCCATGAAACCGCTTTATGCGGCTTACGTCAAATGGGCCGAAGAAAATGGCATGCGCGCGGAAAATTTGATGCGCTTGAGCCGGGAGTTGATCGAGCGGGGGTTTCAGCGCGACGATACCGGCAGAACGGTATTTTTTCGCGGGATCGGGATTAGGAGCGAAAGTAATGATTAACGCTATTCACAAGTTCACAAACTACAATCCTCGACGTAGCACCACGGTCTTTCCCCGGCTGCGTTTTCTTCGGCTACCGAATGAGCCAGGCCGAAATTCGTGCACCACTTCGTGCACCACTTCAAAAAGTCGTAACAGAATGAAATCATTAACAAAAGATGCTTTTTATATCATAATGGTTGCACCACTTACAGTCATTTACACTAACATTCCTTTTAAGAAAAAAGGGGTCTCGCGTATAGGAGAGTTACAAAAAAGGGGTGCTAAGTGGTGCAAAGGGGTGCAAGCCGATGCTAAAAGCCTTGATTCTATTGAGTTTTCCGGTTTGCACCAGTTTGCCGGAAGGCACCAGGAAAAATTGAGATGTAATTGTACTCAAAGACGTACAACTTATGGAAACCGAGATAGTAAAGCATCCAGAAGCTCCATAAGTGCAACGGGGAGACTATGAGCAGGGTCGAGAGCCTACAGAAGTATAAGGCGGCGCGGAAGGCACCGAAGGGGCCTCAGAAGAGGCTCTACAGCGTGCCAGAGGCTGCTTTCTACCTGGGGCGCACTGTCGATGCCTTACGAGAAATCTTATGGGCCGGGAAGCTCCCCTACATCAAGGACGGGCGGCGGGTTTTTCTCGACTTAAAAGACCTGGATGAGTATGTGGAACGTAACAAAACACGGTTTTCCTATTAAGCCCGAAGGTGGCTGACGATGGAGAGGAAAAGGCCGATGGTAAAAGATTTCTCCCTGTACCTTAGAGTGGGCCTTTTACCATTCACGAGCGTTAACCAATACACGAAACTATGTCACATTAAGGAGAATTAGCCATGCCTAACTGGGAATCCTTACTGCCACAACCACCGGCCCCGAATCGTCCCGCCGTGCTTTCAGATTATTACGATCCGCAAAAGCAGATGACAAACTCTCTTGCGGCGGCGAACTTCCTTGATGAAACGCGCACAAGGGCTATCCAGCGAAACATGCTCACCAGGCAAGCGGCCTTGAACGAACAGGACGACACCTATCAGAAACTTAGAATGTCCGTCCCGCCTCCTACCCGCGAGGAAATAGCATCTGGCAAAGTCATGCAGGATCAGTATGGACCCATAGCGATAGATAACTTCAACATGCTGGCAAAGAACGCACCGCAAGCGGCCTCAAAGCAAAACCAATACTGGCAGACCCTCCGGGCTCAATTCGCAACATCCCGGCGAACCGAGGCGGCCAACTTGACCAATGCTTTAGCAAAAAGCGGAAGATACGACCCCGAGGAAATTGGTCCCATAGTGAGCCAATTCTACCCGGATGTTCTAACCAGCAACGCCCTCACGAGTTTTCAGCCGACCCAACAACCGGGGGGCGGTACGAATGCTCTCGGTGGTCAACAGTCCCCCGGAGGCATAAACGCCTTGACCAATCCTCCGGTTATGCCTCAAGGCATAGCGCAGCCCACCAGACAACCAGGAGCAGGGACCGCAATCGACATGGCACAACGCCCGGATGGTTCTTGGACCGCACCCACTCCGACCGGGAACACAAACGCTATGTCCGGTTCGCCAATGCTTACCGCAGGCGCACCAAGCACCAATGCGCTGGCTGCCCCTGGTGCGATACCGGGAGCGATGCAGCCGGCCGGACAAAACCCGCAGCGCCCGACAGCCGTTTCTCCCCAAGGTCAATACCTTACTCATTCTCAGGCAAAAGCAGAGATGTCGCGTATTATTGACGACCCGAACATGCCGACAGCGAAAAAGGCCGCTGGCCTCACCGCGATCATTCCAAAGATACGCGATCCTCAGTTGGTGCATCAGATCACCGCAGAAATTCGTGGGCTTGGAGTAGCACAGAGGGCCGAAGTAACCAAGGCCCCTACTGAAATAGGACTCATCGAGGAGTCCCACCAAGTAGACGCGCAAGGGCAGCCCACGCCAAAAGCCAAAGAAGCGAGAAGAACCCTTTACGATATAGAACAGATGAAAGTCCGCATCACCCGAGAGAGCAGGCAGCCGCCGAGTGCTAAAGATAAGCTCCAGGTGACGACGGACAAGGATGGAGATATCGCCGTTGTGGACCTCACAACCGGAAAGGCCAGGAAGGTCACATACGGAAATACAGGGGAAACCGTAAAGGCTTTGCCGAAGAGAAACCAGCACAGGGCCTTCCCTTGGGAGACGCTACAGATAGGTGGTACTTACCAGGGTAAAAAGGTCATCAATGTCGGGCGCGACAAGGCGGGAAAACCCGTACAGGTCTTGCTCGAAGGCGACACGGCGCCGGTTCCCTATACTCCACAGGTGAAGTGATGGCGACTGATACCGGGCTTATATGGGATATCGCAAACAAGGCACCGGGAGCGCAGCCGCCCCCTTCTGCAGCACCGCCGACCGATGCGTTGACCTGGGACATTCCAGGCACCGCTCCCAAGTCTCCCGCCCCGCTCGGAGTGGCTGTTTCCCCTGAGTCATACTTCATTCCCCACTCTCTCGGGCGACGACTGATTCCGGGCGTCACGACAAGAACAGTTCAGGGACAGGATTACGATTATGAAGGGGCACAAAAAGCTGGAGAGAAACCGGACCCCACCACAGGACACATGACCGACAAGTATAAAATGCCGCCCCACATTACCTTCTCGAACGAGAGTATTTACAGCAAACAGGGGCAGGAGGGCGGGAAATGGAAGCAGGAGGGCGGGAAATGGCATTTCTACGCCTCGCCCTATAACCTTATGCAGCATAGCGCAGCAGAACTTCAAAACTATTTCAGAACACAAGAACCTGATTCAGTTTTGCACCTCCCGGGCCATGCGCCTAGTATGGTAAGTACGCTCACGAGAGCCCCCAAGGGCCTACCTATGCCCTCTCCGGAGGAAATAGGGATCAGACCCGAGGATTACCCTGGACATGAACCGACGACAGGACGAACCAAGTACCGCGATTATGTAACTCCCCTATCGCAAAAGGAACCTCAAGGCCAAGCGCCACCTGGACCGGAGTTTGTGACAACTCCCCCGTCATCCGCGAAAGACCGCGAACTCGCCCTCTACCCGAGCACGTTCTATGCGGCTGAGTCATGGCACCCATCTATCAAGCAGACAACCGAAGCAGTCAGGGATATATCCAAACCGCTTATGGGGGCCGCGATTGTTACCGGAGCCATTTTTAATCCCGTTGATACCGCTGTAGGACTCTTTACCTTCATGGGGATGGATGAGTTAGTCAATGTCGCCGTCGCTAAAATCAAAAAGGAGCCTTACAGGTTCCAGGGTGGTAAGGGGATCGCCGAACTTCTTGGAGCCGAAGGACTCTCAAAAGACGCCATAGACTTCGGACAGTTTGTTGTCGAGGGTATAGCGGCAGGCGGAGCGACCAAGGCCGGTAGGGGCATTCTCGGTAATATAGTCAGTTCCATAAGAGGCACGAAGGCAAAAGTCGAATTTCTTAACGACGCTGTCAAAACTGCCAAAATAGAAGGCATCTCCCCCGATGAGGCCGCCTACAAGAAGCGCCTTGCCGAGATAAGAGGCGTCGAAGAGAAACGGGCTACCGCGAGAGAACAAGCCGCCCAAATTGGCATGGAAGAGACGAGGGGCCGGGAAGCAGCAGAGCGTCACCTTGCCGCTCGTGAGGCCCAAGGCGCGGTGGCTGCCGAGAAAGAAGCCGATGTAATCAAGGGCCGTATGCTCACCCTCGCCCGGCCCACCGGAGAACCGAAGCGCACCGGAGTCCTCCAGATCGCTCCCGAGAAAGGCGCCGATACTTCCGCCGCCATCAGGGCGCAACGTCAGGCCATTTTTGACAAGCAGCGGTTTGATCGTATGATGAGGACGCCCCGGTGGTTGTGGGCTCCTGGGGATCGGGCCTTCTATGACGAGATGGTTGAAGGAAAGCCCGAGATAGAGGTCGTCGGAGGAAGAACCCAAAAAGCCCCCTCGCAGATAGACACGGAACACATACCAAGGAGCGCCGGGACGAGAACGCCCCCGACAGAGACTCCGCCGCTGGAACCGCCCGCAGGCGGCCTCCAGTGGGACGTACCTGAGAGAACCCCTACGGTCCAGACCGTGAAGGAGGCAAAGCCAAAAGCCTTCCAAACCCATGTCCGCGAGTACGGTTGGGTCGATCCTGATAAATGGGTTGCTGCCGGCTTCGACTTGGAAGACCTACCACTCGGCATGAGAAAGAAGGGAGGCAGAGGACCGGACGAGTTTACCGAAATGGAGGGAACAGTTATCCCCCACTCGCCCGAAGGCGTTTATTCGCATGAACACTTCTATAACCAGGTGATCAGGTCTGCCAGAAAAGAAGCCGTCACATACGATCAGATTGACAAAATTTCCACCGACGCTATACTAAAGGAAGGGGCCGAATATGAACGCAGAGGACTCGAAGAAGAAGCTCGAAGAAGAATACAGAGCGAAGTTGAAACCGCTGGTGCGAAAGAAGTTGATCGCCTCTCGGATGAAGAAGTTATACGGACCGCCACCGAAGACCCCGATTTCGTCAGAGAAGAAGACCTCCTAAAAACCCCCGAAGAAAAGAAATCTGAGCAGCCGTTAAGAAGCCCTGAGCTTTTCGACACCTCCAAGACCTTCGCCCTCGCCGGCGACCAGGCCGTAAAAGAATCTACCTTCAAGCCGCCCGAAGTCAAAGGGGAGAGGCTTATAGAGAGTGAGCGCCAGGGCATCGACCAGCTTGCGGAGAGGCTGAAAAAGGGCGGTACGTTCTCCGGTGAGTCCGGCCGGGTGTCCCTTGATCTCCTTGCTCCCGGCCTCCAGACCGCAAAAGAAGTGACAACCGATGTCGGCAAGCTCGTTTTTAATATGTTCTACCCGGAGAAGGGCGCATCCAAGGAGTCAGCCAAGGCGCTCTATGAATACAAGGGCCAGGTTGACAGGGAGTTAGCGACCGCAGAAATCCGGTTGAATGAGCTTGAAAGGCGCCTATCGACTCTAAGCGAACCGGATTTTGTCAACTATATTGATAAGATCAGGACCGGCAGGGCTGATGAGCTTACCGGCAATATGAAGGATTTCCACGAGATCGCAAACGTGATGTCTAACGCCATGTGGGACAAGGTTGTCGAGCTTGACCCTACGATGGAGGCACACCGGAGAGAGAATCACGCCCTCATGACCTTGCATTGGCTCACCGACCCCGAGGCGCAAAAACTTGACCCCGGCAGGCTCTTCGACGCCAGGAACCTTGAAGGCACGAAACAATTCTTGCGGAAGAGATCGGAGCTTACCGCGTCGGAGATCATCGCTCAGGGAAAGAAACTCCCTTCTCATAACCCCGTTCAGATTCTTATGCGTAATCTCAATGATGAGGCGAAGTTTGTCTATTCGGGCGAGCTTGTGAGAGACGCCATAGATCAGGACCGATGGAAGTATCTCCCAAAGGGTGAGCCTGTCCCCGAAGGATATGCACCGCTCAATGACAAGATTGCAACGGTTCACAAGAGGCTGCTTTTTCCTGAAGAACTCGAAGGTAAGGAGTACGTCGATAAAGCCGTCTACGACGGCCTGATGAAAGTGGCGGACAATCTTGGAATCACACCGGAGCGCAGGCCAAAGATAGGCGGTAAACGCCTCGGCTACGCATCGAGGACCGGGGAGACTGTGACGAAGAGTGCAACCGACCTTGGCGTACTCGGGCATGAGGTAGGCCACCAGCTTGATTTCAAATATGACCTCTGGAACAGGATCGTCAGAGAAGTCGAAGGCATTGGAAAGAAAGGCGAAGTAACGAAGACAGCGAGCGCGAAGCAGCGCGGCGTCATGCAGGGGGAGCTCCGCGCCATAGCCGATATTACGGGCGGACCGAAATACAAAACGCATAGCAAGGTAGAGAAGATCGCGCAGATGGTCGAGGCTTATGTCCATGCCCCGGACGTTATGAAAGAAGTTGCACCCGAAGTTTACAAGGCATTCGACGGCTTTATCCGTGAGCATCCCGAGACGGCCAGCCTCGCCAAGATCAGGCAGGGCCTCCAGTATCAGGAGTTGCAATACGGCATAAAGGTGCCAAAACCCGTGTTCGTCAAAAGCTGGAATGTCGTAGACGCGCAGGACAAGGTTATCAAGCAGTTTCCTCAGAAGGAAATGGCGCAGACCTGGGCCGATGAGTACGGCGGTACTCTCAAGCCTCAAGTCGGTTTTCCGGTATCAGCCGAAGCCGGTAGGTGGGTACTGCCGACAAGCGAGGCTCGGATGCTTAACAACTACCTTTCGAGGGACATGATCCGGGGAAACACGCTCGGCCAATTTGCCGTAAACGCCAAGGGCTGGTGGACCGGCATAGAGCTTATATCGGGCTTCCACTATTCCACCATAGCGCAGGAAACGCTCTCGACACGGCTTTCTCTTGGGCTTCAACAGGCGCTCAGGGGGGATTTTGAAGGACTCGCAAGAAACATCAGCAGTCCGTCAAGCTCTCTATGGCTCGGGCACATGGCGAAAGAGTACATGAAAGACCCGGAAGGGTGGCTTGCGGACCCGAAGAATCACGCCAAGATGGAAGGCTATTTCGGGAAGGATGCTCCGAAGATGGAGGCGCTTGTCGACGCCTATTTCAAAGGGGGCGGGCTCACCCACCAGGACCCTTCGTTGCGGTGGGGCCGCGACAAGATGCCTTCGGGCCTGGACATCTTCAGAGAAGGCAAGAAGGAAGGCGACCCCGTGAAACTCACCATAGGCGGGATGAAAGTTCCTTTCGATGTCGCCAAGTTCATCACCCGCGATCTTCTGTTCGAGAAGATCATCCCGAATGTGAAGTTCTCCAATTTCGCCTTGCAGTACGCCTATAACCTCAAGCAGTACGCCCATCAGATCGAGCGCGGCCAGTTGACCACGGACGAGATAGCAAGGCGCACCGTGCAATCAATCGAAAATCGCCTAGGGGAGATGAACTGGGAAAATTTCTGGCTCAACAAATCATGGAAGACCGCCCTGCAATTACTCTTCCGTTCCTACACATGGCAAGCGGGGACGTGGCGCGGATTTGGTACTGCGGCCAAAAGAATCCCCGAGCAGATCAATTTCACTTATCAGGCGATCAAGCATGGAGAGCGCCCCCCAATCGACCAAGACGTAACATGGGTTGTCGGCCTCGTAGCCGCTCACGTCGCTGAGGCGGCCTTGCTCGGATATGGGGCAGCGGCCATTACCGGCCGGCCGGAATTGAAACCGCAGAGTTGGTTTGATTATATTTACCCCAAGATTGGCCTTATGACGCGGGTTTCGATTCCCGGCTACGTGAAGGAGCCTATTTCGCTTGCCCAGAGCATCAAGAAAGACCCGTGGCATATCCCGATGAGCTACGTCGAATCGAAGTTGAGCGGGTTTATCTCAAAGCTCGGAGAACTGAGGAAGAATAAGGATTTTCACGGTAATGCCATATTCGACCCTGACGCCCCGGTAGGCGAACAGCTCAAGGACATAGCGAAACACATGATGGTCAAGCCCTTCTCGCTGACCTCCTACCAGGCAGAGAGGGAGCAAGGCGGGGGAGCAGCGCAGGCGGCTTTGTCCGCAATCGGGATTCAGAAAGCGCCCTCGTGGATTGGCAAGTCGAAAGCCGAAACGCTCACGCAAAGCCTTACGAGGCATGGCGAAGAGGGAAGGCCGAAAGAGGCGGCGGCATACTCGCAGTTGAAAAACCGGATCGTGGGGCTCCTGCGGGAGAACAAACCTATCCCGCTCGACCTTCAAAGCCAGTGGCGGAAACTCCCCGAGGCAAGACGAAACGAGATTTACGACACTGCCGAGCTTACCCCGTTACAGGCAGGATTCAAGCGCCTACCGCTGGACAGCAAAATGAAGGTTTGGGCGGTTGCAACTCCCGAAGAGAGACGGCAGCTTGAGGAAATCTACCATGAATCATTCGAGAGGAAAGCCGATACCCTGGATGATGAAGATTACGAAAAACTGGTGAGGAAGTATAGAGCGGCTGAACGATGATAAAGGAGAAACCCCATGTTTATTGAACTGACGCTATCCGATGGCTCACCCCTTTCCGTGGATAAGGAACTCATTAAGCTCTGGACCCCGACAAAGGTACTTCTGCCGAATGAGACCTTAAGCATGGGCGCTCTTGTGTGGGTCCAGGGTATCGGCAGCTATTACGTCATTGAAAGCTATGATCAGGTATCGGCTATGATGACGAGGAAAAGGGCGGTCAGGAAGCCGTCTGTCCAACCTGCAGTCGTCCTGACGATGAGAAAGCCTAAACCAAATAGGGAGGGATAACGCAATGCCAGCTCGCCCGAAAATTGATGAGAGAGAATTTCTTGAATTGCTCGACAAGGGAACATTGCCCGTAGACATTGCCCGAACTCTGAAAGTCTCCCCGGCTGCTATCACGAAGAAGCTAAAGAAGTATCGCCCCAGCCCGATTGTCCAGAAGTATATGCGAGAGCGCAGACACGATGAAGAACCCGAAGCAGACGGCAAGCAATACACCGAAAAGAAAGCTCTATATGTCGAAACCCGGCTCACGGGGAAAACCCCCTCACAGGCGGCTATGGTCGCGTATGACTGCAAAACGCCTATGAGTGCCGCTGTGATGGGCAACAGAATGGAGAAAGACCCCCAGGTAAAGAGGGCCATAGCGGACTGCCTTCTCGACGCCGGAGTGACCAATCCTTACAGGGCGTTGAAAATCAAGACTATCCTGGATGATGGCTCTTTCGACCACCAGTTGAAGGGCCTTGACCACGTTGCAAAGCTGGCTGGAGACTATGCCCCGGTAAAGATCGACATGACGATTGATCCCGGTGCTGCGACCATGGAGCTTGCGGAACTCAGGGCGAAAACAGAGATCCTGATTGCTTCCCTCAGAAGCCTAGCTGGTCAGCCTTTGGGCAGGAAGGAAATCGACGTAACGCCCCAAGGGAATCACATATAAAAAGGAGAACCAACATGAAGAAGATTACAGAGCAGCTAAAACAAAAGACCTCGCCTAATCCTGGGCCGGTAGGAAGGTATCAGCTTTTCTGGGTCCCAAACGGCGAACAGCCGTTTCTTGTGAGACTGGACACGATCACGGGCAAAGTAGAGCATGTGACGACAATTTACCCAGAAAAGCCCGACAAGCCCGAAAATAAGGTGCAAAAATGATTCCTTCATATCTTTTACGGATGGGTCCAATCACGCGGTGTTTTCAGGAAAACCAAGCCTTTCTTCCAGGTCCAGGCGGCACTTGGGCCTTTAATCCTGCATCCTCTCAGATTCCACCGGCTCCTCTTGTTATGGCTAAAGGCAAGCAACTTGTCGTTGACAACAATCTCGAACTCGCCGGTATTGATAACCAGAAGATCGATTTCTCCGGCCTCCCTCAAGGCAACCTGAAACTCGGCTCGGCAGCCCTCGCGGCCGCTTCTTCCTTTCAGCTCGCCGGTGCAGCCACTGGTCTTTCTTCAACGGCCTCCGATACTCTCACGGTCGGCACGGGTCCTACAACCTTTCACACGGCGACGGGCCTCGCCTATGCCACAAACATGGTCGTCACGGCCTATTATGCCTCTAATGTCGCGATGTTCATGCAGGGCGCAGTCACCTCATATAACACAAATACGGGTGTTCTCGTGGTGAACATAACGAATACGGGGGGATCGGGGTCTTACTCGCTATGGACAATCTCTATTTCGGGACCACAAGGGGCTACGGGTGCGACAGGTCCAGCAGGCACGCCTATTGGCAGCGGCCTCGAATGGTACTCCACAAGCCTTCCTTCCGGATGGCTCTGGCAAGATGGCTCTGCCATCTCCAGGGCAACATACGCTGGCCTTTTTGCCGTAATCGGAACAACCTGGGGAATTGGGGACGGGTCAACTACGTTCAATCTCCCTGATTCTCGTGGCAGAGTAGCTATTGGTTCCGGCCAGGGAGCAACCGCCGAAGGGGGAGGCGGAGGCACAAATAGGGTACTCGGGGTGAAAGCCGGGGCAGAGACGCATACGCAAAGCGCTGCGGAAATGTATGCTCATCAGCATTACCCGTATCTCAGTGATCCTGGGCATGTTCACTCAATCACGGCAACTGGTGGAGGCTATAGCGCAGGGGATGTTCAAACAGGCAACGTCAATTGCTACCCAATACAGTATCCGAGTACAAACTTAGCATATACCGGGATATCGGTTGCGGAATATAACCAGGGCAGCAGTTCGCCCATGACGATCATGAATCCCTTCTACGTGGCGACGAAGATTATCAGGTATCAATGAGGCTTTTTATGATATATACGACCTGGAAGAAAAGATTCTTTTTCCGCAAGATTTGGAAAGCATTTTTAAGGTGGCTTTCCAATCATGGAAACGCGATGGCATTAAACCTTCAAAAAGTGGCCCGTAAACATGAAGACATCTGATATGACCATGAACACAACCTTGACGGATGGGCAGGCCCCCCTATGGCCGGTAGGGTCCCCCGGACGGCACCGGCAGGACGCGGGCAAGAAAGGCAGGCTTGAATCTCTCTGACATCAAGACATGCCCGGACCATCGGGGCCAGGGGTGAAGGGCACAGGGACATGAAATGAAGATCGAGCTTGAAGACCTCGCAGACCTGGGCGCGTGCCTTCGGAAGATCGGCAGCAACCCTTCTCGACGGGCACAGCGGCGGGCACACCCCGAAGATGGACAAGGAACGGCAAGGCTTTTCAGGGGCGCATTGGATTACTTATCCAGTGTAGAACGGGCGAAATGAGCAAAGAGGAACGACCCGCTTCTCCTACTGAATTGTCAGTCCCTAAACTCAGTTCACGAATTATCTTGACAAACCCCTTAAGTGCGATTAAACTCAGTTCAGCCAATGAGAGAGCGCAAAAGGGGGTGAGATCGAATATGAATGAATGGACAGGAGAAGAGATCGCGGCATTAAGAAAATCGTTGAACCTCACCCAGAGGCCATTTTCTAAGGCCCTTGGAGTCTCGGAAACCTATGTCAGCTATCTTGAGAATGGAAAGCGGGAACCGTCGAAAACGCTGTGCCTTCTTTTGGACAGCCTCAAGCCGAAGGCTAAGAAAACGAGAAAAGGGAGGTAAGGGCCATGGGAATGATCTATAAGAGGGGAAACACCTTGTGGATTAAGTATTATAGGAAGGGGAAGCCTTACCGCGAGAGCAGCCATTCCGACAAGGAAGGCGAGGCCAAAAGACTCTTGAAGAAGCGGGAGGGGGAGATCGTAGAGGGCCGCTTTCAAGGGCTGCAACTCGACCGGATTAAGTTTGACGAGATTGCGGCCGACTTCATCACCGATTACAAGATGAACAAGAAGAAATCCCTTGAGCGGGCAGAAGACAGTAAGGGGCACCTTGACAAAGCGTTCACTGATTGCTTGGTAGCCGAGATCACCACTGAGCGTATAAAGGACTACATTGTTAAACGGCAGGGCCAGGGCACCGAGAGCGCCACGATCAACCGGGAGTTGTCGGCTCTCAAGCGGATGTTTTCCCTTGCCGCGAAGAGCACGCCCCCAAAGATGTTATTTGTTCCGCACGTCCCGCACCTTGCAGAGAACAACGTCCGGACCGGATTTTTCGAGTACAACGAGTATGTCAGGCTTATGGATGAGCTTCCCGATTACCTCAAGCCTGTACTCGCGATGGGCTATTTTACCGGGATGAGGAAAGAGGAAATATTAAGTCTGACCTGGAAGCAAGTAAACGTCTTCGAGCGGAAAGTCACTCTTGAGGCCGGGACCACGAAGAACAACGAGGCCCGGATAATCTATCTCACCGGGGAGCTATACGAGGCGATCCTGAATCAGAAGACGATCCGCGACTCTGCCTATCCTGCCTGTCCTTATGTTTTCTTCCGGCAAGGGCAGCGGATAAAGGACATGCGCGAAGCCTGGGGCAACGCCTGTGAGAGAGCCGGAGTGCCGGGCAAGCTGCTACATGACCTCAGAAGGACGGCCGTAAGGAACATGGTCCGGGCAGGGGTTACAGAGAAGGTCGCTATGAAGATCAGCGGCCACAAGACGCGCAGCGTATTCGACCGCTACAACATCACGAATGAGGAAGACCTTAAGAAGGCCAGTGAGCAAGTCGCCGCTCTCTACGAAGAGAACAGAGAGATCACCGACCAGGCACAGGCGGGCACAATTCCGGGCACAATTTCAATAAACAGGCACAAGTGAGCGGGGAGATATGAGCGGTAAACCCTCGAAATCATTGGTGCCGAAGGCGGGAATCGAACCCGCACGGGGTGTGAGCCCCACCGGATTTTGAGTCCGGCGCGTCTGCCTATTCCACCACTTCGGCGTCATTAAACAATAAAAGATTTCC
>Ga0187866_1001413_pt1 | contig 22852 bp, 25 predicted proteins | sample June2016WEW_11_1_3_FD_133013 | JGI IMG/M metagenome (GOLD analysis project Ga0187866, IMG submission 133013) | Peatland microbial communities from SPRUCE experiment site at the Marcell Experimental Forest, Minnesota, USA - June2016WEW_11_150 | ecosystem: Environmental > Terrestrial > Soil >...
CGGGTTTCCGGCGTGTTAGCATAGGGATTCCAGGCTCCGGGCTCCGTGCAACGGGCGGCCGTGAACCCCGCCAGGTCCGGAAGGAAGCAACGGTAACGGTGCGGTTCGTGTGCCGCGGATCACCTGGGGCCTGGTTGGCCTTCCTCACCCATGTATCAGGTCATCGCCAGGAAATACCGGCCCCAAACCTTCTCCGAGCTGGTGAACCAGGAGCACGTCCGCACCACGCTCGAGCACGCCATCGCGCAGAACCGCGTCGCGCACGGCTACATCTTCTCCGGGCAGCGGGGCACGGGAAAAACCACCGTCGCGCGCATCCTGGCGCGCTGCCTGAATTGCATCCAGGGGCCCACCACCGCCCCCTGCGGCGCCTGCGCGAGCTGCCTGGAGGTCTCCGCCTCGAACGCCCCCGACGTCATCGAGATCGACGCCGCCTCCAACCGCGGCATCAACGAGATGCGCGAGCTGCGCGAGAATGTGCGTTACCGGCCCGCCCGCGACCGCTACAAGGTCTTCATCGTCGACGAAGCCCACCAGATCACCAGCGAGGCCTTCAACGCCTTGCTCAAGACTCTCGAGGAGCCGCCCGAGTGGGTGGTGTTCGTGCTGTGCACCACCGAGGCGCACAAGATCCCCGCCACCATCGCCTCGCGCTGCCAGCACTTCAGTTTCCGCTCCGTGGATTTCGACGAGATCCTGGCCCGCTTGCGCTGGATCTGCGAGCAGGAAGGCATCCAGGCCGACCCGGAGACCTTCTCCGTGCTGGCGCAGGTGGGCGAGGGCAGCGTGCGCGACTCGCTTTCGGCCCTGGACCAGGCCATCGCCTGCTGCGGGACCACCCTCAACGCGGCCGAAGTCCGCAATCTGCTCGGCGCCTTCTCGCTCGACTCGCTCGCGCAGATTACCCAGACGCTCACGGACCGCAGTTCCTCGCGCATGCTGGAAATTGTGGACGAGCTGGTGCGCAACGGCCATCACTTGCAGCACTTCGTGCGCGAGCTGGCGCGCTATTTCCGCAACCTGCTGGTCACCAAGATCGCCGCCGCCAACCACCGGCTCGTCGCCGCCTCCGACCAGGAGCGCGAGCGGCTGTCCCAGATCGCCGCCTCCTTCTCCGAGCAGGACCTCACCCGTTACTTGCAGCTCACCCTCGACCTGTTCCGCGACTTGCAGTTCTCCTGGCAGCCGCGGCTGCATTTGGAGCTCGGGCTGGTCCGGCTCGTCGAGGCCGGCAAGCTCGTGCCCATCGAGGAAGCGCTGGCCAGCCTCGCCTCCGGCACGCCGGTTACTCCCACTCCAAGGCCCGCGGGCGGTGGTCTCCAGCAACGGCTCGTCGGCGCGCTCCACGAGCTTGGCATGGCCTTCACCGCCGATGCCGTAGAACACTCGCGCCTGGTCGAGTCCGGCGCCGAGCTTCAGTTCACCACGCCCCAGCAATTCATGCTCGGGATGCGCGTGAGCGACCTCGAAAAGGCCGTCAAGCACTTGAACGCCGGCAAGTGGAAGATCAAGGTCGTCCCCGGCGGCGAAGCTGCTGCGACGCAGCCCCAGGCCACCAACGATGACGCCACCCGCCGCGCCCTGGCCCACCCGGAAGTGCAGCGCTTCCGCGAGGTCTTCCCCGGCGCCGAGGTCCGCGTCGTCCGCAAAACCGGCGCCCACAAAACCGGGGACAGTCACCCTGTTTCCGGGTTTTCCACCGACCCAGGAGAGGTCCCATGAAAATGCCCGGCAACATGCAGTCGATGATGAAGCAGGCCCAGCTTATGCAGCAGAAGCTGCAAGATGAAATCGCGCTGATCCGCGTCGAGGCCTCCGCCGGCGGCGGCATGGTCACCGTGAAGATGGACGGCCAGAAAACCGTGCTGGGCGTCAAGATCGATCCCGAGGTGGCCGGCGACGTCGAGATGCTCCAAGACATGATGATGGCGGCCTTCAACGAGGCGGCCAAGAAAGTGGATGAGGAAGCGCAGCAGAAGACCCGCGCCATGCTGGGCGGGATGGGCCTCCCGCCAGGACTCTTCTGAATGCCCGATTACGCCGAGCCGCTAGCCCGCCTGATCCAGGAATTCAAGCGCCTTCCGGGCATCGGGCAGAAGTCGGCGCAGCGCCTCGCCTTCCAGGTGCTGCGCTGCCCGCGCGAGGACGCCGAGCGCCTCGCCCAGGCCCTGCTGGACGTCAAGGACAAGCTCGGGCTGTGCACGGTATGCAACAACATCAGCGACGGAGAGATGTGCCCGATCTGCTCCGACCCGGCCCGCGACACTTCTGTCCTCTGCGTGGTCGAGGAGCCCCATAACATCCTTCCCTTCGAGACCACGCGCCAGTTCTCCGGCCTCTATCACGTCCTCCACGGCGCCATTTCGCCGCTCAAGGGCATCGGTCCCGAGCAGCTCCGCATCAAGAGCCTCATCGAACGGCTCCAGCCCGGCAACGTGCGCGAGATGATCATCGCCACCAACCCCACCGTGGAAGGCGAGGCCACCGCGGCCTACCTCTCCAAGCTCATCAAGCCGCTCGGCCTCAAGGTGACCCGGATCGCCATGGGCATTCCGGTGGGCAGCGACCTCGAGTTCGCCGACGAGGTCACCCTCACCAAGTCCCTGGAGAACCGCCGGGAGATGTAGATCGGGCTACACTGGAAGAGATTGGCAAGGAGGAGCTTGAATATGAAGAGAATTGCGATCGTTGTGCTCGCGGCGTTGGTGTTCGCCGCAGTTTCCATGGCCGCGTCCTGGACCGGCTGGATTTCCGATGAGAAGTGCGGCGCCAAGGGGGCCAACGCGGCACACGCCGACTGCGCCAAGCACTGCATCAAAGCCGGCATGAAGCCGGTGCTCGCCACCGATGCCGGGCAGGTGTTCAACATCGCCAATCCGGACAAAGTGACGCAGTACGCCGGCGAAAAAGTCGAAATCATCGGCCACGAGACCAACGGCGTCATCGAGGTCAAAGACGTGAAGCCGGTGGCCAAGCCGAGTCCAACGAGCTAGCGCCCGACCTTCCGGTAGGATAAGGCTCCAGCCTTGTCCTGCCGCCTTTTCCATCTGAAAGGATCACCATGCGCGCTATCCTCGCGTTTCTCTGCCTCGCCGCCGCCGCTTTCTCCCAGCAGCCCGAGGCCCGCATCAAGATCGACACCGAGCGCACCATCGGCGAGGTGCATCCTCACCTGTTCGGCAATTTCGCCGAGCACCTCGGGCGAGTGATTTACGGGGGCATCTACGAGGAAGGCAGCCCGCTTTCCGACGCTCAGGGCTACCGCAAAGACACCATGAAGGCGGTCCAGGAACTGGGTGTCTCGATCCTGCGCTGGCCGGGCGGCAACTTCGTCTCCGGCTACAACTGGAAGGACGGCATCGGCCCGAAAGACCAGCGTCCGGCGCGGCCCGACTACGCTTGGGGCGGCGTCGAGACCAACCGCTTCGGCACCGATGAGTTCCTGCAATACTGCGAGCGCATCGGCGTCGAGCCTTACATCTGCATCAACGCCGGCCTGGGCACCATCGAGGACGCCCGCAACTGGGTCGAGTACTGCAACGGAGACCGGAAGACTTACTGGGCCGATCAGCGTCGCAAGAACGGCCGCGAGAAACCCTACGGCGTCAAAGTCTGGGGTCTCGGCAACGAGCTCGACGGCCCCTGGCAGTTGGGACACAAAAGCGCCGAGGACTACGCCAAGTTTGCGCTGGAGGCCGGCAAGGCCATGCGCTGGACCGATCCTTCGATCAAGCTGATCGCCAGCGGCTCCTCGAATTTCGGCGCCGACTGGATCGGCTGGAACCGCACCGTGCTCGAGAAGACGCGCGACGTCATCGACTACCTCTCGCTGCACACCTACATTGGAAATCGGGAGAATAACTTCGAGCAGTTCCTGGCAGCGTCGCAGAACATCGAGCACTACATCAAGGTGACGGAGGGGCTCATTGACGCGGCGCAATCGGGCCAGCGCAATCCGCGGCCCATCTACATCGCCTACGACGAGTGGAATGTCTGGTACCGCGCGCGCGGCGGCGGGCCGGGCGTCAAGGGCCTGGAGGAAATCTACAACTACGAGGACGCGCTGGCCATGGGCATGTTCTTCAACGCCTTCTTCCGCCACGCCAACATCGTCAAGATGGCCAACCTGGCCCAACTGGTGAACGGCATCGCGCCCATCTTCACCAACAAAGAGGGCCTGTTCCTTCAGCCCATCTACTTCCCCATCGCCGAGTACGGCAAGCAGCGCGGCAACATGTCGCTGGACCTCTTGGTCTCCTCGCCCACTTATCAGGTCCCCAACCGCCCGCCGCTCGGCTATCTCGACGTCTCCGGCACTTACAACGCCAAGGACGGCGCCGTCTATCTCAATGTGCTCAATCGCAGCGAGAAGATGGATATCGCCGCGCGCATCGACAACGTCGCCGGAAAGCTGGACGGCGAAGTCGGCGTCTGGGAAATGAGCCAGGACGATCTCAAGGCCACCCATACCTTCGGCAACGACAGGAAGGTGCGGCCAACCGTCGGCACCATCGCCGCCGCGGTGGATAACAACGGCCTGACTTACAAGTTCCCCAAGCACTCCCTGACCATTCTCCGGCTCAGGGTGAAGTAACATGATTCGCAGAGCTCTTTTCGCGTTCGTGTTTTCCGCCGCGCTGTTGCTCCCGGCGCAAACCTATCAGGAGCGCATCGACGCCGCCATGAAGCGCATCGACCAGACCATCGCCCGCGGGCCGTTCCAGGCCACCTGGGAATCGCTCGAGACCTGCCAGCCGCCGCAGTGGTACCTGGACGCGAAGTTCGGAATCTTCATCCACTGGGGCGTCTATTCCGTCCCAGCCTTCGGCAGCGAGTGGTACCCGCGGAATATGTATCTGGCGGGCACGCCGGAATTCAAACACCATCTCGAGAAGTACGGTCCCCAATCCAAGTTCGGCTACAAGGACTTCATTCCGATGTTCCGGGCCGAGAAGTTCGACGCCAACCGCTGGGCCGAGCTGTTCCGCAAGGCCGGCGCGCGATACGTCATGCCGGTGGCGGAGCATCACGACGGCTTCCCGATGTATGACTCCGACCTCACCGAGTGGTGCGCCGCCAAGATGGGGCCGAAGCGCGACGTGGTGGGAGAGCTGGCCGCCGCCGTCCGCAAGCAGGGCCTGCATTTCACCGCCTCCTCGCACCGCGCCGAGCACTGGTTCTTCATGGAGGGCGGCATGGCCTTCGATTCCGACGTGCGAGACCCGCACTACCTTTCCTTCTACGGCCCTGCGCAACCCAAGCGCCTGCCCGGCGCCAAGCAGGACAACCAGCCCAATGAGGCGCATCTGAAGGACTGGCTGGCGCGCACCTCCGAGATTGTCGAGAAGTACCGGCCCGAGGTCGTCTGGTTCGACTGGTGGATCGAAGAGCCGGCCTTCCGGCCCTACTTCCAGAAGTTCGCCGCCTACTACTACAACCGCGGCGCGGAGTGGAACAGCGGCGGCGTGGCCATCAATTACAAGCTCAATGCCTTCCCGGATAAGGCCGCCGTGCTGGATATCGAGCGCGGCAAGCTTTCCGCCATCCGGCCGTTGTTCTGGCAGACCGACACTTCGATCAGCCTGAAATCCTGGGGCTACATCGACAACGACACCTTCCGCTCTCCCGACTCTCTGGTGGACGACCTGGTCGATATAGTCAGCAAGAACGGCTGCCTGCTGCTGAATGTCGGCCCCAAGCCCGACGGCACGATCCCGGATCAGGCCGAGAAGATCCTGCTCGAGATGGGCCGCTGGCTGGCCGTGAACGGCGAGGCCATCTATGGCACGCGGCCCTGGAAGGTTTTCGGGGAGGGCCCCACCCAGGTGGTGGGCGGTTCCTTCAAGGACACCGCCAGCAAGCCCTTCACGGGCGAGGATTTCCGCTTCACCACCAAGCGCGGCACGCTGTACGCGATCGCGCTGGCCTGGCCCGAAAACGGCAAAGCCGTCATCAAGGCGCTGGCTGCCGGCTCGCCGCACCTCACGCGTAAGATCCGCTCGGTCGAGCTGCTCGGCTCGAAAACGAAGCTGAAGTGGGCGCGCACCGCGACCGGGCTCGAGATCGACCTGCCCGCCGAAAAGCCCGGCGATTACGCCTTCGCCTTCAAGATCCGATAGCTACGATGGGCCTGCAACGTTTCTTCGCGGCGCAGTTACGCAAGCCCAGCGGCCTGCTCGGCTCGATGATCGTGGCGAGGGCCATGAACACGGCAAACCAGCGCCTGGTGAACACCGCGATCGAGTTGCTCGATCTCCGGCCGGGCGATGCCGTGCTCGATATCGGTTTTGGAGGCGGACAGTCGCTGGTGGCAATGGCGGGCCGGGTGACGCAGGGCCTCGTCGTCGGCGTCGACTATTCTCCCGAGATGGTCGCGCGCGCCGGAAAGCGCATCCGGCGGCTGGGCCTGGATTCGCGCGTCAGGCTTTGCCTCGGCGATGCCGCTAGGCTGCCCTTTCGCGACCAATCGTTCGACAGGGTCATAACGGCCAACACCATCTACTTCTGGCCTGACCTGGGCGCGGGCCTCCGCGAGATCGCCCGGGTGACCAAGTCGCGGGGCCGGCTGGCGATCGCCCTGCGGTCGCGCGCATGCATGTCACGCTGGTCCTTCACCAGACATGGCTTCACGCTCTATGACCCCGAGCAAGTGGCCGCGGCGATGGCCGCCGCCGGTTTTCCAGCGCCGACGATTGACCACCGCGATCGAGACAAGACGGCTGACATCGTAGTGGTCCTGGGAGAGCGGCCCTGATTATTTCCTGGGAAAGCCGCGCAGGTATTGACGCGGAACCTCGGCCTCCCGGCCCAGCTTCCGGGCGGCGTGCAGGGGCCAATAGGGACTCCGCAGGAACTCGCGCGCCAACAGAACCAGGTCCGCCTGCCCGCCGCGGATGATGTTATCGGCCTGCTCGGGTTCGGTGATCAGCCCCACCGCTCCGGTCAGGATGCCGGCTTCGCGCCGGATGCGCTCGGCGAACCCAACCTGGTAGCCGGGCGCGGCCGGGATGCGCGCCTCCGGGCTGGCGCCCCCCGACGAGCAGTCCACCAGATCGACGCCGCACTCGCGCAGGCGCTTGCCAAGCTCCACGGATTCGTCGAGATTCCAGCCGCCTTCCATCCAGTCGGTGGCCGAAATCCGCAGGAAAAGGGGAAGCGTGTCGGGCCACGCGGCACGCACCGCTCCGGCAACCTCGCGCACCATGCGGGTCCGCGCGTCGAAGCTCCCGCCGTACTCGTCCGTGCGATGATTCGAGAGCGGCGAGAGGAACTGGTGCAGTAGGTATCCGTGGGCACTGTGAATCTCGACCACCTCGAAGCCGGCCTCGCGGGCGCGTCGTGCCGCCTGCGCAAACGCCCCGACGATGACGCGAATCTCCGCGACGCTCAGCTCGGCGGGAACCGGATCCGCGGGCCGGAAAGGAATCGCGCTCGGCGCCACCGTCTGCCAGCCGCCGGCTTCCGCAGGGATCGCCCCGTCGCCCGTCCAGGGCGCCTGCGTGCTCGCCTTGCGGCCGGCGTGCGCAAGCTGAATCCCCGGAACCGCGCCCTGCTCCTTCACGAACCGCGCGATGCGCGCCAGGCCCTCGATGTGCTCGTCCTTCCAGATGCCGAGATCGACTGGCGAGATGCGTCCCCGCGCTTCCACCGCGCTGGCCTCGGCGATCACCGCCCCCGCGCCGCCCACCGCCCGGCTCCCAAGATGCACCAGGTGCCAGTCGCTGGCGAAGCCATCCTCGGCCGAATACTGGCACATCGGCGAAACGGCGATCCGGTTCCGAAAACCGACGCCGCGAATCGTGAGTGGCGCGAAAAGATGTAGATCCGGTTCCATGCTTCGAGTATGCACCGAGCGGTCCACACTGCCTTCGCCGCCAGGTTTCATGCTATCATGCGGTTGAAAGGCATGATATGGCCGTCGAGGTGAAAACGATCGGATCCAGTGGGCAGATCTCCATCGGGAAGCAGCACGCCGGCCGCACCGTGACGCTCGAGGAGATCGAAGAGGGCGTCTGGCTGGTCAAGGCTGCCCGGGTGATTCCGGAGAATGAATTGTGGCTCCACAGTCCGCCTGCCACCGAGACTCTGGCCCGGGCCCTCGAGTGGGCCGAGCGCAACCCGCCCAAGGTATCCGACCTGGACAAGCTGGCGGCGAAGCTGAAGAGGCGCCGCTAGACGCGTCCGTTTCGCCATGGATCGAATCCTGCTGGATCTGAACAATCCGGTGTTCCAGGAGACCTGGTTTGCCTTGCAGCGCGCGGAGGCGCTGTCGGTGCTCGCGACCCTCAGGAAAGTCCGCCAGATGGACTGGAACCAGCTCTACCGGGACCGGGGGTTGCGTTGGGAGGCCATTCTCTCCCGAACCGGACCAGCCGGCCAGCGCCTCTATAGCCTTCGAGTAACGAGAAGGGTTCGGGCCATCGGCTACCGGGATGGGGACTTCTTGCGGCTCCTGTCACTCCACCCCGATCATGACTCCGCCTACTAGGAGCCGCGACCGTGAGTGCCCTATTCCCCTAGTCGTGAGAGCATTTGTTTGGCCCTCGATCCCATCGGCGAATCGGGTGCGATCCGGATCATCTGTTTGAGTTGCTCCACCGCCTTCTGGCGCTCCCCGGATTTGAAATACACTCCGCCCAGGTTCCAGCGAGCTTCCATGAGTTTCGGCATGCATTGAATGGCCTTCTCGAGTATGGGCCGGGCACCCCGGACCATACTCGAGACGTCATTGCGGTTCGGAAGCCCCGTGGAAGTCAGCCGAGGTCTGGCTCAGGGGCAATTCCGTATCTTCGCTGATAGCCATCGTTGATGCTCTTTCCTGACTTCCAGAACTCGTTGACCGTAGCAGACATCTCGGGGTCACTGCTAATACCGCCATCGAAGCACCTGTCGAACGCCTTCAAGATCACACCATGCACGGCAGCAAGCATGATGAAGTGCCGCTCAGCCTCGCGCGCATCTCGATGGAAGTAGTTCAGGACGATCACACCACCGCCGTCCGGTTTCCGGCGTTCAGCCCAGTCGAGGCTGCTGTAGTACTCCGGCGTGAAGTGGACGTAGGCGTCCGAGAGAATTCCGAGGAACCTGTCAAGGTCTTCCACAACAGGATCCGCCTTCAGGTCCTTGAACTGTACGTGGAACGGCCTGGGCTTCTCATTCTGTTGTCGCCTGATCCATCGGTCGTGCCGTTCCGGGAACGAGACCCACTGCTGCGCGTTATCGTCGTTTAGCTTGACCGCCAACGCGACCTTAGCGGCCTCGACAGCTCTGCGGGTGATTCCGACAGAGTCGTCGGGCTGCGATTGGGCGATGAGGGTCGCCGCGGCCAGCATCGACTTGTGGCAGATGAGAAGAAGTCGCCCGAAGATCTGAGGTGTGTCCGGATTATGCCTGTCGATGATCGTGCGGTACGCTTGGTCGAGTGTGCCGACCAGTTCCCGAAAGATCTCCCCTTGGCAACCCCGATCAAAGTTGTCCTTCTGTGCCTGGATGAACCGGTGCATTCTGTCAGCCTCTGGATTCCTGCCGCCAAACGGTTCGCCGAATACGCCATGCTTTCACGTTGAGTATACGACGGGCACGGTCGAGGAAGGCCCCACATTGGGGGGTGCTCCAATCTACTGCTCCTATTCTGGTATCCACGTGAACGGTGTCCACAAAGCCGGCTTTGAGTACGTGCACTTCTTGCAGTCGAACTTTGCTCCATGGGGCGGCCCGAAACCACGGCCTTCGATCCGGTTTGGGTTCACGCTGTTAAACTCAATTTGGTTCTGGAGATTGCACCGGTTATACTTCGGAGAACCGTCCCATGCTGAAGGATAACTGCATGTGAAGCCGAATCGAATGACGCCTCTGTAAACGCCGCTCGAGTCCTTCTTCAGTTCGTAACTATCGAACTCCATCTTGCGCTGCTCTTCGGTCAGAACGGTTTCCGCGTAAATGAAGTCACCCTCAAATCGCACCCGACGCACCTTGCCCGTAGATAACGACTTCCAGAGACTCGAATATCCAGAGGACTTGAAGACATCGGGCTTCGTCGCGGCCAGACTTGCCCTAAGTTCGTCGAGGCTCAAAGGCTTCTGGGCGTTGTCAAGCATGCCGCGCAAATAGTTGATCGGCACAACAAAGTTCAGGCCTTCAGATCCCCTTAGCTTGGCAGTGACGATTCCGATAGCCTGACCACGAGCGTTAAGCAAGGGGCCGCCGCTGTTGCCAGGATTCACCGCTGCGTCAGTCTGAATCACCTTGTAGCCCGCACCCGATGGCTCGTCTCTGATGGCGCTGACCACGCCAGTTGTGACGGTACCTCGAAGGCCCCGGGGGCTACCGATCACAACGACGGGCTCGCCAGTCTTGACGTCGTTAGAATTGCCGAGTTCGACGACTGGGAGATCGAACCCCGCGATCTTGATGATCACAAGATCCTTCCGGTCGTCAAATGCAACTATTGAGACGGCATCATAGATTTCTCCGCTCGCAATCTGAACGCTCGCGCTTTTCAAGTCACGGATCACATGGAGGTTGGTCGCAATCTTTCCGTCGCGACTGACGATTACGCCACTGCCGAGGACGGTCCCGGTGCTGGCTTCTCCCTTGATGAGTACCACGCCAGGCGAAACCTTGGCCACGATTTCGGCACTATTGAAGGACGACTGCGCGCTCGCGGCAGCAGCGGCCGCAAACAGCCCCAACACGAGTTTCATGAATCGATCCTTTCGGATCAGATTATACTGCAACAGTCCGAGGTGCAGCGTGGATTCGCGAGGCCTCGCCGCGCGGTCAGCGCTTCCGCAGCACCGCTATTTGCCCCTGGCGGGCGTAGTCGATGGCCTCCGCCAGGATGCGGGCCGATTCCTGGGGCGCGTGAAAGCCCATGGAATTCTCGGCGTTGACGAAATCCACGCGCCACTGAGCCTTGCGTTGGAGTTGGAGCGCGGCCTCGGTGGCGCCGCCGGCCTTGAGGTCATCGATCAACGCGACCAGCGCGTCCTCCGCGCGCGAGAGCAAGGCCGCGTGGCGGTCCTGGATGGCCTCGACCCGCGCCTTCATCTCCGACGCCGGGAACGGATGGCAGGTCAGGCAGGAGCGCTCGATATCGAGCAGCGGGCTGCGCACGTTGTGGTCGCTGATCTTCATGGCGCCCTGCCGCAGGTAGGGCATATGGCAGTCGGCGCAGGAAACGCCGCTGCGCGCGTGGATGCCCTGGCTGTAGGTCTCGAATTCCGGGTGCTGCGCCTTGAGCACCGGCGCGCCGGTTTCGCCGTGCTTCCAGTCGCTGAACGAGATCCGGTCGTAGTAGGCCTCGATCTGCTCCATCTTCAACCCCTGCGCCCACGGGTAGGTCACGATCTTGCGCTCACCGGCGAAGTAGTACTCGACGTGGCACTGCCCGCACACGTACGTGCGCATCTCCTGCCGGCTGGCCATGGTGTTGGGATCGTAATTCTCGACGCCCTGGCTCTTCTTCAGCGCCTTGACGGCATAAAGGAAGGCCGGCCGCGTCACGCGGAGCTGCATGGTCTTCGGGTCGTGGCAATCCAGGCAGGCGATGGCGTGGTCCACCAGTTTGCGCGCCTCGCGGAACGGCATCGCGGAGACGATCTCGAAGCCCTTGAGGACGTCGCCGCCGCCCGCCTTGCGATACGCCGGAAGAATCGAGGCGTGACACTGGAGGCAACTGCCGGGCTGCGGCCGTTCCTTGGTGCGCCGGGTGTTGTCCTGGTCCTGGAGCGACCAGGCGTGGCCGCGCGCCTTGTTGTACTCGAGTTCGAAGGCGTACCCGGCGAAAATGCGCTTGAGCCGCGGGTCCTTGTCCAGGTGCGAGAAGGGCACGCTGCCGCCGTACTTGGTGGCCTGCATTTCCCTGGTGCGCTTGAAGCCGTCGTACTCGCGCGGGAAGTTCTTGCCCCACTCGGCGGGCTCGACCGTGTCCTCGGTGAGTTTCACCACCTCGACGAAAACGTCTCGCGCCTCCCGCTTGCGCTGGTTGATATTGATCAACAACAGCACGACGACGCCGATCAGCACGATACCGGCCAACTCCAGATAGGTCCAGCGGCTCAGCTTCATCCATTCATCTCCTGGGGCCGTGGCCCACTCCGGCGTGGCAGCGCACGCAGTCCTCCTCCGGCATTTGGGCGGCCATGTCGAGGTGGCAGCGCAGGCAGTTGGCGCGCAGTTTGCCGGCGTTCGCTGGCCGGATGCGTATGGGGTCGGGAAAATCCTGCAACGTGAACCGCAGCGAGTGGTTCCACCCGTTTTCCGCCTTGGTCAGGTACTTCCCAGCCAGCGCGTGCGGCGTGTGGCAGTCGTTGCAGACGGCGCTGCCGTGGTGGCTCGCCCTCTGCCAGGAATCGAAGTACTCGCGCATCACGTGGCAGTTCGCGCACGCGGCCGGATCGTTGCTGAAGTAGGAGTACCCCTTGGCATACACGAACGTATAGACGCCCAACCCGAGAGCGGCCCCCACCAGCGCACTGAGAACGGCCCGGCCTCCTTCCCTGCCAGTCATCCGCACCATTGTATGAGATCGGTGCGGGCCACGCTATAATGATTCAGTTCTCGATTGCTCCGGCAAGGAGGGATTCATATGCGAAACAAGGTGACAGTAGTCGGCGCGGGGAATGTTGGGGCCAATTGTGCGCTCCGGATCGCGGACCAGGAACTGGCGGACGTCGTGGTGGTGGACATCCTCGAGGGCGTCCCTCAGGGCAAAGGACTCGATCTGCTGCAATCCGGTCCGGTTCAGGGCTATGACGTCCTGGTCACTGGCGCCAACAATTACGAGCCGACCGCTAACTCGGATATCGTTGTCATCACCGCGGGCTTCCCGCGCAAGCCGGGAATGAGCCGCGACGACCTGCTCATGGCCAACTACAACATCGTCAAGCCGGCCACCGAGCAGGCGGCGCAGTACTCTCCGAATGCAATTCTGATCGTAGTGACCAACCCCCTGGACGCAATGTGCTGGACCGCGTTCAAGGTCTCGGGCTTCAGCAAGAACCGGGTCGTCGGCATGGCCGGCATCCTCGACACCGCGCGCTTCCGGGCCTTCATTGCGCGCGAGCTCGACGTTTCCGTCGAGAACATCACCGCCATGGTACTGGGCGGGCACGGCGACACCATGGTCCCGCTAGTTCGCCTGACCAACGTCTCCGGCATCCCGCTCACCGAGCTGCTGGATGAAGCAACCATCGCCCGCCTGGTCGAGCGCACCCGCAACGGCGGCGCCGAGATCGTCAAGCTGCTGAAGACGGGCAGCGCTTACTACGCACCCTCGGCCGCGGCCGTCGAGATGGTCGAATCCATCCTCAAAGACAAGAAGAAGGTGCTTCCCTGCTCCGCCTATCTCGAGGGCGAATACGGTATCCACGGCGTGTTCGCCGGGGTGCCGGTGAAACTCGGCGCGGCGGGAGTCGAGAAGGTCTACGAGGTGAGCCTCACGCCCGAAGAGCAGGTCCAGTTCGGCAAGAGCGCGGCCGCGGTCTCCGAACTCATCGAGGTGCTGACCCGCACGGCTCGGTAAGCGCACGTAACTACAGGACATCATAGCCGAGCCGCGACCGTCAGGGAGCGGTCCCAAGACTGTGCAGCGTGGGGCGGACTTTAGTCCGCGCGGGACTTCAGTCCCGCTAGGTGGCGATCCGAGAATTCCTGAAGTGGAATACAGCGGTAGTCTCCGGAGGCCAGTCCATTCCGGAAGCCGCTAATCCCTGCCGGTCCGCCCTTGCGCTCCAGATCGTCGGCGCTGCCGAGGACGGCTTTGTCGCTTTCGAGCAGCAGTTTCGCTTCCTCTACGCGAACCCCGCGGCCGAGCGATTGCTCGGGATGAAAAAAGCCGGGCTGATAGGGCGTTGCCAATGGGAAGCTTTCCCCATCACCGCCGCCACGCCATAAACGAGCGCATCGCCGTTGACCTGAAGAGCTTCGAGGAGCCGCGGGAGAAGTGGTTCGACGTCCAGACTGGGTCTCTGACCGCCTGAATAAATTCTATAAAACAGTTGCATATTGGAATGTTTTGGTGCATCACGCCGTATGCCGCGACGCCCAATCTCCATCCAAGTCAAGCCGAAGGATCTCGTCGGCATCGAGCGGTTCCTGCGAGCCGGAGTTCGGCAGGTGCGCGTCCTCCTGCGCGCCCTCGCGCTCCGGCAGCTCGCCCAGGGAGCCGCCGCGCCCCGAGCCGCGGAAGCGCTGCCCCTCACTCCGAAAGCCGTCCGCCAGATCGCCACCGTTACAACCGTGGTGGCCTGGACCGCGCCCTCTACGACCAGCAGCGGCCCGGCGCTAAGCCGCTTCTGGACGCTTCCCAGGAGCAACGCGTCGTCGCCATGGTCTGCGGCAAACCGCCGGAAGGGCGGGCGCGTTGGACCGTGCGTTTGGTGGCCGAGGAGGCCGTCAAGCGCAGGTTGGATCCCCGCGCGGGGCGAGAGACCATCCGGGTGCTGCTCGAAAGCCACGAGTTGAAGCCGTGGCGGGAAAAAAGTGTGCGCGTGGCGGAACTGGACCGCAAGTACATCGAGAGAATGGAGGACGTTCTGGCGGTCTATGAGAAGCCTTACCAGCCGGCCGAACCGGTGCTTTGCCTGGACGAGGAACCCGTGTCGCTGCACGCCGGCGTGCGCCCGCCCCGGCCGGCCAGACCCGGAAAGCCGGCGAGGCCGGACAACGAGTACAAGCGCTGCGGCACGGCCAACGTGTTTGGCGCCGTGGAGCCGAAGGCGGGCCGGCGCTTCACTACCGCGACTCCCGACCGCTCGGCCGCTCAGTTTGCCCATGTGGTGAGTGACCTGGTCGAGCAACATCCCGCCGCGCGGACCATTCACCTGGTCGTGGACAACCTGAATATCCACTGCCGCAAGTCGCGTGCACGATGAAGGCTTCCGGCGAGATGGAATAATCGCGCACTTCAGGCCCGCGGGACGACCTCGCCTGACCTCAACGGGGCTCGATGGTGTCCAACATCTGGCGCGCCTGTTCGGCATGCGGACCATTGGGGGCCAGACGCAGGTAGGTCTCGAACGCCTCGCGCGCACGCGATACCCCGCGAAATCTGCCGTCAGCGGAGACCTTGGCCTGAGCCATCAACCACACGCCGTATTGGTAATGGGACTCGGCGTACGCCGGGTTCGCCTCGATGCTTCTGCGAAAAGCCCGCCCGGCCTCAGGGGTGTGTCCCGAGTTCACCAAAATCGCGCCCAGATTGTAGAAGTACTGCCCGGCGTTGGCTGGTTCGAGCCGGGCGGCCTCCTCCAGTTGTGTCCAGGCTTCCTCCAACTTCCCGGACTTGGCCAGGGCGATCGCGTAGTTGTTCCGGTAGGCGCCCTCCTGCGGCTTGAGTTGCACGGCTTTAGCGAGAGCGTCTTCGGCCGGCGCAAGCGAGCCCACGCCGGTGTAAGCCGCGGCCAGGTTAGCCCAGATGGCATGCTGGCTGGGGTCGATGGCTAAGGCGCGGCGGAAGGCGGCGATGGCCGCGCGGTAATCCTTGGCCCTCGCCGCTGCCAGCCCCTCGTTGAAGGCGGCTTCCACGGCTCGTCTGGACGCACCCGGGTCACTCGAGCGATCCTGCCGTTCCCGCAGTTCCTTGAGCCGGCCGAGATCTTCGGCCAGGTCATCCCGATCCCGAGCGACCAGACGACTCCTTTCGACGATGGCAGTCAGGCCGCTTATGATCTCGCTCAGGATCTCTCGATCGAAGCGTCCGCCTTCCCACGCCGATTGGAACTCCGCGATCCTGTTCCGCACGCGGTTGAACCGGCGCATCTCGTCTTCGGAGAAGGAATTCACATCTCGCGCCACGCGGTCCAGGTCGGCGCGGACCCGGTCCAGAATTCCCCGGCCGCTTCCGCGGTACTGATTGCCCTGGTCCGGCTGCCGAGTCCCGCCCGGAGCGCAGGTCAATTTGACGACCGCCGGATCGCCCACTTGTGTTTTCACTTCGACGGCACTGTCCGCGTCCGCCTCGCAGAATACGCGGAAGACGCCTACGGGCAGGCCGGCATAGAAGAACCTGCCGTTACTGCTGCTGCGGGCAGGATAGACGCCCCGAAGGTCCTGACGTTCGATCCTGAGGGAAACACCGCCGAGGGGCCGATGATCCTGGTCCTCGACCGTGCCCTCGATTACAGTCGTCTGAGCCCAGGCCGACAGCGTCAGCAAAGCGAGCGTACCCGGGAGAACAGCGAATCGTGGCAGCGTGGCGAACATGCACAAATTATATACAAAAATGTTAGGTCACCCCAGTACCGTGGAAATCGAGGCTAGCCCGGCGCATCCACACGCCCCGGCGCGACAGGCGCGCACTGTCGCGGCAAAGTGAGAGTTTACACGCATGCTCGGTCGAATGCTGGTACACTCATGAGTTTGCGCCAGCGGTTGCCGTTCGCGCCCAGAGAATTAAGGATCTGCAATGAGCGCCCTCCAAGTCCCCGCCAAAACCACTCTGCTCGTCGCCGATGACGATCAAGGTGTCCTCCGGTTTGTCTGTAGCGTGCTCGAACGCGACGGCCACAGCGTGATTCCGGCGCACGACGGCTCTGAGGCTCTCGCGTTGGCGCAGAAGTACGGCCAGGACATCCGCGTGCTGCTGACGGACGTCCGCATGCCGGGGCTCGACGGGCGCGCGCTTGCGGATGCGGTTGTCCGCCTGCACCCGCACATACGCGTCATCTACATGACCGGCTTCTCGGAAGAACGGTTTGAGCGCGGCGCGGTGGCCCTACGGAAGCCGTTCAGGCCGGAGGAGCTCAAGTCTGCCGTAAGCCGTTCATCTGCATGCTGCCCGGCGTAGACTGCATAGTCCTTCTACTTCCTCCGCCTGCCGTCTTTCCCCCCGGAAGCTCCTGGAACTTACTCCGGCCTTCGGTGTCTAACTAGTCGGGTAGTGGAAAGGAGGCCGCAAATGTTCGAGCAGAGCATTCTCAAAGGCGCAACGAAAACGCGCCGCGCCTGGACGGTCATGGCCTCGTTTTTGGGCCAGACCATCTTCATCGGCATCGCGATCCTGATGCCGCTCATTGCCTTCGACCGGCTTCCGCAGGTGCGCCTGACGCCCCCGCTGCTGGCGCCGCCGCCCCCGCCGAGACCGCCCGATTTGGGGACTAGGCCGCACGTGACAATCGTCGCCGTGATCCACGGCCGCACCCCCCGCCCCTTTACCGCGCCGGCGTTCGTACCCAGCACGATCGCCACCACCGTCGCGGCTCCCGAGCCACCGGCGGAGCTACAGATGGCTGAGAACGCCGATTACGTCCTCTTTTCCCCCGGAGCGGGCCAGGACGGTGTGCCGCGAAGCCCCGGAAACGCCGCATGGCGAATCCCGCCGCCCACACCTCCTCCGCCGCCAACCAGGCATGATCCCAAACCTGTCGACAGGCCTCAGGATCCGGTCCCAATCGGCGGGCGCGTGATGATGGCGAAGCTGATTCACCAGGTGACGCCCGTGTATCCGCCGCTGGCGCGGCAGGCGCGGATTGAGGGCACGGTCCAGTTGCAGGCGTTCATCGGCCGCGACGGCCGCATCCGGGATTTGCGGGTGACGAGCGGCCATCCCCTGCTGATTCCCGCCGCGGTGGAGGCGGTCCGCCAATGGGTCTACCGGCCCACCACCTTGAACGGCAGCCCGGTCGAAGTTCTCACCACCGTCGATGTGAACTTCACGCTCAAGCGCTAGCCCGCTCAATCCCCGGTCTTGGCGGGCGCGCTGAGCTTCTCGAGCGCGGTGATGATGACGGGATCGCGTAGCGCTTCCACCTCGTCGCCGCGCTCGACCCCTAAGGACTGATTGAAGATCTCGGTCTTCAGCCGGCTGCTGATCCAGTTCCGCTCGGCAGACCACTCGGCGACGCTGGGACGGATATTCCGCTCCGAGAGGTACATCTGGAATCGATCCAGCAGTTCCCCACCGACCTCGAAGTTGTCGGCAACCGGGCTGCGCCCGCGCGTATACTCGGTGGCGAATGACGGGAACGCGCCGCTGGCCTCGATCGCCGCCCGAAACCGCGTCATCGGCTCCGGGTACACTTCATAGTCCGGCTGAATCCCGCCCCCGCCCCGTACCACCCGCCCCGCTTCGGTGCGGAACTCGCGCTGCTGCTCCCAGCGTTCCGATATGCTCGATTGCTGGATCCGGCTGCCGCGCAGCGGTCTCTGAATCGACCGCCCGCTCGGCGTGTAGTAGTACGCCGTGGTCAGTGCCAGAGCCGTGCCCTCCGCAAGCGGGAATACGCTTTCCACCAGCCCCTTCCCGAAACTCGGCTCGCCCAGGATCACCGCGCGGTCGTGATCTTGCAGCGCGCCCGCGACGATCTCGGCCGCGCTCGCCGTCTTGCCGTTCACCAGCACGGCCACCGGAAACTCGTACGGCGCCGCGCTCCTCGGCACGCTCTCCTCCTTGGATTCCACCACCCGCCCCCGCACGCTCAGCAGCGCCTGGCCCGGCTTGAGGAATAGCGACGCGGTTCCGAGCGCCGCCGGCAACAGGCCGCCCGGATTGTTTCGTAAGTCGAGCACCAGCCCCTTGAGCTCGCGCCCGCCGAGCTTCTCGATCGCCTCCCGGATCTGCGTGCCCGCCTCGGCGTCGAAACTCGACACGCGCAGGTAGCCCACGCCGGGACACAGGAAAAACGCCCGCTCCACGCTGGGCGCCTGCAACTCCTCGGGGGTAAGCGTTAATGGAAGCAGCCGCGCGTTGCCCGGCCGCCGCACGTCCAGTCGCGCTTGCGCCTGCCGCGACTGGCTGAGCAGAGCGACCAACTGCTCCAGATCCAGCCGCGCAAGCGGGATGCCGTTGATCGCGATGATCTCGTCGCCCGCCCCGATCCCCGATTTCGCCGCCGGCGTTCCCGGCAGTACTTGCAGCACGATCACTCGTCCCGGCAGCACCGACACCACGCTCCCGAATCCCTTGCGCGTGGATTTCTCCAGCTCTTTGAGCTGATCGAACTGCTCCGTATCCAGGAACACCGAGTGCGGGTCCAATCGGCGCAGCATGCCGGGGATCGCGCCGCCGTAAATCGCCTTCTCCGGGGCGACGGGGTCCGCGGCCTCCCGTTCCACCGCCGCGTAGACTGCCGCGAATTCCTTGAGCCGCTGCGCGACGTCCTCGGGCGTGGCCGGCGACGCGGCCAGCAATAGCAGGGGTGCGAAGAAAAGCATCAGATTCCAGTGTACTTGATGCACCGGGGCGCGACCGCGCTACGCGCGGCGCTGCTTCCAGGTGTTGACCAGCGTGGCGCCCAGGATCAGCGCGCCACCACCCAGCGCCCAGGCGCTGGGCCGCTCGCCGTGCACCATCCACGCCCAAACCGGATTCAGCGCCGGCTCCGCAAGCAGCAACGCCGAGGCCTCGAACGCCGGCACATGCCGGATGGCGCGCGTCAGGCAGAAGTACGCCACTCCGATCTGCACCACACCCAGATACAGCAGCACGGCCAGGTCCTTCCACCCCACGCACGGCAGGGGCAGAGCCATCGGCAGCGCCGCCAGCGACGCGATCACGTTGCCGGCCACCACCGTCGCCGCTGCCGCCGGACCGCCGCCCCTTCCCAGCCACCTCAACCCCATGAGCGTAACCGCCCAGGTCATGCCGGCGATCGCCGCCAGCATGTTCCCGTGGAGCGGGTCCGGGGCGGTCGCCGCGGCCGTCTCCCTTCCCACGAAGAACAGCGCCAGGCCCAGCGCCACCGCCGCGCCGAATCCCAGGTCGCGCGCCCCGATCGGCTCCCGCAGCAGCCACGGGCTCACCAGCAGGATGTAAAGCGGCGCCGCGGCCTGGAGAAAGATCGCATTCGCGGCGGTAGTCAGCCTGGTCGACAGCACGAACAACACCAGAGTCGCCGCGTACGCGCACCCCACCAGCAGCACGCCCCGATTCCATCCCCGCCGCGCCGCCGGCACCAGCGCCCACAACGTGGCCGCCGCGATGGCCGACCGGAAACAGGCCACCTGCCAACTGCTGACCGTGGCCGCCTTGATCGCCGCGCCGCCCGTGGAGAACAGCACCGCCGCCACCAGAAGCAACAGCCGGTTCCTCGTGCGCGGGTCCATCCTGCCCATTGTAAAATCGATCGGCGGACGGAAAACACCTCCCCGGCGCCGCAACACGCCGCTGTACACTAACTACAGGGCAGCTCATGCCGACCATTCTGGTAGTCGATGACGAGCCGATGGCCCTCAAACTCGTTCAGTCGGTCCTCGAAAGACGGGGGTTTGACGTGCTCACTTCCGAGAGCCCGCTCCAGGCCCTGGAGATCTTCCACTCCCAGCACCACCGGATCGAGTTGCTCATCAGCGACATCGTCATGCCGGAAATGGACGGCGCCACCCTGGCCAATCGAATCGTCGCCCTCAATCCCGACCTCCCCGTGCTGTTCATGTCCGGCTTGGTCACGGCGCGCGAGGTCGAGCAGGTCGGAGCCCTCGCCCAGTTCGCCTTCATCCGCAAACCCTTCCGCCCGGCCACCCTGGTCCAGGCAGTCCGCAAAATGCTCACCGACGAGGACCAAACCGCCTAGCCGACGGCTCAGGCTGTCTTAATCCTCCTGCTGCTGAGGCCTCCGGATCGCTACAATCGTTGAGAGGAGCCTTCCACCATGAAAACCGCGTTGCTTGCGATTGTCGCTGTCACTTTGCTCGCCGCCCAGCCCGCCGCGCCCCCGCCGGTCGGCAAGATCTTCGATCAGCAACTCTCCATGATCGAGCGTGAGTTCGTGCCGCTGGCCGAGGCCATGCCTGCCGATAAGTTCGGCTTCGCCCCTACCGCTGGCGAATTCAAGGGCGTTCGCACGTTCGGCCAGCAGGTCTCCCACACCGCCGCGGTCATCTACGCCGTTGCGGCTTCCGTGCTCGAGGAGAAGAACCCAACCGACATGGGCAAGGACGAGAACGGCCCGGCCACTTTGAAGACCAAGGACGACATCGTGAAGTACCTCAAGGATGCGATCGCCTATGGCCATAAGGCCATGGCGAAGCTCACCGATGCCAATCTGACCGAGTTGGTCCCCTCGGCCTTCGGCTCCGGGAAAGCGCCGCGGGTCTCCATGGCCAGCGTCGCCGTCTGGCACAGTTTCGATCACTACGGCCAGGCGGTGGTCTACCTCCGCATGAACGGCATCATCCCGCCCGCCAGCCGCCCGCGCTGACGCGTAGGGCGGGCGTCCACGCCCGCGTTCGGCCTCCAGGCCGAACTCGTCTACACTATTGGATGGGAGCACACGGATGGCTTTTGACTTGTTCAGTCTGAAAGGGAAGAACGCACTCGTAACCGGCTCTCAGGTCGGCTTGGGCGCCGGGATCGCGGTGGGGTTCGCTCAGGCGGGCGCCAACGTCGTCGTGCACGGAAAGGACAACACCGGCATCGACGACGTGTGCGCGGCCGTTCATGCCGCGGGTGCGCGCGCGGCACGGATCATCGCCGACGTATCCGATCCCCAGGCTTGCGAAGACCTTGTCGAGTTCACCGTCCGCGAATTCGGGACCATCGACATCCTCGTGAACAATGCGGGCATCATCCGGCGCGCGCCCGCCGCCGAGTTCTCCGCGAAAGATTGGGCGGACGTCCTCGAGATCAACCTCACCGCCGTCTTCCGGATGTGCCAGTTGGCCGGCCGTCGCATGTTGAATCAGGGCAGCGGCAAGATCATCAACATCGCCTCGCTGCTCGCCTTCCAAGGCGGCGTGTTTGTCCCCTCTTACGCCGCCGCCAAGGGCGGTGTCGCGCAATTGACCAAGGCGCTGGCCAATGAGTGGGCCTCCAAGGGCATCAATGTCAACGCCATCGCCCCCGGCTACATGGCCACCGACAACACCGCCGCGCTGCGCGCCGATCCGGTTCGCAGCCGCCAGATCCTCGATCGCATTCCCGCCGGCCGATGGGGCACGCCCCAGGATCTGGCCGGAACCGCCGTATTTCTGGCCTCCGCCGCCAGCGACTACGTCAATGGCCACGTGCTGGTGGTGGACGGCGCCTGGATGGCGCGGTAAAGTGTTGGCTGGCTGGGACCATGAAAAGAACTCTGCTGATCCTGCTCGCGCTCGCCATAGCCGCACCGCTGCTCTTGCTCCTTCTTTCCTCCGACACCGCGCTGACCCTGGATCCGCCAGTCCGCGTCATCGGCAAAGACACGCCTGTCCAGGTCCGGGTGGCCAATCCCCACGGCATCCGCCGCTTCACCGCGGAAATCGAACAGAACGGCAACCGGTACACGGTCTTTGAGACCACCCAGCCGGCGCACCGTTTCTTCTTCCTGGGAAAAAGCGAGCCGCCGCGGTTGGTGAAGTTCGGGGCCGGCAGGAAGCAGGCCCCGGCGCTGCGCGACGGCAAAGCCACCCTGCGGATCGAAGCCCAGGGCAATGACCTTCGCGCGAACACCGGGCGGCTGGAGCTCGACGTCGAGGTGGACACGCGCCCGCCCCGCGTCGCCGCCGATGGCTTCCAACACTACATCAACCAGGGCGGCGCGGAACTGGTGACCTTCACCGTTTCCGGTTACTGGACCGAGGCCGGCGTCCGCGTCGGCCCGTACACCTTCCGCAGTTTCCCGATGCCGGGCCGCCCCGCGGCCGAACGGTTCGCCTTGTTCGCCTTCCCCTGGGACACCCCCGCCAGCACCGTGCCCGTTGTCTACGCCCGCAACCCATCCGGCGCCGAGGCCACCGCGCGTTTCTGGTTCAAGGTCTTCCCCAAACACTTCCGTACGCGCGACCTCGAGCTACAGGATTCTTTCCTTCAGAAGGTGGTCGATGAGCTCGATCCCAACGGTTCCGGAGACCTGGTCACGCGTTTCCTCAAGATCAACGGAGAAATGCGCCGCCAAAACAACAAGACCCTCGCCGACCTCCGTCTTAAAACCGC